>Ga0134128_10001144_pt1 | contig 35206 bp, 34 predicted proteins | sample KB31754_FD_96462 | JGI IMG/M metagenome (GOLD analysis project Ga0134128, IMG submission 96462) | Terrestrial soil microbial communities with excess Nitrogen fertilizer from Kellogg Biological Station, Michigan, USA - KB3-175-4 | ecosystem: Environmental > Terrestrial > Soil > Unclassified ...
ACCGTTGTCACTGACGCTGACCGTGCCGTCATCATGGATGGTGACGATCACTTCGTCACAGTAGCCCGCCAACGCTTCGTCGATGGCGTTATCCACCACCTCAAAAACCATGTGATGCAGCCCGGTGCCGTCATCGGTATCACCGATATACATGCCGGGCCGCTTGCGGACGGCTTCCAGGCCCTTCAGTACTTTGATGCTGCTTGAATCGTAGATGTCGTTCATGCGGGACTCGGCGCGAGGGAAAGCTGCGCAAACGTGCAATTATACCGCACCAGGCCAGGTACCGGCTTAGGCCCTGCGCAGGACTCCCCGTTCCACGTGGAACTTTTCTGCATGCTGCGTCGCGCTGCTCTCAGGGATGTGGGTGGCGGTCAGCCAGACCTGCACGGGCTGCTCGGCTATCCACTCCAGCACCGTGTGTTGGTGCGCAATATCCAACTCCGAAAGCAAGTCGTCCAGACACAGCAACGGCCACTCACCACTGTGTTCCGCAAACAGGACTGCTTGCGCCAGCGCACAAGCCAAGGCTGCCAGCTTGGTCTGTCCTCGTGAAAGAAATTCCCGCCCCGGGGCGTGCTCGAATTCCAGCCTCCAGTCGGCATGGTGCGGGCCCAGCCGGGTGTAGCCACGTGCGATATCCCGATCGCGCTGTTCGGCCAGCAACAGGTCCAAGGCCTGGCCTTGGGGCCACCCTTTGCGATAATCCACGCGAGGCGCACCCAATTCCGGCAGCAGTACTCCGGCTGTGCGCGAGAGATGTTGCTCGAGCGCGTCAAAGTAGCTGCGCCTACCGAGCTCCAGCTTCTCGGCGAGTCGCCCGAGCTCGGCTTCCCAGAAGCCAAACTGGCCCGCGCCATTGCCGCTTTTCAACAAGGCGTTCCGCTGGGCCAAGGCTCGCCGGTAATCCCGCCACAGCGACAACCACGAATGTTCCACATGGAACACACCCCAGTCGAGGAATCTGCGTCGTTGTTCCGCGCCGCCGGTGATCAGAGCCTGACTACCCGGTTCGAAGCAGACCACCGCACAGACTTCCAGTAAGGGTGCCAGGGCGGCTTTCGGCTCACCGTCGATGCGGATTTGCCACTGCTGCGCGCTTCGTGCCAAGCCGATGCGATGCCGGGCGTCGCCACGGGTGAGCTCGGTATACACGTCGAACCCGGGCTGGCCGTACTCGATCAGCGCTTCACGCGATCCCGCTCGAAAAGAGTGCCCGTGCGAGAGTAGATATACCGCTTCCAGCAGGGTGGTCTTGCCCGCGCCGTTCGCCCCGATCAACCAGTTGAGACGCGGCCCCGGGGTAATCTCCACGGCTTGGAAGCAGCGCAGATGGTGCGCCCGGAGCACATCAATCCTCACTCCGTCCCCTCTTGCTGCGACTGCGCATCAAAGGCGAAGCGGCATCACCACGTGCCGTACGTGCTCGTGCTCGGCACCTTGCAACAGGCAACTGGACTGCGCATCGCGCAATTGCAGACGCACACGCTCATCCGTCAGGGATGCCAGTGCATCAAGAAGATAGACGACGTTGAAGCCAATTGCCAGGTCGTTCACCGACGTTTCCGCTTCAAGTTCCTCTACCGCCTCTTCCTGTTCGGGGTTGTGGGCCACGATTCGCAGCTTGCCGGGGGTAACCTCCAGCCGCACGCCACGGTACTTCTCGTTGGAGAGGATGGCCGCGCGTTGCAAAGCTGACCGTAGCAGTTCCCGATCCAGGTGCAACACCTTGTCCGCGCCCAGCGGGATTACCGCCTCGTAATCGGGAAATCGACCATCGATCAATTTCGAGGTGAACACGACATCATTGCGACGTACGCGCAAATGATTGCGCGCGAACTCGATCGTGACCTCGCCCTCGTCGCTACCAAACAGGCCGAGCAACTCCATCACACCTTTGCGCGGAATGATGATCTGGCGCTGCGCGGTCACCTTTTTATCCAGCCGCGTTTCCGCAAGCGCCAGACGATGTCCATCGGTGGCCACGCAACGCAAGCCGCCATCGCGCAGATCCAGCAGCAAGCCGTTCAAGTAGTAGCGCACATCCTGATTGGCCATCGCGAAGGCGGTGCGCTCCATCAGCTCCTTCAAGGTTGCTTCCGGCAATGCCACCTTGTCGACCAGATCGATGCCGTCGATGGTCGGGAATTCTTCCGCCGGCAAGGTTGCCAGCGTGAAACGGCTACGCCCGGCGTGCACGGCCACACGATCCCCATTGAGTTTTATATCGAGCTGCGCCCCGTCAGCCAGCGCACGCACAATGTCAAACAGCTTGCGCGCAGGAATGGTGGTTGCCCCATCCTCACCGTGCTCGATGGCGACGCTCGCCCGCATTTCGACTTCCAGATCGGTGCCGGTGAGGGTCAGCCGACCTTGCTCGACCTGCACCAGAAAGTTGGCCAAGACCGGTAAGGTCTGCCGCCGCTCGATCACGCCCACCACCTGCTGCAAGGGATTGAGCAAGGCTTCTCGTTGGATGCTGAAACGCATGGCTGATCCCCGCTCCTTTACTTTGCAAGTTGTAGATAAAAAGCAGTAGTAGGTGCTGTGATTATCTTGAGAAGTAGGGAAAGGTCATGCGAAACATGCGCTTGCTCTAAAGCCATGCTGTTGGCCCATGTCTGGATCCCTGTGGATGACTTGTGGGTCGACACCACACTCCCTTGTTTGCACAAGTTGTCCACACTTTACGAGTTCCCGAATCCCCAGTTTGATACAAGCCGCCCCTAGCCCGTAAGTATACGGATCAATTTATCCCAATCCTGATGCATTCGCGTGTCGTTGTCGCGTAGCGCACGAATGGTGCGGCAAGCGTGCAACACGGTGGTGTGATCACGGCCGCCGAAAGCCTCTCCGATTTCAGGCAGACTGTGTTCGGTCAGTTCTTTGGCCAGGGTCATGGCCATCTGGCGCGGCCGCGCCAGTGAGCGCACACGGCTCTTGGACAACAGATCCGAGAGGCGCACCTGATAATAATCGGCCACCGTCTTCTGAATGTTCGGAATGGTGATGGCCTGTGCATGCACGCGCAGCAGGTCGCTCAGGGTTTCCTGCACGAATTCCAGCGAAACCTCGCGGCCGAAAAAGTTGGCGCGTGCGGCCACGGTGTTGAGCGCGCCCTCGAGATCGCGCACGTTGGTGCGGATACGGCGCGCCAGCAGCATCGCCACGTCTTCCGGCATGCGCATGCCGCGCGCCTTGGCTTTCTCGAGTAGGATCGCCGCCCGGGTTTCGAAATCCGGCGGTTCGATCGCAACACTCAGCCCCCAGCCCAGCCGGGATTTCAGCCGCGGCTCTAGATTCTCCACTTCCTTGGGGTAGCGATCACACGTCAGGATGATCTGCTGCTTGCCTTCGACCAGGGTATTGAAGGTGTGGAAAAATTCTTCCTGCGTGGTCTCCTTGCCGCCGAAGAACTGGATATCGTCGATCAGCAGCGCATCCACCGAGCGGAAGCGGCGCTTGAAATCATCCATGTTCTTGGTGCGCAGCGACTCGATCATCATGCTGGTGAAGCGCTCCGAATGCACATACAGCAACTTCATGCCCGGATTGCACAGGCGCATCAGATTGCCGGCTGCCTGCATCAGATGGGTCTTGCCAAGGCCGGTGCCGCCATATAACAGCAACGGGTTGTAGGCGCGGCCCGGGTTCTGCGCAACCTGCATCGCCGCGGCCTTGCCGAGCTGGTTGGACTTGCCCTCGACGAAATTATCGAAGGTGTAATGCGGATCCAGATGGTGCTGGTGCGAAGTCTCGGGCGCGACGGTGCTCTCCCGCGCGTTCGCCGCTGGGGTAATCGAGCCGACTTCCAGCCGCACCGGAACGGCATGTCCCGCTACACTGGTGAGCGCCAGCTGTATCCTCGGCAGGTATTCACCGCGCACCATGTCCAATGCATAGGTATTGGGCGCGAACAGGTGCAGCGCCTGACCATCCTCGCGTGCTTGCAGCGGATGCAGCCAAGTGTGCAGGGCCTGTTCGCTCAATTCGCCTTCGAGACGTTGCAGGCAGCGCCGCCAGAGTTCGCTCATGGCAGCACGGAGTGGTTGGGGCGGTGTTGCATGACGCGCTCGCGAAACAAACGGCGAGTCTAGCATCCACGCGCGGGGAATCCCGGTCGCGCCAATTGACCGCAACTACGCGGGTTAGCTTGACTGACGCACTCCGCACCCGTACCATCTCACGTCTTTTTTCACGCCTGTCGCGCGGGGCTTTTCCCGCGAAACGGCTTCGGAGATTCGCATGAAACGCACCTTTCAGCCCAGCCGGCTCAAGCGCGCCCGCACCCATGGTTTTCGCGCCCGCATGAAGACCGCCGATGGTCGCAAGGTGCTGGCTGCGCGCCGCGCCAAGGGCCGCAAGCGCCTGATCCCGTAAGCACGATGTCCGGGCTCGGCCTGCCGCCGGCTGCGCGGCTGCGCCGCGCTGCCGAGTTCGCCGCCATGCGCCATGCGCCGGGCCGGCTGGATACCCGGTTTTTTCTCATCCGTTACCGCTACTCGGATGCGAGCACCTGCCGACTTGGCCTGGCGGTGTCGCGGCGCGTTTCCAAACGCGCGGTGGAGCGCAATCGCATCAAGCGCAACGCACGCGAATCCTTCCGACTGGTGCGCGCGCAATTGCCGACGTTCGACCTGTTGCTGATTGCGCGTCAGCCAGCGGCGACCGCGAGCAGCGCCCTGTTGCGCAAGGATCTCGATGCCGCGTGGTTCCGGCTGAAGCCGTTGAAGCCAGAGCCTGCGCCCGGCACAATGTCGAATTGACCCGCCGGGCCGCGGGTAACCGCGCCCATCAAGAGTCTCCCAAGTGATCAATCAAACGCGAACCCTGCTGGTCGTGGCGCTTGTCTTTGTCGCCTGGCTGATGTGGAACCAGTGGCAGCAGGACTACGCGCCGCCCCCGGCCCCGGCCGCCGCGCAATCGGCTGCCGCATCGAATGCGCAGAACACTGCCGTTGTAAACGGCGCACCCGGCGAAGTGCCCGCTGCGAACACCCCGGCGCCCACGGGGTCCGCGGCGACACCCGCCGCAAGCGCGCAAACCACGCAAACCGCGCCTGCCAACAATCCATCAACCGCATCCATTGCGCCGAGGCAATTCATCACGCTCAGCAATGACGTATTGCGGCTGACCATCGATCCGCGCGGCGGCAGCGTCGTTGGCGCCGACCTGCTGGCGTATCCCAAACAGGTCAAGGGCGACACTGCGCCGGTGCGTCTGCTCGACAGCGACCCGCAGCACCTGTTTGTCGCGCAGGATGGCCTGGTCGGCGCCGACGGCAGCCCGGCGCCGGATCATCTGACACCGTTCATCGCGACCGCGCCTTCCTACACGATGGTCCCCGGCGCGAATCAGGTGACGGCCGAATTAACCTGGCATGATGCTTCCGGCATCAGCGTCGTGAAGCGCTACACGCTCGAGCGCGGCAGCTATCTGGTGCAACTCGCGCAGCAGATTGATAACCGCGGCGCACGCACCTGGAGCGGCAACGCCTACGAGCAGATCGAACGCGTCGAGCCGCCGCCGCCGCCCAAGCATTTCCTCGAGTTCTACGATCCGGAGCGCTCCAGCTTTCTGGGCGCGGCGTGGTACAGCCCGCAGGACAAGTTCGAGAAACTGGCATTCGACAAATACGAGAAGAGCCCGCTGAGCCTGCAGGCGCAAGGCGGCTGGGTGGCGATGATCCAGCATTATTTCTTCGCCGCCTGGATTCCGCCGGTGGCGCAAACCGACGAGTTCAGCACCGCCAAGCTCGCGGCGGCGCCCGACAGCGGTGACAAGCCGCGTTATTTGATCCGCGCGCGCGGCCCCGGTGTGAACGTGGCGCCCGGCAAAAGCATCACCCTCAATGCCAGTTTGTATGTCGGCCCCAAAACGCAGAACACGCTCTCGACCATTGCGCCGGGCCTGGAGCTGACCATCGATTACGGCATCTTCACCGTGATCGCGCAGCCGCTGTTCTGGATCCTGTCCAAGTTCCACGCCTTCGTCGGCAACTGGGGCGTGGCGATCATCCTGCTGGTGCTGCTGATCAAGGCGCTGTTTTTCAAGCTGACCGAACAGCAGTACAAAGCCGGCGCCAAGATGCGCAAATTGCAGCCGCGCATCGCGGCGCTCAAGGAGCGTTTCGGCGAGGACAAGCAGAAGCAGCAGAAGGCGATGATGGAGCTGTACCAGAAGGAGAAGGTCAATCCGCTGGCCGGCTGCCTGCCCTCGCTGGTGCAGATTCCGGTGTTCTTCGCGCTGTACTACGTGTTGATGTACAGCGTCGAGTTGCGCCATGCGCCGTTCTTCGGCTGGATCCAGGATCTGTCCGCGCCCGATCCGTATTTCATCCTGCCGGCGCTGTACACGCTGACGATGATCGCCACCCAGTTCCTGACGCCGACCGCGGGCATGGACCCGACCCAGGCGAAGATCATGAAGGTGATGCCGATTATCTTCGCGGTGATGTTCGCGTTCTTCCCGGCCGGTCTCACCCTGTATTACGTGATCAACGGACTGACCAGCGTGATCCAGCAGTGGGTGATCACGCGTCGCATCGAGCAGGCGGACGCGCGCGCGCGCGCGTGAGCATCTGGCGGTGGATGCCGCAACCGACACCATTGTCGCGATAGCCACGCCGCCGGGCAGCGGCGGCATTGGCGTGCTGCGCGTGTCGGGGCCGCTGGCAGCCAAGATTGCGCAAGCGCTGGCGGGCGAGTTGCCGTCGCCGCGCCGCGCGCGGCTCGCATCCCTGCACGACGAACACGGTGCGCTGATCGATCGGGCGCTGCTGCTGTATTTCGAAGCACCGCATTCGTTTACCGGCGAGCACGTGCTCGAGATCCACGCGCATGGTGCACCGGTGGTGCTGGACGCGTTGCGCCGACACGTATGCGCGCTCGGCGCACGCCCGGCACGCGCGGGCGAATTTTCCGAGCGCGCGTTTCTCAATGGCAAGCTCGATCTTGTGCAAGCCGAGGCGATCGCCGATCTGATCGCCTCGAAATCGCAAGCGCAGGCGCGCGCCGCATCGCGATCCCTGCAGGGCGAATTCTCGACCCGCGTGCAGGCGCTGCTGCATGCATTGATCGAAGTGCGGGCGCAGATCGAAGCCGCGATCGATTTCCCCGAAGAGGAGATCGATTTCCTCTCCGATCCGGCATTGCGATCGCGCCTGGACGGCGTGTGTGAGCAGATGCATTCGCTGCTCGACCAAGCCCGCCGGGGGGTGCGCCTCACCGATGGGCTGCACGTGGCCATCGTCGGCAGGCCCAATGTCGGCAAGTCGAGCTTGTTGAACGCGTTGGCTGCCGATGAGCGCGCGATCGTGGCGGAAATCCCTGGTACCACGCGCGACGTGCTGCGCGAGGAAGTGCGTATCGATGAAGTCACGCTCACCCTTGCCGATACGGCGGGTTTGCGCGAATCGATGGAACCGATCGAGAGCGAAGGCATTCGCCGTGCCCGCGCAGAGCTGGTGCGCGCCGATGTCGCGCTGCTGGTCACCGAGGCGGCGGACATGGAGGTCGATCTTGCGTTGCTGCAAGAAGTGCCGCCTTCCGTGTCGCGGCTGATCGTGATCAACAAAATTGATCTGCAAGATGCGCCGCCTTCGCGCGGCACGCGCGCCGGAATCGAAATGATCGCGCTCTCGGCCCGAACCGGTGCGGGGCTCGATCTCTTGCGCTCGGCACTGAAGCAACTCGCCGGTGGCAACGATGCCGAGCAGGGCGCGTTCAGCGCGCGCGCGCGCCATGTGCTGGCGCTGGAATGCGCACGGCGGCACGTCGATGCTGCCATCGACGTGCTGCGCACCAGCCGCGCCGGCGAACTCGCCGCCGAAGAACTGCGCCAGGCCCAGCGGCACCTGGGTGAAATCACCGGGGAATTTTCTACGGAAGATCTGCTGGGCGCGATTTTCTCCACCTTCTGCATTGGGAAATGACGGCCAGGACGTCGTCATCCCGTACATGGATAACCGCTGATGCGGCATCCACCTTGCGCGCTGACCAATGCGTCCCCATGCAGGGCGAAGCAGGCATGGAGGAGCGTCCCATGATCGATTTCTATTTTTGGCCCACTCCGAACGGCTACAAGATCGCGCTGTTCCTGGAAGAAGCCGGCTTGCAGCATACGGTCAAGGCCGTTGATATCGGCAGGGGCGAGCAATTCGAGCCGGCATTCCTGGCGATCTCTCCCAACAACAAGATGCCGGCGATCGTGGATCGCGCGCCTGCCGATGGCGGTGATGCCGTCAGCGTGTTCGAATCCGGTGCGATCCTTTTGTATCTTGCCGGCAAGTCCGGACGCTTCATCCCCGCCGATCCACGCGTGCGCATGCAATGCATCGAATGGTTGTTCTGGCAGATGGCTGGCCTGGGGCCCATGACCGGGCAATACGGTCACTTCCACACCTATGCGCCCGAGCCGATCCCCTACGCGATGGAGCGTTACAAGAACGAAGCGGAGCGCCTGCTGGGCGTGCTGGACAAGCGCTTGCAAGGTCGTGCATTCGTCGCGGGCGATGAGTACACCATTGCGGACATGGCTTGTTATCCGTGGATCGACCCGTACTCCAAAGCACCGCTCGACCTTGCGCCATTCGCGAATGTGCGGCGCTGGCGTACCGCGATCGCGAAGCGGCCAGCCACGCAACGCGCCTATGCGCGCGGCGAATCATTGCGGCGCAGCGAACCCATGTCCGAAGCCGAACGCAAGATCCTTTTCGGGCAGCGTGCGCGTTGAAAGACTGGCGCGCGGATGCGTATCACGCTTGAATAAGCGCTTCCTTCGGGGGAAGCGACGATGCGCCTTTCGACTTTACACTGCGGCCTTGTCTTGCTGACGGCCATCGCGATGGCAAGCGCTCCTGCCGCGCGCGCGGAACAATTGACGATCGATCGCATCTTCTCCGACCCGGGCCTGAGCGGACCGGCGCCGCGCGGTTTGCAGATCGCGCCGGATGGTTCGCGGGTCACTTTCCTGCGCGGCAAGCCCAGCGATCAGAATCAGCTCGACTTGTGGGAATACAACCTGAAGGATCACGCCACCCGCTTGCTGGTGGATTCCAAAACACTGGAACCCGGCGGCGAGCACCTGTCCGACGCGGAGAAGGCACGCCGCGAACGCGCGCGTATCGCCGGCTTGCACGGAATCGTCGATTACCAGTGGGCGCCAGACAGTTCCCGATTGCTGATTCCGGTCAACGGCGATCTGTATCTGTACGATCTCGCGAGCAAACAGGTGCGCCGACTTACTCGGGACGCCGGCGCGCTCGATCCGAAAATTTCGCCCAAGGGCCACTACGCTTCATTCGTTCGCGAACAGAACCTTTACGTCATCGACCTTGCCGATGGCAAGCAGACGCAGCTGACCCACGACGGCAAAGGCAATGTCTATAACGGCGAAGCGGAGTTCGTCGCACAGGAAGAAATGGATCGTCGCACCGGCTACTGGTGGGCCCCGGATGATTCGCTGATCGCGTTCGAGCGTTACGACGACGCGCGCGTGCCGGTGGTGCGGCGCTTCGAGGTGTATCCCGACCGCACCGATGTGGTCGAGCAGCACTACCCCGCCGCGGGCGATTCGAACGTGCGGGTCAAACTCGGCTTGATCGCACCCAATGGTGGTGACGCGCGCTGGATTGACCTCGGCAAAAATCCGGACATCTATCTGGTGCGTGTGGACTGGCTGCCGGATGCGAGGCGGCTTTCCTATCAACGCATGCAGCGCAGCCAGCGGCACCTCGATTTGCAATTGGTGGACGTGGCCACGCTGGCACAGCGCACGCTGCTTACGGAAACCTCCAGGACCTGGATCAACCTCAACAACGATCTGCGGTTTTTGAAAAATCGGCCGGCGTTCGTGTGGGGGAGCGAGCGCAGCGGCTGGCATCATCTGTATCTCTACAATCTGGATGGCAAGCTCGAACACCCGATCAGCGCCGGCGAATGGAATCTGGATGGCGTGCTGGCGCTGGATGAAAAGCCGGGGCTTGTGTATGTGTCATCCAACAAGGATGCGGTGCCCGACAAGCAGATTTACGCGCTGAAGCTGGATGGCTCAGACGCGCAGCATCCGCGCCGCATCAGCGAGCGCGATGGCTGGCACGAGGCGCACTTCGCCGACAACGCGTCGCTGTATGTCGATGCGTTTTCCAATCCGGCCACGCCGCCGCAGGTCAGCGTGAACAAGGCCGACGGCAGCTTCGTTGCCTGGATCGAACAGAACAAGCTGGATGCAAAACACCCGTACTGGGCCTATCGCGATGCGCACGTGTCGCCGGTGTTTGGCACCTTGAAAGCCGATGACGGACAACTCCTGTACTACCGGATGTACCAGCCGCTGCACTTCGACGCCGCCAAGAAATACCCGGTGATGCTGCATTTCTATGGTGGCCCGACCGCGCAAATGGCGACGCGCGCGTGGCCGGATCTGTTCGACGAGTACATGGCGCAGCATGGCTTTGTGGTGTTCACGCTGGACAACCGCGGCATGGCGCGGCGCGGACGCGCCTTCTCCGATCCGATCTACCAGCAGCTCGGCGATGTGGAAGTCGCCGATCAGCGTGCCGGCATCGCCTGGCTCAAGTCGCAGCCGTGGGTGGATGCCGCGCACATCGGCACATTCGGCTGGAGCTACGGCGGTTATCTCAGCACGATGCTGCTGGCCAAGGATTCCAGCGACCTGGCCGGCGGCGTTGCAGTGGCGCCGGTCACCGATTGGCGCCTGTATGATACTTATTACACCGAGCGCTATCTGGGGTTGCCGCGCGACAACGATGGCGGCTATACCCGCAGCGCGGTGTTCGCCTGGCTGGATGGCCTGACTTCGCCGCTGCTGCTGATCCACGGCATGGCCGACGACAACATGCTGTTCCTCAACTCGACCAAGTTGATGGCTGCGCTGCAACAGCGCGGCACGCAATTCCAGTTGATGACCTATCCCGGCGGCAAGCACGGCCTGTCGACACCGGAAATGAAAAAGCACGCGTTCACCGCGATTGCGGATTTCTTCGAGCACATGGTCGCGGGCCAGGGCGGAGCGTCATGTGTAGTGCCATCGAAGGCTGCAGCGAAACCAGAAAATAAGCGGTGAGCAGCCAGCGCGGCGGAAATCGGCAGCGGTGAAGAGCATCTTGTCCGCGAGGAACGCAAACACGCGAAGAAGAATGGATTGATGTTCGCGTGCATCGCGGACAGTGCCTGCTGTTCTGGCGGACCCCGCGAATACTTCCATCGCAGCCGGATGCCGCGCGGCGGAATCCGGGCCGCATCAAGCCGCAATCGCGAACAGCGCCACGCAACACAGGAACCCCAATGTCCATACCGCGCTGCGCAGACTCGCGCGATCGGCGATGTAGAGCGCGCCGTAGAGCAGGCGCCAGCCGATGAACAGCAGTGCCAGAATATTGGTCCATGCTTGCGGCGCGCTGCGGAACTCGGCCAACAGCACGGCGATGCCGAACAGCGGGAACACCTCGATCCCGTTCTGGTGCGCCCAGTGCGCGCGGGCACGCCAGCCATTCAAGCCGGCTTGGAACTTGCGCGGTGCGTGATTGTTGTAGTCGCGCCCGTGGGCGCCAAACTTGGCGATCCCGGTGAACAGCAGCGGGATCAGCGCGGCGGCAAGGATGCACCAGTCGGCTAGGCTCAGATGATTCACGCGCGGACTCCTTCTGGATGCGCCATCTTCGCCGATCCTGTCATCGCCGTAACCGGCTGAAAAAAGGGCGAGTTCCGCTTGCGGCGGTGCAGCGGGCGCTGCTATCATTTTCAGGCTCGGCCGCGAGGTTTTTGCGGCAGCGGGTCGGTAGCCAGACGTGTACAACTCCATAGCCGCCGGTCGCCGGCTTGCGATGCGGGTGGTCGCGCTGCAATTGGCCGTGACGACCATCATCGGATTGCTGTTTCTGGTGCAGGGATTCGCCTCCGCAATTGCCGCCTGGTGCGGCGGATTGGTTGTGGTGATCGGCACGGCGCTGTTGGCGTTGCGCGTATTTGCACCACCGCTGGCTGGTCCTGGGGCTACCCTGGGGCGCTTCGCGGTCGGAATGTTGTTGAAATGGGTGATCGTGCTGGGCGGGTTTTACCTGATCCTGGCCCAGTGGCAACTGCCACCCGTGCCTGCGTTGTCGGGATTCGGCGTGGCGCTCGCGGTCAACCTGGTTGCATTGAAATTCAAGCAGTGAGAGCGGATGCCGGCTGCAGTCCGGCTGCGCGGAATCCAATTGAAGGCGTCTTCGTGACGACTTCGTCTGTTGCGTTGAGAGTGGAACTGAGGACCCTTGCGTGAGCACCGAGTCTGGCGGCATTACCGAATACATCCAGCATCACCTGACCTTCTGGAGCACGCCCGTTCATGTGGGCGGGTTCTCGGACAGCGTGCATGCGGATACCCTGATTGTGTCGGTGATCCTCGGCGCGTTGTTCCTGTTCTGGTTCTGGTGGTACGCGCGCAAGGCCACTTCCGGCGTACCCAGCAAGGGTCAGGCTTTCGTAGAGCTGGCAATCGAGTTCGTGGACGGGCAGGTCAAAGACTCCTTCCATGGTGATCGCCGCTTCATCGCGCCGCTGGCGCTGACCGTCGGCGGCTGGGTGCTGTTCATGAGTTTGATGGACCTGCTGCCCGTGGACGCGATCCCTTCCCTGGTGGAGGCGACGGGCCCCGCTCATTTTCGTCCGGTACCGACCGCCGACCCCTACACCACGTTCGCGATGTCGCTGACGGTGTTCGCACTGATCATCTTCTACAGTTTCAAGGCCAAGGGCCTGGGTTATTTCAAGGAGCTGCTCACGGTGCCGTTCGGCATCTGGCTGTTCCCGTTCAACGTGCTGCTGAACCTGATCGAGTTGATCGCCAAGCCGATCTCGCTGGCGATGCGTCTGTTTGGCAACATCTATGCGGGCGAACTGGTGTTCATGCTGGTGGCCGGGCTGTTCAGCAGCTGGATTTTCTTTCCGCTGGGCGTAATCGGCTATGCCGTCTGGAACATTTTTGAGATTCTGATCATCCTGATCCAGGCCTTCATCTTCATGTTCCTTACCGTCGTTTACATCTCGATGGCCCAGGACTCGCACTGAGAGAGCTGTCTGCTCGTTATTTGTTTTCGTACCACCACACTCAAGTTCACCGGGAGAGATTCACATGCCACAGTTGATCGCACTCATCCAGGCCAACATGGCGATTGGCCTCGGCCTGATCATCGGTCTGGGCGCGCTCGGCGCCTGCATCGGTATCGGCATCATGGGTTCGAAATTCCTCGAATCCGCCGCGCGCCAGCCGGAGTTGATGCCCATGCTGCAGGGCCGCATGTTCCTGCTGGTCGGCCTGATCGACGCCGACTTCCTGATCGGCGTGGCGCTCGCGATGTACTTCGCATTCGCCAATCCGCTGCTGGCCAAGATTCTTGCCGGTGCCGCCACCGCTGCGACCGGCGGCTGAGCACGACCGACTATTTGAACAGGTAACGCGGCGATGGAAATCAATCCAAGCACTCTGATCGGCGAAATCATCGCGTTCGCGATCATGATTGCGGTGACGGTCAAGTTCATCTGGCCGCCGCTGATGAACGCGATCGAGGAACGCCAGCGCAAGATCGCCGAAGGCTTGAACGCGGCCGATCGCGCGCACAAGGAGCTTGCCGATGCCGACGCGCGTGCCGCCGAGGAAGTGAAGCGCGCCCGAGCCGAAGCCGCGGTGATTATCGAGCGCGCCAGTCAACAGGCCACCCAGATCGTGGACAAGGCACGCGGTGATGCGTTGCTCGAGGCGGCCAAGGTCAAGGCGACCGCGCAGGCGGACATCGACAACATGGCGCACCGCGCGCGCGGGGAGTTGCGCGGCCAGGTGGCGCAGCTCGCGATTGCCGGCGCGGAGAAGATTCTGAAGCGCGAGATCAATGCCGACGCGCACAAGGCGTTGATCGAACAGCTGGTCGCGGAAATCTGATGGAGCCGATCACGCTCGCACGCCCCTACGCGCGCGCCGCTTTCGAGCTGGCCTCGGAACAGCGCGCGCTTGGTGAGTGGGCACAGCGCCTGGCGTTCGCCGCACAGGTTGCCGGTGATGCGCAGACCGCGTCGCTGTTTGGCGATCCGCGCATTGCGCCGGGCCAGTTGGCGAGTCTGTTTTTGCCCGAGGGCGAACCCGCCGATTCTATGTTCGCGCGCTTCATTGGTGCGCTGGCGGAGAACCATCGTTTGCACGCGCTGCCGGAAATTGCCGCGCTGTTCGAACAGTTGAAACGCGATGCCGAACGCGTGCTGAAAGTGCGCGTCACCAGCGCGGTCCCGATCGATGCGATCGAGGCGGCGCAGTTGCGTGACGCACTGAAGCGACGTTTCGATCGCGAGATCGAGCTGGAGCAGTCGCTCGATCCATCGATGCTCGGCGGTGCGGTGATCGACGCCGGCGAAATGGTGATCGACGGCTCCGTGCGCGGTCGGCTGGCGCGGCTGGGGACGGCGTTGGCGCAATAGAGCGGAAGAGGAAATTGGAAAGGGAAAGCAGGAGAGCCCGTTGCGTCTCCACTTCCTTACTCCCCACTTCGTACTTCCAGAAAATTCGAATACGTGCGCAGCAAGTTTGCTACGCACGACCAAGGAAAAAGCAAATGGCCACCACACTCAACCCTTCCGAAATCAGCGAACTCATCAAGAGTCGCATCGAAAAGTTCAAGCTCGCCGCGGAAGCGCGCAACGAGGGCACGCTCACCGGCGTGTCCGACGGCATCGTGCGCATCCATGGCTTGAACGACGTGATGTCCGGCGAAATGGTCGAGCTGCCGGGCGACACGTTCGCTTTGGCGCTGAATCTCGAGCGCGATTCGGTCGGCGCAGTGGTGCTGGGTGAATACGAGCACCTGCGCGAAGGCGACACCGCCAAGACCACCGGAAGAATTCTGGAAGTGCCGGTCGGCCGCGAACTGCTCGGTCGCGTGGTGGATGCGCTGGGCAATCCGATTGACGGCAAGGGTCCGATCAACGCGCAGAAAACTTCGCCGGTGGAAAAAGTCGCACCGGGCGTGATCTGGCGCAAGTCGGTGTCGCAGCCGGTGCAGACCGGCTACAAGTCCATCGACTCAATGATCCCCATCGGTCGCGGCCAGCGCGAGCTGATCATCGGCGATCGCCAGACCGGCAAGACCGCGGTGGCGATCGATACGATCATCAATCAGCGCGGCACCGGCATCAAATGCATTTATGTCGCGATCGGCCAGAAGCAGAGCTCGATCGCCAACGTCGTGCGCAAACTGGAAGAGTTCGGCGCGCTGGAACACACCATCATCGTCGCGGCCTCGGCGTCCGATTCGGCGACGATGCAGTACATCGCGCCGTACGCCGGTTGCGCGATGGGCGAGTTCTTCCGCGACAACGGCGAAGACGCGCTGATCATCTATGACGATCTCACCAAACAAGCTTGGGCGTATCGCCAGATTTCATTGCTGCTGCGCCGCCCGCCGGGCCGCGAGGCGTATCCAGGCGACGTGTTCTATCTGCATTCGCGTCTGCTCGAGCGTGCCGCGCGCGTCAACGAAGCGTATGTCGAGCGCGAGACCCAGGGCGCGGTGACCGGCAAGACCGGTTCGCTGACCGCGCTGCCGATCATCGAGACCCAGGCCGGTGACGTGTCCGCGTTCGTGCCGACCAACGTGATCTCGATCACCGATGGCCAGATCTTCCTGGAAACCGACCTGTTCAACGCCGGCATCCGTCCGGCGGTGAACGCCGGCATCTCGGTGTCGCGCGTGGGTGGCGCGGCGCAGACCAAGATCATCAAGAAGCTTTCCGGCGGCGTGAAGCTGGCGCTGGCGCAGTACCGCGAACTCGCGGCTTTCGCGCAGTTCGCTTCCGATCTGGATGCCGCCACGCGCGCGCAACTGGAGCGTGGCCAGCGCGTCACCGAGCTGATGAAACAGAAACAGTACGCGCCGCTTTCCATCGCGCAACTGGCGGTCTCGTTGTACGCGGCGGAGAAGGGTTATCTGGATGATCTGCCGATCAACCAGATCCTGCCGTTCGAGCACGCGTTGCATCAGTTCATGCAATCCAACCAAGGCGCGCTGATGGACAAGATCACCGCGAGCGGCGACTGGAACGAGCAGATCGAAGGCACGTTCAAGTCGGCGCTGGACGAATTCAAGAAGACGGGCAGCTGGTAATCGCACGTAGGAGCCTGCTTGCAGGCGACCGGTCGCGCGCAGGCGCGCTCCTACAACAGCAGAGAAGGTTATGGCTGGAGCCAGAGAAATCCGCACCAAGATCAAGAGCGTCGCGAACACCCGCAAGGTGACGCGCGCGCTGGAAATGGTCTCGGCTTCGAAAATCCGCCGCGCTCAGGACCTGATGCGCGCGTCGCGCCCTTATGCCAAGCAGATGCGCAAGGTGATCGCGCATATCGCGCAGGCCACCACTGACTACCGTCATCCGGCGCTCGTAGAGCGCCCGGTCAAGCGCGTGGGTTACCTGATCGTTTCCACCGACCGCGGCCTGTGCGGCGGGTTGAACGCCAACCTGTTCCGCAAGCTGCTCGCGGAAATCCGCGAATGGGAGAGCAAGGGCGTCGAGGTGGACGTGGTGGCAATCGGCCAAAAGGCATCCTCGTTCTTCCGCCGCGTCAAGGTCAACATGAGCGCCACCGTCAGTCACCTCGGTGATCGCCCGAAAATCGAGAAGCTGGTCGGCGTGATCAAGGTGATGAATGACGCCTACATGCAGAGTCGTGTCGATCGCGTGTATCTGTGCTTCAACGATTTCGTCAATACCATGAGCCAGCGGCCGCGCATCGATGCGTTGCTGCCGCTGCCGGCGGCGGCCAAGCAGATCGTGGAGACGCCGCCTGATGCGGAAACCCCGAGCGCGCGTTCGGCGATGGTGGAGCGGGCGCACGACTGGGATTACATCTACGAGCCCGAAGCCGAGGGCGTGATCAGCCACGTGGTGGAGCGCTATGTCGAGGCGCTGGTGTATCACGCGGTGCTGGAGAATCTGGCCAGTGAACACGCCGCGCGGATGGTGGCGATGAAGAGCGCGTCCGACAATGCGACCAAGGCCATCGACACGCTGACTTTGATCTACAACAAGGCGCGGCAGGCGGCGATCACGCAGGAAATCTCTGAGATCGTCGGCGGCGCGGCGGCGGTGTGATTTTGTTTTTTTCTTTTCCCTCCGGGAGAAGGTGGCGCGAAGCGCCGGATGAGGGTATGGGCTTGCCGCGACGTCGCGACAAAACCCGAACCCTCGCCCCCGCCCTTCCCCGAGGGGCGAGGGGTTCAAGGCATGAATTCAGTTGAGGACAAGGCAATGAATCAGGGCAAAGTGGTGCAGATCATCGGCGCGGTGGTGGACGTTGAGTTCCCGCGCGACTCGGTGCCTCGCGTTTACGACGCGCTCAAGGTGCAGGGCACACAGGTCACACTCGAGGTGCAACAGCAGCTCGGTGACGGCGTGGTGCGCACCATCGCGCTCGGTTCCACCGACGGCCTGAAGCGCAACCTCATGGTGGATAACACCGGCGCGGGCATCAAGGTGCCGGTCGGCAAGGCCACGCTCGGTCGCATCATGAACGTGCTCGGCGAACCCATCGACGAGCGCGGTGAAGTCGCCGCGCAGGATCACTGGGTGATCCATCGCGAAGCACCGGCTTACGACGAACAGGCAGCGGCTAACGAACTGCTGGAAACCGGCATCAAGGTGATCGACCTGATGTGCCCGTTCGCCAAGGGCGGCAAGGTCGGCCTGTTCGGCGGCGCGGGCGTCGGCAAGACCGTGACCATGCTGGAGCTGATCAACAACATCGCCACCCAGCACTCGGGCCTGTCGGTGTTCGCCGGCGTCGGCGAGCGCACTCGCGAAGGCAACGACTTCTATCACGAGATGATCGAGGCGGGCGTGGTCAAGCTGGATGATCCGACCCAATCGAAAGTGGCGATGGTGTATGGCCAGATGAACGAACCGCCGGGCAACCGCCTGCGCGTGGCGCTCACCGGCCTCACCATGGCCGAATATTTCCGTGATGAAAAGGACGAGCACGGCAAGGGCCGCGACATCCTGTTCTTCGTGGACAACATCTATCGCTATACGCTGGCCGGCACCGAAGTGTCCGCACTGCTCGGCCGCATGCCATCCGCGGTGGGTTACCAGCCGACGCTGGCGGATGAAATGGGCCGCCTGCAGGAGCGCATCACTTCCACCAAGACCGGTTCGATCACCTCGATCCAGGCGGTGTACGTGCCGGCGGACGACCTGACCGATCCGTCGCCCGCCACCACCTTCGCGCATCTGGACGCGACCGTGGTGCTGTCGCGCAACATCGCGAGTCTGGGTATTTATCCGGCGGTGGATCCGCTGGATTCGACCTCGCGCCAGCTCGATCCCAACGTGATCGGGCAGGAACACTACGACGTTGCCCGCAAGGTGCAGGGCACGCTGCAGCGCTACAAGGAACTGAAGGACATCATCGCGATCCTCGGCATGGACGAGTTGAGCGAAGAGGACAAGCAGGCGGTGTATCGCGCGCGCAAGTGCGAGCGCTTCTTCTCGCAGCCGTTCCACGTGGCCGAAGTGTTCACCGGTTCGCCGGGCAAGTACGTGCCGCTGAAGGAAACCATCCGCGCGTTCAAGATGATCGTGGAAGGCGAGGTGGATCACCTGCCCGAGCAGGCGTTCTACATGGTCGGCGGCATCGACGAGGCGATCAAGAAGGGCGAGGCCATGGCCGCCGCCGATCAGAAGAAGGCGGCGTAAGAACAGCGGAAGTGGGAAATGGGAAGTAGGAAGTAGGAAAGCCGAGAATAGGCTCCCACTCACCACTCCCGATTTCCCGCTTCCCGGTCGCAACTGGCGATTCGGAGAACAGAACATGAGCACCATCCACTGCGACATCGTCAGCGCCGAAGCCGAGATTTTTCATGGCGAGGCCAGCATGGTCATCGCCACCGGCGAGGCTGGCGAGCTCGGCATTGCGCCGCGCCATGCGCCGCTGATCACGCTGCTGAAACCGGGCTCGGTCGAGGTGATCGACGCCAACGGCGAGCGTCATCCGTATTACGTCTCGGGCGGCATTCTGGAAGTGCAGCCGACGGTCGTTACCGTGCTCGCCGACACGGCCTTGCGCGCGCGCGATATCGACGAGGCTTCGGCCAAACGCGCCAAGGACGAGGCCGAGCGCGTGCTGGCCAACCGCGGCGACGCCAAGACCGTGGCCGAAGCCCAGCAGCAGTTGATCCAGGCCGCCGCGCAGTTGCAGGCGCTGGAACGGCTGCGCAGGAACTTGAAACATTAGGTTCTCTGCGCGTTATCCCATGCGCGGTTCTCGCGAAAGCGCCGGCAATGCCGGCGCTTTTGTTTTGATGTCCGGTAAACACAGTCATCCATACCAACGCGCGCGGCAATCGGGTATGTTTGCGCGACTTGGGGGAGACCAGGCATGAGCGAGCCGCTGCACGTGATAATCCTCGCCGCCGGCGAGGGCAAACGCATGAAGTCGGCGTTGCCCAAGGTGCTGTTGCCGCTGGCCGGGCGACCGCTGCTGGCGCACGTGCTGGACACCGCGCGATTGCTGCGACCCGATGCCATTCACGTGGTATACGGCCATCGCGGCGATCAGGTGCGCGAAGCGTTCGCGCAGGCGCGCGATCTGATCTGGGTGCATCAAGCCGAGCAGCGCGGCACCGGCGATGCGGTACGGCTTGCCGTGGCGAACGTGCCCGAGCGCGTGCGCGTGCTGGTGTTGTACGGCGACGTGCCGCTGCTGCGCGTGGACACCTTGCGCACGTTGATCGCAACGGACGCGCCGCTGGCCCTGCTTGCCGCGGAGCTAGCCGATCCGTCCGGTTATGGCCGGGTATTGCGTGATGGCCTTGGTCGGGTGCGGGCGGTGATCGAGGAGCGCGACGCCGATGCCGAGCAGCGCGCGATTCGTACCGTCAACACCGGCGTGCTCGCGGCCGATGCGGAACACTTGCGCGTATGGCTCGGCAATCTTTCCGACGACAATGCGCAACGCGAGTTTTATCTCACCGACATCTTCGCCCAGGCGACCCAGGAGGACATGCCCGCGCAGGCGGTTCCGACCCACGATGCGATCGAGGCAATCGGTGCCAACGATGCCTGGCAACTGGCGCAACTGGAGCGCTTTCTGCGTGAACGCCGCGCGCGCGAACTGAGCCTTGCCGGTTTGCGCATCAGCGATCCGGCGCGCTTCGACGCACGCGGACGCGTCAGTCACGGCCAGGATGTCGAGATCGACGTGGATGTGATCCTGGAAGGCGAAGTCACGTTGGGCGACGGCGTGCGGATCGGGCCTTTCTGCCGGCTGCGCAACGTCTGTCTCGCCGCGGGAACCGAAGTACTGGCACATTGCGATCTGAATGGCGTCACCACCCACGGGCCGTGCCGGATCGGTCCATTCGCGCGGCTGCGCCCCGGCACGGAACTCGATGCCGGCGCGCACGTCGGCAATTTCGTCGAGACCAAGCAGGCGCGGTTGGGCGAAGGTTCCAAAGCCAACCATCTGAGTTACCTCGGCGACGCCATGATCGGCGCGCACGTCAATATCGGCGCCGGCACCATTACCTGCAATTACGACGGCGCGCACAAGCACGTCACCCGTATCGAGGATGGTGCTTTCATCGGCTCCAATACCGCGCTGGTCGCGCCGGTCACGGTCGGTGCGAACGCCACCATCGGCGCGGGTTCTACTATCAGCAACGATGCGCCTGCGGGTGAGCTGACGATGGCGCGTGCGCGGCAGGTCACCTTGCCGGGATGGCGCAAGCCGATAAAGAACGGCTCCTGAGGGGCGCCTGCGCACGACTTTTGGCAGCGCCGTCCGTGCGCGGCTTCCGGTCGGCACTGCCTCAGCCGGCGCGCGGGCTGCCGCCGGCAGTTGGCGAGCGCGGCAGACCCGACCAGCCATCAATTTCGACCAGCAGCTCGCGCCGGCAGATGTCGCCGAGCAGGATCACGCGCGGCACTTCGGGGTCGAGATGCTTCGCCAGCGCGGCCTGCAGCGCAGGGGTATCTTCGGCGTGGCGCAGATAAATCTTCAGCGGCGAGCGTCGATCGAGGGCTGGCAGCGCGGCGCTTTCCAGCAGCGCGTACAGATTGGCGCAGGTCTCGCTGATCTGCGCCTCCAGATCGCGCTCGTGGCAGGAAGCATGGCCGACCACGGCGGCGGTGCCGGAGATCGCCAAACCGTCGCCGGGCAATTTCATCGCGCGCGCGAAGCTCGGCGGGGTCGGCCCGTATTCACGCGGATAACGCCAGGCGCTGATCTGGCGAGGATTTTCCAGAGCGACGCCTGGCTGGCTGGCGCAGAGCGCATAGATTTGCAACAGGCCCGATGCGCCGTGGCCGATCGCGGTGGCTGCGGGATAACGCTCGATGCCGTGCGCGGCCAGACCGCGCGCGCGGCCGATGCAGAAGCGGCGATAGCGCTCGCCGTCGCCTGCGCCTTCGTTGATCGCATGCAGATAATTCCAGATGCGCAGCAGATGGCGCTCCTCGCGGGCTGCGACGAACTCGCACAGGCGACGGTAGGCATGCTCGGCGGCGGCCTCGATGCCATCGAATGCCGCTTCGTGCAACTCCAGCGCGATGAACAGCCATCCGCCACCGGCCGACCAGCGCAGCGGCCCATGTTCTCCGTGCGTGGTCCGCGCCTCCACCTCCCAACATTCGTGCAATGAGGAGTCGCCGATCGGCTGCAGCGGTACTCGTAGGCAACGCGCGTCGGCGTAGGTGACGTGATCGCCAAAGCTCAACTGCGCGAGCGCGCCATCCGGAAAATCGCCGGACTGCTGATAACGCACCGACAAACGGGCGAGCGGCGGCGCGCTCACCTTGGGGCGCAACCGTGCAGAAAATTGGCAAGGTGAAACATCGTGGCGAAAGCCCGTCAAAAGCTCGCTATGTTACACTGCGAGGCTGCCGCGGGGCAGAGGCGGCGCGCTTGCGCGGTGCAAAGTAACGTGTGCGGGAATGCCTCGGCGCGATCACGATGATCGGGCGTGGCAATACCGCGCGCTGTGCATAGCCGCCGCGGATTGGAACCAACACCAGCTTCGTGACCCATGACCGAACAGACCGCCGCCGAACGCGAACTCGCTGAATTGATCGTCAGCAATCTGAATCTGGAAGGCGTCCGCGCCGAGCAGATCCAGCCGGACGCACCGCTGTTCGGCGGCGAATTGGGGTTGGATTCGATCGACGCACTGGAGCTTTCGCTGGCGATTTCCAAACGCTACGGTTTCCAGTTGCGTTCTGACAACCCGGACAACCGCCGCATCTTCAGTTCGCTGCGTGCACTATCCGAGCACGTCCAGCAGCAAAAGGCAGCCTGAGCGCCGAGGCTGCATCGGCACGAAGTCGCCCGCTTCAGCCACTCCCGCCAAAAGCAGCGGTCAACCGCCGCCCGAGTTCTTGGCCTGCGCACTCAGCATGCGGTAGCGCTGCAATTCGGCATCCAATTGCCGCGCGGTCGCTTCGCGCTGGCTTTGCAGGTGCGCCACTTGCTTGCGTTCATCCGCCACGCTCTGGCGCTGGTCGGCCAGTCGCGTGCGCAGCTCCGGCGGCACCGGCTTGCCGCTGCGTTCCAGCTCCGCCGCGTGCGCCAGCAGATCGGCGAGGTTCTGTTCCTGGCTGCGCAAATTGGACTGTGTGGTGGTGATGCTCTGCTGCATCTGTTGCAGTTTGGCCTGATGGGCTTCGCGCAGTTCCGCTTCGTTCGGGTAGGCGGCCAGTAGCTGGGTGTCGGCGAGCGCCAGCCTGTCGGCGTCGCGCTTGGCCGCTGCGGCACGCGCGGCTTCGGCTTCCGCCGCAGCGCGTTCGGCCGGGGTTTTCTCGCGCTCGATATGGCGCACCAACAACCCGTTGTCGTCCACGATGTCATAGCCCAGGCCCACCGCATCCGGCGGAATGCTGTCGCTGTAATGCAGGCCGCCGTGGGCATCGTGCCAGCGGTAGTGGGTCGCCGGAGTGTTGTCGCGCGCAGACGCGGCCAAGGCCATGCACAGCAGGAAAGCGATCGAGGCGGATAGCAAGACCAGACGCATGGGCTTCACTCCAATCACGATGCGAGTATAGGTCGCCCATTCCTTGCAAGTTGCGAGCCGCGTCAGGGCTTTGCATTCCCCTTGCGGGTGTTCAGATTCCGTACCGTGCACGATAGGCCGCGATGCGATCTTGCTGCCCGGCGAGATCGGGGTGTTCGCCGGCGTAATGAATGACCTCGTCAAGCCCGACAATCGCGATTAGCGGGATGCCCTGTTCGGCGGCAAGTTCCTGGCTGGCCGACAAGGCGCCGGTGCCGCGTTCCTGCCGATCCAGCGCGACCAGCACGCCGGCAGGCTGTGCGCCCGCGTGGCGGATCAGGGCCAGGGATTCGCGCACCGCGGTACCTGCGGTGATCACGTCATCCACGATCAGTACGCGCCCAGTCAGCGCCGCGCCGACCAGCGTACCGCCTTCACCATGATCCTTGGCTTCCTTGCGGTTGTAGGCCCACGGCAGATCGCGCCGGTGCTCGCGCGCCAATGCGATCGCGCATGCGGCGGCCAGCGCAATGCCTTTGTAGGCCGGGCCAAACAGCATGTCGAATTGCAGGCCGGATTGCATCGCCGCCGCCGCATAAGCCGTACCCACGTCCGCCAGCGCCGCCCCGGAATCCATACGGCCCAGGTTGAAAAAATATGGGCTGTTGCGGCCCGACTTCAGGGTGAACTCGCCGAAACGCAGCACGCCGCGTTCGATGGCAAGGTCGAGGAAGGCGCGTTGGTGGGGAAGCATGGAAATGGGAAATGGGAAATGGGGCGTAGATTATCCTAGCGTGTGCCGCGCATGGATAATCGCGAGAGTGGCATCATCCCCGCTTTCGACTTCCTGCTCCCACTTCCCGTTTCCGCGCTCATGAGAATCGTCAGCTTCAACGCCAACGGCGTCCGCTCGGCCGCCAGCAAGGGGTTTCTTGACTGGCTGCGTACGCAGAATGCCGACGTGGTCTGCCTGCAGGAAACCAAGGCGCAGGAGGACCAATTGAGCGATCCGAAATTTCGCCCGGATGGACACCATTGCTTTTATCGCGACGCAACGACAAAGAAGGGCTACAGCGGCGTGGCGATCTATGCCAAACGCGAACCGGATGAGATGCGCAACGCGCTTGGCTGGGAGGCGTTCGACAACGAGGGCCGTTACCTGGAAGCGCGCTTCGGCAATTTGAGCGTGGTCTCGCTGTACCTGCCTTCGGGATCATCGGGCGAGGAACGCCAGCGTTTCAAGTTCAAAGTGATGGAGTGGATCAAGCCGATCTTCGACCAGTGGCTGGCGAGCGGCCGCGACTACGTGATCTGCGGCGACTGGAACATCGTGCGCGCGCGCAATGACATCAAGAACTGGACATCCAACCAGAAGAACTCCGGATGCCTGCCGCCCGAACGTGCATGGCTCAATGGCCTGATCGCGGACGCACACGGTGATGGCGCGCCGCAACCCCAACACGGCTGGGCGGATGCCTTTCGCGTCGCCAAACCAGAGGCCGTCGAATATACGTGGTGGTCCAATCGCGGCGCCGCGCGCGCCAACAATGTCGGCTGGCGGATCGATTACCAGATCATCACGCCCTCGCTGCGTGATCGCGTGCGCGGTTGCACGATCACGCCGGCACCGCGCTTCTCCGACCACGCGCCGTTTGCCGTGGATTATGCGGAATGAGTACTGGGGTTGGCGTGCGTGAAGCCGACGCGCGCCCGCAGCGCGCGCGCATGCTGGTGGCGGTGACGGTGCTGGGATTTTCTTCCGGCCTGCCGCTCGCGTTGTCCAGCGGCACGCTGGAAGCCTGGTGTGCGGTCTCCGGATTGAGTTTGAAGACGATCGGGCTGCTCAAGCTGGTTGGGCTGTCCTATGTGTTCAAATTTTTGTGGGCGCCGTTGCTGGACCGCTATCGTCTGCCATGGCTGAGCCGCCGCCGCGGATGGATGTTGCTGACGCAGGTCGCGATCATCGGCGTGCTCATCGCGATGGCCGGAACCTCTCCGCGCGAATCGCTCACCGCGATCGCCGCACTCGCGGCGATCCTGGTGTTTTTTTCCGCCACGCAGGACACCGCGATCAACGCCTACACGACCGATCAACTGCTGCCGCAGGATCGCGGTCTGGGCTCGGCATTGAGCGTCGGCGGCTATCGGCTGGCGATGCTCGTGTCGGGCGGTCTCGCGCTGGTGTTTGCCGCGCGCGCCGGCTGGCACGCGACCTATCTCATGATGGCGGCTTTGATGTGCGTAGGCGTGATCACTTCGGTGTTTGCGCCGGAACGCGAAATGGCCTCACGGCCGGTCACGTTGCTGCGCGCTTTCGTCGAGCCGCTCCGGGAAATGGCCGCACGGCCGCACGCCTGGACATGGCTCGCGCTGGTGCTGACGTACAAGCTCGGCAATGCGTTCGCGCTCAGCTTGTCCACCACGTTCTTGTTGCGCGGCGCGCACTATGGACTGGCGGAAGTCGGCTGGGTCAACAAGGTGTTCGGCATCAGCGCAACGATTGTCGGCGCATTTGCCGGAGGCTTGTTGCTTGAGCGCTGGAGCCTGCGACGGGCGCTGTGGGTCTTCGGGGTGTTGCAGGGATTGGGTGTGCTCGGCTTTCTCGCGGTGGCGCTTGGCTGGAATGACTTCTCGGCCCTGATCACCGCTGTGGCGAGCGAGAACTTCACGTCCGGATTGGGAACAGGTGTATTCGTGGCGCTCTTGATGTCCATGTGCGACAAGCGCTTCACCGCCACGCAGTTCGCGCTGTTCAGTGCCTTGGACGCGGTGGGTCGCACCGCATTGGGACCCCTGGCGGGCTGGGTGGCGCAGGTGCTGGGTTGGCCCGTTTATTTCAGCATCGCACTTGCTTGTGCGGTGCCGGGACTGTTGCTGGTCGCGGCATTGCGCGGCGAATTCGATCGGCTGCCCGGTGCACGTTCCGGGGTATGAAGGCCGTGCTAACGTAGTGTCGCGCAACGACGGGGATGGCCCATGGCCGACATCGCCCTGCAACTCGATGACGCGCTGGCCGATCGCCTGCGTGCGGTGGCGCGCACGCGCGGCTGCACGATACCGGAACTGGTTGCGCAATTGCTGCACGAGTTGCTGCCGCCGGCCAACACGGTACAGGCGCCGGATGCGATCGGCGCGGTTGCCACCCACTGGAATCAGGAAGAGACCGCTTTCCTGCATGAGGCCGCGCTCGCCCTGGACGAAGTGCCCGCCGGCAATCCGCTGCGCGCGCCTGATCAGAGCGAATGGGACAAGCCGGGACGTTGAACGCTACGCAGCGGGCGGCGGCGCGGAATAGATTCCGCCCAGCAGACGCGGCCCGCGCGCGCCGGTGACGCCGGGAAGGTTGCCGGGCCGCCCTTCCAGTCGTTCGCGCGCCAGCCAGGCGAATGCGGTCGCTTCGATGTAATCCGGATCGACGCCGAGTTCGGCGATGCTGCGCACGCCGCGCGGCGCCAACGCGCTTTGCAGCGCGTGCATCAACAACGGGTTGTGCACGCCGCCGCCGCAAACCAGAATTTCGCGCGCCTCATCGGCGCAGGCTTGTACCGCATCGGCCACGCTGCGCGCGGTCAGTTCGACCAGGGTCGCCTGCACGTCTTCCGGACTCGGCGCCTGAGAACCCAGCCGCGCCTGCAGCCAGTCGAGATGGAATTGCTCGCGGCCGGTGCTCTTGGGTGGGCGGCTGCGGAAGTAGTTCTCGTCGAGCAGGCGTTCGAGCAAGCCGTGGTCCACCTGCCCGCGCGCGGCGAACGCGCCGTCGTGATCGAACATCGCGCCGGTGTGCAAGGCGCACCACGCATCCAGCAACCCGTTCGCCGGGCCGGTATCGAAACCGAGCACGCCGCCATCTGCGCGCAACACGGTGAGGTTGGCGATACCGCCCAGATTCAACACGCCCCGCGTCGTGCCCGCGCGTGCGAACAACGCGGCGTGGAAGATCGGCAGCAGCGGCGCGGCATGACCGCCCGCCGCGAAATCCGCCCGGCGAAAATCCGCGACCGTGATGACACCGGTGCGCTCGGCGATGATGTTTGGATCACCAAGTTGCATCGTGAAACGTGGATTCGCATGCGGCCGATGACGCAGGGTCTGACCGTGCGAGCCGATTGCGTGCACATTGGCGCGCGCCGCGCCGGCACGTTCGAGCAACGCCAGCGCGGCTTGCGCAAAACATTCGCCGATCCGCGCGTCCAGCGCGCCGACTTCGTCCAGGGTGGTGGCGCCGTCACCTTGCGCCAGCTCCAGCAAACGCGCACGCAAAGTGTGTGGATAGGGAAACGTCAGCGCGGCATGCAGGCGCGCAACCGGCTCAAACGAGGCCAGTGCGGCGTCGATTCCATCCATGCTGGTGCCCGAGATCAGCCCCAGATACAGCGAGGCGGATTCGGCGTGCGCCATGCGGCGCTCAGTCGAGATTGCGGTTGGCGTCGCGACCGCCGCTGGCGAGGGCCAGCCGGCGCGCGTCGATCATGTGGATGCGCGCCATCAGCGTCGCATTCTGCGCGCGGAACTGCGCCATCAACTTGCCCGACAGCGGTTCGGGCTTGGGCAGGGTGACGGTCAGCGGGTTGCGCTGCACGCCGTCCACGCGGAACTCGTAATGCAGATGCGGTCCGGTGGCCATGCCGGTCATGCCAACGTAGCCGATGATCTGGCCCTGGCGGACATGCGAGCCGACGTGCTCGTCGGCGGCGAAGCGCGACATGTGTCCGTAGGCGGTGCTGATGTCCTTGTCGTGCTGGATGATGACGAAGTTGCCATAGCCGTGTTGCTGGCCGCGGAACTTGATGATGCCGTCGCCTGCGGCGTAGATCGGGGTACCCATCGGCGCGGCGTAATCCACGCCCTTGTGGGCGCGCATATAGCCGAGCACCGGATGCTCGCGCATGCCGAAGGTCGAGGAGATGCGGGTGAAATCAACCGGGGTGCGCAGGAAGGATTTCTTCAGCGGCCGGCCGTCGGCGCTGTAGTACGACACATCGCCCTCGGAGTTCTCGAAGCGCACAGCGGTGTAGCGTTTGCCATCATTGACGAATTCCGCGGCGATGATGTCACCTTCGTGCAGGTATTCGCCGTCGCGGTAGACGTCGTCGTAGATCACCGTGAAACTGTCGCCGGGCTGCAGATCCTGTGCGAAATCGATGTCGTAGCCGAACACCTTGGCGAGCTTCAGGATCATTGCGTTGCTCATGCCGGCCTGGTTGCCGGCGGCGAACAGCGACCCGTGGATCACGCCTTGCGCGATGTGTTCGCGACGTTCGACCGCACGCGGGGTAACTTCCTCGACCAGCGGGCCGGTGGCATTCTCGAAATGCAGGGTGACGCGGGTGCTTGGATCACGATCGAAGCGCAGCGCGCGCAACTCACCGGAACCGCCGAGCAGGAACGCGATTTCGTCGCCCGGATGGATGCGGCGCAACGCGTCCACATCCTTGCCGCTGCCCAGCACGCGCGCGAGATCCGCAGGCGGCAGGCTGTGAGCCTGGAAAATGTCGGCCAGCGTCTGCCCGGCCTGCACGCGTGAAACCTGCCAATCCTCGACCGCCGGCACCGATGGCTGCATCGGTAGCGGCGGCAGCTGCAGTGCAAGAGTGGTGCGCGCGACCGGCGCTGCCGGATGACGCATGGCGTGCGCCCATGCCGGCAGTCCAACCAGGGTCAACAGCGCCAGCAACAATGCGCCGCCGGATAACACCCAGCGTTCGCGGCCCCAGCGGATCGGCGCGGAAAACGCATTGCGATAAAACGACCAATGCGCACAGCGCGCATAAAAATGCGAATGACGCTGCTGCGCCTTGCGACAAATCGCCTGACGACGGACATGATGGGGGGTAGCGCGGCGCAGGCGAGGGTTCATCGATGCACTTCCAGCGGACAAACGGCGATGGCGGGGCGTACCATAGCCACGCTGTAAAGGGCGCGTCAATGCTTTGTTGTACAAAGATTTGCGCGCTGTTTCTCGTTTAACGCACAATTAACTTCCACGGCACCTTCACACTGCGAATCGGCCCACATTCCGCATCCACCTCGCGGATCGATCACACCCAGGCATCCAACGGCATGAGCACGGACGAACACGCGCTGGCGCTGATCCGCCGCGGCACTACAGAAATCCTGAAAGAAGATGAATTGCGCGCGCGACTCGGCGTCGAGCGTCCGTTGCGGGTCAAGGCAGGGTTCGATCCGACCGCGCCGGATTTGCATCTGGGTCACACCGTGTTGCTCAACAAGATGCGCCAGTTCCAGGATCTCGGCCACACCGCGATCTTCCTGATCGGCGATTTCACCGGCATGATCGGCGACCCTTCCGGCAAGAATGTCACGCGCAAACCGCTGCTGCGCGAAGAGGTGCTGGCGAATGCCGAAACCTACGCCGCGCAGGTGTACAAAGTTCTGGATCGCGCGCGCACCGAAGTGCGTTTCAATTCCGAATGGTTCGGCAAGATGTCGGCCGCGGACATGATCAAGCTTGCCGCTTCACACACGGTCGCGCGCATGCTTGAGCGCGATGATTTCGCCAAGCGCTACGCCGCGCAACAGCCGATCGCGATCCACGAATTTTTGTATCCCCTGGTGCAAGGTTACGACTCGGTCGCGTTGCGGGCTGATGTGGAACTCGGCGGCACCGACCAGAAATTCAACCTGTTGATGGGCCGCGGCCTGCAGGAAGCCGCCGGCCAGCCGGCGCAGATCGTGCTGACCATGCCGTTGCTGGAAGGCGTGGATGGCGTGCAGAAGATGTCGAAATCGCTTGGCAACTACATCGGCATCAACGAACCGGCGATCGAGATCGTCACCAAGACCATGAAGATCGATGATGCGCTGATGTGGCGCTGGTTCGAATTGCTGTCGTTCGACAAGTCGCTGGATGATCTCGCACGCATGCAACATGAAGCACGAACGGGCCAGGCGAATCCGCGCGATTTCAAGCTGGAACTGGCGCGCGAACTGGCTACGCGCTTCCATGATGCGGCCCAAGCCGAGCGTGCGATCGCAGGCTGGCACGCGGTGGTGCGCGGCGAAGGCGACACGGCGCTGCTGCCGCTCAGCGAGATTCCGGTGTCCGCCCAGGGCTTGAAGTTGCCGGCGCTGCTGACCGCCGCCGGCCTCACTCCCAGCAACGCGGAAGCCAATCGCAAAATCAAGGAGCGCGCGGTGCGCATTGATGCTCAGGTCGTGGATGACGCGCAGCGCGTGTTTGCACCGGGCTTTGAAGGCGTGTTGCAGGTGGGCAAGCGAAACTTCGCGCGTGTGCTGTTGCGCGCGGTCGACTGACGCCAAACGAGCTAGGGTGCGCGCATGTTCGTCTACGTACCCGATCGCCGCCGCAGCCACCTGCGCTGGGCCACGCCCTTGCTGGTGGTGGCTTGCGTGGCGGTGTTCTGCTGGTTGATGTTGGCGGCACCCGAGGCGCGTTATGCGGCACTCGCGCGCTGGGGCACGGTACCGGCGCGCATGTTCGATACCGCTCAACCATTTTCGGCATGGTTGATTCCACGCCTGTTCACGACGCTGTTCATCCATGCCGACTGGCTGCATCTGGTCGGCAATATCCTGTTCCTGGTGATCTTTGGCTTTTCCGCCGAACGCGCGCTGGGTGCGCGGCGATTTCTGTTGTTGTTTCTGCTCGGCGGCGCGTTCGCCAATCTGGTCGGCGCGCTCAGCCTGTCCGGCGCGCATGCCCCGATCGTGGGCTGCAGCGGCGCGGTCTCGGCGGTGGTCGGTGCCTATCTTGCGCTGTTCCCGCGCGCGCATCTGGGCCTGGTGCTGCCGCTCGGCTTGTATTTTGAATTCGTGCGCGTGCCCGCATGGTTGATGATCGGCATGTGGGTATTGCTGCAATTGCTGTTCACCTGGGCCGGCCCCGGTTTCGGCACCGTGGTGTGGTGGGCGCACATCGCCGGGTTCGGCTTCGGGATCGTGTTTGCGTTCGTTGCGCGCGGTGCGGTCGCGCGAAGGTTGCGCGGTTAAGCGCATTAACATCGGCTGGTTATTGCCGCGCTCTTATTGAGAGTGCGGCAGGGATGGCGCTTTCACGCGCAGGGATAGCGCATGAACAGCGAAGCGTCGCAGCAGCGCGCGCGCATCCGGCGTGGTTTTCACGTCGCGCCGCATCGCCGCGACGTCGAGCCCTTCTTCGCTCAGGGCTTCCTCGCGATCGCCGAGGTATGCACGCATCACGCGCACGCCGATCTCGGGATGGAATTGGGTCGAGATGGCGTTGGGCCCGTAGCGCAAGATCTGGTGCGGATCGAGCGCCGACCGTGCCAGCACCTGCGCGCCGCGCGGCGTTTCCAGCACGCTCTGCCGGTGCGTGGTGTGCGCGGGAAACTCGATCGGCATCCCGTCGAGCAGTGGGTCAGCGCGACCGTTGCGTGCGATCGGCTGCGTGCCGATCTCGCGCCCGGCCGGCAGCCAGCCGACCGTGCCGCCCAGTGCGTGCGCCAGCAATTGATGGCCGTAGCACACGCCGAACAGCGGCAGTTCGACGTCCATCGCCCCGCGCAACCACGCGGCGGCATCTTCGCTCCAGCGCTCGCGATCGGTGACCATCGCGCCGGAGCCGGTAATCACCGCGCCGGCGAATCCCCGCGCCGGCGGCAGCTTTTCGCCCGCGTCCACGCGTACGCTGCGCACCTGTCCGGGTTGCAAACGCATGCTGGTGCGAAACCACTGCGCAAACCCGCCCAATCGCGCGCGAATGGGTTCCGGCGCTTCACCGGTCTGGATGAGGAGAAGTTGGCGCATGCAATCGGGAAGTGACGAGAGCGGCGAAGAGTAGCAACTATGCCGTCATCCCGGGGCCGGTCAAGAGCGGAGCCCGGAATCCATTTTGAACTCGCCTGGGTCGATAAGATCAAAATGGATTCCGATCGCCGCTTCGCGGTGTCCGGAATGACGACAAACTCGTTATGCGCGCGCGCGAGTCCCGGCTACTCGGATGCCGGGAGCACCGACAGCACTTCCGCAACGGTGGTGACCCCGCGCGCCACTTGCGCGGCGGCGGATACGCGCAGCGGACGCATGCCTTCCGCGAGCGCGGTGGCAGCGAAGCCGGCGAGATCCAGTTGCGATGAAATCATGCCGCGCAGGCGCGCGCTGATCGGCATCATTTCGTAAATGCCGGTGCGCCCGAGGAAGCCGGTGTTGCGGCACTCCAGGCAACCGGTCGGCACGAACACCCGCGGCGGCACCGCGATATCCCAGCCGTGGGTAAGCACGTGCCAAGCGTTTTCATCCTGCGAGCCTTCCACCTTGCAATGCGGACACAGCGTGCGCACCAGCCGCTGCGCGACCACGCCGGCGAGGGTGGACTGGATCAGGTAGTGCGGCGCACCCAGATCCAGCAGACGCGTGACCGCGCTGGGTGCGTCGTTGGTATGCAGGGTGGACAGCACGAGGTGTCCGGTGAGCGACGCCTGCACCGCCATCTGCGCGGTTTCCAGATCGCGGATCTCGCCGATCATGATGATGTCCGGATCCTGCCGCAGCAGCGTGCGCACGCCGGCGGCGAAATCGAGATCGATCGCAGGCTGCACCTGGGTCTGGTTCAACTCCGGCGAGACCATCTCGATCGGGTCCTCGATCGTGCATACGTTCAATTCCGGGCGCGCCAGGTGCTTCAGCGTGGAATACAGCGTGGTGGTCTTGCCGGAACCCGTGGGTCCGGTCACCAGCACGATGCCGTGGGGACGCTCGACCATCAGTCGCCAGGACTTTTCCTCATCGGCGGAAAAGCCGAGCTGGGCGAACGCCTTCACCACGATGTCCGGATCGAAGATGCGCATTACGAGTTTTTCGCCGAATGCGGTCGGCATGTCGGAGATGCGCAATTCCACCTCGCGCCCGCTGGAAGAGCGCGTCTTGATGCGGCCATCCTGCGGACGGCGCTTTTCCGCCACGTCCAGGCGCGCGAGGATCTTGATGCGCGCGGTGACCGCGGTCATTACCGGCGGCGGCAACTCGAAGACCTTGTGCATTACGCCGTCGATGCGAAAGCGGATCTGACCCGCATCGCGGCGCGGCTCCAGATGGATGTCGGAGGCACGCTGCTCGAACGCGTACTGCAGCAGCCAATCCACGATATGCACGACGTGACGATCGTCGGCGCCGATCTCGCCGGACTTGCCGAGTTCAAGCAACTGCTCGAAGTTGAGAATCTTGGAGGCGTCGTAATCCTCCTGTTTCGCATCGCGCGCCATCGCGATCGAGCGCTGCACGCCGTAGAACTCAAGCAGATAGCGGTTGACGTCCAGCGGATTGGCAACCACGCGCTTCACTTCGCGACGGATCATCTGCGCCAGATCGTTGGCCCAGTGCGTGTCGAACGGCTCGGCGGTGGCGAACGTGACGGCGTTGCCATCCACCTGCACCGGCAGGATGCGATGGCGCTGCGCGTAGGCATGGCTGACCGCCTGCGTGACCGCGCCCGCATCGATCTTCATCGGATCGATCTTGAGATACGGCAGGCCGGATTTTTCCGCCAGCCACACGGTCAATGATTCGATCGACAGCGGTTTGCCGGGGCGGCGCCGATCCGCCAATTTGGCGTTGCCGATCAGCACCAGCGGATGCAGTTCCAGCGTGCTCTTGCCGACGCGATCCGAACTACGCAGGCGCTTGGCGTCCTCGGCCGAGAGCAGGCCATCCACTACCAGCGCGGCCAGCACGTCGTCCAGCTCCAGCCGCCCGCGGCGGCCCAGCGCGGGCGCGACGTTGCGGGGGTGCGGATTCACGGCCATGCTGCGGGCATCTCCATCGTCGTCGGTATACTAGCGCGCTTTATCCGCGGCGCAGCGATGACCGGCCCGACCTTCCAGGAAATGATCCTGACCTTGAACCGTTACTGGGCGGATCAGGGCTGCGTGCTGTTGCAGCCGCTGGACATCGAGATTGGGGCGGGCACCTTTCATCCGGCCACGTTCCTGCGCGCACTGGGGCCCGAACCCTGGGCCGCGGCCTATGTGCAGCCGTGCCGGCGCCCGACCGACGGCCGCTATGGCGAAAACCCCAATCGCTTGCAGCATTACTACCAGTACCAGGTAGTGATGAAGCCCAATCCCGACGACATCGTCGAACGCTATTTCGGGTCGCTGCGCGAGTTGGGTGTTGATCCGCTGACGCACGATCTGCGCCTGGTCGAGGACAACTGGGAATCGCCGACGCTGGGTGCCTGGGGCCTGGGTTGGGAAGTATGGCTGGATGGCATGGAGATCACCCAGTTCACCTACTTCCAGCAGGCCGGCGGGTTGGAGTGCAAGCCGGTCACCGGCGAGATCACCTATGGTCTGGAACGTCTGGCGATGTATTTGCAGAACGTGGACAGCGTGTTCGACCTGGTGTGGACGCGCGCGCCGCACGGCGTGGTGACTTATGGCGATGTATTCCATCGTAATGAAGTCGAGCAGAGCGCCTACAATTTCGAACACGCCGACGTCGCGGAGATGTCGCATCGCTTCGACGCTTGCGAGGCGGAAGCCCGCAAGCTGGTCGCATTGAATCTGCCGCTGCCAGCCTACGAACAGGTCTGCAAGGCATCGCACGCATTCAACCTGCTGGATGCGCGCCGCGCCATCAGCGTGACCGAACGCCAGCGCTACATCCTGCGTGTGCGTGCGTTGGCGCGGGCTGTGGCCGAAGCCTACGTGCCGGAAACCACCGGCCAAGGAGCCCTCGCATGATCCTGATCGGCATGTACGACTCACCGTTCGTGCGCCGCGTGGCCGTCAGCATGACGCTGCTGGATGTGCCGTTCGAACATCGCGACTGGTCGGTGGGCAAGGATCAGCAGCGCATCCGCGAATTCAATCCGCTCGGCCGCGTGCCGGTGTTGGTACTGGATTCGGGCGAGCCGCTGATCGAATCGGCGATGATCCTTGATTGGCTCGATCAACAGGCCGGGCCGGCGCGTGCGCTGCTGCCGATCAGTGGCGAACCGCGTCGGCAAGCGCAAAGCCTGATCGCCCTTGTCAGTGGCGCGATGGACAAGGGCATCCAGCTGGTCTACGAGCGCATCTTCCGTCCAGCGGAAAAGCGCCATGAGCCGTGGACGCAGCGTTGCGAAACGCAGATGCACGGCGCGCTGGACGAACTGGACGCGCGCTGCGCCGGGATTGCTTCGACGTGGCTGGTCGGCGCGGCGCTGTCGCAAGCCGATATCACCCTGACCTGCTATCTCACCTA
>Ga0134128_10001146_pt1 | contig 35104 bp, 25 predicted proteins | sample KB31754_FD_96462 | JGI IMG/M metagenome (GOLD analysis project Ga0134128, IMG submission 96462) | Terrestrial soil microbial communities with excess Nitrogen fertilizer from Kellogg Biological Station, Michigan, USA - KB3-175-4 | ecosystem: Environmental > Terrestrial > Soil > Unclassified ...
GCAAACGTGACCTTCCTGTGCTGGTCGACCCCAAGGGCAGCGATTTTTCAAAATACAAACACGCCACAACCATCTGTCCCAACCTGCAGGAGCTTGCCTCCTGCACCGGCATATCTACGCAGGATATGGCCGCGCTCATGGCTGCCGGCCGCGCCCTCATCGCGCCGCTGATGCTCGAATATCTCACTGTGACCATGAGCGAGCGCGGCATCTGCGTCCTGCAACCTAACCCGGAGCACGATCTGCACGCTGCCGCGCAGGCGCGTGAAGTGTACGATGTCTCCGGCGCGGGCGACACCGTCATCGCAACCCTCGCCGCCGCCGCCGCCGCCAAGCTGGGAATTGAAAGCGCAATTCAACTGGCAAATGTCGCCGCAGGAGTTGTTGTCAGCCGCGTCGGCACCGTTCCCATCGATCGCCAAAGCCTGCAGGCGACGCTCTCCACTCAGCTTGCCCTCAGCACGCAGGAAAAAGTTGTCAACCGCGCCAGCCTCGTGGCGCGCGCGGCGCAATGGCGCAGTCGCGGCGAGACCATTGTCTTTACCAACGGCTGTTTCGATCTGCTTCACATCGGCCATATCACTCTGCTGGAAGATGCTCATCGAATGGGCGACCATCTCGTGATTGGCCTTAACAGCGACGCCTCGGCGCAGCGCTTGAAAGGTCCCACGCGCCCCATCATTGCGGAAAAAGAGCGGGCACGTATCATGGCCGCTCTCGCCTCCACCGACGCCATCGTCATATTTGACGAAGACACGCCGCTTGAAACCATTGAGGCGCTGCGGCCCGACGTCCTGGTCAAAGGCGGTGATTACACTGAAGCCACCGTCGTCGGCGCGGAGCTGGTCCGCAGCTGGGGCGGACGCGTCGCCATCGTTCCCACTATCGCCGGATTCAGCACCAGTAACATCGTGCGCAAGCTCAACGGGGGTCGGGAGCAAGCATGATTGTCGTCCCCCGGGGAGCCGGATTTATCGGCCAGACATTCGCACCATAAAACAGCGCGAAATTGACAACAAGTTGTCATTTTGACAATATGTTGTCATTCTTTAAGCCAGCGCCTGCGGAATCGCTTCTTCCCACCTGCCCTGCGCCTTCAGAATCAGCTCCACAACCTCGCGGGCGGCGCCTTCCCCTCCCTTGGCGATGGTCACGTAGTGGCTGATGGCCTTCAGCTCCGCTGCCGCATTCGCGACAGCCACGGCGAGCCCGGCGCGGCGAGCCAAAGGCATATCCGGTAGATCGTCGCCCAGGTACGCGACCTCCTCCTCCGTCACTCCTGCCTTTTGCATGCACTCTTCAAATGCCGCCGTCTTGCTCTCCTGGCCGAGATAAACATAGTCCACGCGATTCTCTTCCGCGCGCCGCTCGACCGCGGGCGATTTCCGCCCGGTGATGAAACCCGTCTTGATCCCCATAACGCTCGCGAGTTTCAAACCAAGGCCGTCCAGCGAGCTGAAAACCTTCAGCTCGGCGATACCTCCATCATTCGGCAGAGACATCAGGCAAACGCCTCCATCGGTCAACGTGCCATCGACGTCCATTAGAAAAAGTTTGATCCTGCGCGCGCGTTCCAGCAGTGAGAGTTCAGACATGAAGAGATTTTAGCGTGACGCGCGGAGCGGCCATCCGAATCGCGCTACAGGATGTTCGAAATTTTAATCAGGTTGCGATCGGGATCGCGAATGTAAATGGATTTCAAATCGCCGATCGCCCCGGAGCGGTTCTTCGGACCTGCTTCTAGGTGGACCTTCAGACTGGTCAGGTATTCGACCACCTCACCCAGCGCCGTCGTAGTAATAAAGCAGAGATCAGCCGAACCCGGTGTCGGATGCGCGGCCTTCGGATCGACCTCGTGCCCGCGCTGCTGGAGATCGATCCGCTGAATGCCGAAGAGTAGAGCTTTATGCCCTTCGAGTTTCACTACACTCATGCCCAGCACTTCCGTATAAAAATCAACGGTGGCGTCAATGTTGGCGACCGTAAGAACAATATGGTCGAGTTGCTCCAGCGCGAAGGCCATGGTGGCTACCATGCTAACCCGAAATCTGGGGGGTGGAACAACAGTTATCTGAATCAGATGTATTCGCGCTCTTTTCCGCGGATCTGCTTGTACCGCGCGAAGGCCTGGTGATCGTCTTCCAGTTTGAGCACCGTACGCAGGTTCGAGCCGCGATACGTATGCGCCGCCATAGCCATTGCGTTGCGCGCAACAAACCAGGGATCATGCCGAAACGCCGTGGGCAGGTGGCGCGTCTTCATCCCGCGCTCCGCCTTCCAGCGCAGATATTCGATCTCGTCCGCGGACAGGTTTTCATTGTGCACTACGGAAGTGGTCCCATCGTACTCTTCAAATCGCTCGTGCTCGATCAGGCCGCGGCTGCGAAAATCGTCCGTCATGGGCGTGCGAGGGTACGGTGTTGGATGCTGAATATATGGCCAGTCCACATACTTACGCGCAAACGCCAGGTTGGCCTCGATCGATTCGACCGTATCGTTCGGACTGCCGACAATCAGCCCTCCCACAACATAAATGCCGTTGCGATGCAGATATTCAATCGCCTGCAGCGTCGCATTGCCGGTACTGTGTCCGTTCGTGCGGGCCGTGTTTTTTGCACTCGCCTGCAGCAGTTTCAGATCGCTCTCAAGAATATTCTCGATTCCCAGAAACACGTAGCGAAATCCCGCGCGCTTCATCAGCGGAGCCAACGTCTCTCCATGGTTGGCGATTGCGGAAGTCATGCCCTGCAAAAAGTAGTCGAGCTTATTCAGACCGGCGTCGATGATCGCACGGCAAAGAGCCTCGAAACGGTGCACGTTCAGCGTGATGTTGTCGTCGACGATGAAAAGCGTGCGCGCTCCGTGCTCCCTGGCGTCTCGAATGTCGGCGATTACGCGATCGAAGGAATAAGTATGAAAATTGCGACCGCGCATTTCAATGATGGAACAGAAGCTGCAGTCAAACGTACAGCCGCGCGATGTTTCGATGACATCCACCTGCCGCCCCAGGATCGTGTACCCCTGCAACACACGCGCGCTTCTCTTCGGCAGGCGAATCTCCTCGCTCTCCAGGCTGAGGGGCGCACGCAACTGGTTGTGAATCCACTTGCCTTCATGGCGATGCGACAGGCCGGAAATAAAGTGCATGTCGCCCTTCCCTTCCAGCACGCGTATCAATTCACGCAACGTAATTTCACCCTCGCCCCGCACGATAAAGTCGATCGGCATGCCCAGATAGGCTTCGGCCGCCAAACTGGGGTCATACCCACCGACGACGATCTTCGCGTCCGGTTTGAGAGAGCGAATCAGATGGATGATGCGTTCGGCGGTCCGGCGCTGGAAGGTCATGGTTGAGAGTCCAACCACCTGAGGATCGATTTCCTCGACCAGGCGCGTGACCGTCTCCCTTACGCTTCGCTGGCACAGGATGAGATCGGCGACGGCCACTTTGTGATGCTTATCGACGTTGCCCGCGAGCGAGGTCAACGCTCCATTCGGCATCCGGATGACGATCGAAGGCATATGCTCAAACGAATCCGGCATAGACAACAGCAATATGTTCATGGAATCGCACCTGCCATCCGGGGATTGCTATCGCGCTCACTCCCGGGCCATTCGTTCACTCGACGCAATAGGCCCCAACGGAAACGGTTATTTGGCTCCCTGAACGATGAGATCGTTTTGCACACTGAACACACCGGAGGTGGAATTGGCTTGTATTCCAGCGATGGCTTTGTCGTTTTCGCTATTGACGGACCCGTAGAGAATGACATTGCCGTTTCGAACGATAATATGGATCGCGTGAAAGCCGCGCGGCGGATAGTTTACGATGCCGCCAGACATGCGAACGGCGTCGCGGCCGGCAGCCCTGCTCATGGAGCTACTGCCGCCAGGTCCAACTGCTTCCGAAATTGAGCCCTGATTGGCGTTGTAAATGCGCAAGGCGGGCTGGGTGTAGATGTGGTTGTAGACTTCGACACGGATGCGATTATCCATGTTGGAGAGAGGAAGGACCTGGATCTGATTGTCTACCGACTCGACTCCCGGAATCTTTTTGAGGACGTTGCCAGCTTCGTTCTTAACAGTGGGACGGGAAGCGTAGCCCTGGAGGACGATGGACTTGCCGTGGAAACCAAAGGTAATCCAGTCGAAGACCGCATAGTTCGTGAGGCCGCCGAGCCTCTTTTGCACTTCCTGGGAAATGCGGAGGGCATCCTCCTGCGACCAGGTAGAATTCGTTGCGGGCGGGTTCTGGGCGATCACCGCGCCGGTCAGAACACTGAAGGCAAAAAACATGGCGAATGACGGAAGCAAACGACGGGTCAGACGTGGCAGGACAGTCATGGTTTTACTCCGTATGCGGAAAGATTTTTTGCATCGGCAAAACAATACGCCATCTTAATCGTGACGTCTACCATGGACATGGCTGCCGGCATCCCGCGGTTATCAGGCTCCCATCGTCACCGGAAAAGCTTTCCGCAAAGGATAGTCTATTGTTTGTAAACCACTCGGGGCCCGCTGACTTGCTTCACTTTCAGGTTGATGGTGACGTCCACGTGATCGCCGATCTTAACAAAGGGGATGCCTTTGTTCATTCCGTAGTCCTTGCGGTTAAAAGTCATGACTCCCGTGATGGTGCCGGAACCTGTCCCTTTGCCGGAAATTGTCAGCTTCAGAGTTTCGGGTTTGGAAGCTCCACGGATCGTAAACTCCCCGTCGACCTCAAAGGTCGTCGGCCCAGTCTGCACAACTTTCGTTGAGCGAAACATTATGGTTGGATTCTCCGCGACATCGAAGAAATCCTTGCTCTTCAACTTATTGTTTTTCATGCCGCTTCCGGTATCCACCGTGGCGGCATCAATCTTGATGAGCAAGACGCCGGTTGTGACATCCGTGGAAGGAAATGTCAAAGTGGCGTCCCACTTGTCGAATTTGCCGACCAGAGTGACGGAGGATTTGACATAAAACTGGATGCTGCTCGTTTGCGGAGTCACCTCAAAGACAGGGACTTGTGCATGACTCGGTAACGGGACCAGGAGAAATGCCAGAACGCAAAGAATCGCGGATTTCATGGTGCCTGAGTGTCGGCCTTTTCCAGTTCTATTGTCAAGCTGTAGAACAACTGTCCAGCTGCTGAAGTTGTGGGCCGCCGGCTGTACCCGGTTCGAGCCAAAAGACGGCTTAACCGGGAGCACGCGACACGGCTGTGAAAGAGGTGCGGAAATAGGCTGTTTTGCACCGAAAGTACGCGATTTCCACCAAAATCATTCCCGGGAAACTCGATGTTCCCGTGCAATACTCAGTGCAACGAAAGAGAAATCTTTCAGAGAAGAAAGTGGAATTGAAGCCAGCTTGAGAATCGGCAACGAGACTCCCTTCAGGCGACTGAAGACAGTTGGCAGACAGGAAGCTTTTACGACATGCGGGGTAAGGAAGGGCGCGGGATATGTGAGTTCTGCTCACAGATTCTGAAGAGTTCCGGAAGCGCAAGGTTGTGATTTTGGTACCCGAAAACCATATCTTCGAAAATTCGGATTGCCGGGGGCGAGTTCTCGCAAGAGGATTCGCCCTCTGGTTTTTTGTGCAGGTTGCTGCACGTAGATTTTTCATGCATGCAATATATTTCCCATTCAAGCCAAAAACCGCCTTGAACGAAACACCCTGCTAAAGATGGGTGCTGGGCGATACTTCCGACGTCGTAGCATTTCATATTGCGCTATTTTCTGTGATTCGAAGTTTTCGCTATTGCGGCGTTGAGAACTTCTTTCGCGTTGAGCAAAAACAGGCATTTGCAGGGTCGAATCGACCGACATTTTGTATTCCGGCAGCCGCCACTCGTGCTGCCGTAAGCATCTGAATATGTCATAGGTGGGGTGTTTGCCTAGACACTTATTGCCAGCGTCTGAGGGATCGAGATACGTATTCACAGACACATGTACAGCAAGGTGAACCATGAAAGCGCTTGTCTATCAGGGACCGGGCAAGATTACTGTCGAAGATCGGCTGGTCCCGCAGATCGCGGCCCCAACCGACGCGATTGTTGCAATCCGCGAGACGACCATTTGCGGGACAGATCTACACATCCTGAAGGGAGATGTCCCCAGCTGCAAACCTGGAAGAATCCTTGGACACGAAGGTGTGGGAATCGTGCATCAGGTTGGGGATGGAGTCACAACGCTCCATGCCGGAGATCGCGTCATCGTCTCCTGTATTTCTTGCTGTGGTGTCTGTGAATACTGCCGCAGAAAGATGTATTCCCACTGCGCGACCGGCGGCTGGATTCTGGGCAACAAAATCGATGGGACACAGGCGGAATATGTGCGCGTGCCCCACGCGGATACCAGCCTGTATCGAATTCCGGAAGGAGTGGATGAAGAAGGACTGATCCTGTTAAGTGACATTTTGCCTACCGGCTTTGAGTGTGGTGTTCTAAATGGAAAGGTACAGCCGGGAAGCACCGTGGCTATCGTCGGGGTTGGACCGATCGGTCTGGCAGCGCTGCTGACCGCGCAGTTCTATTCCGTCTCGCAATTGATCGCGATCGATACAGACGACAGCCGACTCAAGGTTGCCGCCAGCTTCGGCGCAACTCACACGGTGAACAGTTCCGATGGCAAGGCTGCTGAGAAAATTAGACAACTGACGGCGGAGCGAGGTGTCGATACCGCCATTGAGGCGGTCGGCATCCCTGAAACGTTCGGGCTGTGTCAGGAGATTGTCGGGGCTGGTGGAACCATTGCGAACATTGGCGTCCACGGAAAGAAAGTGGATTTACACCTTGAATCTCTGTGGGACCGCAATATTTCCATTACAACGGGCCTGGTCGACACAGCAACGACGCCCTTGCTGCTCAAAACGATCCAATCGAAAAAGATCGATCCCGGAAAGCTCATCACGCATCGCTTCTCTTTCGACAAGATTCTCGATGCGTATGAGACATTCGGCCATGCGGCGAAGAACCACGCGCTTAAGGTAGTTCTTACAGTCGGGTAGAATGACCTTCTTGATTCATTGAGGACGCCTGGGATGAATCCTCAAGCGAGAGTGCATGCCGGCGCACTTTTTATTGGGAATGTGCGGCGCAATTGGAACCGCGTCACTGTGGGGCTGTCGCTTGCGGCAATCATTCTATATTTGCTGTTGCACTCCTTTCTTCATCGAGCAGGGACCGTTCCGCTGCTCCCTGTGTGGATCGCTATCGTCGCCGGTGGAATTCCATTGCTGTACGACTTGACCCGGCAGGCCCTCAAGAAAGAATTTGGTTCGGATTTCCTGGCGGGACTATCCATTGTGACCGCCGCGCTGATGGGAGAGCCTCTCATCGCGACGATTATCGTCTTGATGCTAGCCGGTGGCCAGTCTTTGGAAGAGTTCGCCACGCGGCGTGCGTCTTCTGTGCTGGATGCGCTGGCAAAGCGTGTCCCCAGCATTGCACATCGTGTTAAAAACGGATTGACACAAGACATTCCAGTCGACGATGTCCGCGTCGGTGACCACCTTCTGCTCCTTCCTCATGAAATCTGCCCTGTCGATGGGACTGTCCTTTCCGGAACAGGCACCATGGACGAATCGTTCCTGACGGGAGAACCGGTTCGTATCCGCAAGATAGCCGGCTCACAAGTGATTTCCGGTGCGCTGAACGAAGACTCTGCACTCAGTATCGTGGCTGAAAGGCTGGCCGTTGATTCGCGCTATGCCCGCATTATGCAGGTAATGCGGGCTGCGGAACAGAACCCTCCGAAGATCCGTCGGCTGGCCGACAAACTAGGTGCCATCTACACCCCCATCGCCGTTGCAATTGCGATTGCAGGTTGGATTGTCAGCGGCAATCCAGAGCGTTTCCTTGCGGTGATTGTGATTGCGACACCCTGTCCCCTGCTGCTGGCAATACCGGTGGCTGTGATTGGGGCAATTTCGCTTTCCGCAAAACGCGGCATCATCATTAAGAAACCGGCAGTGCTCGAACAGGTGGGGCATATCCGCACCATGATCTTCGACAAAACCGGGACACTTACCCATGGAGAGCCAGTCGTTACGGATATTTTCGGCTTCTCTGGATTCAACGCATCAGCTGTACTTGAGTTGGCAGCAAGTCTTGAACAGTATTCCAAACATCCTCTGGCGGGTGCGATTTTGCACGCAGCCAAGGACAGGAATCTTGAAGTCCAGAAAGTCGAAAACATCAGCGAACGCCCGGGAGAAGGCTTACGAGGGCAGGTTGCGGGACACACTGTTTTGATTACGGGCAGGCGTACCCTAACCCCCGAGATGCTTGAAGGGCTTCCTCCTAAGGCATCCGGCATGGAGTGCATCGTTGTCATCGACGATCGCATGGCTGGACTGATTCAGTTTCATGACCGGCCGCGCGAAGAGGGGCAACCATTCGTCCACCATCTGAAGCCGATGCACAACGTCGAACATCTGATGATCGTTTCCGGAGATCGAAGCAGCGAAGTACAGCATCTGGCGGCCATCGTCGGTATCGACGATGTATGGGCCAACCAGACACCGGAGCAAAAATTGCAGATCGTTCGCGACGAAACGAAAAGAGGGCCGACGCTGTATTTGGGAGACGGTATTAATGATGCGCCTGCCATGATGGCAGCCACCGTCGGCGTAGCTTTCGGACAGAATAGTGATATCACTGCGGAAGCAGCCGGGGCCGTAGTTCTGGAGCCTACACTAGGGAAAGTGGATGAACTGCTCCACATTGGAATACGCATGCGTCGCATTGCGCTGCAAAGCGCGGTTGGCGGTATCGCGCTCAGTTCCATTGGAATGATTGCCGCGGTGTTTGGCCTGCTGCCACCGCTTGCGGGAGCCATCGGGCAGGAATTGATTGATCTTATTGCCGTGCTAAATGCAGTCCGCGGGTCTGTGCCGGTAAAGAAGTTACAGGACTTTTTGAGAATTCTATGTTACGTCCCTCCCACGGAACTGGCTGGTGTGGCCCTGCGTTATAACCCCAGCTTCTCCCATGCGGCATCGACTTTTGCTTTTGTCGTTTTGTCCATGCGGAGCATCTCTGGCCAGGGGCGGGTGAATCCTTCGGCGGCCCACTTGCGCGTGGCGTCGATGCCCATCTTGCTGCCATAGTTCGGCAGCCGCGATGCATGATCGAGGGAGTCAATGGGCCCCATCGTAAATTGAATATCGCGCTCCGGATCGATGTTGTTCGTCACCCGCAACACCACCTCGCGCAGGTCCTGCACATCGCAATCCTCATCGACCACAATCACGCACTTGGTGAACATGGCCTGGCCCAGCGACCAGATGGCGTGCATTACTTTCCTTGCCTGGCCTGGATAACTTTTGCGGATCGAAACAATCATCAGGTGGTGAAAAGTGGCTTCCACCGGCAGATGAATATCGACGATCTCTGGAATCGTCAGCTTCATCAGCGGTAGAAAGATGCGCTCGACCGCCTTGCCCATCCACGCGTCTTCCATGGGCGGCTTGCCAACAATGGTTGTCGCATAAATCGGATCGCGGCGATGGGTGATGCAGGTGACGTGAAAGACCGGATAGTCGTCCGGAAGGGTGTAAAAGCCCGTGTGGTCGCCGAAGGGGCCTTCGGAACGCAGCTCATCGAGGCGCACGTAGCCTTCGAGAACAATCTCTGACGACGCGGGAACTTCCAGATCGACGGTCTCGCACTTCACTAGCTCCACCGGCTGCTGGCGAAGAAATCCGGCGATGATGTATTCCTCAACTTCTGGCGGCGCGGGAACGATGGCAGAAAATGTCGTCGCCGGATCGGTACCAATGGCGACCGCTACCTCCAGGATTTCCGCGGAAGATTTTGTCCGCACAGTCATGTTTCCGGCGAGACCCGAAGGCAGCATTGCTCCGCCCGCGGTCTCGGCCATGCGAGCCACACGCGCTGCGGAGGCATCTTCCGCGCCGACTGCCGCTTCCTGACGCAGGCGCTCGCGATAGTGCTCCGCAGCCACCTTCTGCCGCTGCCAATGCATGCCGGTGGTCTGGCCGTCGTAGACCTGCATACGATACATGCCGACGTTGCGTTTTCCCTTCCCTTCCGGCACTCGCGGATCGCGCGTCACTACACACGGCAACGTGATGAACCGGCCGCCATCCTGGGGCCAGCATTGCAGCACAGGAAAATCGAGCACGCTAAAGCCGTCACGCAGAATCACTTCCTTGCAGGGAGCGTCTTTTGCCGCGACCAGCCTGGGAAAAAACTTGCCCGCATCCGCTAACATCGGCAGCATGCGAATCTTGTCGAGGAAGCCCTCCGGCGAGCGCAGATTCATCAATCCCTGGATACGCCCGGCGATGTCATCGAGAGATTCAACGCCGAGCGCAAGACGCATACGGCGCTCGCTGCCGAACTGGTTCATCAGCACTTTCGCGCCCGGATAGCCTTTGACATTTTCAAACAGCAATGCCGGGCCGCCCGGAGCATAACCCTTCATGCCGCCAGGCATACCAGTTTTTGAGGCGCGGTCGGCGATCTCGGCCATCTCCAGGATGGGATCCACCTCGGCTTTTATCGACCGAAGCTCCCCTTCTTTTCGCAGCGTGTGAATCCACTCCCGCAGATCGCTAAAGGCCAAAGTTTTTCATCCCTTCCACCGCATGCCGTAGAAACGGCGGCCGCAGTGTTCGTGTTCAATCGTAATACGCGGTGTGAGCAATTGGGAGTGCAGCCATTTATAGCGTGTTTCTATATTCACAGTGGAAAGTCCGGCCCCTTTCGTAGACGAACTAAAATAAGCTGCAACGCGGTGAAGAGGTTGCTATAGTGGGCAGATAGATTTTCCGAACGAAACGTTCATCAGAAGGCGAAAGATGATTTTTACCCGCCGTTGTATTTCTGCCACTACCCTGGCTCTTTTGTTCCCATTCTTTTGCGCCATAGCCCAGACAAAAACAGCGCCGATGACGCCCGACATTCCGGCGAAGTTCACACCGCCGCGCACGGGTTACAACTACACCGTGCGCGACGTCATGATCCCGATGCGGGATGGGGTAAAGCTGTTTACAGTGATTGTGATTCCCAATGGTGCGCATCATGCGCCAATCCTGCTGACGCGCACGCCATACAATGCCGCGGGACACGTGCGGCAGGACGAGTCACCCTACATGGCGATGGCTTTGGGAAAGGGCGACTATGAGTTCGTGAAAGCCGGGTATATCCGTGTATTTCAAGACACGCGGGGGAAGTTCAACTCGGAAGGTAATTATGTAATGACAACGCCGCCGACTGGGCCGCTAAACCCAGATGGGCCGAACGACACCATCGACGCCTGGGACACTGTCGACTGGCTCTCGAAGAACGTGCCGGAATCGAACGGCAAGGTGGGGATGGTGGGTATCTCGTATGAGGGCTACACAGTCGTCATGGCTCTGCTCCACCCGCATCCGGCGCTGAAGGTAGCTGTACCGATAAATCCCATGGTCGACGGATGGATGGGCGACGACTGGTTCCACTATGGCGCTTTTCGGCAAAAGAATTTCGACTTTTTCACTGGCCAGACGGCGGCGAAGGGCGGCGGTCCGTCGATTCCTCGTCTTAATCGCGACGACTACACAAATTTCCTGGAGCTGGGTTCAGCGGGCAACTTCGCACGCTACGCAGGACTGGATCAACTTCCCTTCTGGCGCAAGATTGTAGAGAACCCTAGCTACGACGCATTCTGGCGAGAGCAGGCGCTGGACAGGTTCATCGCGAAGACGCCGCTGACGGTGCCCACAATGTGGGTGCAGGGATTGTGGGATCAGGAAGATATGTATGGCGCCATCCACTGCTATGAAGTGGAAGAAGCCAAGGACACCCACAACAATATGAATTATCTGGTGATGGGGCCGTGGAGCCACGGGGAGGGAGGCGGGGACGCCTACAATCTGGGACCATTGGTATGGAATGGGGACACCGGGGAACAGTTCCGTAGCGAGATAATGCTGCCATTCCTGAATCAATATTTGAAGGATGAAGCGCCCAAGACCAACACCCCTCCAGTGGTTGTTTACAACACAGGGGAGAACCATTGGGAGCACTTTTCACACTGGCCCCTGAGCTGTGAAAAGGACTGCGCGGATCCGTCGAAGCCGCTGTATCTGCGGGCTGATGGAAAACTGTCGTTCACGGCCCCGGAAAGCAATGCGGCAAAGTACGACGAATATATCTCCGACCCGGCGAAGCCAGTGCCGTTTTCTCCCCGGCCTTACTATGAGGGTTCTGAGGCATGGAGGACCTGGTTGGTCCAGGATCAGCGCTTTGTGGATGGACGACCGGATGTGCTGACCTGGAAGACGGCGCCGCTGACAAAACCGCTGCGCCTGAGCGGCCTGGTGAAGGTACATCTTTACGCTTCGACAAGCGGCACCGACAGCGACTGGGCTGTGAAACTGATTGATGTTTATCCGGGCCAATACCCGCCGAATCCATCCATGGGCGGCTATGAGCTGCCCATCTCAACGGACATCTTCCGCGGACGATACCGTACCAGCTTTGAGCATCCAGAGCCGATCGCCCCGAATCATCCGCTGCTTTATCAGTTTGCCTTGACCAATGTGAATCACGTATTCGAACCGGGTCACCGCATTATGGTGCAGGTGCAGTCGACGTTGTTTCCGGCCTACGACCGAAATCCACAGACTTTCGTGCCGAATATATTCAACGCCAAACCATCCGACTACCAGAAAGCAACGCAGCGCATCTGGCACACGCCGGAGGATGCGAGCTTCATCAGCGTGCCAGTGGTACCGATGCAGTAGAAACTCAGTTTTTATGGGCGTCTTGGGCCTGCGGGAAACATAAAAGAAGCACTGACCAGAGTGGCCACGCAACGCATCAATGATTATGCGGCAGGGTTCGTGCCGGGGGTTCGCTTCTCAGCCGGCGGTGAGATTAACTCTCGCAATTCTCGATTCCTGTGCGGGCTCCTGCCATCCAGCGGTCGAGAAAAGTGTGTACGCAAACCGCGCCGCAAAGATGGCTACTACCGGCACTGTGACCCATCAGGTTATCCCAGGGCATCAGCTTTAACAGCGGCTGTTCTGGATCCTTCCCGCTCGGCGAAGCGCATTCGCTCGCAGCCACCCACCAGCTTTCGGATTCACCCATTAGTTTGCCGCAAACATCGCACGTGAAACGCTCGACCCATGCCATTAAAAAAATCTACCCTCATTGGAAAGTAAAATTTTGCCAGTCAACCGCGAACGTCAGAACTGCCGCAGTGCATCCGTTACATAAAAAGCTGCGATCGCCAGCGTAGCCACGCCTACCAGCCCACCCAGAATCTGGATGGCGGGCTCGATGCTCTTCAGCTTCGCAAACATCACGTCCTGCTCGTGGTGTTGCACTTCGTCGGCTCCATCCAGGAAAAGCCGATCTTCCTCGTTCTGGGTGATGCTGACACGATACAGAATCAGGCTCAACAGAACCACTCCCAGCACCGCCCAGACAATCCAGATCATCGTTATATAAGGCATACGGCGACCTCTCAATCCAGGGGTTATGGACCCCAATCAGCAAAAATGCGCTAAACAAATTCGCGAAATTTAATGCGAATCTTCGCGCACTGCTTTGGGCAGTATCGTACTCCTAAATCGGCCTTTGAGAATAGCTGTTTTCGCCGAGTTGTAATCCCCGTTCAAATACGAAGATTTTTTTGCGCCATTCTTATGGAAATCCTTTCAAATGCTAAATGAGAGGGTATCGCTATGGTCGGGCTGAGAAGGTTGGCTGTCCACGGCTTAGCTGCCGGCGTCTTTTTTGCAGCATGCGCAATGGGGCAAAGCAATACCGTGGGGATGCAAAAACGACCCAAGGTTGGACTGGTGCTGAACGGCGGGGGCGCCCTCGGGCTGGCACACATCGGTGTGCTCCGCTGGCTGGAAGAACACCACATTCCGGTGGACATCGTGGCCGGCACCAGCATGGGGGGATTGGTGGGCGGCGTGTACGCGACCGGGAATTCCCCGGCTCAGGTCCGTGCCCTGGTGGAAGGCATCGACTGGGACCAGATACTGAGCGACGGCATCCCTTATCGCGATCTTTCTTTTCGCCGCAAGCAAGATGCAGCTCAATATCCCATGGGAATTCAATTCGGAGTTAAAAAGAAATTGGTTGGTCAAGGCGGATACAAGGCCGGCCAGCAGGTGCAATTGTTGCTCGATAAAATCGCGCTGCCCTATTCGAATATGAAGGATTTTAATAATCTGCCCATCCCGTTTGCCTGCGTCGCGACCGACCTGGTTTCCGGCAAGGCACACGTTTTTCATTCCGGGTCACTGGGGATGGCCTTGCGCGCGACCATGTCGCTGCCGGGAGTCTTCGCTCCGGTTCGAACCAAGGACGCGATCTATGCGGACGGCGGCATGTTGGACAACTTGCCGGTGGATGTTGCAAAAGACATGGGCGCCGATATTACCGTGGCGATCTATCTGCAGACCGCACCGCTGAAACCGACAGCGCAGCTTTCATCGGTCGGCGTTCTGGGGCGCGGGATCAGTGTGATGATCGCGGCGAATGAACTAAGGAGCATGCAGCAGGCTGACATTCTGGTAACCGTACCGTTGCAGAATTTCAGATCGATGAACTACGCGAAATCCAACGAGCTAATTCAGAAAGGATATGACGCCGCAGAGAGCAAGGCCGCAATCCTCGAAAAACTCGCGGTGGATGATGCCACCTGGCAACAATACCTGGCGCAGCGAACCGCACGAATCAAGCCGCTGCCGATTCCGCAATATATAGAGACGTCTGGAATTTCGGGGCCGGACACCAAACAGATCAAGCTGGAGCTAGCTGCGAGTCTTAACAAACCGATACAGCCGGACAAGCTTGCGCGGCAGCTGACTACGTTTGCCAGCGATACACGGGTTTCCAATCTCAACTATGGGTTGGCGACCAACATCTCAGGAACATCCGGACTGCTTGTGAGCGGGAATCCCGAAGTCTTCGGGCGTAACATTCTTCGGCCTTTAATCCTTATAAACGGATGGGACTACAAAAATGTGACATTGAGTGTGGGTGCGCGTCTCACCACCTTTGACCTGGGAAAATTTGGAGCGGAATGGCGCAACGATATCCTCCTGGGATCGGAATACCGGCTCGCCTCTGAATACCTTCTTCCCTTGTCAGTCTCCCGAAAATGGTTCGTCCTGCCCTCGCTGTACGCAGATAATGCGCCGCTGAATATCTATTCCAGCTCGGGCTTGATTGCGGAATATCGCAACAGGCTTTGGGGTGGAGAGGGCGATATCGGCTATTTTTTCAACCGTTCGACCGAACTGCTGGCAGGCTATGAGGCAGCGGAACAAAAGCTGTCCGTGAATATCGGCGACCCGACGCTGTATCCGCGTGTCAAGGGCAGAGAGGGAGACACGCATATTCGCATAAGCATGGATCAGTTCGATAATCCGATTACGCCGATGAGCGGTGTTCGCCTGCGGACCAGAGCCGAGTGGTGGGATGCAAAACCGGCGGCGGGCACAACTTTTCCGCTGGCTGAGCTTTCACTACTGGGTTTCACGCCTATTTCTGCAAAGTCTTCCTTTTATATGGGAGCTTCAGGCGGAAGCACGCTTTGGGAGAACCCGGGCGGCCTGCCTCCATTCTCCCTGGGAGGATCCTTTCGTCTGCCGGCTTACAACACCAATGAGCTGCTTACCAATCAATACTTTCTGTTTCAGGGAGGATATGTAAGAAAGATTGGTACCCTATCGCCGCTCGCAGGTGGAAAGGTGCTATTTTTCGCGGGCGCCGATGTCAGCAAGGCATATTACGTGCATCATGATTCCCATCTGCCGTCGGATGGTTCAGCCGGTTTGATAATCAACACGCTGGTGGGACCCATCGTTTTAGGGGGAGCGGTTGGCGACGCCGGTCACTACAAACTCTACTTTGAAGTTGGCCAAGCATATTTCTGAGTTGCCGGTGACCTTTCGCCAGGGCCGAATGCGCCGGGACTACTCTCCCAAACAATGATTGATTATTGCGTAGTAGAAACTTATTATCTACTATTTACTAGGAAACATTCATAATATCGCACGTAATCGATCTGCGGGAGATTCGCGAATGCCGCAAAAAAGACAGGGCCCTTCCGGCCTGAATTGGTTGGGCTCATTCGATCGTCGTTCTTTTTTGAAAGGCGCCGCCGCCTCGACCGTCCTGCTGGGTGCGTCCGATGCGGCGAACGCAATGGCGGCCCCTGATGCACACGCTCTGTCGCCTCTGCCTGGACTGGAGAATCTAGCCAGCGATCGCATTCGCAATCATTTTCGCGATCTCTATAGCCCGCCGGCCACGCAGAACGAGTGGGGATATGTAAAAGCATCGAAATCAGTCACCGGAATCACGGCGCTTTCCTTCCCTCCCTACGCCTGCTGTGGCATTCCTGACACTGCATGGAGTCCCGGCTATCTATCGACCTGCGAGCTTTATCTGAACGGAGAGCTGCTTGAAGTGTCGGCAACTTCCGGCGGCGGAACCAGCTATATCTGGTACCCGCATCGCATTGTGCGGCAGGCCCAGGCCGAGGGCGTTGCTATCACCACCACCACTTGTATGCCTTCGAAGCGGAGGGCGTTGTTGCAATCCATTGTGGTAAAGAACCTCAGCAGTCGCAGAAAAACATTGACGCTGGGATTCGATCTGCGCGCGGCAGTCACAAAAAAATCCGGCACATGGTTTGCCAATTCTCCCGGAGAGGCCGACAACCGCATCGCATGGGATGCAACGCGGAGTTGTCTTATTTTTGAAGCGCAGCACAGCCAGGCTGCCTCCGTGCAGGGATTTTTTCCCAAGGCCGATCGGATGGAGAACAAACGCGTCCTTATTTTTGAGATAACGTTGGAGCCGGGAGCGTCGCGCGAATTCCACTATGCAAATGCCATCGCGGGCGAGAAGACGGAGGCGCTGACCAGCTACGACCGCCTGCAAGCCGACTTCCCTGCGCTGCTCGAACAGAATGAAGATGTATTCGCGGGACTGGTAAAGGCTGCATTCACTCCGGGCAACTCAGCGTTTTCCGGCCACCTTCCGCAGCTTGTCACCGAGGATGAATCGCTCTGGAACCTGTACTATCGCGGGTTCACGAATCTTCTGTTTGGACGAAGGGACTCGCCCGATTCCGCGTATGGCCTTACCTATCTGACGTTGGGCGGCCGCGTACTGCCGACGCTAAGCTTTCCCTGGGACACATCGCTTACTTCTCTCAGCCTGGCGATGCTCGATCCGGAGCCATTGCGGCGGCTGATCGAAACCTGGTTTGTCCAGGACATGCACCAGCATCTTGCGACGGATTACGTTTCGGGAGAGGCGATCGGTCCCTGGTATGCCGTCAACGATATGGCAATCCTGCGTTGTGCGCAGAACTATCTGCGGGTGACCGGAAACTTCGCGTGGCTGGATCGTCCAGTGGACGGAAAGCCTGTGCTGGAGCACCTTGCGGACCACGCGCGCTATTGGAAAAAACTCGACCACTACGGGCGTGGGCTGGGGGACTACGGAAAGATTGAAAATCTTCTGGAAGTGGTAAGCACCTATCTGCATGAAGTGGCAGGAATGAACGCCGGCAATGTGAGCGGGATGCGCTTCGTGGCTGCCCTGCTCGAACGCAAGGGCGATGACACGCGCGCCCGGCAACTGCGGGCCGAAGCCGACGCGCTGGCCGCACGCATCAACCGTTTGCTCTACGTGCAGGGCAAGGGCTACTGGCGGTGCGGACAGCCGGACGGCAGCTACAACGAAGTCCGCCACTGCTACGATCTGTTGTCGGTCTTCGACAACATGGAGCAGGACCTGAGCGCCGAACAGAAGCGCGAGATGAATCGCTTTTTCTGGAGTGAGCTGCACAATCCGGTGTGGATGCGCGCCCTTTCCGCCGGCGATGCGGACGCCACCTGGAACATCCGGCCGGATCATAGTTCGATTGGCGCTTATCCTTCGTGGCCTCCGATGACGGCGAAAGCTCTGCTGCGAATCGATTCTTCGCCTGAACTCGCATCCCAACTCGCGGCGTGGATCAAACAGTTAGGCCGCGCAGGAAATCAGGGGCCCTTCGGCCAGGCACATTTCGTCGAGCCGGTATTTCCGCCGGAACAGGGCGGAGCGCGTAAGGCTCCTGAGGATGCGCCCTACCTGAACGACTGGTGCTGCATTGCCGCAGGCAGCTTTGTCGATATGGTGATCGACTCCATCTTTGGAGCCGATCTGAGATTGCACGATGGAATTCGGGTGACATCGCGGCTGGAACACTTTGATCCGCGTGCGCGACTGGTCAACCTTCCGTATCAGGGAAAGAATTTTTCCATCTCGCGCAATGGAGTCGAGCCGGATCAGGGCTAAGGCCCGAAACTTTCCGTCACGATTGCGGCACAACTAAATCCTACCCTGATACAAATATGATCGATTCATCTATCGGGAAATGTTATCTCGTATCGAGCTTTGTATCAGGGCATGGCTTTAGCTATGCCGCTGCTCGCCGAAAGGAGTCGGGCTTCAGCCCCTGTATGGCGAAACCTGTTCGAAATGCTTATTCGGCACAAGTTCTGAGCTCTTCGCGCACATTTTTCGTTACCACCACTACAAGCATGAGACGGGCCTTATTGCAGTCGGATCGCAACGCCACACTCTTGATCGAAGTGCTGCGTTCTTATGTGGCGGCAGGAAAATTCCAACTGCACGATTTCGTGGTCATGCCGGACCATGTGCATCTGTTGCTTACTGTGACAGGCAGTCGGACCGTTGAAAGCGCAATGCAACTCATCAAAGGTAGATTCTCCTATCGCCTAAAGAAAGAATTGGGATATTTGGGAGAGGTATGGCAGCGCGGATTTTCCGAGTTGCGGGTTAACGATTGAAAGAGCTATTTGCAGCATCGGGAATATATTGCTCAGAACCCCGTGCGGGCAGGACTGGTGAATTCATCTGAGGATTTTGCCTATTTAGCAAAGCAAAAAGCGCGGGGGCTAAAGCCCGCAGATCCTCCGCAATTGTTGCGGCACGACTGAAGTCGTGCCCTGATACAAATCGTGGCAAGTTGCAGGTCAGCAACGGATCGTTGTTCTGAAAAACAACAACCTCACGCATCGTTTTGAGGAAAGGATGGGCCGAATGATCGCAGGCGGTCTACAGCAATAGGCAATCCACTCAGGTCACAGGTCCGTTCAACGAAGTCCCGAAACATGCGCGTCGAGGAAGGCAAACACCTGGCGATAGGCGTCGAGCGTGTCCGCGTCACTGAATGCCTGGAACCCATGCTTGCCGCCGCGAACCGTCACCAACTGGTTGACGTCGCCAGCCTTGTCCAGCGCCTGGTGCAGGCGCACGGCATTTGAGTACGGCACCGTCGGATCGGCGTCGCCGTGAATCGTAATGATCGGCGGCAGGCCCGGCCGGACATACGTCAGCGGAGAAACCCGTTTTGCCATCGCCACCGAGTCCGCTTGTCCGCCCAGCCATTCAATGGCATAGGTGCGCCGATCCGGACCGCTGAGGAGATCGGCGACGTCTGCGACGCCGAACCAGTTCACGATCGCAGCCACCTTCAGCGGCTTGTCTCCTATGGATGGTTCCGCAGGACAGTTATTGTCGAAGCCGTCCTGCGCGGTCAGCATACCTAGCATCAGCGCGAGATGTCCTCCGGCGGAATGTCCAGTCACGATAATGCGGTCGGTGTCGAAGTGATACTGGCCGGCGTTGCGATATACCCACCGCAAAGCGCAGCGAACATCTTCCACCGCCGCGGGTGCGAGCGCCTGGCTGGCCATGCGGTACTCAACATTCACCACATTCCAGCCCTTCTGCATATATGGCAGCAGTTCCGGCGTGGCTCCGGTACGGTCGCCGAAGATCCAGCCGCCGCCGTGGACATAGATCACCGTCGGCAGCGCATTTTTCGTGCCCTGATTTTGCCAGACATCCAGCTTCAGCGAAATATTTCCCGCGAATCCATATTGCCGATCGGGATAAATCAGGTAATGGTTCACAACCGCAACCGTCCAGGCCGCCGCGTCAGTCTGTTGCGCCGAAAGGAGCCCTGTAAAAAGAGCTAAGGTGCAGATAGCCAGCGTCAGGATAATTTTGCGCATAGTTTCACTCTCCCTGCCAACGTACAAAAATTTCGCGTGCCGCGGGGCGGCAAACTGGGATTTCCAATGAGAGATAGGTACATCGCAAATGACAAAGTTAACTTTTCTTTTTATTTTAATGGTACAGTATATTTGATTGTTTCAATGTATTTCAATCAATTTGCGCTGTTTTTGTCTTTGTTTTGCCCGTCGAAGATGAGAAGCTAAGAGACTAAAGAGATGTACGACAAGACACCTTATATTGCTGTATCTTCTTCCGACCGCGACTGCCATTCTGGGTGGAAATCCATCGGACAGACCCTCCAAGCGGTAGCGAAAGGTAAACGGAGCACTGTATGCGTGGAGTGCTACCCGGGAGTTGCAATTGAGAGGTTGTGGCGAGCGCTGGAACCCATTTTTGAGCCGTCACAGATGATCCTAACGGAAGATTTCCTGCTGCCTTCCGACGAGTTGAATCGGCGAATGGCGCCACTGTTGACAAACGATCCCGTTTTCGGCGTGATGAACCCGATCGAGATCAAAGATTACTTCGATCCAAAAAAACTGGAGACTGCCCGTCGCGAAGCGGAAGCGCCCCATGAGGGGATCACCCTGGTGATGGGCGTCGGCGCGACTCTGGTAGCACCCGACCCTGACCTGCTGATCTATGCGGACCTGGCTCGCTGGGAAATTCAACAACGGCAGCGGCGCGGTGAAATCGGCAATCTGGGCGCCGACAATATCGATGAACTGCCATCGCTCAAATACAAGCGCGCATTTTTTCTGGATTGGCGCGCCGCCGATCGGCTGAAGCAAACACTGCTGACCAGGATCGACTTTGTGTTAGATACCAACAATCCTCGGGTTTCAAAGATGATCTCCGGTGAAGCGATGCGGCAAGGACTTCGCAACGCGGTGCGCGGTCCTTTCCGCGTGGTTCCCTTCTTCGACCCGGGCCCATGGGGCGGCCATTGGTTAGAGGAGGTTTGCGATCTGCCCCGGAATGTTCCCAACTATGCGTGGGGCTTCGATTGTGTTCCGGAAGAAAACAGCCTGTTGCTGGGATTCGGCGATGCGCGGGTGGAGATTCCATCGATCAATCTTGTTTTCGCGCAGCCTCGGGAGCTGCTTGGCGACGACATTTATGAGCACTTCGGGGCAGAGTTCCCGATCCGGTTCGATTTTCTCGACACCGTTGGCGGCGGCAATCTCTCTCTGCAGGTCCATCCGCTCACCCAGTATGTGCGAGATAAATTCGATCTGTTCTACACCCAGGACGAGAGCTATTACATGCTCGACGCTAAAGAGGACGCCTGCGTCTATCTGGGAACGAAGGAAAACATCGACCCCGCGGCCATGCTCCGCGATCTGAAAACCGCACAGGAGCCGGACGGTGAGCCATTCAACGCCGACCTGTACATCAACAAGTGGCCCGCGAAGAAGCACGATCATTTTCTGATTCCGGCGGGGACCGTGCATTGCTCCGGGCGCGACAGCATGGTGCTTGAGATCAGCGCGACGCCGTATATCTTCACGTTCAAGCTATGGGACTGGGGCCGCATGGGACTGGATGGAAGGCCCCGGCCCATTCATCTGGAACGCGGCGCGGCGAATATCCAATGGGACCGCACAACGAATTGGGTGCGCCGTTGGCTCATCAATCGCGTTGAACCGCTTTCGAGCGGCGACGGCTGGCGCGAAGAGCGAACCGGGCTGCACGAGTTTGAATTTATTGAGACGCGCCGCCATTGGTTCACCGGCACTGTACCCCACGATACCGGCGGCACCGTGAATGTCCTGAATTTGGTGGAGGGTCGGCAGGCCGTGCTGGAAAGTCCCACGAACTCCTTTCCGCCGTTCACGGTTCATTATGCGGAGACATTCATCGTCCCTGCCCAGGTAGGTCGGTATACGATTCGACCCTCCGGCCCGGCCGAGGGAACAGAATGCGCGACCATCAAGGCGTTTGTCCGACCGCAGAAGTGAACCGCAAACTTGAACCAGAGTTGAACCGGGCTTCGAATACAATCGTGGATAACGTTCAGGCCAAAGCGATCCACGAGCGGACAACCAGGCCATCGGGAGATTGCATTCGGGTGGAGGCGATGTTGTGAGAGAGCGGACGCAATTCGTGAGTGCCCCGTCAGACGCAAACGGCGCTTCAGGAAAATTGTCAAACAAACAGCAGTCGCGCCTGACGACGATTCTGACAACTTTGCAGCAATGCGGCTCGGTCACAGTCGACGCACTCAGCGAAGAACTGGCCGTTTCTCCGGTAACCATCCGCCGGGATCTGGACCAACTGGCTGCGGATGGACTTTTGCAGCGCACCCACGGGGGCGCCGTTTCGATCGAGCCGCTTTTCTACGAGCCGTTCAAAAACGATCGCTCCTTCCAGGCGCAATTAGAAAGATTTGCCGACGAAAAGCGGCGCATTGGACGCGCCGCGGCCGGGCTGATCCAGCCTGGGGAAACGATTGCCCTTTCGCCCGGCACCACCACCATGGAAGTCATCCGCGGACTGCCGTTGAACCAGAACATTACCGTAATCACGAACACCGTCAACATCGCGATGGAGCTTTCCAAGCGCAGAGACGTAAATGTCTTCGTGACCGGAGGACACCTGCATGGCGACTGGTTTTCCCTGGTGGGACCCACGGCGACGCAAAGTCTGGAGCAAATCTTGGTCCACACCATGTTCGTCGGAGTCGATGGAATCGACATGGAAATGGGAATGAGTTCCCTAAGCGCCGAAGAGGCGAACGTGATCGCGGCCATGATGAAGATCGCCCGGCGCCGCATTGCCGTCGCCGACCACAGCAAAATCGGCGTGATGGCGGGATGGCGTATCGGCCCGATGAAAGACCTGCATATGCTCATCACCGATACCGGCGCTACCGAGGAGATGGTTGAACCCTTCCGCCGTGTCGGCGTTGAAGTCATGCAGGTGTGACCGCACGATTCAAGGCGATCCGGTTACGGCTCCAATTTCGGCATGGGGATGCGAACCAGCTGTGGATAGTAAATGCTGTAGTTCGTGGCCAGTTTCGGCACGTTCATCGTATTGCAGACGTAGGTGAAGACCAGATCGCCCTGCTTTTCAAACTCTGGATGTTCTTTCCCCGCATAGCAAAATGTATCGTTGTCACGCTTCGGGCCCGGCATCATTTCCGGGATGTGATAGATCACCTGAGGCTGACTCCACGGACCGACCAGGGTGGGCGCGGAACGCAGAATCACCTTATCGGAGAAGCCCTGTGGGTCGAGCATGACGGCCAGCCATTTTTTCAGATCGGAATGATAGCGAATGGATAATTCCGTGCTTCCCGTTTTCATGACCGGTTTGGCCTGCGCGGGATCGAAGCCGAGCTTCCACTGCCCATCGGCGGCCAGGTATTCAAGGTTCTTTTTCGGATTGTCGAGTCCCGTCAGCGGGATTCTCGTTGCCAGCAGTGGTCGCGTGCCCGACTCATACAACGCGAAAAGATAGACATACTTTCCGTCGACGACCGTCGTGGCGGAAGGATACGCCTTTACCCCATCGGGAACGAGAGGATAGTAGTCGACGCTCCACCGTTGCGGATCGCGATCAAGATGGCTGACGCGAGCCAGGTCGGCGCCGCACGTAGCAAAGTCCATCGCCCAGGGGCTGGGCTTTTTCGCATGTTCGATGCAGAGCAGCGTAATCCATAGATTGCCTTTCAGGACGAAACCATCCAGCGCCCAGTACCAGTGATCCGGGTTCGAGGGTGAGAAAAAGCTCTCCGCCTTATTTTGCGCACGGCGAATCACGTATTGCAGATGAAAATTGCCTTCGACGTCGCAGGTTGAGATGCCGAGGCTGTTATGTACCATGCGCGGCGCATGGCCATTGACGAGTCGCTCTTTCCCGTAGAGAGTGTCGCCAAAGATCCAAATATCGCGGCCGTCCAGCAGAGGAATGGAATAGGCTGCGTCCGCGCCCTGCCAGCCCAGCGGATTGTTCTGCTCGAGCTTGAACCGCGGCGTGCAGGACCTGGCGAAGCAGAGCGGGAGCAAGCTGCCGGTGAGCAGCAAGAGCAGAATGACCGAGCGGAGGATTCGCACCAGAGCAGGTCCTTTGATCCGACATGTGCAAGGGCTGGCGATGATTGCCAGCCCTCGGCGGGTTGCGGTTAAAAAATGAGCTTCGCCGACAATTGAATCTGCCGCGCGGTTCCATTGCCGATCTGGTTTCCATCCGCACTCGCGATGGTCGCACCGGCAGTACCAAATCCGCCAGCCGGCAGAGTACCGCTCGCGGCGTGGAACTTGTTTTGTGTACAAACCGCGGATGTGGCCGACGGATAGAGGACGGAACTGCAGATGCCTCCATCAATATTGGAGAAGTTTGGATGGTTCAGGATGTTGAAAATGTCCGCGCGAAACTGTATTTTCACTCTGCTCGTGAGATCGAAGTTCTTCATCCCGGAAAGATCCCACTGAAAGAATGCCGGGCCACGGACCGCGTTGCGTCCGACCGTGCCGATGGTGGAAGGATCGCCAAAGACGCCGTTGAAATTCGGATTGAGCGCGAACGCATCCAGGTTATAGCTGGAGTTCGGCCAACTGGGATTTGGAACTTTCAGCGGCGCACCGGGAACATAATCCGGACGCATGTAGTTTCCGAAGAACCCGTTGGTCACTTCAATGTTCTGGGCCAGCCCCGATCTGGTTTGCAGAATGCTGGCCGCCTGCCACCCGCCCAGGGTTTCGCGGACCAGGGGCTTCGAAGTTCTCAACTCCGGCAGAGTGTAAACGGCGCTGGCGGTGAAGTTGTGCCGAACATCCCAGTCGCCGTTTCCGCGGTCGAAATTGATGTTGAATGGGTCTTCATAACCCGCAAAAACATTCACCTCATCGTCAATTTCATGCGACCAGGTGTAGTTCGCTTCGAGCGTCAAATCTCTTACGTTTCTCCGCACCTGAACCTGCAAAGCGTTGTAGTTGGAAAACAGGTTGTTGGGCAGATAGTTCTCGTCTTTATATGGGATGCCCTGGGCAGCAAGCCGCCGATTGACGTTTGGATTCGGGTTTTGAGGATTCAGATTGATGGCCTGGAACGCAACCCCGGCCTGGGTATGCTGCACTCGATTGCCGGTGTAATTGATGGTCATCACCGTGCTGGGAGCAATCTGTTGCTCGATGCCAAATAGCCAATTCGTTGAAACCGGATCTTTCGGATTTGTCGGAAAGATGATTACATTTCCGGGCAGCAATGGCGGATTTGGCGTCGGATAGGCGATTGAGAACGGAGGGATGCTAAAGAGAGCGTCGAAAATATTGAGCGAGATACTTTCATTCTGCGGCAGGTTATTCGCGAGTGTATTTGGCGAAGGCTGCATGGGCATGTAGAACAGTCCCGCATATCCGTGGATCACGGTCTGTCCCCGGCCATACGGGTCCCAGGCAAATCCTACGCGCGGAGCAAAGTCTGTCCGGGGCGCGCTGTAGGCGCTCAATCCGATTGGTCCGTAGGTCTGCGTGTTGTAATCGAAGTTTCTTTGTTGCTTTCCGGGAACGTTCCAGGTGGTGTTGTAGTCGTAGCGTAAGCCCAGGTTGATGGTGAAATTTGTCGTAATTTTCCAGTCATCCTGAGCGTAGAGGTCCCAGTTCGAGCTACGGTTGCCGATCGCACCCGGTGTGCCCTGTTTCTGTAAAGCGAAGGGATTGTTTGATTCAAGGTCGCCGAAACTGGCGTAGGAATATGTCTCGATCGGCATCAGATGCGTATTCAACCGGTTGAGCCGGATTTGCGTTCCGAACCGGAGGGTATGATGGCCAGCTGTCTTAGTGACATTGTCGAACAGCTCCGGCAAGGTATTCGCGTTTAGTTGATTGAAACTCTGCGCCCCGGGCAATGCACCGAGATTGGTAAAGAAGCCTTGAATGGAAACATACGGAGTTCCAGTATTCGACGCTGTATTTGAGTGGAACCGGTTCACCGCCAGACTGAATTCATTGAGCAGCGTCGGACTGAAAGTATGGGTCTCGTCGAATTTTGCTAATTGAGTTCTCAGCGCCTGCGGAGAAACCTGGCCCAGGTTCAATCCATACGTGTACGTGGTCAGCGAATCATTGATGTTATAGCGCAGGAACAAGTGATCACGGTCTCCGGCCTGCCAGTCGAGCCGGGCTGAACCGGTATTCTCATCTGTAATCGTCGGAAGTGATGCGCCAATAAAGACAAGATCATACTGTGTCGGGTCGACAGGATCGGGATAGTTCGTATCGTAGGGGCAGGTCGCGGGGGTAGATCCCAGTCCACATCCCGCGGGCAACGCCGCCATCTGGGTCAGAATCGGTCCCATGGATGGGACGAACTTCGATCGCACATACGCGCTGGGAACTTCGTATTTGGGGTTCACGTTCGTCAGGTTGGTGCGGTCGCCTTCATAGTTCACAAAGAAGAATAGCTTGTTCTTGACGATGGGACCTCCCAAGTTGCCGCCGAACTGGTTGAGCTTCAGCGGTCCTTGAGTCTGGCCCACTTTGTTGAAATAGTCACGCGCATCGAGCGCATTGTTGCGGAAAAATTCAAACGCCTCGCCGTGAAAATCGTTGGTCCCCCCTTTGGTGATGATGTTCATCTGGGGGCCGAGCGAAAATCCGCTCTCGGCACTGTATCCGTTGTTGGAAAAATCAATCTCCTCGATGCTGCTCACGCTTGCCCGCGTAATCCGGGCACCCTCCTGACCTTCCGTTTCCAGAACGCCATTGACATCGCCGCGGCTAGCCGACTGACCGTCGAGCTTGATGTTCAGGCCAGTGAAGATGTTATCCAGTCCATTGACGCTGCCCTGGAAAAATGCCGTCGAGCCAACCGATCCAGAGGAAATCTCCAGAAAATCGGTCACGTCTCTGCCGTTCACAGGAAGGTTGGCGATCTGGTGGGAATTGAGGGTGGTCCCGGTAGTGCTGGTGGACGTATTGACTGTCGTCGCGGTACCGGTGACCTGGATGATCGCAGTCGCGCTGGCGATGTTGAGGACCAGGTTCACTCGGACAGTGGCGCCTACCGTCAGAGTGAGTGGCTGGCTGGCGGCCGGACCAAAACCGGTTGCCGTGGCCGAGACCACGTACCGCCCGAAAGGCAGCCCGGGAGCGACAAAGTTCCCCCCGCCATCGCTCTGCAGTGCAGTATGGATTCCAGTGCCCGTATTCGTAACCGTGACGGCTGCATTGGGAACTACCGCGCCGGAAGTATCGGCGACAGAACCGGTGATAGTGCCGGTATCAAATTGCGCAAAGATCGGCTGCTGCAATCCAAAACAGACGGCGGTAAGAATCGCCAGATGGAAAACGATTCGGCTTATTCGAGCCGGAGAAAAAATTCTTTTATCCAGATACTGGTTGCCCTGTGCAGCGTTCATTGCCTGTCCCCCAAAAATTTCTAAGAAATTCAATCTTCGACTGCTTTACCTTCAAATGTGCATGGTAAGCCATCTATTTCGCGATAGTCAATCGTTTTTCTTGTTGTTTTTGGCAATAACAAATACACATGATGTTCTTTTTCGGGTGAAATGTGAGCATCCGGGGCCTTCGGCGGAGGCTTGCTGGAATAGCGCAGTGAAAATGGCCAGCAATCACGCTTTTCTCGAGCAGACCCAACCTGGTTCCGAAAAACACCTCCGCGATCCTTCTATAGATGCTGCATTCGTGAAACACCACGGTATCGGGGTTGTTTTAGCGCAAATTGCCGGTCGCGAACGAATATCCTTCAGACGGCCAGAACTTCGCATCAGTCGATCTCTGTCGAATCGATCGATCTGTCGGAGATGCTTGGCCGCATTGATCGATTGAAGGATGGAGGCTAGATCGTCGATGCGCGGGGTAAAGAAGAAATCAGCACCGGAACCAACCGTCTCGGCTTCCGCTGCGTGAAGGACGTCTCTTCCGCTTCAGCGTCCAACGCCGGAAGCTAACTTGGTCCATTGGCGTGCTTCTGCCTTCGCGGCCAGCCGATCCATGAATACTGCCACCCTGCCTGCACGCTTTGGTAATTGCCGCCGAACCGCACGTATGCGCCGTCGCTATAGCTCACCTTCAATGACTGCTGCTTGGCGAACCGCCATGCAAAGGTGCCTCCCAGCCGCGAACTTGTTTGTCTGGTGGCGAGGTTCTGTATGCCGCCCAGGCTTGTTACTCCGCCCCACCAGAAATTCCCATCTAATGACACCCATGTGCCGGGCCCGAAGTTTCGACTAATGTGCCCTTCGAAGGAGCCGATCGGCTTTTCGCTCTGGGGTTTGGGAGATGGAACAGCGTAGTACGCCGGGTTGGCGGTGTAGAACCATGCGCCTGCGTAAGCATCGAGCACCCAGTTTCCCCAGCTTTGGGAATAGCCAAGCTCCGGCTTAAACGCCCAGCGATTGATACCCCAGTTGACGACCTTCGTAGAGGAGTATTGCCCTGTCGGCGCAAGGACTTTCACGCTCGCTCCGAGAAGCACCTTCTGTCTCCACTTCACGAATTCCCGGAGGGGCAGTGCGGGGCCTCCAATCAGATTCACAGAGAAGCGGCCTGTAAAATCCAAAAGCCCCGAGCGATACGCGGATCTGTGCTGTTCCCCTACCTCTCCCTGAAACTTTCCAACGCCATAAGGCAAAGAAAGGGTAACGTTCGCCGAATGTCCAAAGAGACCAAGCGAATGGTAATAACTGAAGATCGGCACGCTGTAAGCGCCCGTCGCACCTGTGACCGGAACGGCTCCGTTGAAATCAAGTCCACCGTTGAAATAAGACCACGTCAGCACCACTGCGTTCGAATGCAGCGGAGTGATCACGTACGCCCGCGGCGACAGATCCTGCGCCCACACCCGTCCTGCCAGCCACACTGCAAGCCCGCACACGAACAGTTTGGATTTGAGCCGCATCGAAAAGACCTGTCGGGTGAAGAGTAAATGCAGACCGCCTCTACGTCCAAAACTCCGTGAACACGTTCGTGTCAAAAGTGGCTCCGGAGGATTTTTGACCCGCAGGTTGTACGGACCGGCCAAGCCTATTTGTTGCCAAACGTCCAGCCAAGTCCCGAGCTGGCACCGTAGTCGCTGCCTGCGAAGTTCGGCGGGGGCTGGTTGTCCCAGTTCCCGTAGAAAGAGAGATTCAAGGTTAAGTTGTTAAAGAGCTTTATGTAATAGGTCATGTTGGTGTTGATGTAGATACGGCCAGGCTGGGAAATCGCCGGGAGTGCACTGGCAGAAGCTGTCAAATTGGTTTTGCTGAATTTGAAGAACTCCACTTCCGCGCCGATCAGAGCGGCGGTCACGTCTTGTGATTGTTGCATAGCTCCGGATTGGGAATATCGTGTGTTCTGCCAAACCAAACCGCCGAACAGTGCAATCGTCGACTGGTTCGTGTTCTTTAAATAGCGCCCGATGCCGCCACCGAAATTAGACTGAACGTCGATGCCCTGCTCTGAGCTTTGCAGAAAGTTACCCACTCCGGTATAAAACCAGTTGTTCCGACGTAGAAGATGGCGGACGTATAACGATCCGGCATTATGGGTGGAAGCGGTAACCCCGGTGCTTGCTGCAAGCGTGGAATCGAATGACGCACCTGCGCCCCACCGCTCCCGAGGATATTGGACGTGTGCTCCAAAAGTGTATTGCGTCGACTTATTGCCCTTGGAGTAGATGACCCCCCAGTTGATATCGCCGTTGAATCGCTGCCGGAAGCGTTTCGAGGTCTGGTTGATGCTCACGATCGTTTGCTGTTCGAGCACTACGTTTTTCGTTGCGTTTTCCGTTACCTGGATCCGCACAGGCCGGCTTCCTCCGGTTTCCTCTGTGGAGAGCGTTCCGGTGTAAACAGAGCCGCCCTCGGTTTTCACGATAAACAACTGCTTGCTTTCCACACGACGCACCTTGGACCAATCAACTGAGGTTGTGCCGTCTACGTAATCGAGGCTGACATAGAGCACACCCGCGTTCAGGGCTTTGATCTCGCAAGTCAGGCGGTCTCCGTTGTTCATGATGAGCACGTCAGATTTGTCGCGCGCAAAAAGAGGCGTAGCGACAAGAAGTGCGCAGGAGGCAATGACGGCTGGAATTCTCATAGCGCGGCCCACCCTAATAAGGCATTTGGAATTACATATTTTGCCGGAAATCTGCAAGTGGGTCCTAATTTTTATCGTCATCCGCATCCTCGGAACGTGTGCCATCTTGCTATGGCTCGTCCGCCCAGTGGAGGACAGTCGCGTTCTGGCCTTTCACGCGGCGCATGTGGACGTTGCCCTGACAAATTATCATTCTTCTGATTCCCCCATTCTTTGGGGTTACTTTTTGGGTCCAGTTGTTCTAAACACCCACGTCAGCGCCATGATGATCGCCGCGGAAGCGACGAAGATTTCTGCCCATACAAATGAGAAGTAATCTCCAAGGACTCCCACAGGAGGGACACCCGGCTGGATGTTTCGTAGAGCCGGCAATCCAAAAATCAGGCCTATGGTCAAGGAAAGGGGTAAAACATCCAGCTTCTGGCCGTGGATCACTATCGTCCTGAGAACCATTGCCACAATGCTAAGCGCGATGCCCATCATCAGGCACATAACAATAATGGAGACATTGACCACATTGTATGCACGCTGCAGGTTCAGCTGGACAAGCGTGGCAGAGACGTCTCTGCCGAGAATTACCTTTCCGGAATATTTCAGTCCCGGAGTCGAAGCCAAGAGAGAGATGGATATCGGGACCCGCCGGTTGACCAGCGCCGCGATTTCGGCCGGCGGAATTTCCTCGTGCTCGGAAATCACTGGGCGTGTTGCATGCGCTGGGTTTGCCACAGTAGCCGGGGGTGCTGCGGATGCCGAAGGTGTTGCAGGCGGGAGCTTTGGCTCCTTAGACGATTTTGACTTATCCGGCGTGTCTATCAGAAGCCATAAATTCGTCTCATAGCGGTCGAAAGGATATCGGTTGATGTCTCCCTCCATCGGAAGGGTCACTTCGATGCGATTAATCGCTTGCCCCTTGGGAAATTGGAAGATCCGCTGTCCCAGGGAATTGTTCACGAGGAGTCGCAGATCAACCTTGGGAGTCGCAGGGTCCTGAGCGATGTTGCCCAGCGGCTGGAAGCGGAGTCGCGCGGTCAATTGGCGCGTTGTGGGGTCTGCTCGTACAACAACAATGGAGATGCGTACACGGTCCGAAATGGCTGCACCATCTCTCAGTTGCAACGACCGCTCATTTTTTTCGTTAATATTCCGCCGAAGTGCACTGACATATACTCCGATGAAAATGAGGCCGAGCAAGACGCTCAACCAAAATTGTTTACTCCGCGCTATATTTGCCATCGTTCGAGCCTCTGGACCGCTTGTTTTGACGATCTTTATGAGATTCCACCTGGCGCTGTTTCATGTGGTTAGCCTTGCGCCGTCGAAAAGTCGTTCGTAGTTTCCTTTGCGGACAGCTTCGCTTGCCTGCAGGGTCAAAGCGTTCCAAGGAGGATCATCTTCGTACTAAACCTTCAGATATTTTTCCTGACCTGAAGGGACGACTTCATCGGTCTTAAAGAGAAAACGGGCAGGGTGTCGATTGATCAGGTTAGCCGTGGTACAAGCACTCTCAGGGCTGGCAAGGATGTACTTTGCGACTTCGTCCCAGGAGATATCGAAATAAACGTCGTGCATCGCAGGATCACTGAGAACTGATTCCAGCATCGCTGCACGGCCCTTTATCGGAACAACTAGCCGACCGGGGCCGCTCCTGCTGTGACCTGCGCGTAGAAGGTTAAAACTCGAAGCCTTTGGCCCAGTCATAACGGAAAGAGAATTGCAGCCGGTAATCGTCGTAGGTGTACCCGTTGCTGATGTTCTCCCGCTGTCCAAACTGAAATTCTCCGCCCATCATCACCCTTGGCACCGGGCGGTAAAGGAGATTCGCCAAGCCATACTGTCCTCGATGGAAATCGCTTGGCGCCTGCCCGTTCGAATTGCTGATATTCAACATCGAATATCCAAAAGATGTGCTGTACCGCTTGCTCCAGGTGTGATCGTCAAAGGCAACGACTCCGAGTATCGGGAGGGCCACGCCTTTGACCGGTCTTATGGGATTTGAGAAGTTGTTCTGAAGGCTGACGTCTACAGGCGCGTCATTCATGTAATTCTCGATGCCGTCTCCATACACAAACGAGAACTTACCCAGGTCGTTCGATGTGATTTTGAGGTTGGAGCTTACGTTAACGCCCGCACCAACGGCGCTGCCGCTGAGATGCAACGGGCCTGTACCTGTGTCGACCCAGGCCATCTTCCTGACAATACCGGCCACTTGCACATAGCCCCAATCCCCGGCGTAGCGGGCGTGGCCGCTCAAGTCCGGCCATTTGAAATGGGGTACGACGTTTGCCAATTCGATGCGGTCGCGATAAAGTCCTCCATCGGCGCTGGCTCCGGGACGTTCCAGTGCGATCTGTACGTTGCTATCGCCCTTTTCTACAGGGGTCCAGCGCAACTGCACATTGCGGAAAAAGGCCATGCCGTTCGGCCCCCAATACTCAACCGAGTCGGGGAAAACGCCGATATCCATAAATGGGCTCCATGACTGTCCCGCACCGACCTGTTCTAGTTCTCCCCAGGCATGACGTAGACGGAATGTTGTCTGGCCCGCGTCAACACCAGTCCCGTACAGCTCAAATTCGAAGATGGTCTTCAGATTCCCCACAGGTGTCGGAGTGAAGGATTTCACTCCGAATCGGGTTTGTCGCACACTGAAATACGTATTTCCGTTAGCGCCAAACTCTCCGGGAGATGCCGGTAGTTTCGTGGGACGCACCACGTCAAACCAGTTCGGGTCGATGGCGCCGAAGTTATATCCACTGTCCATCATTGCGAAGCCGTAAAACTCGACTGTCTTGGGTGGAATTGGCACGGCCTCCTGGCCGGGTTCAGACTGCTCTGAGATCGCAATCGCCGCGGCCGTCACCTTCTGAGTCGTGGGGGCTTGAACTTGGGCCGCGTTCTCCTTTGCTTTCTCCTGCTGGGCCGCGTTCTCCTTTGCCTGCTGTTGCTGGGCCGCGTTCATCTGCTGCTTCAATTCCTGAATTTCGCCCTCAAGCTGTTCCAACTTCTTCTGCATCTGCTGCATTTGCGGCGTCTGCGAAGGTTGATCCTGTGCCTGGGCCGACACCAGCCGAGGCGCTATGAGAGTTGAACCCATCATGAGTGGGATCAGAAGTCGTTGAGAGATGCATGCGTAGCTGAATTTCACCGGCAACCTGCCCTTCTGTAAATCAGCGTCCCGCCGGAGCCCAACCTGTGTGCCCTCTCCAACAGCCTGCCTGGACGCCAATGTTTGCCCGCGTACCGCAGCACAGATTTAATTCTGAGTTGTTTTTAGAAGAAGCAGCTATGACTTAACAATTAGGGGAATCCCTAATTGGGCGCCTACATCGTCAACGTTTCATCGAAGGAATGAAGAGGACAGTAATTCGCTCCAGCGCCTGGAGCCCGTGTAACCTGATTCAAAGTGTTTTAACGGGTTTTTGTCGTAGCGTTGGTGTCAAAGCTCGCTGGCGTCCAGCCAGCGTCTGTGCGTTTCCAGGTTTTGTCCGGATTATAGAGCTCCATGTTGCGAAAATTCTGCAGCGTGCTCGCACCGAAATCCTTCTGATAAACAACACCTTGATAGCCGACAATGAAGGTCTTCACTCCGGTAACGCCGTATTCGGCCGGAGCCGCAGCGAGGGCAAATCCCCCGATCATTGCTCCCTTGACAACAAAATTCATTTCTCCGAGCGGTGCTGCAGGACCCTGGCCTTTTAGAATTTTGAAAAAATAGCCATGATAGGGGGAAGCACGCATTGCATAACCCTGGGCCAGGGCTTCCGCGATCCCTTTAGAGATGGGTCCACCCAGGGTTTTGTCCGCGTTCCACCACACCAGCCCATCGCGTTTGCCGGGCGAACTGATGATTCGCTGGGCGTACTGATTTACCCCATCGTGTTTTTGCAGCGCATATTCTTCTTGCGCGTCCACGTACCCTCGGCAGATTTCGATGGCATCCAATTCGTTCCTGCCAATGCGGCGCAAGAGTATCTCCTGGCGGGCGACTTTCGTATCGAACAGCCATTTCCCATTCCGCTTCACCAAAGGAATAGGCAGTGGCCACTCGTCCGTGCCGACCAGAAGAACCGCACGGTTTGGTTTTTTGGGATCGACCCGAATCGAGTGTTTCGCCGTCGCCAGGGCAGCGAAACTTGCCGCCCTGTTCTTATCCTGCACCGGATCTCCCGAAGCGATCAGATCCTCTCCCTGCGGACCGAGGACTGCCTGGAGGACGCCTAAATCGAAGGGCGCCGCGGCATGAATCAGCGCCTCTGCAGCATCGTTTGGCGTGTTGTAGACTTGCTGGACGATTGTGGGCGAACTTGCGGAACTCTGCCCCGCGGCAACCGAAGACGACAGAACCAGGCTGACTGCGCAACTGAAGACAATCAACGCCCCTATTGCATTACGGTATGAAGTTCGGTTTCGAATGGTCACTTTCATTCCAGTCTCCATAGTCATTGCTGCCTACCTTCGCCGCCCGCCACCGCCCCGCATGCCACCGCCACCCCGCGAACCCATGCTGGATGCACCGCGCTGGCTACTCGCTCTGGCTCCGTTTCCACTCATGCCGGACGCGCCATTGAATGCTCCCCCGCGGTTGCCGCCTGAAGAATTGGGTGAAACGCTGCGATTGCCGATGCGATCACCGCCGGCGTTGCCAACGCCCCCCGCGGCCCGGTTCCCCATCTGTCCCTGGCTGGGACGACCCGCGGTGTTCTGTCCGCGGTTCCCAAACTGTCCCTGATTCTGCCGCGCGCTTGCTTGCCGGTTGGCCAGTGAGTCGCCGCGTGTGGTGCCTCCGAATCTCTGAGCCGTCTCCCTATTTCCATAGGGCGCCCCACCTCTATGCTGCGGGTTGTGTTGCCAGTTATTGCCGGCTCCTCCGCCGCGGTTGCCGCCTCCGGCTGGCAGATTCGACACGCGGTTGCGGTTACCGCCGTTGATGTTCGAATTGCGATTGAAGTTGTTGTTCCTGTTGATGGTGATGTTGTTGTTGCCCCCC
>Ga0134128_10001147_pt1 | contig 35099 bp, 27 predicted proteins | sample KB31754_FD_96462 | JGI IMG/M metagenome (GOLD analysis project Ga0134128, IMG submission 96462) | Terrestrial soil microbial communities with excess Nitrogen fertilizer from Kellogg Biological Station, Michigan, USA - KB3-175-4 | ecosystem: Environmental > Terrestrial > Soil > Unclassified ...
ATCTCGCGCGCGACACGATCCGCCTCGCGCAATTTCACAATGAAGTGCGCACGGCGCGGCAGGTGTCGCATCCGAACGTCTGTCGCGTCTACGACATCGGTGAGGCAGACGGCCAGTTGTATCTCTCGATGGAGTACGTCGACGGCGAGGATCTCGCGTCGCTGCTGCGCCGCATCGGCCGGCGCCCGGAGGACAAGGCGACCGAGATCGCGCGGCAGATCTGCGCCGGCCTCGCCGCGGCGCACGAGCGGGGAATCATCCATCGCGATCTGAAACCCGCGAACATCATGCTCGACGGGTCCGGACGCGCGCGGATCATGGACTTCAGCCTCGCCGCGGCCGGCGTGGTCACGGACGTGCGGTCCGGCACGCCGGCGTACATGGCGCCGGAGCAGCTCGCCGGCAAGGAAGTGACGGCGAAGAGCGACATCTACTCGCTCGGCCTCGTGCTCTACGAGCTCTTCACCGGACGGCGCGCGTACGAGGCCAAAAATCTCGGCGAGCTCGTCGCGATGCACGCCTCGGGCAGCATCACCGCGCCGACCGATCTGGTGAAGACGCTGGACCAGACGATCGAGCGCGCGATCCTGCGCTGCCTCGAGGACGACCCGGCCCGCCGGCCGCCGACCGCGCTGGCCGTCGCGGCCTCCCTGCCCGGCGGCGATCCCGTGGCGGCGGCGCTCGCGGCCGGCGAGACGCCGTCGCCGGAAATGGTGGCCGCCGTCGGCGGCGACGCGGCCACGGTGACGCCCCTCGCTGGTGTCGGCTGGCTCGCCACGGCGGTCGTGCTGATGTTGGTCGTGGCGAGCGTGTCGGATCGCGTGTCGCTCCTGTCGATGACGCCGTTCGCCAAGCCGCCGGCCGTTCTGGCGGATCGCGCCGAGCAGATCCGGCAGGCCCTCGGCTACACCGATCCGCCCGCGGACACCGCGTCGGACTTCACCGTGGCCTTCGGCTACCTCGACTGGGCCGCGACGAATGGCGCCGGACGCGATCACTGGGCGGTGCTCGCCGGCGCGCGGCACGCGCCGATCCGATTCTGGTATCGCACGAGTCCGGGCCCGCTCGTGCCGCGGCATCCGCAATCCGCGATCACCGAGAGTGACCCGGCGGTCGCCATTGCCGGCATGACGCTCATCGAGGTCGACATGCTGGGCCGGCTCTGGTCGTTCGACGCCGCACCGCCGGAGGTCGAGACGCCGCTCGCCGGGGCCGCGCCACACGTCGACTGGGGGCCGGTCTTCAGCGCGGCGGGGTTCGACATCGCGGCCTTCAAGGACGTCACGCCCCGTCGCACGCCGCCGACGTTCGCCGACGAACGGCGTGCCTGGGACGGCGTGCTGCCAGGCACCGATCAGCCCATCCAACTCGAGGGCGCCGGGTATCGCGGCCGGGTCGTGTACTTCCATCAAGTCGGGCCCTGGACCCAGGCATCGCGCGATGCCCGCGCGACGACGTCGACCTCCGGCGACACGGCCAGCAACATCATCTTCGTGCTGATCCTGCTCGTCGTCGCCGGCGTGCTCGCACGCGCGAATCTCAAGAGCGGGCGCGCCGATCGCCGAGGGGCGTTCCGCCTCGCCGTCTTCGCGACGCTGCTCCTCGTCGGCGTCTGGGCCGGCCTCGACCACGTCCGCGACATCAGCGAGGAACGCAACCGGATGTTCGACGGCATCGCGCTCGCGATGTTCGTCGGCGGCGCCATGTATCTGGTCTACCTCGCCCTCGAGCCGTTCGTCCGGCGCGGGTGGCCGACGCTGCTCGTCGGCTGGTCGCGCGTGCTCGGAGGCCAACTGCGAGACGCCACAGTGGGCCGCGACTTGTTGCTCGGCACCACCGCCGGCGCCGCTTACGCGCTCGTGACGTTCGGACACGCCGCCTGGCTTCTCGCCCTCGGCGGCGACAGACCACGGACACCCGATCCTTCGGTCGTCATCGGCGTTCGCCAGTGGCTATTGAGTGTCTTCGGCAGCCTCAATTCCGGCATGCAGAACGGCCTGATCACGCTGCTGGTTTTCATGCTCTTTCGTGAACTGGTGCGTCTCAATCTCGCGCGGCTGGGCCGGCGCGGCCCCGCCATCGACACGACCGCCACCATACTGTCGATCGCGTTCAGCGTCGCGGTCTCGGCGCTGACGACCAGCGGCGGGACGGATGCCATCGTCTGGTCGGCCGTCAGCACGCTCGTCGAGGTGTCACTCGTGTTGTGGCTGGGACTCTTCTCGGCCTGTGTGATGTTCTCGGTCAACTTCGTGCTGGGGCGCATTCCGCTGACGCTCGACCCGGGACGCATGTATGCCACCGAGGCGTGGGTGACGATGGCGATCGTGCTGGCGGTCGCGGCGGCCGGCTTCTGGCTCGCGCGCGCCGACGAGCCCCTCTTCAGCGCCCCAGCAGTCCGATCTGAACCGAAACGGACTGCTGCCTGAGGCCGTCGAACGCCGCCTCGCTGTAGCGCACGAACAGACCCATCGAGATCGTCGGGCCGTGAAACAGGTCGTAGCCCGCGGCCGCTTCGACGCCCGGCTGCCACCAGCGCGTCGTCTGCGACGTCGACGTCGAGCCGGCGCGGAAAGCGAGCTCGGCCACGCCCGCGCCGCCTTCGATCCAGAGGCGCGGCGTGAGCCAGCCGCGAATCGCCGCGTGCGCGGCGAACGTGCCCCAGCCGTGCGCGTCGCTGAGCGCCGCGCCGCCCTCGTAAATCGCGACGAGCGCCACGTGTTTCCCGAACGCGAGGCCGCCCTCGAGATCCAGTGACGCCGTGGCGCGCGGCGATGGAGGCTGCGCCGCGCCGGCGGGCAGCTCGGTCGTCAGAAACGTCCCGGTCGTCGTCCGCCGGCCGAGTCCCGCCGAGATGCCGTAGACCCATGACGGGCCCGAGCCCGGCGATGACGTCTGCGCGGCGGCGACGGACGGCATGGCCACGAGGAGCACGGATGCGCAGACGATGGCGAGCCGCATGGGTCCTTCAGGCCATCATGCCATCGCTCGGGCGGGACGACCCGCCCCGCTGCTGAAGCCGATACCGCCCGGGCGGCTCGCCAAACTCGCGCTTGAACGCGCGGCTGAACGCCGCCTCGGACTCGTAGCCGACGCCCGCGGCGATCTCGGCGATGCCGCGCGACGTCTTCTGCAGCGCGCGCAGCGCCAGCTGCAGCCGCCAGCGCGTGAGATACGTCATGGGCGGCTCGGACAGATACCGCGTGAAGCGCTCGACGAGCGCGGATCGCGACACGCCGACCTCGGCGGCCAGGTCCGCGATCGTCCACGGATGCGCGACCCGGCTATGCATGAGTCCGAGGCACCGGCCGACGATGGGATCGCGCGCGCCGGTGAGCCAGCCCTTCTGCTGCTCGGGCAGCGTCGACACGTGACGTCGCAGCGTGTCGACGAAGAGCGCCTCGGACAACTTCGCCAGCATGGCGTCGCTCCCGACGCTGCCCGATGCGGCCTCGTCGACCAGATGCAGGATCGATCGTTCGAGCCAGTGGCCGGACGCGTCGGTGCGGATGTTCACCTTGAACACCGGCGGCAGGCCGTCGAGGATCGGCCGGCACAGGTGCGGGTCGCACGTCAGGTATCCGCAGACGAAGCGCGACACGGCCCCGCCGCCGCCGACCTTGAGCGGCGTGAGATCGCGCGACGCGATCTTCGTCGAGATGCCGTAGTTCGGGAACGGCCGGCGCGCGTCCTTCCCGCTGCTCATGTGATGCGCGTCGCTCCCAGGGAAAATCACCACGTCGCCGGGCTCGAGCGCGAGCGACTCCCCTTCCGCCATGTCGATGGCGGCGCGGCCGTCGACGAGCAGGTGAAAGAGCACGAGGTGCGGCGCGCCCGGCGCCACCGTCGCGGCCATCGATTTCGGCCCGCCGGACGTGAACCCCCACGGCGCGGAGAACTCCGCGCTGAAAAACACGGCGCCGTTCAGTTTGACGGCGCTGAGCACTTCGGAAAACGCGTCCATCAGTCTGGACTCCCGGCATGGCCCGCCGGACGGTCGGCAAAGTGGTGTCGAGTCCGCGGTCGTGGGGGCAAACGACGCGGACGGGCGGTCATGGTGACGTGGCAGTGCGTCGTTGATTCTAGACCCGACGATGACGCGCGGCAATTTGGCCCGCGAGGCATCGACGCAATTCCTGGAGCGCGGGCATCCCGCGCGGGATGAAGGAGAAGGACATGAAACGGCACACGATCGCAATCGCGTTCGGGCTCGTCGTCGCCCTGGCAGCGACCGGCGCGGCGCAGTCAGCAGCGGGCAGCAAGAGCTACACGGCCACGGTGACGCTCCCGGGCGCGGAACAGTGGATGGATCTTCCCGCGCCGGCGCTGGTGGGCACGCCGTCGGTGCCGGTCGGCGGCACGTTGAAGGTCGCGATTCTGCAGGGCGACCCGATGACCCCCGGCCAGCCCTACGTCGCGCGTGTTTCGTGCACGGCCGGATCGAAGGTCGCGCCGCACACGCACCCGGCGACGGAGAACGTGACCATCATCAAGGGCGCGTTCCTCATGGGCATGGGCGCGAAGTGGGACGACAAGGCGCTGAAGGAAATGCCGACGGGGTCGTTCGGATCGATGGGCACCGGCATGGCGCATTTCGCCCAGTGCAAGGGCGACACGGTGGTGCAGATCAACGGTCTGGCGCCGCTCAGGTTCGACTTCGTCGCGGGCACGACGGCGGCGAAGAAGTAGCGAGCGACTAGCTGAGGAGGGGGGCGGCCTGGCATCGGTCCGGGCATCCTGGCCAGTCCGTTCCCCTATAGCGGCCCAGCAACGTCCCCATTAAGACGATGGTCGGGAACAGCACGGCCTGAATCGCCCGGGGCATGATGAGCACCGCCTGCGTTCGTCGATGCCTCCAGAGAAGGTGGGCCATGTAGAACACCGGCGGTCGCCCGGCGGCTCCGCGGTTCATCACGTCAAACATCGCCGACAGGAAGCGATCCAGATCGACGGCGGGCCTGGCGAAGCCATCGAACTGGAGCGTGTCAGTGCCGGCGTTCCACCAACGGTGCGCGGAGCCCATGGGCAGCCGGACGAGGCCTCCTTGTTCGACGCGCACGTGCACACCGTCCACCTCCGCGGCCAGCGTGCCCGCGACGACCGTCCCCTCCTCGTGCTCGTGGCTGTGAACGTGAAGGGGCGGCCCCGCCGCGTTCGGCGGGAGGATGCCTTGCAATTCGAGGCGCACTTCGCCGTCCCGACGCACGCGACGCATCCGCAGGTGCTCCCTCGTATGGCGGTTGATGAGCGTCAGCCAGCCGTCCTCGGTCCCGCCCGGCTCCCGTGGGGTCATCGCGTCCTCGTCTTGTGGCATCGCGCCACCTGCTACACTTGACACGATGTCAAGCTCAACGACGGTCCAGCATAGAAGGCGCCTTGACACGATGTCAAGTTCCGGCGCGCGCGACCGCGTCCTGGATGCCGCGCTGCGGCTGATTCGCCGGCGCGGCGACGCCAGGGTCACCATGGCGCACATCGCGAAGGCGGCAGGGCTGTCCCGCCAGGCGGTGTACCTGCACTTCGCGGACCGCGCGGCGTTGATGGTCGCGCTCGCCCGTCATAACCACGAGCGCCTCGGCCTGCCGGCGGACATTCAGCGCCTGAAGAACGCCCCCACCGGGACGGCGATGCTCGAGATGGCCGTGTCGCTGAACGCGCGCCGGAACGCGGAGGTGTGGGCGGTCGCTCGGGCGGTCGATGCCATCCGTCGAACGGATGCGGCGGCCGCGCGCGCCTGGCAGGACCGTCTCGAGTCGCGATTGGCACTCTGTCGCGTGATCGTCTCGCGCCTCGAGGCTGAGGGCAGCCTGCGGCCCGGTCTCAATTCGTCAATCGCGGCAGATCTACTGTGGACGATGACGTCGCTGCGGATGTGGGAGGACCTGGTCCTCGACCGGGAGTGGTCGGCTGCGCAGTATCAGCGGTACGTCACGCGCGTCGTGATCGGCGCGCTTACTTCGGGTTCGCAATCCAGCTAACCGCGCCGGGCGGTCGCGGCCTGCGAAGCCCGTCGCTTGAGTGCGATCCCCAGGAGGCCGCTCCCGAGCAGGAGCACGCTGGCCGGTTCAGGCACTGGGGCGGTCGAGGTCGGGTAAGCCGTACCCGAACCCGTCTCGAGCGACGCGCCCGCCGGAAGCACGATGTCCGTAATTGAGGCGGTGTTCAGAAAGTTGACTTGGGTCAGAACTCCGAAGGCGGATAAATCCAAGCCGCCTGTGAGCTGAACGCCGAACGTAAATGGGACGCTGAAGCTGCCCGAGTCACTCACAGTCAAGCTCTTGCCTGTGCACAAATCGATTCCGGCTCCGTCAATGACCAACGACCCAAAGCCGAGAAGGGTTGAGTACGTCACTGAGCCGCCTGGAAAGGAGCACGGGGAACCGATGCCATCAAGCGTGAACGACCCATCGAGCGCCCAGTCAAATGTGAGCGTTCCGGTGGTCGGCGCACTCGGACCCGTCTGCCCGCTGGTGACAGTGAAGGTATCGATCCACTGGGCGTCGGCGCCGCCGCCGTCGGCGAGACTTACGCCAAGATTGCCGTAGTCGGCTCGCGTCGTGCCCCCAGTCGGTGTCGAGAACGTGCAAGGCGCTGGGCTACATCGGATCGGGCTGGCGTGGGCTTCGCCGGCACTCCCGAGCAAAAGCACGACGAGCATCGAAAGGACGAGCCCCGAAGCCTTCATAGGTCTCCCTTGTCTGCGCGAGGCACAGGTTGACGCGTCGTTGTTCATAACGGCAGTTGGGTTGAAAACCGGACAATCCCCCCGGGCAACTCGATGCAAGACTTGCTGCTCTCGAACTGCGCTTCGGCGAGCACCGGGTGGGGCTGTTCGGCGGCAGGGCCCGCCATCGGCGAGTGCTGAAACGCACTCTAAGCCGTTCGACCTGTTCGCGGGTGGGAGCGAAGGAGTTACCGGGGTCTTAGGAATGTACCGGCAGAAATTGGCGGAGAGAGAGGGATTCGAACCCCCGGTACGGTTTCCCGCACAGCGGTTTTCAAGACCGCCGCCTTCAACCACTCGGCCATCTCTCCGCGCGAGGACCAGTGTAAGTCAGGCCGACGCAGAGAGTAGCGAGCGGCACGAGCGGGCGGCACGCGCCGAACCTTGAATCACGCCAGGTATTTCTCGCGCACGATCCTGAGGTGATGGGTCGCGTGCCCGGCCGTCATGAACGCGAGCGCGCGGACGGTGAACGGGTTGCCGCTGGCGACGCCGCGCGCGCTCCAGGCCTCCCCCGCCAGGTGATCGAAAAACGTCAGCGTCGCCGCCCGAACGGCAACGAACTCCTCGATGAGACTCGGCCACGACCGCTCGTCCGCGCCGGCATGGGCGATCGCGACGTGCTGATCGAAGCTGGGCAGCGCCTCGGTGAACCCGCGGGCGAACCAGAACGCGCGAAAGACGAACAGGCGCTCCGTGTCGTTGATGTGCCCGAGCACCTCGCGGATCGTCCATTTGCCGGGCGCGTAGCGATGATGGGATTGCCCCTCGCCGATGCCGTCGAGGAGCGCCCGGGTCTCGGGCAGCTGCGCGCGCAGGATGTCGCGGATGTCGCCGGCGGGCACCTGCGTGATGTAGGTGAAGTAGTACTCCGCGGCTTCCGAGCGATCGGGCGTGGGAAACATGGGTTCCCTCAGCGGGCGATTTTCGCCGCGCCGCGCATGTAGGGCCTGAGCGCCGCCGGGATCGTCACCGTGCCGTCCGCGTCCTGGAAGTTCTCGAGAATGGCGATGAGCGTGCGGCCGACGGCCAGGCCCGATCCGTTCAGCGTGTGCGCGAACTGCGCCTTGCCGCCGCCCGCGGGCCGATAGCGGATGGACGCGCGCCGCGCCTGGAACGCCTCGGTGTTGCTGCACGACGAGATCTCGCGATACATGCGCTGGCTCGGCAGCCACACCTCGATGTCGAACGTCTTCGCGGACGCGAAGCCCATGTCGCCGGTGCACAGCAGCATCCGGCGGTACGGCAGCTCGAGCCGCTCGAGCACCGTCTCGGCGTGGCGCGTCAGCGACTCGAGCTCGTCGTGCGACGACTCGGGCGCGGAGAACTTCACGAGCTCGACCTTGTCGAACTGATGCTGCCGGATGAGCCCGCGCACGTCGGCGCCGTACGACCCGGCCTCACTCCGGAAACACGGCGTGTAGGCCGTGTAGCGCAGCGGCAGCGTCGCGCCGTCGATCGTCTCCTCGCGATGCAGGTTGGTCAACGGCACTTCGGCCGTCGGGATCAGAAAGAGATCCCACTCCCCCGCGATCTTGAACAGGTCCGGCTCGAACTTCGGCAGGTTGCCCGTGCCGGTGAGCGCGCCGCGATTGACGAGAAACGGCGGCTCGACTTCGCGGTAGCCGTGCTCGGCCGTGTGGAGATCGAGCATGAAGTCGATGAGGGCACGCGCGAGGCGCGCGCCAGCGCCCATGAGCACCGAAAAGCGCGCGCCCGACATCCGCGTCGCGCGCTCGAAGTCGATGATGCCGAGCGCGGGACCGAGGTCCCAGTGCGGCTTCGGCTCGAACGTGAAGTGACGCGGCGTGCCCCAGCGCTTGACTTCGACGTTGTCCTCGGCCGACTGACCCGCCGGCACCGACGCGTGCGGCAGATTGGGAATCGCGAGGAGCATCGCGTCGCGCTCGCGCTCGACGTCCCCGAGCCGACCCTCCAGTTCCTTGATGCGAGCGCCGCGCGCCCTGCCGGCCTCGCGCGCCGCGTCGAACTCCTCGGTGCGGCCGGCCTTCCTGAGGTCGGCCATGGCCTGATTGGCCGTGTTGTGCTCGCTCTTGAGGTGCTCGATCTCGGTGACCATGCGGCGCCAGTCGGCGTCGACGCGCGCGCAGTCCTCGAGCGCCTGCGTCGCCGCGGCGCTCCGCGCGCCCAGGCGCGCCGCCGCCTCGGCCTTCCGGTCCCGGAGGTAGATCAGATCGAGCATCGCGTCATGCTAGCAAGAAGGCTGGGAGGGTGGGAGGCTGGGAGGTCGGAGACTGGGAGGCTAGCTTCCCGGCTTGGTCGAGGGCTTGCTCGCAGTCGAGTCGCTCGTGGTCGTCGGCGCCGATGACGCTTTGGTGTCCTTGCCCTTATCCGGCGAGTCCGTCGACGTCTTGTCGGAACTCGAGGCGCCGGTGCTCGTCTCGCCTTCGGATTTGCTCTTGTCCTTCTCGCCCTGGGCCTTCTCGCTCTGGTGCTTGTCGCCCTTGTCCTTGCGCGAGTAATCGGTCACGTACCAGCCGGTGCCTTTGAACTGAAACGCCGGCGAGGAGACGAGCTTGTGCACCTTGCCCCCGCACGTGGGGCACGTCTCGACGGGCGGATCGGAAAACTTCTGAATGCGTTCGAACCGGCGCCCGCAAGCCTCACACTGATACTCGTAAAGCGGCATGTCCTCACCGCATTATAGTTTTTGCCGGTCCTCGCACCTCTGGGACGTGCGCGCCGGCGAATCCAAACACCATGGGCACCCTCTTCATCGTCGCGACACCGATCGGCAATCTCGAAGACCTGACGTTTCGGGCGCTGCGAACGCTCCGCGAAGTGGACGTCATCGCCGCCGAAGACACGCGCCGCACCGCGAAACTGCTGGCCCACTACGAGATCCAGAAATCGATGGTGAGCCTGCACGAACACAACGAGCATCGGGAAGCGCCCCGGCTGGTCGCGCGGCTGCTGAAAGGCGAAAGCATCGCGCTCGTCTCCGATGCCGGGACGCCTGGCATTGCCGATCCCGGCGCCCGACTCGTTCGGGAGGCGAGAGACGCCGGCGTTCAGGTCGTTCCCATCCCTGGACCAAGCGCCATCACTGCTGCGCTGTCCGTGGCGGGCATCGACTCGCCAGAGTTCGTGTTCATGGGGTTTGCTCCAGCCAAGTCAGGGGCAAGGCTCAGATGGCTGGAGGAACTTTCGGTCGAACGCAAGACAATCGTCTTTTTCGAAGTTCCTCACCGAATCAGAGCCTGTATGCTCGATGTTTCCATTGTTTTGGTTGAAAGACATATTTTAGTATTTCGAGAGATCAGCAAGTTAAACTTTGAGTTGGTTGAAAAACAGAATACTGCCGCGGTTAAGGAACTCGGAGAATTCGTTATTATCGTTGGCCAGGCCGCCGAGGAGCGCGTCTCAGATTCTTCGGCTATCCTAGCGAGCGAAATAGTAGGCTATTTGACAAATAGTGACCGCATAGACCGCCGCAAAGCTGAACTTGCAGCTGCAGTGGCCGTCGGAATCGATCCATCACGGTCCTCCGAGGCTGTCAGGCAGGGCAATAAGTTGGTCAAAAAGCAGAAAATGGCCGCGCCTTGACCGGCTTGGCTGGCTTTGCTAAGTTGGGCTCGCTTCCCCATTGCTCGGTTGAGACCGTGTTATGGCCAAGCGCGTTCGACACCTGGCGGCCCAAGGCCCCAAACGACCTAGCCTGACTTCTCGTTCGCTCGGCATGACTGGGCGCTCGTCCAGCCGGCCGGCATCACCAAGACTGCACACTTCTGCGCTGGACAGCGGGTTGCCCCTGGCCTCGCCTCCCCCGCCGCTACCTGCCCCGGCCCCCGAGGCCGTCGGAATGTTTCAGACCGGGATGGAGGCTCTCCAGCGTCACGAGTACCGCGCCGCGGCTGCCTCCTTCCACGCCCTCATCACGCGATTCCCTGGAGAGCGGGCGCTCCTCGACCGTGCGCGAGTCTACGCCGACCTCTGCGAGCGCGAGTTGCGCCGTCGGCCGGTTCAACCCGTCACCGCCGAGGAACGACTGACCCTGGCGACGGCCGCCCTCAACGACGGCGACGAGGCACGGGCTGAGACGTTCGTCACGGCCGTGCTCTCCGAACACCCCGAGCAGGATCTGGCGCTCTATCTCTCGGCCGCCATCCACGCGCGCCGCGGCCACCATGAGGAGGCCCTGGCTCAGCTGCGCCAGGCCATCGCCGTGAGTCCCGATGTGGCTGCCCAGGCCACGCTCGACGCGGACTTCGACGCCCTGCACGATTCCGAGGCCTTCCAGGCGCTCACCGAGTCGAGCGGCCCGATGTCTCGACGTCCGGCCGTGAGCCACCGCAGATTGAGACACTGAAAACTGCCCGGGGGACGAAACGCGGCGCGAACACGCGCGATCTGCCGCGCGCGCGTCTGGGGGGCCGCCTTTCGACGAGCTCGAGGCGGCGAAGCCCCCCGGAAAAAATGAAACAATACTCCTTCCGTGCCCTCTCCCGTCCACGTCGTCGTGCTCGCGGCCGGCAAAGGCACGCGGATGAAGTCCGCGCGGCCGAAGGTGCTCCACACGCTGGCCGGCTTGCCGATGATCGAGCACGTGCTGCGCGCGGCCGATCCGCTCGACGCCGCCTCGACGACGCTCGTCGTCGGCCATGGCGGCGACGACGTCCGCGCGGCGTTGGCGCATCGCCCGCGGCTCTCGTTCGCCGTGCAGGACTCGCAGCGCGGCACGGGCGACGCGCTGCGTCGAGCTGAACCGGCGCTGGCCGGCGCGACCGGCACGCTGCTGTTGCTCTACGGCGACGTCCCGCTCATCCGGCCTCACACGCTCGAGCTGCTGGTCAACCTTCGCGAATCCGAAGGCGTGCCGGCGGTCGTGCTCACCGCGACGCTCGATCGCCCGTACGGTTACGGCAGAATCGTGCGCGGCGACGGCGGCAACATCGATCGGATCGTCGAGGAGCGCGACGCGTCGGCGGGGGAGCGCGCGATCAGCGAAATCAACAGCGGCATCTACGCCTTCGCGCTCGAGCCGCTCTTCCAGGCCCTCGGCCGAATCGCGAGCGCCAACGAGCAGGGCGAGTTCTACCTGACGGACATCGTCTCGACCTACCGCCAGCAGGGGCAGCTGGTCCGCACGCTGCACATCGGCGACGCGGGGGAGGTGCTCGGCATCAACACGCGCGTCGAGCTGGCGGCGCTCGAGGCCGTGCTGCGACGCCGCAAGAACGAGGCGCTGATGCTCGACGGCGTCACGCTCGAGGACCCGGCGTCGACGTTCGTCGACACCGACGTCACCGTGGGGGCCGACACGACGCTCGGGCCGATGGTGCAGCTCCAGGGCCGCACGCGCGTGGGGACGGGCTGCCGGGTGCACGCCGGCGTTCGCCTCACCGACGCGACGATCGAAGACGACGTCACAATCCTCGATCGATGCGTGATCGTGCGATCGACGGTCGCGCGCGGCGCGCACGTCGGGCCGTTCGCGCACATCCGGCCGGAGTCGACGGTCGGCGCCGGCGCGCACGTCGGCAACTTCGTCGAGTTGAAGAAGACCTCGCTCGGTCCGGGATCGAAAGCGAATCATCTGGCGTACCTCGGCGACGCGACCATCGGCCGCGACGTCAACGTCGGCGCCGGCACGATCACCTGCAACTACGACGGCGTGAACAAGCACCCGACGGTCATCGAAGACGGCGTGTTCATCGGCAGCGACTCGCAGCTCATCGCGCCGGTAACGGTGGGGAAGGGCGCCTACGTCGCCGCGGGGTCCTCCATCACCGACGACGTGCCGGCCGACGCGCTTGCCATCGCGCGCGGGCGCCAGGAAACCAAGCCCGGCTGGGCGGCGAAACGCCGGGCGTCCATGCCGCCGTCCCCACGGAAGAAGGCCTGAGGCATGTGCGGCATCGTCGGCTACGTCGGGCCCAAGCCTCTGATGCCGGTCCTCATGGAGGGCCTGCGCAAGCTCGAATATCGCGGCTACGACTCGGCGGGCGTCGCGGTCGTCTCGAACGGCCGCGTCGAGATCCGGCGCAGCGCGGGCAAGCTCGCGAACCTCGACGCGGTCCTCGCGCGCGATCCGGTCAGCGGCCAGTTCGGCATCGGCCACACGCGGTGGGCGACGCACGGGCGGCCGACCGAGGAAAACGCGCACCCGCACACCGACTGCCATCGCCGCATCGTCGTCGTCCACAACGGCATCATCGAGAACTATCTCGAGCTGAAGCGCGAGCTCACGGCCGAAGGCCACACGTTCGTCACCGAGACGGACACGGAAGTCGTCGCGCACCTGGTGGAGCAGGAGAGTCGAGGCGACGGTCTCGCGGCGGCCGTGCGGCGCGCGCTGACGCGGCTGCGCGGCCTGTTCGCGCTGGTCCTGATTTCGGCGGACGACCCCGACACCATCGTCGCCGTGCGGAACGGGCCGCCGGTGGTCGTCGGCCTCGGCGACGGCGAGTGTTTCGTCGCGTCGGACACGCCGGCGATCCTCGAGCACACGCGGGACATGGTCTTTCTGGACGACGGCGAGATGGCGGTGGTCACGCGCCAGGGCGTCGCCTTCTCGGATTTCAGCGGCGCGCCGCGCCTGAAGACGCCGCGGCACATCAGCTGGGATCCGGTGATGGCCGAGAAGGCGGGCTACACCCACTTCATGCTGAAGGAAATCCACGAGCAGCCGTGGGCTGTGCGCGAGACGGTGCTCGGGCGGATCTCGACCGAGTCCGGCCGCGTGTTTCTCGAGGAGATGCAGCTCGACGCCGCGGCGCTCGCGTCGATCGACCGCGTGCTCATCCTCGCGTGCGGCACGTCCTGGCACGCCGGGCTGGTGGGGAAGTTCCTCATCGAGGAACTGGCGCGCGTGCCGGTCGACGTCGACTACGGCTCCGAGTACCGCTATCGCCAGCCGCTCGTCGACCACCGCACGCTCGCGATCGCCATTACGCAGTCGGGCGAGACGGCTGACACGCTCGGCGCGCTGCGCGAGGCCCGGCGCCAGGGCGCGCGCTCGCTCGCGATCTGCAACGTCGTCGGCAGTATGGCGACGCGCGAGGCCGACGGCACGCTGTACACGCACGCCGGCCCGGAAATCGGGGTCGCGTCGACGAAGGCGTTTACGTCGCAGCTGGTCGCGCTCGTGTTGTTCGCGATCCATCTGGGACAGGTGCGCGGCACGCTGGCGCAGGGCGACGCGCTCGCGCTCATCCGCGAACTCGAGCGCCTGCCGGTCGCGCTCGAGGAGGTCCTCGGCCTCGACGAGCCCATCCGGGACCTCGCGCGCCGCGTCCACAAGCACGAGGGCTTTCTCTACCTCGGCCGCGGCATCAACTACCCGATCGCCCTCGAAGGCGCGCTCAAGCTGAAGGAGATCTCCTACATCCACGCCGAGGGCTACCCGGCGGGCGAGATGAAACACGGGCCGATCGCCCTCATCGACGAGGACCTGCCGGTCGTGGCGCTCGCGCCCGGCGACCGCGTCTTCGAGAAGATGGTCAGCAACATCCAGGAGGCGAAGGCGCGCGGCGGGCGCGTGATCGTCCTCACCAATGCGAATCACGCGGACGCCCTGGCGCCGGTCCTCGATCGCTCACGCGACGCGGTGCTGGCGGTGCCGGACGCCGATCCGCGACTCTTGCCGATTCTGCTCGTCGTGCCGCTGCAACTGCTCGCGTACCACATCGCCGTCGAACGCGGTTGTGACGTGGACCAGCCGCGCAACCTTGCGAAGAGCGTGACGGTGGAATAGCGAGCGTCGGCCGTGCCGGATTATCTCGATCGTCTGAATCCCGCCCAGCGCGAGGCCGTGCTGGCGACGGACGGGCCGCTGCTCATCCTCGCCGGCGCCGGCTCGGGCAAGACGCGCGTCATCACCACGCGCATGGCCCACCTCATCGCGGAGCATCGCGCCGAGCCGCGCGAGATCCTCGCCGTGACCTTCACGAACAAGGCCGCCGACGAGATGCGGACGCGCGTCGAGGGCCTGGTGGGGGAGGACTGCCACGCGATCTGGCTGTCCACGTTCCACTCGCTCTGCGCGCGTCTGCTCCGGCGCGAGGCGCCGGCCATCGGCCTCTCGCGCGACTTCGTCATCTACGACTCGTCCGATCAGCTCTCCGTCGTCAAGCAGGCGATGAAGAACCTCGGCGTCGACGACAAGATGCTGCAGCCGCGGGCGGCGCTGTCGCGCATCAGCCAGGCGAAAAACAAGATGGAATCGCCGGCGGACATGGCGAAGGCCGCGTGGAACCTCCGCGAGGAGCAGGTCGCCAAGATCTACGACCACTACGCGCGCGTGCTGGCCGACGCCGCGGCGCTCGACTTCGACGACCTGCTCCTCAAGACGGTCGACCTCATGGAGACGAGCGAGCGCGTGCGCGACTTCTACGCCCGCCGGTTCCGCTACGTGCTCGTCGACGAATACCAGGACACGAATCGGCCCCAGTACCTGCTGATTCGCCGGCTCGCGGGGCATCACCGCAACCTGTGCGTCGTCGGCGACCCGGACCAGTCGATCTACAAGTGGCGCGGCGCGGACCTCCGGAACATCCTCGACTTCGAGCACGACTTCCCCGACGCGAAGGTCGTGCGCCTCGAGCAGAACTACCGGTCCACGCAGGTCATCCTCGACGCCGCGTCGGCGGTCATCAGCCGCAACCGCAACCGCAAGGACAAGCGGCTCTGGACGGATCGCGCCGGCGGCGACCGCGTGCTCTACGTCCGTGCCGGCGACGAGATCGAAGAAGCGGATTTCATCACGCGCGCCGTCCGCGAGGCGCGCGCGGTCGACCACAAGACGATGGCGGCCGTGCTCTATCGGACCAACGCCCAGTCGCGTGCGATTGAAGACGCGCTGATGCGCGACGGCGTCGCCTATCGCATCATCGGCGGCGTCCGGTTCTACGAACGACGCGAGATCAAGGACGCGCTCGCCTACCTCCGCCTCGTGATCAATCCGCACGACGACGTCAGCTTCCGCCGCGTCGTCAACGTCCCCGCGCGCGGCATCGGCAAGACCGTGCTCGACACGATCGCCGGCGTCGATCCGGAGGCCGACGTCGGCAGTTTCCCGCTCCTCGCCGCCGGCCTGCAGCCCGTCGCCAACGCGCGATCGCAGTGGGCGCGGCTGCTCATCGTCGTCGCCAAGCGCCTCGTCCCGGCGCGGGCGCTCGCCGCCCTCACGGCGTTTCGCGACCTCATCGTCGGCGTCTCGGCCGACGCGGCCGGCGCCGGCGTCTCGACGATCGTCGGGATGGCGCTCGAGCGCTCGGGCTACCTGCGCGAATTGCGCGAGGAGCGTTCCGAGGAAGCGGAAGGGCGGCTCGAAAACCTCCAGGAGCTCGTGTCGGCGGCGCGCGAGTACGAGCAGCGCGACCCCGAGGCCTCTCTCGGCGGCTTCGTCGATCGCCTCTCGCTGCTCTCGGAGGCCGACGAGGCCGAAGGCTCCGCCGAAGCGCGCGTGTGGTTGATGACCATGCACGCCGCCAAGGGCCTCGAGTTCCCGATGGTCATCGTCGCGGGCATGGAGGAGGGCCTCTTCCCGCACTCGCGCGCGACGATGGACGAAGAGGACGTCGAGGAGGAGCGCCGGATTTTCTACGTCTGCATCACGCGGGCCGAGGAGCGCCTGATCCTCACGGCCGCGGCGCGCCGGCGCGTCTTCGGCGAGTACCAGGCTACCGAGCCGTCACGCTTCCTGCAGGAGGTCCCCGATGAGCTCGTGCAGCGGATGGAGATCGGGGCGCCGCGGTGGACGCCGTCGTACGAGACGCGCAATCCGTACGCACGCCGCGGCAGCACACCGGGATCGTCGCGGGTGCGCGAGGCGCCCAGCTACGCGTACGAGGACGAGGATCAGTCCGCGCTCGGGATGAAAATCGGCGCGCGCGTGCGCCATGCGCAGTTCGGCGTCGGCACCGTCGTCGACCTCGAAGAGGCTGGCGACGACTACAAGGTCACCGTGCGGTTTGCGTCGGTGGGGACGAAGAAGCTGCTGGCGAGCTTCGCGAAGCTGCAAAAGGCGTAAACCGAAGAGCGTTTGGCACGAAGGACACGAAGGACACGAAGGCAACTTGGCCCGGACTGGCACCGAGATTCGCCGATCCCTCGGAGTCGCCCTGCGACGGGCTGCCGGCCGGCCGCTACGCGGCCGGGCCGCTGGAAGGACGGACGTCCCGAAATCGCAAGAGGCCTTGGAGGAGAAACGCAGCGCTGCGAAGGCTTCTTGCGATTTCGGGGCGTCCGTCCTTCCAGCGCCGCCCATGGGCGGCTGCAGCCCGGCGTCAGTCAGCGGTGACGATCCGAACCGCCTTCGTGAGCTTCGTGAGCTTCGTGGTGAACGCTCTCCGGTTTGCCTATGCCTCGTCCGGCTCACTCAGCGCGGCCACTGACACCAGCCGGTCGCCCTCGGCGAGGTCCATCAGGCGGACACCCTGGGTGTCGCGGCCGATGGGGCGGAGGTCGCCGGCCTTCATCCGGATGATCTGGCCCTGCTCGGTGACGAGCAGCAGCTCATGCGTGTCGGTGACCGACGCGATGCCGACGACGTTGCCGTTGCGGTCGGACGTCTGCACGTTCTTCAGGCCGATGCCGCCGCGCGTCTGGCGGCGATACTCGGAGAGGTCGGTTCGCTTGCCGTAGCCGTTCTCGCAGGCCGTCAGCAGCGTGTCGGTTTCGCCGACGACCTGCATCGCGACGACCTCGTCGCCGTCGCGCAGCTGGATGCCGCGCACGCCCGCGGCGCTGCGGCCCATCGGCCGCGCGTCCTCTTCCGAGAAGCGAATCGCCATGCCGTTGCGCGTGCCGATGACGAGGTCGCGCGTGCCGTCGGTCTCGGCCACGGCGATCAGCCGATCGTCGTCGTCGATCGAAATCGCGATGATGCCGGCCGACCGCGGATTCGAGAACAGGCTGAGATCGGTCTTCTTGATCGTGCCCAGACGCGTGCCCATCACGATGAAGCGCTGGCCTTCGGCTTCGGGGAACGCCTGCACGCGCAGCACGGCGGCCAGCTTCTCGCCCTCCGACATGTGCACAAGGTTCGCGATCGATTTGCCCTTGCTGCTGCGGCTGACTTCCGGCACGTCATACACGCGGAGCCAGTAGCACCGGCCGCGGTCCGAGAAAATCAGGATGTACGCGTGCGTGTTGGCGACGAAGAGGTGCCGGACGACATCCTCTTCGCGCGTCGACATGCCGATCAGGCCCTTGCCGCCGCGCCGCTGCTTCCGGTAGGCCTCGAGCGCGGTCCGCTTGATGTAGCCCGTGTGCGTCGCCGTGATGACGACATCCTCGTCGGCGATGAGGTCCTCGACGCGGAAGTCGCCCGACTCCTCGATGAAATCGGTCCGGCGCGCGTCGCCGTACTTCGCCTGCACCGCGCGCAGCTCGTCGAGCACGAGGCCGATGACGAGCTCGTCGCTCGAGAGGATCGCGCGCAGCTTCTCGATGAGCTTCACCAGCTCGGCCAGCTCGTCGACGATCTTCTGCCGCTCGAGGCCGGTCAGCCGCTGGAGCTGCATGTCGAGAATCGCCTGCGCCTGGAGCGTCGAGAGGCCGAAGCGCGCCACGAGCCCGATCCGCGCCTCGACCGGGTTCTTCGACCCGCGGATGAGCTTGATGACCTCGTCGAGGTGATCGAGCGCGATCTTGAGGCCCTCGAGGATGTGCGCGCGCGCCTCGGCCCGGCGCAGCTCGAACTCGGTGCGGCGCCGCACCACCTCGCGCCGGAACTCGATGAAGTGCTCGACGATCTCGAGCAGGCTCAGCACCTTCGGCCGGCCCGCGACGATCGCGAGCAGCGTGATGCCGAAGCCCATCTGCAGCTTCGTGTGCTTGTAGAGGTTGTTGAGGACGACGTCCGGCAGCTCGCCGCGGCGCAGCTCCACGACGATGCGCATGCCCTCGCGGCTCGACTCGTCGCGGATGTCGGAAATGCCCTCGATCTTCTTGTCGTTGACGAGCGCGGCGATTTCCTCGATCAGGTTCTTCTTGTTGACCTGGTAGGGAATCTCGGTGATGACGATCGAGACGCGCTCGCCCTTCTTGTGCTCCTCGAACGTCGCCTTGCCGCGGACGACGATGCCGCCGCGGCCCTCGCGATAGGCCTTGAGGACGCCCGCGCGTCCGACGATCGTGCCGCCGGAGGGGAAGTCGGGCGCCGGCACGCACTGGAGGAGCGCGCGGTGCTTCTCGTCGGCCGGCGCGGCGCGCTTCTCGATCACCGCGATGACGCCGTCGATGACCTCGCGCATGTTGTGCGGCGGAATGCTCGTCGCCATGCCGACCGCAATCCCCGTCGATCCGTTGACGAGCAGATTCGGAAACAGCGTGGGGAGGACCGTCGGCTCTTCGGTGGTCTCGTCGAAATTCGGCCGGAAATCAACGGTGTCCTTGTCGAGGTCCGCCATCATCGCTTCGGCGAGCGACTGGAGCCGCGCTTCGGTGTAGCGATACGCCGCCGGCGGGTCGCCGTCGATCGATCCGAAGTTGCCCTGGCCGTCGACCAGGGGGTAGCGCATGTTGAAGTCCTGCGCGAGGCGGACGAGCGTGTCGTAGGCCGGTGCGTCGCCGTGCGGATGGTAGTTGCCGATGACCTCGCCGACGATCTTGGCGCACTTCCGGTACGGCCGGCCGGCACCGAGGCCCATCTGGCGCATCGCGAACAGGACGCGTCGGTTCGCCGGCTTGAGGCCGTCTCGCACGTCGGGCAGCGCGCGCCCGATGATCACGCTCATGGCGTAATCGAGGTACGAGCGCTTCATCTCGTCTTCGATGTTGACCGGCGTCAGGGACGGAGGGGGTGTCTGATCCATGAAGAAAGACTCTTGTCAGCGTCCGTGCATTGAAGATCGGGTCATTGAAGATTGACGATTTGAGAGCTCGGTGATCGCGTGCAGTGCTGCACTCAAATCGTCAATGGCTCGATCGTCAATCGCTAAATGTCGAGGTTCTTTACGTCGAGCGCGTTCTCTTCGATGAACTTGCGGCGCGGCTCGACCTGGTCGCCCATCAGCGTCGTAAACATCTGATCGGCTTCGGTGTGGTCCTCCGCGCGGACCTCGAGCAGCGTCCGCTTCGCCGGGTCCATCGTCGTCTCCCAGAGCGTCTCGGGGTTCATCTCGCCGAGGCCCTTGTAGCGATTGACGGCGAGGCCCCGGCGGCCGGCGGCGACGAAGTACTCGACGAGCTCGTCGAACGACTCGACGCGCTGCTCGCCCGACTTCGCCTTCGCGTCGGCCGATTTGGCGTCGGCGGCGGCCTCGACGGGCGCGGCGTCGTCACTCTCCGCCGCCTCGGCGTCCTCCGCCGCGTCGGTCGGCACCGTGCCCGTCGTCCGGATGGTCACGGGCCCCAGCATCAGGTCGCGCACGTCCTGATACGCGTTCGCGAGCGTCCGGAACTCGCCCGTCGTCACGAAGTCGAGGTCGAGACGGTGCCGGCGGCCGTAGCCGGCGGATCGGTCGTCGATCTGCACGGCGAGCGCCTGATGCTCCTTGTCGTCGACGACGGTCGCGGTGATGGCCGGCTGCGTGAGGTGCTTCGCGAGGCCCTCCACGCGCGCGCGGTCGGCCCAGAACGTCTTGTCGCGCGCTTCGCCCTCGACGAGCGCGAGGACGGCGCGCCGGGACGGGCCGCGGCGCTCGACGAGCTGCAGGAGCTTGCGGAACGCGATCAGCTTCTCGAGCCGGCGTTCGAGCCCTTCGCCGAAGATCTGCTTGCCGTTGTCGAGCACGATCATCCGCGATTCGGCGGCGCGCCGGATCAGGAACGCCTCGAGCGTCCGCTCGTCCTTGATGAACGTCTCCTGGCGCGCGCGCTTGGCGCGGAAGAGCGGCGGCTGCGCGATGAAGATATGCCCGCGCTCCACGAGCTCGCGCATCTGGCGATAGAAGAACGTCAGGAGCAGCGTGCGGATGTGCGATCCGTCGACGTCCGCGTCCGTCATGATGATGACGCGGTGGTAGCGGAGCTTCGTCACGTCGAACTCGTCCGCGCCGATCCCGCAGCCGAGCGCGGCGATGAGCGTCCGGATTTCCTCGTGGCTCAGCATCTTGTCGAAGCGGGCCTTCTCGACATTCAGAATCTTGCCCTTGATGGGCAGCACGGCCTGGAACTTGCGATCGCGGCCCTGCTTGGCCGAGCCGCCGGCCGACTCGCCCTCGACGATGTAGAGCTCGCTCCGGCTCGGATCGCGCTCCTGGCAGTCGGCGAGCTTGCCCGGCAGCGCCATGTTGTCGAGCGCGCCCTTGCGGCGGACGAGATCGCGGGCCTTGCGCGCGGCCTCGCGCGCGAGCGCCGCGTCGACGGCCTTGACGATGATCCGCTTGGCGACCGGCGGATTCTCTTCGAGGTAGGCGCCCAGCCGGTCGTTGACGATGGCCTCGACGATGCCCTTCACCTCGGTGTTGCCGAGCTTCGTCTTCGTCTGGCCTTCGAACTGCGGCTGCGGGATCTTCACCGAGATGATCGCCGCCATGCCCTCGCGGATGTCGTCGCCGCTCACGCTCTCGGTCAGCTTCTCGGAGAGGCTGTGCGAAGACGCGTAGTGGTTGATCGTGCGGGTCAGCGCGGAGCGAAACCCCGAGAGATGCGTGCCGCCTTCGATCGTGTTGATGTTGTTCGCGAAGCAGTAGGTCGTCTCGGTGTAGCTGTCGTTCCACTGCAGCGCGATTTCGACGGAAATGCCGTCGCGCTCGCCGGCCATGAAGATCGGCTTCTCGTTGACGGCGGTCTTGTTCTTGTTCAGGAACTCGACGAACTCGCGGATGCCGCCCTGATAGACGAACCGGTGGCTCTTGCCGTCGCGCTCGTCCTCGATCGTGATCGTGACGCCGGCGTTGAGGAAGGCCAGCTCGCGCAGCCGCTGCGAGAGCACCTCGAAGCTGAACTCGACCACCTCGAAGACCTGGGCGTCGGGTTTGAAGGTGATCTTGGTGCCGCGCTTCTCGGTCGTGCCCGTGACGTACAGGTCCGCCGACGGCGTGCCGCGCTCGTAGCGCTGGAGGTGGACGTGGCCGTTGCGCCAGATCTCGAGCTCGAGCCATTCCGACAGCGCGTTCACGACCGAGACGCCGACGCCGTGCAGACCGCCCGAGACCTTGTACGCGGCGTTCTCGAACTTCCCGCCGGCGTGGAGCACCGTCAGGACGACCTCGGCGGCCGACTTGCCGCTCTCGTGCATGTCCACCGGGATGCCGCGGCCGTCGTCGACGACCGTGATCGAGCCGTCGATGTGGATCGTGACGTTGACGTTCTGGCAGAAACCCGCGAGGGCCTCGTCGATGGAGTTGTCGACGACCTCGTACACGAGGTGATGCAGACCCGTCGGGCCGGTCGAGCCGATGTACATCGCGGGGCGCTTCCGGACGGCCTCGAGCCCCTCGAGCACCTTGATTTTGTCTGCGCCGTAGTCGTCGTAGGACCCGGCGGCTGCGTTAGCCATTCGCGAGTGTGATTCCTTCTGAAAGTAATCGCGCCAATCTGGGGAGACAGGCCGACGGCCGCCCGGCCGCGGCGCGGCACCCGGCGACGGACGCGAGCCCGGCGGCCACGATCAAATCCGCATCGGCATGATCACGTAGGTGTAGGTATAGCCATCGGCGCCAATCGGTTTCATCACCGCCTGGCTCATCTCGTCCTTGAACTCGAGCTCGACGCCCTCGGTCTCGACGACGGCGAGGAAGTTGTCGACGTAGTCGGCGTTGAAGCAGATCTGGAGCGCCGGGCCGCTGTAGTCCACCGGCAGCACTTCATGCGCCTCGCCGACTTCCGGCGTGCTCGACGTGATCTCGACCTGGTCTTTCGCGATGGCGAACTTGACGGCCTTCGACCGCTCGTTCGAGAGCAGCCGCACGCGGCGCACGGCGGCCGACAGGCGATCGCGATCGAACTCGATGCGCTTGTCGTTCGACTTGGGAATCACGCGCTCGTAGGCCGGGAAGTTCGCGTCGATCTTGCGCGAGATGAGCAGCCGGCCGTCGGATCGGAAGAACAGGTGGTTGTCGCCCTGCGAGAACTCGACGGCGTTGCCCGAGTCGATGAGCCGGGCCACCTCGTTCAGCGTCTTGCGCGGCAGCAGCACCTCGGTCGAGACGTTCTTGCCGAGGGATTCCTTGATGCTCATGTAGGCCAGCCGGTGGCCGTCGGTCGCGACCATCGTGAGCGCGTCGGGCTTCAGCACGAGCTGCGCACCGTTCAGGAAATAGCGGGTGTCTTCGCTGGTGATCGCGAACCGCGTGTGCGCGATCATGCGCTTCACGGCCGCACCGGGCAGCGTCGCCTCGACCGCGCCGCCGTCGCTCGGCGGCGTCGGGAACTCGCTCGCCGGCAGCGTCTGCATCTTGGACTCGAAGCGATCGGCCGCCACCGTCACGCTCTTCCCGCCCTTGTCCTCCGAGATCTGGATTTCGGTGTCGGGCAGCGCGTTCACGATTTCGAAAAGCTTCTTGGCCGGCAGCGTCAGCACGCCGGGCTTGCTGATCTTCGCCTCGCAGCGGCTGCGAAGGCCGACGTCGAGATCCGTCGCGAGAAGCGACACGCCGTCCTTGCCCGCGTCGAGCAGCACGTTCGCGAGAATCGGGATCGTGTTCTTGCGCTCGACAATGCCCTGCAGCAGCGAAAGTTCCTTGAGCAGATCGGCTTTGCGGACCTGAAGCTCCATGGGTGGGGCGCCCTCGCTCTCGACCCGCGGCATGCGGGATCTCTACGGATCTTTCAGAGATCAGAAAGACAAAAGATTATAACAGGAATAAGGGGCTGTTGATACGGCAAGGCAATAATACAAAGCTTTTATTTTCAATCATTTAGACTGTGCACAAATCAGTGGGCGATCGGCGGAGAGACGCGCGGAGATCCGGTGCAAAAACACCCCCTGGACGGCCGTCCACAGAGGCCGCCGGCGCCGCGCTGTGGACACTGTGGACGCGCGGGCGATCGGCCCGGAAACACTAGCGAAAGGACTCGAGCAGGTTGTTGATGACCGTGTTGAAGGCCGGATCCTTCTGCCGGAGATCTTCGACCTTCCGCAGCGAGTGGATCACCGTCGAGTGGTGCTTGCCGCCGAAGCTCTTGCCAATCTCCGGCAGGGACGCGTTCGTCAGGGACTTGCAGAGATACATTGCCACCTGCCGCGGCATCGCGATCGATTTCGAGTGGTTGCGCGACTTCAAATCGACGAGCTTCATCTGGTAGTAGTCGGCGACGAACTTCTGAATCGTGTCGATCGTGACGACGCGCTCGTCGTGGCGGAGCGCGTCGCGCAGCACCTCCTGGGCGAGCTGGACCGTGAGGTCGCGGCCCGTGAGCGACGCGTACGCCAGCAGACGAATCAGCGATCCCTCGAGCTCGCGGATGTTCGACTTGCTGCGGCTCGCGATGTAGAGCGCGACGTTGTCCGGCAGCTGGACGCCCTCGAGGTCGGATTTCCGCTTCAAAATCGCGATCTTGGTCTCGAGGTCCGGCGCCTGGATATCGGCGATCAAGCCCCATTCGAAGCGGCTGCGCAGGCGTTCTTCCAGTTCGGAGATCTGGTGCGGCGGGCAATCGCTGCTGAGCACGATTTGCTTCTGCGCGTCGTGCAGCGCGTTGAACGTGTGGAAAAACTCCGTCTGCGTCCGTTCCTTGCCGACGATGAACTGGACGTCGTCGACGAGGAGCACGTCGACGCTGCGATAGCGCTCGCGGAATTCGAGAATGCGGTCGTAGCGGATCGCATTCACGACTTCATTCATGAACCGCTCGGCCGAGATGTAGGTGAGCTTCAACCCGGGGCTGCGCGTGAGCACGTAGTGCCCGATCGCATGCATCAGGTGCGTCTTGCCGAGACCGACGCCGCCATAGATGAACAGCGGATTGTAAGAACGCGACGGGGCTTCCGCGACGGCGCGGCACGCCGCGTGCGCGAACTGATTCGACGCGCCGACGATGAACGTGTCAAAGGAGTACCGCGAGCTCAAGCCGCGCGGGTCCGTCGTTTCAACGGCGGCGATGTCCGCCGGGCCGTCCGGCTCAGGCTCGGCGGCCGGCGGGTCGGGCGCGGACGGGGACGCCGTTTCCGCGGGCTCTGCGCCGGATTCCGGAACGAAGACGAGCCGGGCGGTCCCGCGGCCCACCTCCGCGAGTGCCTCGTCCAGGACGGCCATGTAATGCCGCGTCAGCCAGTCCACCGCCAGCGGATCGGCGACCTGGACCCGAATCGTGGCGCCGTTGTCGGCGATTTGAGCGGTTTTTGCGAACCAGGTGTCGTAGCTGTGCCGGTTGACTTTGGTCTCGATTCTTTGAAGAACCGCTTGCCAAATGGGCTCATTCATGGCCTGAAACCACGGGGAGCATCGGCCATGCAGCGAAAAAACCCCTGTAAACGCTAAGGTTTACAGGAACCATTACGGGAACCCGCTGATTTCCACAGGTTTTTCCACAGATGTGGAAAACTTGGCTTGCCGGCAACGCCCATTGGCGGAAAGTTGGCGAATCTACCACAGCCCCATCGACCTGACAATCATCGGTCAGATCGAGGCCCAGATCCTCGATTGACGGCCCCTCGGAGGTTGGCTACGATCCAAGATTCGCCGTCAGTCGGCAGGAGTTCCCAGAGACCATGAAGCGTACCTTCCAACCGAACCGCCGACGCCGTCGCCGCACGCACGGTTTTCTCGTCCGCATGCGCACCAAGAACGGCCGCACGGTGCTGAAGCGCCGCCGGGCCAAGGGGCGCAAGCGCCTGACGGTCTCGTCCTAGCGCCGGAATTCGTGTTGCCCGAACCGTTTCGGCCGGATTCGCGTCTGCGTCATCGTGGGGAGTTCACGGCGGTGCAGGCGAACGGCCGGAAAGTTGCGGCCCGCTTTGTCACATTGCTTGCTCTGCCGAACACCTGCGGCCACGATCGGCTTGGCATCATCGCGTCGCGCAAGCTGGGCGGCGCGGTCGTACGCAATCGCGCGAAGCGCCGGATCCGCGAGTTGTTTCGACGCCGGCGCGTCGTCGACGCGGCGCCGCCGCTCGACATCGTGGCGATCCCGCGGCGTGACGGGCACGACGCCCCATTCGGCGCGCTCGCGTCGGACTTCGACGTGGCGCTCGGCCGGCTGCGCGGGCGTCGCTAGCGATTCATGACGCGCCCCACCCTTTCTGTCCGCGCCGGGCTTCTGCTCGTGCGCGCGTATCAGCTGCTGCTCAGTCCGTTCTCGGGCGGCGCGTGCCGCTTTCATCCCACGTGCTCCGAGTACGCGATGCAGGCGATCACGACGCACGGCCTCGTCCGCGGATCCTGGCTCGCGCTGAAACGCGTCGCGCGCTGCCATCCGTTCGCGCGGCCCGGCTTCGATCCCGTGCCGCCGCGGTTGGGCTAGCGGCGTCACCAGTCATGGAAAAGCGCGTCTTCATCGCAGTCCTGCTGTCGTTCCTGATTCTCGCGGCGTATCAGACGTACTTCGCGCCGTCGCCGACGAAGACGAACGGACCGGCGGGGACCACGCCGGCGGTCACGGCGGCGCCGGCCGCGGGCGCCCCGGTCCCGTCCGCGCCGGCCGCGACCTCGTCGCCGGCGCCAGGCACCGGCAGAACACCAGCCCAACCCATGGCCGCGCCTGCTGCGGCGGAAGCCGTGATCAGCGACACCGCGCCGCACGACATCGTCGTGGAGACCGACGACGTGATCGCGGTGTTCTCGACCGAAGGCGCGGTGCTCAAGAGCTGGAAGCTCAAGCACTATCTCGCGTCGCCCGACAGCAAGGGATCGTCGCCGCTGCTCGACCTCGTGCCGAGCGACGTCCCCGGCGACAAACCCTTCACGCTGAAGAGCGACGACGCGGCGGTCGCGGGCGTGCTGGCGCACGCGCTCTACCGGCCGAGCGTCGACCACCTCGCGCTCGGGTCCTCATCGGGGACGCTGAATTTCGAGTATCAGGACAAGTCGGGCCTCGGCGTTCGCAAGACGTTCCACTTCCGGCCCGATGGCAAGGCGTACGTCATCGGCTTCGACGCGACGGTGGACAAGGCGGGGAAGACGCAGCCGGTCACGGTCGCGTGGGGACCGGCGCTGGGCCTCGGGTACGTGCCGGACGGATCGCGCGAAGCGCAGCCCGCGGCGGGCGTCTTCGTCCGCAACGACAAGGTCGAGCGGCCGAGCGCGAAGACGCTGGCCGAGACGCCGAACTACGACGACACGTTCCTGTACGCCGGCGTGGCGGATCACTATTTCCTGAGCGCCGTCTTTCCCGGCACGCATCAGGTCAAGCTCACGTACCAGCCCGTGACGGCGCCGGTGCCGGGCGACACGACCGGCAAGACGCAGCGCACGTTCGTCGCCTACAGCGTGAGCGTGCCGGAATCGGCGTCGCTCTCGTACTTTTTCGGGCCCAAGGACTTCGACGTGCTGCACACCGTCGATCCGCAGCTCGTGCGCGCGATCGACTTCGGCATTTTCCAGTGGCTCGTCGTGCCGCTGCTGCAGGCGCTGAAGTGGGTGAACACCTACACCCACAACTACGGCTGGGCGATCGTCGTGCTCACCGTGCTGATGAACCTGGCGATCTTCCCGCTCCGGCATCGCAGCATGGTGTCGATGAAGAAGATGCAGTCGCTGCAGCCGCAGGTGAAGGCGATTCAGGATCGCTACGCGAAATACAAGATCACCGACCCGGAGCGGCAGAAGGCGAATCAGGAAGTGATGGCGCTCTACAAGACGAAGGGCGTCAATCCGGCGAGCGGCTGTCTGCCGATGGTGTTGACGTTCCCGCTCCTCTTCGCGTTCTACGCGCTGCTGGGATCGGCGATCGAGCTGCGCGGCGCGCCGTTCATGTTCTGGATTCACGACCTCTCGTTGAAAGACCCGTACTTCGTCCTCCCGATCGTGATGGCGGCCAGCATGTTCTGGCAGCAGCGGATGATGCCCACCGCGGGCGGCGATCCGATCCAGCAGAAGATGTTCATGTTCATGCCGTTGATTTTCCTGTTCACGTTCCTGTGGAGCCCGGCCGGCCTGGCGGTGTACTGGTTCACCAGCAACATCATGGCGATCGGCCAGCAGTACGTGACGAATCGGATGATCGCGAGCGGCACGGTCAAGTAGAGCCGGGGGAGTCCGCAGGGGCGAAGCCCCTCGGAAAATGTATGGAACTCGATACCAAGGTCGTGGCCTTTATCCAGCAGGTGTGCGGCGCGATGGGCCTCACGCTCGACGCGGCGCTCGAGGAAACGCCCGACAACATCCGGGTGAACCTCACGGGCGACGGCGCCGACACGCTGCTCAAGCACAAGGGCGAAGCCCTCGACGCGCTCCAGGTCGTCGTCAACACGGCCTTTCGCCGCGACGCCCGCGGCGACCGTCACTACGTCGTCGACGCGATGGGCTTCCGCAAGGCGAAGGACGACGAGCTGCGCCAGATGGCGCGATTTCTGATGGACAAGGTGCGGATGAACGGCACGCCCCAGGAGATCGGCCCGCTCAATCCCTACGCGCGCCGCATCGTGCACCTCACCGTCGCCGAGGATGACGCGCTCGAGACCGACAGCGTCGGCGACGCGTTTCTGAAGAGCGTCGTGATTTCACGCAAGATCCGGTGAACAGGTGACGGGGACGGGTTTCGACTGTGGAAAACTCCAACGATCATCCGGGAGTTTTCCACAAGTCGAGACCCGTCCCCGTGACCTTCTCTACTGACGACACGATCGTCGCCATCGCCACGCCGCCCGGGCGCGGGGGAATTGGCGTCGTACGGCTCTCGGGACCACAGGCGCTCGCCATTGCGCATCGTCTGACGGGGCGGGCTTCCCTCGAGCCGCGCCACGCGACGTTGACGCACATCTCGGAACCATCCGCGCGGTCGGTTCTCGACCACGTCGTCGTCACCCTGTTTCCGGCCCCGCATTCGTATACCGGCGAAGACGTCGCCGAGCTCTCGGCGCACGGAAGCCCGCCCGTCCTTCAACGGCTCGTGGAGCTCGCGATCGAGGCAGGCGCGCGGCTCGCTGAGCCCGGTGAATTCACGCTGCGCGCGTATTTGGGGGGTCGGCTCGATTTGGTCCAGGCCGAGGCAGTCGCCGATCTCGTCGACGCCGTGACGCCGCTGCAGGCGCGGGCGGCGATGGATCAGCTCGAGGGCACGCTGACGTCCGCGATTCGCCGGATCGATGTCGCCTTGCTGGATCTGACGGCGCTGCTCGAGGCCTCGCTCGATTTTCCCGAGGAGGGCTTTCACTTCGTCACGCGCGAGGACGCGCGCGCCGCGCTCGATGCGATCCGGCGGGATCTCGATCGGCTCGCCGACGAGGGCTCGGCCGGCCGCGTCGTTCGCGAGGGCCGGCTGGTCGTGATTGTCGGACCGCCGAACGCCGGGAAATCGAGCCTCTTCAACGCGCTCGTCGGATCGGCGCGCGCGATCGTTACGGAGATTCCCGGCACGACGCGCGACGCGGTCACCGAGCGCGTGGACCTTGGCGGCCTGCCCGTCACCCTCGTGGACACGGCCGGCCTGCGTGAGACGACCGATCCGGTCGAGGCCGAGGGCGTCCGGCGAACGCGTCAGGCACGCGAGGTCGCCGCGCTCACCCTGGTCGTGCTCGATCGAGCGACGCCGCTCGTGCCGGAGGCCGACGCTCTTGTCGCCGCCGGTCCGAACGTGATCGTGATCAACAAGTGCGATTGCGCGCCGGTCTGGCCGCCCGAGGCGCTCGGCGACGCCGGACGCGGCGCCGTCCAGGCTTCGGCCGCGACCGGCGAAGGGCTGGGCCAGCTTCGCGAGAGAATCGTCCGCGAGCTGTCGGGCCGCGACGAGTGGCGCGATCCGCCCGCGATCTCGAATGTCCGGCATCTGGGTCTGGTCGACGAGGCGCGCGCCGCCGTGGCACGTGCCGCGACGGCGATCTCCGCGGGCGCGACGGAGGAGCTGATCGTCGCGGATCTTACGGACGCCCGGCGGGCGCTCGAGGCGATCACCGGCCGCCGCGCGCCTGACGACGTGCTGCGGCACATCTTCGCGAGGTTCTGCATCGGGAAATGAGGACAGACGAGCGAGCGCCAGCGAGCGAGCCGCGTGAGCGGAGCGGGGCTTCGGGCCCCCGCGAGCGAGCGCGTCGGGGGGTGCGCGGGGGCGAAGCCCCCCGCCCTATATTCGACGTGGTGGTCATCGGCGCAGGCCATGCCGGCGTCGAAGCCGCATGGGCGGCGGCTCGCCTGGGCTGCCGCGTCGGGATCTGCACGCTCGGCGTCGACACCGTCGCGCTCATGCCCTGCAATCCGGCGATCGGCGGCACGGCGAAGGGCCACCTCGTCCGCGAGATCGACGCGATGGGCGGGCTCATGGGGCGCGCCATCGACGCGACCGGCATCCAGTTCAAGCTGCTCAACCGCAGCCGAGGTCCGGCGGTCTGGTCGCCGCGCGCGCAAGCCGACAAACGGCGCTACGGCGCGTGGATCCGCGAGACGCTCTCGGCGGAGCCGAACGTCGAGTGGATCTTCCGCCGCGCCGGCCGCGTGCTCGTCGAGGGCGGCCGCGTCTCGGTTCTCGAGTTCGAGGACGGCGGCTCCGTCACGTGCGGCGCGCTCGTCGTCACGACGGGGACGTTTCTCAACGGCCTCGTCCACATCGGCGACGAGCAGCATGCGTCGGGACGGGCAGGGGAGCCGCCGACGCGGACCCTGGCGGCGTCCCTGAAGTCGTTCGGCTTCGCGATGGGGCGGCTCAAGACCGGGACGCCGCCGCGCCTCGATCGCGAGTCGATCGACTTTTCCCGTTTTCCGGAAGAGCGCGGAGACAATCCGATTGTCCCGTTCTCGTTCCTCTCGGCGGAAGGGTCGCGCGAGCAGGTCGCGTGTCATCTCGTCTACACGAACGAGCGCGTGCGCGATCTGGTGCGCGCGAATCTCGATCGTTCGCCGCTCTTCAACGGCCAGATCACGGGTATCGGCCCGCGCTACTGTCCCTCGCTCGAGGACAAGATCGTCCGCTTCGCCGACAAGGAGCGGCATCAGATCTTTCTCGAGCCCGAGGGCCTGGACGTCCGGGAGATCTACGTCAACGGCCTGTCGATGAGCCTGCCGAGAGACGTGCAGGAGGACATCGTGCACGCGCTGCCGGGCCTCGAAGACGCGCGAGTCCTCAAGCATGCGTACGCCGTCGAGTACGACTTCATCCAGCCGACCGAGCTCACGGCCGGGCTCGAGGCCAAGCGCGTACCGGGCCTTTTCGCGGCCGGCCAGATCAACGGCACCTCGGGCTACGAAGAAGCCGCCGCGCAGGGCCTGATGGCGGGGCTCAACGCCGCCCGGGCCGTGCGGCGCGACGCGCCGATCGTGCTCGGGCGCGACGAGGCCTACATCGGCATCCTCGTCGACGACCTCGTGACGCGCGGCTGTCTCGAGCCGTATCGCATGTTCACGTCGCGCGCCGAGCATCGGCTGCTGCTGCGCATCGACAACGCGGATGTGAGGCTCACGCCGATCGGCCGTGCGGCCGGTCTCGTGGATGACGCCCGCTGGTCGCTCTTCGAGGCTCGTCGCGAGCGGCTGGCCGCGAATCGCGATCGCGCGTCGCGTACGCGCGTCTTTCTCGACGGGCACACGACGACCGCCGCCCAGGCGCTCGCGCGGCCGACGACGACGGTCGCCGCGATTGAAGGGGCGGGACTCGCGCTCGAGATTGACTCGACGCGGCCGACGATCGATCGCGCGACGCTCGACGCCGAGTTCAAATACCAGGGCTACATCCGGCGCCACGATGCGCAGTGGGCGAGAACGCGCGCGCTGGACGGCCGCGCGATTCCTGTCGATTTTGCCTACGCGGGCGTGCCGGGCTTGTCGCGCGAGATGGTCGAACGGCTGACCTCGGTGCGACCGGCGACGATCGGCCAGGCGGCGCGCGTCCCAGGCGTGACGCCGGCCGCGGTCGCCATCGTCGCGGCGCGGCTGGCGCGGCAGGCGAGGGCGTGAGCGCGTCGATGGACGCAGCCGCGCGCGTCGGGCTCATCCAGGATCGCGCCGCGCGCGCCGGCATCGACGTGGCCGCGCCAATGGCCGCTCAGTTGGCGCGGTACGTCGAGATCCTCGCCGCCTGGAATCGCCGGATCAACCTCACCGCGCTCGCCGTCGATCCGCCGGCCGAGGCCGCGATCGATCGCCTCATCGTCGAGCCGCTGGTCGCGGCGAAGTTGCTGACCGCCGGCGATCACCTCGTGATGGACATCGGCTCAGGCGGCGGATCGCCGGCGATCCCGATGAAGATCGCCGCGCCGGAATGCCAGTTCGTTCTGATTGAAGCGAAGGATCGGAAGTCGGCATTTCTACGCGAGGTCGTCCGCCAGCTCGCGCTCCGCGACACCGAGGTGCGCACGGCCCGGGCGGAGACGCTTCCCGTGCCGGCATCTGCGCGAGACGCCGCGGACGTCGTCACCCTCCGCGCCGTGCGGATGGACGACGCGATGGTCGAGGCGATTCGCCGGCAGGTTCGACCAGGCGGACGGCTGTTCTGGTTTCAGAGCACGGAATCCGATCGCGCCGCAGTCCCTCGCGGCCTCGACGTCATCGGCGCGCACGATCTCGTGCCCGGCGCGACCAGCCGTCTGCTCGTGACGCAGGTGGCTACTTCAAGTTGCTGACGAGGAAGAGCGTGGCCTCGTTGACGCCGTAGCTGTACATGTAGCCGCGTCCGTCCGGCGTCATGATCACGAGCCCGATGCCGCCCGCGCTAAGCGATCCGGGGCGCGGCACGATCTGCCGGATCGGCGTCAGCACGCCGGTCGTCAGGTTCAGGCGAGACACCTGCACGACTCCGCCGGGCAGAGCCTGGCCGACGAAAAACTGCCCGTCCGCCGCGTAGCCGATGGCCTTGAAGTCCGAGGCGAACTTGAACGCCTTCGGCGTTCCGCCGGCGAGCGGGAAGAGCTTGGTCTGGCCATCGAGGTCCTGCGCGCCGACCGTCGAGCCGTCCGGCGCGACATAGGTTCCCGCGACGCCTTCCGGAGTCACCGGTCTGGCGGCTCCTCCGGCGAGCGATTGCACCCATGTCCGTTCCCGTTTGCCCGGCTCGAATCCCGTGAACAGGAAATTCTTTCCGTCAGGCAAGAACACGGCCTGCAGATGCGTGATGTTGTCGTTGGTCAGCGGCCGCGACTCGCCGGCCCCTGTTGGCATCAACGCGAGTTGCGCCGGCGCCGGCTCGAGGCGGGCGGCGATCACCCATTTGGCATCGGGAGAAAGCGCCAGCGCCTCACCGGACCCCAGACGGATCGGCGGCGACCCATCGGTTGGTTTCAGGTAGACCGCGTAACCCGGCCCTCCGCCGTCGCCCTCCTCGCCGATCAACGCCATCTTGCCGTCGGCGGACAGGGCGACGGGCTCCGACCAGTCGAGCGCGGAGAGATCGCGTTCTTTGGTGTCACCAGGCGCCACGCCGATCGTGCCGCGACGCTCGTTGCTGTCGGTGAGGAGCACGCGGCCGTCATCGGCGATGTCCTGCAGAAACAACGTTCCCGGCCCGCGGTAGACGGTTCGGGTGCGTCCCCCGAGCGTGGAGGCTTCAAGGGCTCGCTCGTTCCCACTCGACGCGCCGGTGAACCAGATCTCCTGTCCCGACGGCGTCCAGGCGAGGCCTTGCGTGCTTTCGTAGCTCCTGGAAATCGTCGTCTTGTGACCAGCCGCGTCCACGACGGCCGCCGAGCCGCGGTCGTCGCCCAGGATCGGGTGATCGAGGAAGGCCACACGCGTGCCGTCGGGTGACACCCGGACGTGGCTAATCCATCCGGCGGTTTCATACACGACATGGCCAATCGGAAATTCGAGCCGGTACTGCGAGTTCACCGAGTCGGCGACGACCAGATTCGAGCCGTCGGGAAGCCACGCGGCGTCCTGCACATTTTCGAGGACATCGCGTGGCGCGCCGCCGGCGAGCGGCGCGCGCGCCAGGGTGCCGACACGCGCGTAGGCGCGGATGCCGCGCCGGTTGGAGATGATGGCCAGCTCGCCCTTGGACGACACGGCCACGACTTCGGCGTTCTTGAAGGACAGCAGCTGCGAGTCCGGAGTCGAGGCGTGCGTGGAGTAGATTTCCGGCGTCGCGTCATCGCCGAACCGTGCGGAGTAGACGATGGTGTCGCCGCCGGGCACGAATCGTCCCGTCGTGATGGGGCCCGTCTGGTACGTCAGCCGATGAAATTCAGGGATTCCCTGGCCCGCTGAGCCGGTCAAGCGACCACCGAAAAACGCCGCCGCGCCGACGACGATGACAGCAGCCGCGGCGGTCGCCATTCCGCGGCGCCGGCGTACCGGCGCCGCGGTGGTCGCGGCCGCGATCGATCCGGAGCTCCCGATGGACGATCCGGACACGGCTTCGAGCGCAATCGCGAGATCGTGCGCCGAATGGAACCGCTCGGAAGCCTGTTTCTCGAGGCAGCGCCGCACGATGCGGTCGAGCGCGGCCGGGAACCCGGCGCCGCTCGCCGTGATCTCCGGCGGATCCTCCTTGAGGATCGCGTTCATCGTCTCGACCTGCGAATCGCCGCGGAACGCGCGGCGGCCAGCCAGCATCTCGTAGAGCACCGCGCCGAACGAGAAGATGTCGGTCCGCTGATCGACGGCCTGGCCGCGGACCTGCTCCGGCGACATGTAGCCGACGGTGCCGAGGACGGTACCGGGCGTCGTGTCGGCGCCGAGCTGGGTTTCGGCCATCGCGCCTGGTGCGGCGGCCGGCGTCGCGGATTTCGCGAGCCCGAAGTCGAGGATTTTCACGCTGCCGTCGCGCGTGAGGAAGATGTTCTCGGGCTTGAGATCCCGATGGACGATCCCGCGCTCGTGCGCGGCCGCGATGCCGCGGACGATCTGGACGCCGTAGTCGATCGCCTTGCGCGGCGTGAGCGCGCCCTGGGCGAGCCGCGCGCGCAGCGTCTCGCCCTCGAGGAGCTCCGTCACTGTGTACGCGACGCCGTCGGCGCCGCCGAAATCGTGAATCGCCAGGATGTTCGGGTGCGAGAGCGCCGCGACCGCTTGCGCCTCGCGCTCGAATCGCGCAAGCGCCGTCGGGTCGCCGGCCAGATGCGCGGAGAGAACCTTGAGCGCGACATCCCGGTTCAGCCGGCCGTCACGTGCGCGATACACGTCGCCCATGCCGCCGGCCCCGAGCGGGCCGAGGATCTCGTACACGCCGATCTTCGAGCCGGGGGCGAGGGGCATCAGTCGGGATTATACGGGCCGATTCCCCCCACCTTCCTGCCGGATCGCCGCAAGCTGCCGCGCCTCACCGACCTTCCGGAGGACGTACCAGACGGTCGCGACGCCGAGCACCGGTGTCGCGCCCCAAGTCAGCCAGGCGATCGCACCGGAGGTGAAGACTGTCCGCCACGGCACCAGCAGGCCAGAGGGATCATGGCGGCGAAACCAGTCGGCGCAGAACGCGACTTCGGCGAGGTACAGCGCGA
>Ga0134128_10001150_pt1 | contig 35068 bp, 22 predicted proteins | sample KB31754_FD_96462 | JGI IMG/M metagenome (GOLD analysis project Ga0134128, IMG submission 96462) | Terrestrial soil microbial communities with excess Nitrogen fertilizer from Kellogg Biological Station, Michigan, USA - KB3-175-4 | ecosystem: Environmental > Terrestrial > Soil > Unclassified ...
GCCCCCGGCGGCAGCCTCGTAACACAATTACCCAACCGCGTGCAGGATTGGCTCCTGGCCCACCTCGCCGCCGCAGCCTGAGGCGGAAAAGTGCAAAAGTCGAGGTAACACGTGTGACATTCGGGGACATTTACCCGAGAACGCCACAGCGAAGGGTGACAGCTTCCGACAAGCAGGTTCGACAAGCTCACTGCAGGCCGGGCGGCTAATGGGCATTGAGCCCGCGCGCGGCGCGCGACACATGCGCGCCGCGCGCCATGATTAGGAGGCTCATCAATCGCAACCCGTTGACCCTCAAAGGCTTGCAATCTTGCCCCGCGCGCGGCGCGCGACCCTCGCGCGACACCAGCGCCGCGCAACAATTGTCAAACGATTTTTCATATTTACTTGCGTCCGTTGGTTGTTCCCGCGATCCAATCGCCATCGACACCTCCATAGCACGCAGAAACCTCCTGCGAGTCGTATATGTTACAAAAACCGAATATGTGAAATCGCTCGCTTTAGTTTCCTGGACGTCCGCGCGACAGGCATAGGGGCGGCCGGATTCCTCCGGAATCCTCTCGTTTGCTCTGGGCAGATTCGACACCTTGCTGCGGCCGGTCGAAACTTTTCCGCGGCTAACGTCAAAGCAATCGCCGTCACCCGGAGTATTTAATAGATTTGCACAGCAATAAAAAAGAAATATCCCAGCTCGGTCCGGTATTCCCACTCAAAGCGTCCCGAACTGCCTATACCCGCTCAATCCCGCGGCAAAGAGGCCAAAATCGGTGGCATCGGCAGTCGTGGAGTCGTAGTCGTAGTTGCCGAACCCCCAGCCGGTGCCGGCGTTGGATTTGCCGGCGGCAAACAAGCCAAAGTCGGTGGCATCGACGGTGCCGCTGAGATCACTGTCACCGTAGTAGGTGAACTTGACCATCACTTCGTTCAGGTCGGACGTGTTGATGCCATCGAACGTGTTTGCGCCGATGTCATTGTTATCCATCCAGCCCAAGGCGCGGGTGCCGGAGCCGTTGTAGGCGTCGTAGCTGGCGGTCGACGAGTTGATGCCGGCAAGTATCCCAGCCACCACCATCGAAGCCGCTGGCGAGCAAGCCGGAGACCAGGTTCCTTGCGGCTGTTTCATTGGCAGATGTGTAGTGCAGGATCATGTCATTGTCGCCCATGTCAAGGATCCCGCCGGTGGCGATACTCAATCCTCCGGGAGAGATATTGACGACGGTTCGGTTGCCGTGATTGGAGTAGTCGCCGTTGGTGGCGCTGCTCTGAGCCAGCACAAGCTTGGCGCCGGCGGCAACGTTTAGAGCGGTGAAATTTAATTCCCGGATTCCGGTGCCGGGATTAGCGCCGATCGTGGTGGTGCCCGCGTTGGCGGCAAGGGAGACGGTGGCGGGGAGCCGGGAATTCAACTGAAAGGCGCCGGCGCCGTTCATGATGATGGGGCCGGAGACGGCGAGACTTCCAGTGAGGGTTGCAGTGCCAGTGTCATTGAGGACCAGCGAACCGGTGTCGGTAATCGGGCCAGCGAGGGTAAATTTGTTGCCGGTCAAATGGATGCCGCCTGAACTGGCGGTGAGGGTACCGGCATAGCTGCTCGTGCTGACGCCCGCGGTTTGCGTGATTGAGCCGCCAGTAATGAATTGGACTGAAGCAAGATTGACATCGCCGCTGGTCGGCGTGAGCGTGACCGCCCCAATGGTGCCAGCGTAAACGGGCCCGTTGATAGCGATCGTGCCCGCGCTGATGTTGATCGGCGCGCCTATCAAGCCATTGAGCGTATCAACGGCAGTGACCGTCAACGCTCCAGTATTAGCGATCCGGATATTGTCGCCGTGGGCCGCGACATTCGAAACTTGCGTGTCCAGGCTGATCCCGCTGTCGGCCTGAACTGCGAGATTCGTTGTCCTAATCGTCTCGGTCGAGGCATTGTCGCTAATGCTGCCGCCGCTCAAGAGTGAAATCGTGTTGCCGATTTGCATTGTCACTGGGGCGGTGACGCTAATGCTGCCGCTGTTGTCGATGCGCCCGATGCGCACGGTCGCGGCAATGATCTGTCCCAGTTCAGCATTGCTGAGACCCACATCGCCGGCTGTGGTTCCTCCGCCCAGATCGATATTACGGGAAGTCGTGGTGGCCTGCTGTAGGGTTACGGTACCGCCGCCGCCGGCGCTGATTCGGCCGTCGATGATGAAGTCATCGGCACTGATGGAGATCGGGGCGGCATTGTTGCATTCGATGATGCCTTCATTGCCACTGGAGTAGATTCCGTCCGCGCCGGTGCTCACCGTAATTGCGCCGTTGTCGGTGTAGATGTATCCGCTCGTGAGCGTGATATTTCGGCCAGCTATCGCCGTCGCGGTGCCGGTGCCGTGGGCCTCAACGAGGGAAGAGCTAATCAGCAGGTCCTGCCCCGCCGTCACAGTGGCGGCCCCGCCCGCGTTGACGTTGTCGAGGCTCGTCGCGATGTTGATGCTTCCAGTAGCACTAAGCACGATGTTGCCGGATGGGGCCGCAATGCCGTTCAGACCTGCGATCGCTCCTCCACTGATATTCAAATCCCCGCTGTTGCTGATAAAGATCGCGCCATTGGTTGTCTCGGCCGAAAGGTTGTTGACTTGTATCGGGAGCGGCACGCCAGCCGATCCAATGCCGCTTGATGCCGACAACGCCAGCGTTCCCGTGGACAAAATATCGGCGGCACTGTTGGCAATAATGCTCTCCCCATAGCCGGTCTGAAGGGTGAGCGTGGAGACGTTGGGCGTGGTGATCGGGGCGGTCAATGTGATAGTGACGCTGTTGGGCGAGCCGATGTTCAGCCTGCCCGCGGTGATCTTGCCCAGTTCAGCGTTGGAGATATCAAATTCCGAATCGGTGGTAGTGCCAAGCTGAATATTCTCGTAATAGGTCGGCTCAATCGTGATGACGCCCGTCCCGGCGGTGATATCGTCGGTCGCGTCGTTCAGAATGAAGTGGCCGGTTTGAATGGTAATATTGCCGTTACCGCCCTTGAGAGTGGTGGAGATGGAGTGAAGGCCACTGGCCGCTGCATCGGAGTTGATTACCAGGGACGAGTACGAGGTGGTGCTGATGCTGATCGCTCCGCCTTCAGTAGTCAGGCTGGCCGCGGGCATGCTTGGTGTCGTATGAAGGAGCTGGATGTTGTTGATATTGGCGCTCACATTGATCCTGCCGCTTCCGTGAGCGCTGACGGACGAGCCCTCGTCGATGTTGACGCCGATCCCTGCGCCAATGGAGATATCCCCTCGGGACGTCACGTCGCCATAGGTTTGCGTTGCGGTGTCTCCAATCAGCAAGTTGCCGGCGGGATCCAGATCCACCCAGCCGCCGTCTGAAGTTGAACTGACCGTCCCGCCGTAGCCATCGACACCGCTGCCGTTGTTTCCACCCAGACAGATGTTGCCGTAGTTGACGGTCACAATCCGAACCTGGTGCGGCCCGCTGATAATGTCGCCGTTGGTGTTTGCGGTGATATTCCCATTATCGATCAGGTAAACATCGCCCGAATCGGTCACATGCAAGCCATTGACGCCTGGAATTACTCCGCCGTTGATGTTCACATTGCCGTTGTTGGAGATTTCAATTCCGCCGGTGGCAGTCTGCGCGGAAAGATTGGCGGTATCGGTCCCCATTACCTGCGCAGCGCCAATTCCCGAACCTGCGCACAGCGCCAGGGTGTGGCCTCGACCGGTCCCCGTTCCGGAGATGCATATGAGTCAATGTATCCAACATTTGCGGTGATCACCGCGCTGGCGAGCGGTGTGGGGCTGGACGAAGTTCCACCACTCAAGAGTTCCGTCGAAACGTTTTCATATGCGTTGAGGTTTACTGACGAATTGCTCCCCGACATCGTGACGTTTTCGATCGAGATGCTCCCAGCCAGCCCCGTGCCCGATCCGGTCTCGATCATCAGATTCAGATTCGTGCCGGAAAAGCTGAGTTGGGCTCCGCTCTGATCGGTAATGTTCCCGGCTTCGGTGCCTGTGGAGCCGCTGCTCACCACGACGTTGTCGCCTGCCTGGAGCGCGCTTTGAATGCTGTTCCACGAGAGATTCGCCCCGGTGGCGGTTGCGGTGAAGATGGTGGTGCCGGAAGCGGTTGACGAACTGACGCCAAAGTCGGCATTCACTGACAGCGCCATATTCCATGCAAACAGAATTCGACCCTCAAGGCATTCGGCGCAACAGCGCGCGGCCCGGCGAATTGGTTTTGATCCTCCGCCTTTGTCTGGATTGCGGAGAGTCCTGGAGCGCGACGTGCTATGTGTGCCGAATATCAATCTCCCTCCTCAAAGCAGTAGCCGGATTGAGCAAAGGTTGGCCGCTACGGGTGTCGGCCCCCCTTGAGCTGAAAAGCCTTGGAAGCTTAATTGAATGGAATCCTACCCATTCTTCGCAACGTTGCCAGAGTCGTTTAATGTGAGCGCGACCATTTCCCCGGCCGCGTCTCCGGCACCTTCGCATCTTCATCCCTTGTCCCCTTCTCCACAATATTTCCCGGCTCGGTCTGCCATTGTCGGATGAAAGGCTTGGCCGTTGGTCCGGCGGTAAGGTTGCGGATGTTGTCAATGATGCGGATGTCCTTAAGGTTTGGCCCCTGGGCGCGGAGGGGGACGCCGACGGTGTCCTGGTCGATCTTGTTGTAGCGAATGAGCACATCGGAGGCGCCTTCGTCGATGTTCAGCCAGGCCTTGTCGTCGAGGCGGTTGTTGGTGAAGACGATATGGCTGGCGTGCCTGGTGCGGAGTTCTTCGGGCGTCATGGGATCCTTCCGCGGGGTGGGGCCGAGTCTGACCCAGTTATGAAAAGCACAGTGGGAGATATAGGCATTTTCGCCGACGCGGAAGGTGAAGGTTTCCTTGCCGTGGGTGTTGGTGAAGTCGTCCTGGTACAGAAGCAGGTTATGGAAGCCGACCTCGTCGGCGCGGATGTTGTGTTCCTCCTGGCTGTCGCGAAAGGTACTGCCGAGGACAACCACGTCTGCTCCGTCAAGCCAAATGCCGTAAGTTCGCACTTCGGGAGTGATGGTACACCATTGCACCAGCAGTCCGCGGGTTGAGGGGTTGCAGAACATACATACGTCGATATTACGGAAGGTACATTGCTTCAGCACGAGCCGCGCGCCGTCGGATGTGACGCCGCGATAACTCACGCGGCCATGGTACTTATCGGAGGGCTTATCACTGTCGAAGGTAATGCCATCGAAGGTGACATCGGAGGAGCGGACGACAATCGAGCTGTATGAGAAGCCAGCCCCGCGCTTGATGCAGGGCGGCGGCCCCTGGCCGTCGGCGCGGAAGCAGACATTGCGCGCCGCGATTTCGGTAGGACGGGAATTCGTGAAGGTTTGCCCGCAGGGCATCAGCACGACGCAATTGTTGGGCAGGCGGCGAAGGAACAGCTCGAAATCGGTTCCCGGAGCGAGCCGGATGATCTGGCGATTGTCCGGCACCACATGCACCGGCTTTTTAATGTCAGGCTGGCCGGCGCGATGCAGGGTCAACGTATAGTCGCCGGGCTTTTGATAAATGTGCGCGGCATTGAAGCCGGTCAGGACATTGAAGGGCGAACCCGCATCGCCAAAATCGAATTCGGCTGGCCCCTGAGGGCTTTCCTCGAAGAGCGCGTTGCCCGCGATGATCGTGTATTGGTTTGGCGATCGATGCAGGGAAAGCGATGGCCGAATCACCTGGGCGCCAGAGAGCTGCGCCAAAAGCAGGACCAAACCAATGAGCACCCATGAAATCGCTCTGAAATGCATGCGGCGAATTGTATGGCCGGGCATTGAATCATGCAGCCCGATAAAAGCGGCGTTTTCGAATGCGAAGAATTTGGCGACCGCGCGGGAAAATGAATCATAGATTGGCGCAGCCTCGTAAAATCATTTTTTGCCCGCCCTACTGATCTGCCGGCGCTGGCAGCAATTGGGACTTCGGTTTTCCCGGACGTGAAGCTTTGCCGGGTTTGTCCGTCTTACGGCTCGCGCTGGCGGCGCAGGTTCCGGTAACTGGGAAAAACCGGCAAATCAGCACTGATACAAGGCTAAGTCAAACGCATCGGTTCCCGATTCGAGAAGTGTATGACGCACTCAGCTCGAATCGTAAAGGCCGGACGCAGCGCGCAGGTCGATCCTCGCATCGTTGCCGCTGCATCGAATGTCGTCTGTGAAGCCCTTGAGGGGCGGCAGCTCATGTCTGCCACCATCGACTTAAGCGCCGGCGTGCTGGTCATGACTGCCGACCCGGCAACGCCTTCACGGATGTTTGTGGGTCTGAGCCACGATGGCTCTGAGCTGAATGCTTCAATCAATGGACAGCATCAGCAATTTGCATTGAACGCGTTGCAGGCCATCGACATTACCGGATCAAACGAAAGCGACCTGATTCGTCTCTCTGCACATTTAAAGATCGGCGCCCAGGTTTCGGGCGGCTCGGGAAATGACACGATTATCGGCGGCGCAGGGGATGACACGATTACCGCCGGCTCGGGCAACGATTTTATCCGCGGCCGCAAGGGCGATGATTCGATCATTGGCGGCACCGGTCATGACACCCTTATGGGCGGCATGGGCGACGATACAATCGATGGCAGCCAGGGCGATGACCTGATCAATGGGCAGGAAGGCAAAAATCACATCATTCGCAGCGCCAACGACAAAGTGCGTTCGCGAAGGCGCGATGTGGTCAGCGAAGTCTCGACCCAGGTGGCGGGCGCGCAAGGCAGCGGAACGTCATCGCAGAGCACTGGATCTTCCGATAGCCAGTCTTCGACGCCAGTACACACCAGCTCCGACGGGCTTGCGCCGGTCATCAGCTTCATTGAAGCTAGTGGAATGGCCGGGCATGCGGTGCATGTCAATGCGCTGTCTTCCACGATCACCGTTGGCGACCAACTAAGCACCAGCTACAACTGGAACTTTGGCGATCCGAATGGCCAGTTCAATACGCTGGTGGGCTGGAACGCGGCGCATCTGTATACGCAGCCGGGCGTGTACACCGTCACGCTGAGCATGACTGACTCGAAGGGCGATACCGCTTCGGCCTCAGCAAAAGTCACGATTTCGCCCGACACCCGGCAGAAGATTTACGTATCGAACAGTGGCAACGACAACAACACCGGCGCTTCGCCAAGCCAGGCAGTCGCGACGGTCGCTCGGGCTTCTGAGTTGCTGGGCAACAACAGCGAGATGCTGATCCATGCCGGCCAGAGCTTTGCCATTCCCGATTCAATCAACGTCAGCGGCTCAAACATCGTCATCACGAGCTATGGCGGAAACGCTGACCCCCTGCTGCGAAAGACCAATGGCACCGGCACCTACATCCTGCACCTCGATCCCACCTGCGACAACGTGCTGATCGAGAACCTCACGTTCGATTCGATCTACACGATCGCCGGCTCGGGATTGCAGAAAGTGGCCGCCAACGGCATTAGCGCCGGCGGAAGAGACATCGCCGTCGTCGGCTGCCAGTTTTACAACCTGACCGACGCCATTAACACAAACGCAGAGCCGGTAGGCGTGCTGGTACAGGAATGCTACTTTGGGCCGCAGATCCGCGGCTACTGCATCTGGGGCGAAGGCACGGATCAGGTCTACATCGGCAACACGATGACGAACAGCACCCAGGAGCACCTGATCCGCACCGACAACACAGGCGTCACCCGGCTGCTGATTGAAGACAACAATCTCTCGCGCCCGACTCAGGACAAAGGCTCGATCGAGCTGCGCATCGCCACCTGGTTCTACGTCGCCGGCAACAGCATCAATGGCGGCACGCTGCGCATGGGCTTGGGCAATAACTCCCCCACCGACTGGGGCGTGGTCGAAGGCAACGAAACGTGGAACATCTGGCTGAATATCCGGCCGGGCGTGCAACACGTGGCGTATCGCGACAATGTGATGAACTGGGACCAGGGTAGCGCGCTCATCCTCGAAACCAAATATGGTTCGGCCAACCGTGAAATCGACGATATTCGCATCGATCACAACACCGTCATCAGTGACAGCAACAGCAGCCGATTCCTGCTGCTCGACGGGCCGGCGCAGGATATCTCGGTGACCAACAATCTTGTGGTTGCCCCGAATTTGGTCTGGGCCGGCGAGCAAGCGGGCGGAGTGGTCGTCGATGCATCGAACCTCAGCAGCTTCACGAGCATCTCCAACAACATCTGGCCGCAGATTCCGAGTGGTTCCCAGATTGCCGGCGATAACTACCTCTGGCCCGTAAGCGGCGACCCAGCCGACGGGTATATGAGCAATGCCCAGTGGGCCAAGCTCCCGCAGGTTCATGGCGAGCAGTATGAAAACGTCGACTTGAGCGGCGATGTCTATAGCGTAACGCTCAATGGTGTGACGGCTGGAGCGATTCCAGGCATCTTTAATCCGCAAAGCTGGGCCAATGCCGCGAAAGGCTCTGCGACGCCGCCGACGTTTTGAAATTAACAAAATGGGGAGGATGTTCCGTAAGGTACGCCGCGGCAGTCTGCGTCCACCGGTCCGCACGCCCCATCCGACTTTTTTCTGTGGTTTTGCTTGCGGTTCTGCTAGAGTTGCGCGTTGGAGGAAGACCAATGCACATCTTGGGCTTTTCTGCGCGGGCATCTGGGTTCATCGCGTTTTCGTTCGTCCTGGCGTTCCTGTGCTGGGCCAATACGACGCGCGCTCAAAGTTACAACTTTAACAACGGCTCTGATGCGGGCTGGACGCATTACGATCCGATGGCGTCGTTTGGCGCGCCGGGATCATTCACCTTCCCCAATGGCGGGTATCGGATCGTGGCGTCGCCTGTGCCTTCAAACCCTGGTTCCACCGCATTGGGCCCTTCGCGCGCGGCCAGCTATGTTCCTTCAACATCCTACACCGACTTTTACGAGAGCGTAGACATCGTCAACTGGCAGACCAACAGCTCGGAGGCTTTTGGTTTGCTGGCGCACCTTTCGACTGTTGGATTGCAAACCACATCCGGATATGCCTTGACTTTCACCGACGACACCAATCAACTGACGCTTTCGTCCATCACGGGTGAGGCTCCCACGACCCTGGGTACGGCGAACCTGGGTTCGGCGTTGCAGGTAGGCCATAGCTACCACTTGGTATTTTCAGACGTCAGCAATATTTTGAGCGGCTCGATCTACGACAACGCCAGCCCCAGCGTTGCCCTGGCCAGCTTGAGCAAGACCGATAGCAGCAAGCTTTCGGGCAACAGTGGGCTGGTGATTTACGATCTAACTTCCACCACGAATAACGCTTCCAATGGCGCTGACGCCACGTTCGACAATTATTCGGCGGCGGTTTCCGCGCCGGAACCGGGTAGCGCGATGCTGCTGATGGCGGTGGTTGCGCCGATGATACTTTCACGCCGAAGGGCGCGGGCTTGAGAAAATGTAAATTACTTTGACAATTGCAAAGACCATCACGTCTCAATCGCGTCTCTTGCAATCGCGACAAAGTCATCTGAATCAGCGCTTCCGAACTCGCGAGGCACACTCTTTCGCGCGACCTCTTCCATCGATGCCGCCGAGATTGAGACGGCACAGAATTTCAGAGCCGGTTGCTTGCTCAGCGGATCAAAGAGATCAGTCGTGGCTTCGTTGGGCGAGGCGGCCTTTCCCCATAAATCATTCCAATGGATTGGCATGAAGACTGTGCCGGACGGCGTCTGGGGATCGATGCGGACGATGGTCTGGCTACTACCGCGCCGGCTGCGCACGAGAACGCGCTGCCCGTCCCGCAGATTCAGGGTTCGCGCATCATCCGGATGCATCTGCACGAAAGGCGAGGGATCGGCCTTGTTGAGAGACGGGATCTGGCCTGTCTTCGTGCGCGTATGCCATTGACTGGCAACCCGCCCGGTCGTCAGCACCAGCGGAAACAGTCGATCCGGCATCTCTTCTGGCTCGGCATAGGGCCGGGCGAAAAAGCGGGCCTTGCCGCTGGGAGTGGGAAATTCGTGGTCTTCATAGCGTCGAGCGGACGAGTGGCCGAGCGCCGGGTAAGGCCATTGCTGCGGACCTTTTCTGCGCAGCAGTTCATACGAGAGCGCGCTCTGGTCGTTAGGTCGGCCTGCGGTGACCCGGGCAAATTCGTCGAAGATTTCCTCGGGGCTCGTGAATTTCATTCCGGCGCGAAAGCCCAGGACTTCCGACACCTGCCGGCACCACCACCAGTCGGGCTTCGCGTCGCCCGGCGGCGGCACGACCTGCTCCATCAGCGACACGCGCCGCTCGCTGTTGCAGAAGGTCCCCGCCTGCTCGAACTGCACGGCCGCGGGGAAAATCACGTCGGCGAATTTGGTAGTTTCGGTCGGGTAATAGGCATCCTGCACGACCACCAGCTCCGCCTGCGCCAGCGCTTTTCGCACGCGCGAAAGATTGGGCATCGAGGCGGCGGGATTGGTGCCGACGATCCAGATCGCGCGGATCTCCTGCCGCTCGATCGCGTCGAACATGCTCACCGCATCATAGCCGGCGTTGGGATGGATCGTGCCGGGTCGCAGGCCCCAGAGCTGTTCCATCTGCCTGCGATGATCCGGATTGGCGATCTGCCGCTGGCCCGGCGCCAGATGACTCATGTAGCCGACATCGCGCCCACCCATGGCGTTGTGTTGGCCGGTCAGACTGAAAGGGCCGCAGCCAGGCTTTCCAATTTGTCCGAGAGCCAGGTGAAGATTGATGATGGCATTGGAGCAGAAGGTGCCAGTTGCGCTCTGATTGACGCCCATCGTCCAGAAAGTGATGAGCTGCCGGGACTCGGCAAGAATGCGGGCCGCATGAACGATGCGAAACGCGGGGACGCCGCAGATCTTGGAAACGCGATCCGGAAGATATTCGGGCAGCATTGCTTCGAGCTCGGCAAAGCCTTCTGTATGTCCGTCAATGAAGCCGCGATCGATCTTCTTCCAGGACCAGAGCAGATGCAGAAGGCCATTGAGGAAGGCCAGGTCCGTGCCGGGGCGAATGGGTAGATGCAGTGAAGCGGCTTCGGTCGTCGCCGTGCGGCGAGGATCGACCACGATGCACTCGGCTCTCCCCTTCTCAATTCGGCGCTGCACGCGATCGAAGACAATCGGGTGACACGCAGCAGCATTTGAGCCGATGAAGAAGAACGCGTCAGCCAGTTCGATGTCGGCATAGCTCGTCGGCGGCCCGTCGCTGCCCAGCGAAAGCGTCATGCCGCTTGCCGCGCTGCTCATGCACAGCCGGCTGTTGCTGTCCACGTGATTGGTGCGCAGGTACCCCTTGGCGAATTTGTTGAACAGGTACTGCGCTTCGGTCGTGAGCTGCCCCGAAAGATAAAAAGCTACGGCGCTGGCGCCGTGCTGGCGGATGATTCGATCCAGCCGATCCGCAGCAGACGCGATAGCACGGGCCGACGAAACCGCCAGCAGAGGTCTATTGCGACTCTCGCGAAACATTGCATAGCGCAGCCGGGTTGGTACATCGACAGTTTGAGCAACGGTGCTGCCCTTGGCGCAGACTTTCCCGAAATTCGCCGGGTGATCGGGATCGCCCCGCACGCGAGTCAGGCGCGCACCATCCGTGCTGGCCAGCAACCCGCAGCCAACCCCACAATAAGGACAAATTGTTCTGATCTCTTTCATGGGGCGCTCGAGGGCTTGACTAATTTGCGCCAAGACGCCAAGGAGCCAAGAACGCCAAGAGAGTTTTGTTTGAATTCAATTCTTGGCGAACTTGGCGCTCTTGGCGTCCTTGGCGCAAGAGAGAGTGCAGGAACGGTGGACAGCGCTTCAGTACACATCGCGCTGATACCGGCCATCACGGATCATCTGCGCGACGTAAGCGTCGGCCTGAGTATTTGAGAGATTGCCGTGCTGGGCGATCACCTGGCGGAGGGCGCGGTCCACGTCGCTGGCCATGCGCTTGGCGTCGCCGCAGACGTAGAAGTGCGCGCCTTCATTGATCCAGGCCCACAGTTCCGCGCCGTTCTCGAGCATGCGATGCTGGACGTAGACTTTCTCGTCCTGATCGCGCGAGAAAGCCGTATCGAGCCGGGTGAGAAGTCCGGATTGGGAGTAGCCTTCCAGTTCATGTCGAAAGAGGAAATCGGTGCTGGCTTTCTGGTCGCCGAAAATCAGCCAGTTTTTGGCGGTGCAACTAGTGGTTGCGCGTTCCTGCAGGAAGGCGCGAAACGGCGCGATGCCGGTGCCGGGACCGACCATGATGATGGGCTTATCCGACTCCGGTAAAGCGAACTTGTGCGAAGGATGCACAAAGACGCGAACCGGCTGCCCGGGTTGGACGCGCGCGCCTAAATAGGTTGACGCAACGCCGATGCAATCTCGGCCTGCCGAGTTGCGATACTTCACAGTCCCGACCGTCAGGTGCACCTGCCCCGGATTCGCGGCTAGGGACGAAGAAATCGAATAGAGCCGTGGCGCGAGCGGCGAGAGTGCCGCGACGAAATCGCCGGCGGGAATGCGGGCCGAGGGAAACTTGCGAACCAAATCGATGATCTGAAGATCACCCGCGCCTCCTTCGCTGTCGCGCATAACTTCGAGCGCGGCCTGCTCGCCCGGATCGCGAGCGTAGCGAGAGAGCATATCCAGCAGATCGGGGCTCGGGCGCGTGATCGTGAATTCGCGCGTGAGAGCCGCTCGAAGGCTAATCGGATTTCCATCCCAGCCCGGCACGTCCTCGGCTCCGGTCATGCCCAAGGCCAGCAGCAATTCCGTCACGAAATCGGGACAGTTTTCTGGAAAAACGCCCAGCGCATCGCCGGGCTTATATTCGATTCCGCTATCCAGCAGATTGATGACCACGAGCCGAGTGTCTTTAGCCGATCCAGGCTGATTGAGCGGGCGCGATTCGACGAGCCGCGCTGAATAGGGATGGCTGCGATCATAAGCCGGCTTGGCTGGTGCATCTGCAATCGCAGAGCCTTTGCTCGTGACCTGAACTGCAACAGGCGCTGGCGATGAAGTCGCCGGCGCGGCAGCCAGCAATTGCTTGACCATCTTGCTGGTTTCACGACCACCAGGCGTGCAACGCGTCAAGTCTTTTTCTTTTCCATCGGCGATGGCCTGGCTGTAGGTCTTGCAGGTGTAGCCGCACGCGCCGCAATCGAGCTGCGCCATCGCCGACATCAGCACACGCGGCAGAGCCTTGCCCTCCGAAAGCTTCATGCGCTCGGCCATGGGCATTGCTGGATCATGCCAGGGCATTTCTTCCGGCTCAGGGGCAACCGGCGCCACCGGCGCGGGAGCTGCTGATTCAGGCGCAACCGGCATCGCCATCGTGTTGCTCCCCTGCTGCAAAATCGCGGCGAAGAATCCGTTCAGCCACGCGCGCTGGGCGGCAGTAAAGGGCGCATTATCCGGCAGCATCGGAGCAAGCTTCGGTGCTGCGGGGAGCGTAGCCGGGGGCAACGTCATTGTCGTCGTCATACATCCACCGTGGTCTGCTCGAACATCTCTTTGAGGGCCTCGGTCGAGTGGCGCTTTACAAACTGCTGGAACGTTTCCGCGGCGCTTTGTCTTCGATCCAGATAAGCACGCATCATGCGTTCAACGAGCATTGGCGCCTGCTCCGCAGGAACCTCACGATACACTTCGCGGGCAATCTCCTGATATTGGCCATAGCCGCCGCCGAGGTAGAGGTGATAGCCCTCAACGCCTTCTTCGCCGACTTTCGTGGCCAGCATCCCAATGTCTCCGATGTAGTGCTGGGCACACGAATGGTGGCATCCGGTCAGATGGATGTTCACCGGCTGATCGATCGCCACGCGACCGTCCAGCCGCGAAGCAATTTGCAAGGCGTGTGCCTTGGTGTTGGCGGCGGCATATTTGCAGCCTGCATTACCGGTACAGGCGACCAGACCGGCACGAATGTTCGATGCCGATGTGCTTAATCCGCATTTTTCGATCTCCAAACGGACTTTCTCGATGTCCTGCTCGCGAAGATCGGGAATCAAAATATTTTGCCAAACGGTGAGACGAAGTTCGCCGCTGCCGTATTGCTGGGCAATCGACGCGAGGGCGCGCATCTGCGCAGCGGTGATTCGCCCGACGGGAAGGACGATGCCAGCATAAACTTGCCCCGGCTGGCGCTGCGGATGAAACCCAATATGAGCGAGCCGATCGATGGTGTCCGGCCGCCGCTCGCAGTGATCCAAAGCAACCTTGCGCAAAGGCGCCGGCAGGTACTTTTGCGTCTCGGTCAGGTACTTCTCCAATCCCCAGGCGTCCAATAAATATTTGAGTCGAGCTTTTCGGCGATCGGTGCGATCACCATGTTCGATGAAGACGCGCAGCACGGCGTGTGCGACGGCGACGCACTCATCGGGGCGAAGCAGAACACCGCAATCTCTCGCGAAATCCTTATGTCCCGTGATTCCACCAAGCTGCATGCGGAAATAAACGCCCGGCTCCACGCCCGCTGTCTTTGAAGTAACGCGCACAGCGACGAAGCCAATGTCGTTGGTGTCTTCGAGCGTGGCGACAGTCCCACCACCATCGAAGGCGATATTGAATTTCCTAGGCAGGCCATACAGCTCGCGATGATTGAGAATGTGATGGTGCATCTGCCGGGCCAGCGGCCGCGTGTCGATCAGCTCATGCGGATCGACGCCTGCCGTCGGACTGGCGGTGATGTTGCGAACGTTGTCGGCTCCGGCGCCCCGATTGATGATTCCCAGATCGCACAGGCCCATGATCAGATCAGCCGTATTTCCAGCGGAGATTTCACGAATTTGAAGGTTGGAGCGCGTAGTCACATCGGCATTGCCGCCGGCCAGAGTTTCCGTCAAATCGGCCAAGCCGAGCATCTGGTTCGACGAGATGATGCCGGCTGGGAAGCGCAACCTGCACATGAAGGAATTTTGTGCCGGCGCGACGTAGAACAGGCCCTGGAATTTGAAGAGAAAGACGTCTGTGCCTTTTGGAAATCGCCGATCACGCGCATGGGCGATCACCTGCTCCCAAAGATCCAGACCATGGCGATCGCGCTTGGCCTGCTCTTCCTGCGAAAGTGTTTTTCCCTGGGCGAGAAACTGGTCCTGGGCAAGGCGCTGAAGAGAATCGGGGCCGATTGCGGTTTCCGTTTTCGCGACTGGCGCAGTTTCAGCGCGCGCGGGAGCAGCATCTGCTGACGAGCGTTGCATCCGTGCTCCGGCCAGGAATCCCTGGAGATATTCCTTTTGCTCGATTGTGAACTCTTCGCTTTTCATATTATTACGTCACTGCACAACTAGACGGCCATCACCGGATCGCAGCCCGTTACTTCCTGAATTGCTGGAACCGAAACTTCAGATATCGGTGCCGCTCCCGGCTCTTCCAGCATCAAGCAGGCGGCAAATGCGATCGCGGCAGTCCCCGCCATACATTCGAAAAATACTTGCGGATTGGTCAGGAGCAGGATGGTGGTAAAGGCAACGCTTCCGACGCTGCCATACGCTCCAACCAAGCCAGCAATTTGCCCCGTCAGCGGTTTGCGAATTAGTGGGACGATGCAGAAATTCGCGCCATTCCCCCCCATCAGGAAAAAGCCGATCCCGACGACCAATCCCATCGCGCCCCACAGCGGCCAATGGGCATTGATCAGCGGCAGCATCGAAAACCCGAGAGCCGATCCGCAAAGCGTCACAATCATGATCGGCTTTCGTCCGAGGCGATCGCCGAGGTATCCGCCCAGCGGCCGAGCGATGAAATTCGCAAAGGCGAATCCTGCTCCCATCACGCCGGCAATGACTACCGAAACGTGAAAGAGCTTTTCAAAATACCCCGGCAGCATCTGCTCGACGGCCAGCTCGCCACCAAACGTGGCGGCATAGCAGAGTGAGAGAATCGCCACCTGAAGAAAGGAATATCGATCCTGTAACGGCACCGGCATTCCGCCGACCACGTTGGCATTCGTGCGGATGATCTTGCCGATCTGCTGGGCCAGAAGCAGCAGGAGCAGGAAATAGATCACATAGCTGGCTGTAACGGGGAGAAAGTGAACACGGGTCAGACGCCAGGCTGTAATGCCCAGGCACAAGGCCATCGGGAACTGCAGCAACACCAGCCCGGCCAGAGCGCCGCGCGAGCTGACTTCCATGGCTCCGCGGCGCTTTGGCCGGCGAAATTCCCTGCCGGGCGGCGCGTCAACCGCCTTGCGAAGGAACCACACACCCCAACCCATACACACCACGCCGATCAGCGCGGTGGCCCATCGCCAACCCCATTCAAATCCGAAAGGCAAGGCGATCAGCGGCAAGCCAAACGTTGCCGCCGCCATCCCGAAATTTCCCAGCCCACCATAAACACCCTCAGCCAGGCCGATCTCAGACGCATCAAACCATTCCCCAACCAGACGGATCCCCACGACAAACCCCGCGCCCACACAACTGATCAGCAGCCTGCAAATCACAAGCTGCCAGAATTGATTCGATAAAGCCGCCCCGATGCACGGGAAGGCGGCGAAGATCAAAACACCCGCATAAACCCGCCTTGGGCCAAAGCGATCGACCAGCATCCCCACGCCAATGCGCGCTGGGATCGTCAGCGCCAGATTGCACAGCAGGAGGACCTGCGTCTGCTCGGCTGAAAGATGGAGCGCTCGGGCAATGCTCGTGACGAATGGCCCCAGGCTGTACCAGGCGACAAAGGTCAGGAAGAAGGAGATCGTCGCCAAGCTGAGCGCCCGCCATCGGCCGGGCTCTCGCTGCGTATCGAGTATGCTAAGGCGATCTTGATGTTGCACGTCCTTTCGCACTCCATTGCCGATGGCGGTTTAAACTTCTTTGAGAACTGACAGACCGCCCGGCCACACATACAGTTCTTTTGTTGTAGATACGATCAAATCACTTCCGGTTTACACCCAAAGTTTTCTGCCCTGAGGCAGGCCACTTCATCTAGGTCTTTGACGGAGAACCATCGCCTGCGACCGACCTAACGCAAGAACGGTGCCGAGAAGTATTTGTGGTGAAAACACGCGTTTTTGACGCGAAAAAAGGGATTTAATCCGGCTCCTCTCCATTTGTCTGCTCATCATCGATGCAGCCGTTCTCGATTCGCCCATACATCGCGCAGGGATTTGTTAAGGGACTGTTGGCACAATCGACAGGTTCAATGTGGACGCAAGCCGGCTGCGCCGCATAATCCTCACACTCATGTTTGGTTCGCATCTTTCAATTGCCGGCGGCTTGCACAAGGCTCTGCTCGAATCCGAGCGACTGGGCTTTGGCACGGTCCAAGTCTTCACCGCCAGCCCGCGCAATTGGGCGAACGGGAAGAAAGAGTCCAATTCTTCAATTCCGATCGATGTGATCGAGCAATGGACTTCGCATCGCGATCGGCTGCAATTTGAATGCACCGTCAGCCATGACAGCTACTTGATTAACCTCGCCTCGCCCGATGAGGGATTACGCAAAAAGAGCATCGAGCTTTTTTCCTCCGAGCTTCGACGCTGTGCGGCGCTGGGAATCACCTATCTGGTGACACATCCAGGCGCGCATGTCGGGCAAGGCGATGAGGCCGGCCTTCGGCAGATCATCCAATCGTTTGACGAGATTCATGACAGCATTCCCGCGGCCGGTGTGACCACTTGCCTGGAGATTACCGCCGGCCAGGGCAGCTCGCTTGGATATCGGCTGGAACATCTGGCAACGATCATCGCTGGCGTCAAGAAACCAGAGCGCCTCGGCGTCTGCCTCGACACGGCTCACCTGTTTGCTGCCGGCTATGACTTTCGCGGCAGAAAATATTCGAAGTTCATCAAAGAACTGGATTCGATCGTCGGAGTCGATCGCGTGAAGGTGCTGCATCTGAACGATTCGAAGAAAGAGCTGGGCAGCCGGGTGGATCGGCACGCCCACATCGGCCAGGGGCTGATTGGATTGGATGGCTTCCGACCGTTCGTGCGTGACTCGGCTTTCAAAAACGTGCCAAAGATCCTCGAAACCCCCAAAGAAAAGCATGCGGATGGGCGGGATTGGGATGCGGTGAATCTAGAAACGCTACGATCGTTGATGCGATAGATAGGATTGAGAATCCGATGTTGCGTTACCTTGCACCCCTTATTCTTTTCGGAGCGATGCTGATCGTCAGCTCGGCCCGCGCTCAGACTTTCACCGGCAATCTTGAACTGGTTGATGGCAGCCGACATGAATCGACTTCGAGTCAGAAGGCGCAGGCGGCGCCAAAAACCGTTGCCAAGCGGGCGCATTTTGAAGTGAAGGCCGGCGCGAAGCTGCAGATTCGCTGGAAAATAACTTGCATCTCGAAGGATTCGTTCAAGGACGTGCTGGTTCACTTTTATGTCGTCCCGATCACGAAGGCGGGCCAGGCACCGCCTCCGCTGGATCCGAAAATCGTGAAGATGGAAAGCGCGCAGACGATGGACTTTTCGAATGGGGTTTCGACGTCTGCAGAGCTGGGCTTTGGCCCCGATGAGCCGGGGGTTTATCTCGTGCAGATTGAAGTGCCCGACCAGCAGATGTCGGTGGCGATGGATTTGACGGTTAAATGAATTGAAAAAAAGGCAAATAATGGTTCATCGTCTTTTGAATTGGAAAGCAAGGGTCAGCAACTGGACGCCCCCCGCAGGCGGGGCGGTTAAAGGGATGCTGGCCGCGCTGTTCGTCGTGGCAATGCTTGCTTCCCCTGCATGGGCGGAGCATTTTGACTTTGACGTGACCGTGACCAGTGCCAAGGACAAGGCCCGTTCCAGCGCCGACACTTATCCCCCGCCGCAGGGGCGCAACCCACGACCCGTGTGCCATGCGAAGGTGGGTGAGCCGCTGGTTTTTCAATTCTTCATGAGCAGCAATTTTCCGCATGATGCCATCAAAGGCGTGACCGTCCGCTACTTCATCGTCCCCATCCCCAAAGTCGGCAGCACCGAAGTTCCCAAGCCCGGCGATGATGCCCGGCTCAGTGGCCATTTCATCATGGACTTCAAGCCCGACACCGGAAAGGTCGGCCTCCGCCAGGTTTTTCATGCCGACAAACCCGGCGTTTACCTCGTCCGCGTCCAATCCGAAAACAGCGATAGCGATCACGAACATTTCTCGGCGCTGGATTTGGTGGTGGAGTAGAATGCGGACGCGCCGGAGGATGGATGGCAGCTCGGATTGATCTGGTGACATTCTCGGAAAAGCCGCCGACCGTCCAGGAAATCGCGGATCAAGTCTCAAAGCTCACGGGACTGGACGTGCGCGTCGATCTGGCCGAGGGATCCTATAAGCAATCCATTGCGTTTGAAGCAATTCCAGAGGAAAAGATCCGTTTTGCCTATGAAACTTTACGAGACGCCCCCGACGGTCCCGAAATGCTCCTGAATTACGCGACGGCCGGAGACACACTCTTATTTGCAACACGAGTTGCGCTCGAATCGCTGGGCTGCGATCACTTTTCATCCATTCCAAAAATCTCGGACAAAATTCGCCGGAAATATGGCGGGAAGACAGCTCTCGATGAGCTGCTACGTCGGCACCGATTGGAAGAGCTTCGCACGAAGTTCATCGAGCGGCCGATAGCCTATGCCATTGGGGGGTGTTTCATAGCTGCTTTGCTTCTTGGCAGCGCGTTCGTACGTCACGATTCGGAAACGCTCCGGCGAAAACTTCGGGGAAAAGCCCGATCAAGCGACGCGAATCTGTAATCTCGTCACCGAGCGCGGTGCAAACACAACCGCATTGAGGTCGGAATCAAATGATCCATCGACCGGTGCAAGCGTACTCGGCTCATCAAAGGTGTTATGAGCATTGAGCTCATTGTGAGTCAGTACACTCGCTGAGACTTCAATCGCTTTGCGTTTCAGATCGATCTTCGCCTCAATCGGCAGTGACGCATGGGGATTAACCACGGTCAGGAGCAACCGATCGCCGCAGAGGGAGGCGGAGGCCATCAGGGCGGGCAGCTGCCGTTTTTCGGGGCCGGCGGGAAAGCTGATGGCGGAGCTGTCGATTTCGACGCGGACTGATGTTGCGCCCTGGTGCGGGCGGTACATGTCGAAAATGTGATACGTCGGCGTCAGAAGCATCCGATCGCCTTCGGTCAGGACCATTGCCTGCAGGACGTTGGCCATCTGCGCGATGTTGGCCATCACCAGTTTGTCGGCATGGCGGTTGAACGTATCGAGCGTGATGGCCGCCACCAGCGCATCGCGCAGGGTGTTCTGCTGCCAGAGGTGATGGGGGTTGCGGCCAGGCGTGGGAAGATGCCAGGCGCCCCATTCGTCGATCAGCAGGCCAATCTTTCGCTGCGGATCAAATTCATCCATCAACTGGCGCTGCTCGCAGATAAGCCTCTCGATCCGCGTCGCCTTCTCCAGCAATTCGTACCATTGGTTGACGTCAAACTCGGTGGCGCTTGGCCCGGCGGTGCCGCAGTAATAATGAGCGGCATAGCCTTGAATATGCGCGAATCGGCCGAGCTTTGAGAAGAACCGGCGCGTCCAGTCGTGATTATTTCCGTCGGGGCCGCAGGCGATGCGAAAGAGGTTGGTGCCGGAGAAATCGCGGAGATAAGTTGCGAATTGCTTGTAGTGGGCGCCATAGTCCTCAGGGCAGAAGTTTCCGCCACAGCCCCAGTTTTCGTTCCCGACGCCCCAGTAGCGGACGTTGAACGGCATCGGTGAACCATTGGCGGCGCGGCGCCGTGCAAGCGTTGAGTCACCCGTGAAATTGCAATACTCGACCCAGTCGCGCATTTCGCGGACGCTTCCGCTGCCGACGTTCCCGGCCAGGTAAGGCTCAGCCCCCAGATACCGGCAAAGCTGGACAAACTCGTGCGTGCCAAAGGCGTTGGTTTCGACGTTCTGCCCCCACCAGATATTCACCCGTCGCGGGCGCTGTGATACCGGGCCGATGCCATCTTCCCAGTGATAATCATCCGCATAACAGCCGCCCGGCCAGCGCAGCACCGGCGGCCGAAGCGTTTTCATGGCTTCCAATACATCGGTGCGGAAGCCGCTGATGTTGGGAATCGATGAGCCCTCCCCCACCCAGATGCCGCCATCGATGCAGCCGCCCAGGTGCTCGATGAACTGGCCGTGCAATTCTGGACGGATCAAGCCAATGGGTTCGTCGGGCAGAATCGTGATCGTTGCTTTGGCCACTGTCTGGAATTTCCTCCAATTCGGAGGCGATTATACGCCACTCGAAGGAACTTCCGCGGGGTTTGCAGGACGTGTCTGAGGCGCGGCTGGCTCGGGAGCAAGCCGGCCCGCAATGAGTGGATGCGTCAGTTCATCAACGCGATCCTGTGCCGCGGCCAGCGAGGTAACCACCGGAAGATCTTCGTCCGGCGCGATGCGATCGCGGGCCCGACCCGCATCGCCTCGCAAAGTCCACAGGCCAACGACCAATCGAAGCTCATCAAACTTCTGACGAAGGCGTTTATAAACATATCGTGAGTGAGTGACGGCCGACGGCGGCATCGCGGAGATGAAGACCAGATCCGAATTTCGATTTTCAACCAGATCAACCATTTCCGCGGTCAACACATCGCTGTTTGCAAAGGTGGCGCAGTAGCCGCGGATCTGCAGCAATTGGGAAAGCATCATTGCGACGATTTCATCCGCTTCCGCGCGGGCCGGCAGGCAAAGGATGTTGATCTTGCATCCTTCGGGCAGGAAAGGTAATCGGCGACGCGCTTTGGCAGCCGTTGCCCCGGCCCCGTCTGCGCCGGCCTTTTCTTCGGCGGTTTTGGCTTTTTCTTTGCCCAGTTCGACTCGCCTTCGGTCCGCCAGTTCTTCCACGATGTCGCGCAGGCCCTGAAGAACCGCCTGGTATCGCTCTTTATCAAGCCGACCGCGATGGCGATCGTGCTCGGCCAGCGAAAGAGCCGGGATCATGATCCGGTCGAACACCTGCTCGAGGGGCTGCTCGTCCAGATACTCATTGGCCAGATCCGTCGCCTCTTCCGGATCCTCAGCGATCAATCGCTGGTAAACGCGCACCGGCGGCTCCAGCACCGGCTCATCCCCCAGAAGAATATCGAGGAATTGTAACTGCGGTACATACTTGCCCATCACCACCAGGCAGACCGTCAGCGGCGTCGAAAGAAGCAGCCCAATCGGCCCCCAAAGCCACGTCCAGAAAACCGCCGCTACCAGTACAGCCAGCGCTGACATCCCGGTGCTGGCCCCATACCAGTAAGGCTCCACAAACTGGCTGACGATCACTTCCAGCAGCACAAACAGTCCAACCGTGGCAAAGAAAACGCCATAGCCCGGGAACAGCGCGAACGAAAGCAGGAGCGGAACAGCCGCACCGATCCAGATTCCGATGTAGGGCACAAATCGGCAAACACCAACGAGGATTGCGAAGATCAAAACATTGGGAAAGGTTGCTCCGTGTCCCAAAAAATGACCGATCACCCAGAGCCCCAGCGCCACGAAAACGCCGTAGGTTCCATTCACGATGGACAAAGCGCTCAAATACTTGCTAATGCGCGTGCCGGCCTCATCGAAGGCCTGCGTCGTGAGATTAAGCCGGCCGTGACCCACCAGGCGGATCATGCGGTCGCGAAGGTCCTCACGATTGATCAACATGAAGATCACGAAGACGAGCACCAGACCGGCGGTGGCGAGAGGATCGAGAATCTGCGCGCCATAATCGCGAAGCGTTTCGAGCGGCGAAGAGTTTGAGATGATCCGCACCGGCAGTGGATTCTCGGCGGTGGGCTGCGTGGCCGGCTCTCCCGGAATGGCGCCGGGGGCGGTTGTCGTGCCCTCGTTGCCGTTACTTGCCGCGACGGCTTGAGCGGTGGTCGGTCTAGTAGTCGGCTGCGTTGCCGCCTTACTGGAGCGATCGATGGCTTTGATCTCGTTTTCTGCCTTGCCCAGGAATCCACCATGGGAGCGGATTCCGCCGATCTTCGTTGCAAGCTGGGTGCGATATTTCGGCAAATCCGTGATGAGCGTGATCGCCTGGTGATAGACCAAATACCCTGCAAACCCGACCGCGGCCACGGCGATGGTCACCACCAGCATCGTGGCGACGACGCGAGGCAGGCTTAATCTCTCAAGTTGATGCACCAATGGCGACAAGACAAAGGCGAGCAAAACCGCCAAAGCGACAGGAATCAGGAAAATGCGGCCGAAGTAGAGAGCGGCAATGACAACGCAAATCGAAGCCAGCATGACAAAGCGCGAGCTTTTGGGAAGATCAGTATGCCGAGCCATTCAGAATCCTGTATCAGGCTGCCGCTCGGTCTACACAAAATGGTGTGATCCAAAGCGCGTGGATCATGAATCAAATCGCATGCCAGCCCCAACCATTACCGCAGGGCATCCAGTAGGGCCTTTCCGTACATCTTCACTTTGTAGGGCCCCATGCCTTTGACCTGTTCCAGAGATGCGAGACTGTCGGGGCGGGTGGCGGCGATTTGCCGAAGCGTCGCATCGAGACAGATGCAGTAGGCGGGTAACTGCTTTTGCCGAGCAATGTCCTGGCGGACCGAGCGAAGGCGCTCGAATCGATCCGTCGCTTCGGCATCCAGCGGCCCCGAATCCTCTGGAATCACACGAGTTTCGCGTGAAATCCTCACGGAAGCCGACCCTGATGAGGATCGGCGAGGAATCAGATCGGCCAGCGAAGCGGGCGGAAGCTGCGTGCCTTTCATCACTCCGACGCCGGTTGAGGTAAGCTCGACGACGGGACGAAATTTGACACCATCCGGGTCGCGCTGCCGGGCGAGGCCGGCTTCCATCAGCCGATGCAGCATGGCGATGACACGTTTACCTGAGTGGGCGCGAAGCAGGCCGAATACACTGAGCTTATCAAACCCCCATCGCTGCATCTTTTCGTTCTGGCTGCCGATGAGCACCTCGGCCACGACGCCCACGCCAAACTTGCCATTCAGTCGTGCCACGGCTGACAGAAGTTGCCTGACAAGGGTGATCAGATCGTCGCTCAACACCTGCGCGGCGGCATCCGAGTCGGGCAATTGCTCCTCGCGTCGACACACATCGCAATTACAGTTCGAGACATCTGAAGTGTCGCCAAAATAATCGAGAATCATCTGCCGCCGGCAGCGATGCGTCTGCGCATAACGGATCACCAGTTCCAGTTTCGCTCGGGCATGCGACTGAAGTGTTTCAACGACTTTGGGATCAGCGCCAGGATTATCCTGTCCGATGCGATCGATGAAAAATTCCTGCGTGTAGCGATCCTGATAGCTGAACAGCAGCACGCAGCGCGAGGGCAGAGTGTCGCGACCCGCCCGCCCGGCTTCCTGGTAATAAGCCTCGAGCGTGCCAGGCAGGTTGTAATGCACGACCAGCCGCACGTCGGGCTTGTTGATGCCCATGCCAAATGCATTGGTTGCCACCGCGATGGCGCGCGAGGTGTTCATGAAGCGGTCTTGATTGGCGGTGCGCGCCGCCTGATCCATGCCGGCGTGATATGCGAAGATCGGCCGATCGCGCAGCGAGGCACTCAGAAGCGACGTCACCTCATCCACGGCTTTTCGCGTTGCGCAATAGACGATGCAGCTTCCCGGCTCACTTCGCAGCAGTTCGATCAGCTCGCCCCCCTTCTCGGCTGCCTTGGGAATGCGACGGCTCGCGTAGCGAAGGTTGGGCCGATCGAAGCCGGTGATGACGATCGTCGGCTCCTTAAGCCCAAGCTGATGGATGATGTCTTCGCGAACGTCTTCGGTTGCGGTTGCAGTTAATGCAATGCATGGTGGCCCGCCGAGCTTCTGGCGGACTTCACCGAGCCGAAGGTATTCGGGCCGAAAGTCGTGCCCCCACTGGCTGACGCAGTGCGCCTCGTCCACTGCAAACAGTTTCACGCGTAGGCGCGGCATCAACTCCTGAAAATCGGCGGAGAAAAACCGTTCCGGCGCGACGTAGAGCAAGCCATCGAAGCCCTGCTCCAACTCTTTCATCACCTGCCGGCGCAGGCTCGCGCTCAAAGCGCTGTTGAGAAACGCACACGGAATTCCCTCATCGCGCAGTTGCTGAACCTGATCCTCCATCAGGGAGATCAGCGGCGAGACGACAATCGTCAGCCCGTTTTGGACCGCGGCCGGGAGCTGATAGCAAAGGCTCTTGCCCGCGCCGGTGGGCATGACGCATAAGACATCTTTGCCCGCCAGGACATCTTCGATGACCTCGCGCTGAGCGGGGCGGAAGTCTTCCAAGCCAAACAATTCCTGAAGCTGTGATCGCAGATCGGCCATACGGAGAGCCCAGATTATAAGGCCAAACAGTTTCCGCACAGCACGCGCGTGATTGGAAAAAAGTGGGATCGAGATGCCGGATCAAGGCGAGCATGCATTTGCTGACCTGCATGCATTAGTTGTCATTGGCGCATTCATAAAATGTACAACGTCCGATTCAAGTCGCGGGAAGTGATTTATCGTAAACAATTGCAATTAATCGTCTTAAGACAAGATGGCCTGCTGGAACGAGGTTTTCTATGGGGCCTCTGGACTCGGCGACCTCTTTGGAAGGCGGGCTGCCATGGATTCAATTCTGACTGTTCTATTGCTCGTGCTCGTTCTCTTCGGGGCGCTGGTCGGGATCGGGCATCTGCTGTGGGTGGGAATTGCCACGCTGCTGGGCTACCAGGTGCGAACGGTTTCGCGGTTTCAATCGAAATCCCAACAGCAGCACAGCCAGGGTCAGTCGGTCGAGGAAACTCTAAACGATCTGGCTGTGGCGGGGCTCATCGACAAGCCGACTTTGTTTCGCGTTCTTGAAGCGTTGAAGATCCACCGCGTGCGATCGTTGACGCCGGTAGAGTTGATCGCGACTCGCGCGACACAACAAGCATCTCCCCCGCCCCTCCCGGCAATTCCGGTCGAGCCCATCGCGGCCGATTTTAAAGCTTCGGCAATATCTGATTCTCTGGAGCTAGCGCCCTTGCCGGTGCCGACGATCGGTTTGCCACCGTCTGCGCCGTGGATCGACTCCGCCGTCGCGCAAGCGATTCGACCGGAGCCTGCTTTTCAACGACCGATGGCGGTAATCCAGCGGCGAACTTTCTCGGCCGTCCTGGCTTCGTTCATGGAGGAAAGCAACATTCGCTGGGGCGAGTTACTGGGCGGCCTGCTGATCGTCGGCTGCTCGATCGCGCTGGTCATAAGCTTTTGGGCCGACATCGCAAGCCGGCCGGCCTTCAAGTTCTCGCTATTCACTGCGGTCACGGCGGCAATCTTTGGCATTGGCCTGTACAGCGAACATCGCTGGAAGCTTCCAACGACGAGCCGAGGTGTGCTGCTCATCGCGACACTTCTGGTGCCGCTCAATTTCGTGGCGTTTTCCGCTTTCAGTATCCATGCCACCGGCCTCGCAGATTTCGTCGCCGAGGCGATCGCGCTCGCACTTTTCACTTGGCTCTCATTCAAAGGCGCAAAAGTCATCGCGCCGCAATGGCCGGCAATTCTCACGGCCGGAATCAGCGCTTTGTCGGCCTTCATGCTTTTTGCGCACGCGATAGCACGGCGTCATCTTCAGCCGGGCCTGCTTCTCTTGTGCGGCGTGTCTCCGGTTTTGATTTACACGCTTTGCAACGGCGCGATGGTTGTTGCCGGGCGTAGATGGAAATCGCTTCACGCCGCGGCGGCAGATGCGATGTTGCTGGTTCTGGGCGTGCTGTCATTTGCCGCGGTGTTGGCTTTGGGATCACTGATCTGGGCGACCGGCCATCTTCAGTGGGCATTGACCTGGTCGTCACCGCTCATGGCACTTGCGGGGATTTCGCCTTTGCTGGTTGGCCTATTCGTGTTCCGGCGCGCACAAGGCAGCAACCTTGGCCGGCATCGAATGACCGGGGCTTTCGCGGCCATCATCGGATTATTCAGCATCATCGGTGCGATGGCTATCGCCTGGCCCATCGCGGCTATGACGCTGCCGATCGGATTTTATGGATTTGCAATTTGTACAGCGCTGGGCCTGACACTGAAGACTCCCAAAGGTCACCTGCTGGCGCTGGCCTGCCTGACTTTTGCCTGGCTCATCGGTTTCCATCACCTGTCGGCTCATGTGCGGTGGACGAGCTATGAACTCAATGCGTTGGCCGGCTTGTTTGTACCGCGAGCCGGCGTCGCGTTGGCCATCCTGGTCGGCATCATTGCAATGGGGTCCATCGTATTCGATCGACTCGGACGCGCCGCCGATTCAAAGATCTACCTGGGCTTTTGTCTGCCGGTGGCGGGACTAAGTCTTCTTTTGCTCAACCAGCAGGGCTTTGGTCTTGCCGGCGATCCGTTTGCCGCGACGTGGGTGTATAGCAGCTATGCACTCCTCGGTTTCGGCTTTGCTCGGCGCAATCGTTCGCAAGCCGCGAGCTGGATCGGCTGGCTGATGGCGCTGGCCGCCTTCGTCCAAGGGTTCATGAGCCATTCCGTTGGCCATGATCCTTTCCTGCCGGCCATGCTGGCGTGGACGATGCTAGCCGCGCTAGGGCAACTGTTTCTTCATCACACCGATCGGAATCAGCCGCTCGTCCAATCGAGCAGGGTTGTCTCGATGGCTGGAAGTATCGCCATTGCTGCGATCGCACTTTTTGGTGCGTTCTGGCCAGCGTGGGCTCATGTCGCGCAGTCAGGTTCGTCTATCACTGCGTGGCTCTTTCTCGGGGCACTGATCGTTGCTCTTTCACTGAATGTTCTGATCCATGGCAATCGATTGTCGCGACATGCACTGATCCTCTCCGCTTGGACTGCCTGCCCGATGTTCGCGGCGCGATTCACTAACTTTGCGACGCTTGCGCTCGCGATGCAGTGGTCACTGGCGGCCTACTTGCTGCTTGGATTTGTGATTTGGCTTGCCGCTTCGCGCCGCCCGCGCGGTGATTCAACCACGACCGGCATTGACACGCCCTGGCAACTGTTCCTCTGGATAGCAATCGCGCCCATCGCGCTGCTTTCAATTGCAGCCGTCGGGTCAGCACTACTCAACCTCACAGCTCCTCGAACAGGTTTGCCTTGGATCGGCCCGGACCTGTCCCGCGCGCTTCCGCTGCTGGCCGTCAGCTTCGTCTTGATCGGCTATGGTTTGCGAGCGCGAAAGCCGGTGATAATCTTTGGCGGCTCCCTCGTCGCCTGCTTCGCGCTGACGACCTACCAATTGCTGGCGATGCTGTTCGGAGCCCTGGCTTCGGCAGACATCGTCCGACTCGCGCAAGCTAATGCAGCAGTGATGGCGGGATTCGCGCTGATTTGGCTGGGATCCCGGCGAATGTCGAGTCGCCGGGAGCTCACTGACGCAAATCTCTTCATCGGCGGGCAATCGATCGCGGCCATTCTCCTGCTGTCTTTGCCTCTATTGTGGTCGCTACCAAGTCTAATGTGGATGTGGCACGGAGCGTCGCCCGCCGTCTCCGACGCCTGGGCCTGGGCGGCAACAATCCTTGATCTTTCCGCATTTCTCTTATGGAAATCGACGTCACCCAACCGATTGCGCGTTCGCTCGATCGTGCTCGCTGGAATGATGATCGACATGCTGGCCGCTCTTACGGCCGATGTGCTCTGGCAGCAGGGATTCCATGTACTACTGGTCGGAGCGGTGGCCTTCGCGGCAGCCTTGCTGATCGCAGCATGGCAATATTCGGTGAGATTCAGCGAAGGAATTGTTCTGGGCCAAGCGTTTGAGCTGGATCATGCAAAGGGTCCTCTTGCCTATCAGCGACCATCGCCCAATACATATGAGCGCATCCTCGCCCGGCTCGCAGTGCGATTTGGCGGGCAGAATCTCGCGAGCGTCGTCAAACTCTGGGTGTTGTTGATCGGCGCATTCGTGATCGCAGCCGCAATTCTTGGCTCCGCCTTCGATCCGGCGGCCGCATTATGGATGCCGGCGATCGTAATGAGCGTCGCGTTGCTCTGGACGATGCTGGCCTGCTGGGCATGGAGGCCGGGCGTCCTTTATGGCGCGAACTTCGCCATTGTTGTCGCGGCTAATTTGCTCTATTTGCTCAAGCTCAATTCGATCTATCCCGGCGGCTCCGCTTTCTTTGCGATCAATGTTTTCGCGCTCGCGTTCCCGGCGATGGCATGGCTGGTCCTGGAACTTCAGCTCTTCCGCCGCGGGCCGGAGAAACTGGCGAGCCGGCTGCCGGTCTATCGCGTGGCGACTTGGGTTGCAATTACGCTCATCGCATTGTTTGCGACGCTCGCTGGCCCGGTACTGCAACTATTTGCCGGCTCCCAAAGCGATCTGCTTACGATTTACGCGGCGCTCGCGGCTGCAGGTGTGTCGACAGCCGCTTCGCTTTGGGATCCCCAGGCGCGCCGGCCGATCGTTGGTCTATATATCCTTGGTCTGGCAGCGGTTCTCATCGGCCTCGAATCGCTGAACGTCAATTCCGATTGGCTCACCTGGCACGCCTGCATTGATCTTGCCGCGTTTTCGCTGGCCGTTGCCGGGGTCTTGCGGATTTCTCGGAACCTCGGGGGCGTTGCAAAGGCACTCGGTATCCCTGTTGAAGGGCGATCGCTTTCCATCGCGTGGCTGCCCGCCGCCCAAACCTGCGTTTCAGTTGTGGTTGCAATCCTCGCGTTTTACGCAGAATTGAATCTGGCAGACAGCTCGGCACGATGGTTTGCAGCCGTCGCTCTGATGGGTCAGGTGATTTCGCTCGGTTTATTAGCCCACCAGCTCGGGAACCATGTCGCGCGCATTGCAACGCTTTTGTTCGGCGCACCAGCAATAGTTGCTCTCTCGTGGGCACCCTTTTCGCCGGGTGCTGCGATGCTGGCCGAGCGAAGCGTCTCAGCATTCTGCGCATTAAGCGCAATCGCAGCGATCTACTGGTGGTTCCTGTCTTCGGCTGATGAACCGTCCGCCTGGAAAAAGGCGGTGGCCGACATCTTCCAGACCATCATCGGCCTGGACCTCGTCATCATACTCGGCACGCTCGCACTCGAAATCTCAAGCCTCCTCACAGGCGGGCGCGTGATGATGCATCCGCTGGCGATCTGGGCGTTTGCCTTAATCGTTCTGATCGGCAGTGTTGTCTGTCTGATGGTCGCAATCCATGGCAAGGAGATGGCGAGCACCTGGCGATCCGGTTGCGTTTACGCCGCCGAAGCACTGGTGGGCATCGCTTTCATCCATCTCCGACTGACTGCACCATACCTGTTCGGTGGAATCCTTGCGGCATGGTGGCCGCTGGTGGTGATGGCGATTGCCTTTGCGGGGCTGGGCGCCGGTCAGTTGCTTGCCCGCTCGGGGCAAGAAGCGATCGCCGAGCCGATCGAGCGGACGGGAATCTTCCTCCCGCTGCTGCCGGTGCTCGGTTTCTGGCTGATGCCGTCGTCAGTCAATCTGCAAACGCTACTGCTGGTTGCCTGCCTGTTCTACAGCGTCGTCGCGGCGGTGCGCCGATCATTCGGCTTTGCCGTGATGGCTGGTCTGGCAGGCAACGGCGCGCTCTGGCGAGTCCTGTCACAATCGGCTGGTCTGGGCTTCTTCGAGCATCCGCAGCTTTGGATCATTCCGGTCGCGCTGTCGGTGCTGGTTGCCAGCCAGATCTATCAAACACGCCTGTCGGCCGATCAACTTCGGGCCGTGCGATATCTCTGTCTCCTGGCAGCTTACATCTCTTCCACAGCCGACGTTTTCCTCAATGGTGTTGCCGTGGCGCCGTGGCTGCCGCTGGTGCTGGCGGGACTTTCCGTAGCAGGTGTGATGGTTGGTGTGGCTTTGCGGATCCGTCCCTTCCTCTACCTGGGAACGATGTTCCTGGCCCTTTCGATCTTCACGATGATCTACTACGCCTCGGCTGAGCTTCACTGGACCTGGATCTGGTACGTGGCCGGAATCCTGCTGGGCGGCGGCATCATCACCTTCTTCGCCCTCTTCGAGAAGAAACGCAGCCAAATGCTGGCGCTCGTGGATGGACTCAAACAGTGGCAATAAGAGAAGGTGCCGCCGATGGAATCGTTGCGCGAAGAGCGATCAAATGCACCGGGATAGCCTGGGTTAGCCGCGACGCGCAGCGGAGCGCTTTCCGATCCACTCGAAAAAGCGCTCCGCTGTCGCGTTGCGGCTAACCTTGGCATATTGAGGCCGTAAGCAATCCTTACGACTTACTCTTGGCCTTGGGCGAAGTCGCGTCGACCTTGGTCAGCACGCCTTCGCTGGAGATCGTCAGCTTGAGCGACTGGCCCTCCTTGAGATCGTCAAGCTTGGCTTCTTTGCCGTCGAGCGTGATCTTGGTCTTATCATCAGTCACAAGGAGCCACTCCTTGCCGGTGCCCTTGGCGCCGCCCTTATATATGATGTTCTTGCCATCGACCTTTTCGAGCACGCCCGTCTTTGATGCCCGCTTGTAGTTGGCATCCGGAGCGGCATGAACGAACGAAGTGAAAGTGAGAATCCCAACCATCGCCAGCAGCGCAATCAGATAACGCATCGAATCCTCCAGCCCTGTGAAATGGGCGAATGAAAAAATTGGTCCCCAGATGCGGCCCCGCGCCACCGCGGATGCTGCTCCCGCCAGGACTTGTGTTGGCTCCCATCATCGTCGCCGAAGCCAATCGATGGCAAGCAGAAAATCATTTGACGACAGATGCCCTGCCGCCCAATGACCGAAAACTAGGGGAAATGTACGGGGTAACGTGCAGCTCTAGGAGATGACCGCCAGGCTGCGCAGCGATTTGGGACGCTCGAAGGCAATATCCTCTTCGACGACCGTCCGCAATTCGGTTTCCCCGCCATAGTCGCGCTGGAGCCGATCGATCAGCGCCTTGACCAGATGCTCTGGGGCCGACGCCCCCGCGGTGATCATGACCGTCTTGATGCCTTTGAACCAGGCCGGGTTCAGCTCCGATTCATCATCGATCAGGTAGGCCGGCTTCCCCAGTTCATGCGCGGTTTCGACGAGTCGCAGGGAATTGGAGCTGTTCTTGCTGCCGATCACTAGCACCAGATCACTGTCGGGGCTAAGCTGCGAGACGGCATTCTGCCGATTGGTCGTCGCGTAGCAGATGTCTTCCTTCGGCGGCGCCTTGGCGTGCGGGTACTTCTTCTTGAGCGCGGTGATAATGCGCTGCGCATCAAAAACGCTCAGCGTCGTCTGCGTCACGTAGGCTACTTTTGCCGTCGTAGGAATCTCGAGCTTGTCCACCTCTTCGGGGCTCTCGACGACGGTAATGTGTTCGGGCGCTTCGCCAACCGTACCAATCGCCTCATCATGCCTGCGATGGCCGATGAAAATGATGTGGTATCCGTCACGGGCAAACCGCAGCACTTCCAGGTGAACCTTAGTCACCAGCGGGCAGGTGGCATCCACTTCCACCAATTTTCGCGCCTTGGCATCGCGGCGCACCGTCGGCGAAATGCCATGCGCGCTGTACACTACCAGGCCGCCCTCGGGCACTTCGTCGATGCTGTCCACAAAGGTCACGCCGCGCTCGCGAAAGCCATCGACGACATGCCGATTGTGCACGATCTCATGAAACACATAGACCGGCGGCCCTTTCAGCTTGAGGACCTGGTCCACCACGTCGATGGCCATGTTTACGCCGGCACAAAAACCACGAGGATTGGCAAGAAGAATTTTCATTCGCAAAGCTTCAGTCGGGCATCCGGGCCCACAAGGAAATTATAGAACTGCCATCCAAGGCAGTTGATTTTTTGACAGCCCCATAGATTACCGCAACATGATCGCCTTCGCTACCGCCGCGGTTGACCCTGTCGCGGTGCCCCGTATTCTTCACGCCATCGTTGACTGCGGTTGCGTGATTCAACTTCTTACGATTGCGAGGCCGACGTGGCAGCCATCCGTCCGTTTGCGGGCATCCGATTCAGCCAGGGGCATGACATTTCCAATCTGATCGCCCCGCCTTACGACGTGCTGGATGAAAAAGGGAAGGCGGCGCTGCAGCAAAAGAGCGACAAGAATGTCGTCAACATCGATCTGCCCCACTTACCCGCGAAGACTGCCGGGCCGGATGCGGTTTATCAGCAGGCCAATGCCACCATGCAAGCCTGGCTGACAACCGGCATCCTCAAGCGCGATTCTCGGCGGGCGCTTTATCCTTATGCCCAGACTTTCAAGCACAATGGCAACACCGTTCACCGTCGCGGCTTCATTGGCCTCGTGCGCCTTTCGCCATTTGGAGAGGGGCATGTCGTGCCCCACGAGAAGACATACAAAGGGCCCATCGAAGATCGCATGAAGCTCATGCGCGCGACGGGGGTGCAGCTTTCGCCGATCTTCGGCCTGTTCAGCGATCCGCGCAATGAGATCAACAATCTTCTCTATCAGAACGCGGGCCGGCCTGAGCTTTCGGGGACGATGGATGGCGTGCAGAACGATCTGTGGAGCGTGATCGATGCCGAGGTTGAAAACCAAGTCATCGATCTGATGGGGCATAAGCCGATCTACATCGCCGATGGGCATCATCGCTACACGACCGCGCTTCAATTTCAGAAGGAAATGGCGTCGCTTCATGGCGGCACGCTCCCGCCCGATCACCCGGCCAATTACTGCATGTTCGTTCTGATCAGCATGCAGGACCCGGGCCTGATGATTCTGCCGACGCATCGACTCATTGGCGGCTTGGGCCGATTCGATATGGATCGCTTCCGCGCGGCGATTCAGCCGCATTTTGCGGTGGAAGCGACGAACCTTTCTCCAGACCAGATGCCCGAGGCAGTGCAGACGCTGGCTAATGGGCCCGCCAATACATTTGGCCTCTATGATGGCGCAACGAAAAAGCTCTACACCCTTCGGCTCATCAATCTCGACTTGCTCAAGCGCATCGAGCCCAAGCAAAGCGATGCCTGGCGGCAGCTCGATGTGGCTATTCTTCAGCGCTACTTGCTGGACGAAATCCTCCAGCCTCGCTTTGCTGGCACTACTGAGCTAACCAAAGGCTACACCGCCTATCCAGAAGAGATCGTGCCGCAGGTGGATGGGAACAAATATCAGATCGCTCTGCTGCTTCGGCCCACGCCTTTGCATGCCCTGGAAGAGCTTGGGAAGCATGGCGAAGTGATGCCGCAAAAAAGCACCTTCTTTTTCCCCAAGCTGGCAACGGGCATGGTGATGTATCCTTTGAAATAGCATTGAAAGGAACATGCCGATGCAATTGCGACTTCGTGGAAATGTCATTTCGTGGCTTTGTTGCCTCCTGTTCAGTGTCGCGCCGTTCGCAAACGCAGCAGAATGGCCGCAATATCGCGGGCCTGATGGCGATGGAATCACTTCTGAACAAATTTCGCCGTGGACACCTCAAACCCTCAAGCAGCTCTGGAAGATTCCCGTCGGCGAAGCCTTTGGCTCATTCGCCGTTGCCGATGGACGCGGCTACTACTTTGCCAATCGAAATGGCGTGGAAGTCTGCCATGCGGTCGATGTCTCCACCGGAAAAGAGTTTTGGGCCACGGACATTGGCAGAACCATCTACGAAAATGAAGGTGGTAATGGGCCGCGCACAACGCCAGCGGTCCGCGACGGCCGAGTCTGTGTGATGAGCACCTACTGCAAGCTGGTCTGCCTCGATGCAAATTCTGGCAAACCCGTCTGGTCGCATGATCTGGTTCACGAATTTGGCGGAAAGCTGCCCAATGCCATCAGCAAATGGGGCAATGCGACTTCGCCTCTGATTGAAAACGGCAAAGTCATTGTTGCCGGCGGAGGAAATGATCAGTCGCTGCTGGCCTTCGACCTCAAAGACGGCCATGTCCTCTGGAAGACCGGAAGCGAATCGATCACGCACGCCAGTCCGACACCCGTCACGATCCTCGGCGCTCGGCAAGTGATTTTTTACACCACGTCCGGCCTGGTTTCGATCAATCCGGACAATGGCCGCTGGCTCTGGCACGCCCACGTCAAATTCAGCGTCGCGACGGCTGCCTCGCCGGTCGTCGAAGGCGACATTGTTTATTGTTCATCCGGTTATGGCGTCGGCGCAATCGCTTTCAAGATCCAAAAGTATGGCAACGCATTCAGCGCCACTCAGCTTTGGAAAACGCCCGGCAAACTCGTGAACCTCTGGTCAACGCCCATCGCCTATCAGGACCATCTTTACGGCCTCTATGGCTTCAAAGAATTCAACACGATGCCGCTGAAGTGCATCGACCTGAAGACGGGAAAGGAAATCTGGTCACACGAAGGCTTTGGCCAAGGTGGATTGATTTTGGCCGGCGGC
>Ga0134128_10001152_pt1 | contig 35040 bp, 36 predicted proteins | sample KB31754_FD_96462 | JGI IMG/M metagenome (GOLD analysis project Ga0134128, IMG submission 96462) | Terrestrial soil microbial communities with excess Nitrogen fertilizer from Kellogg Biological Station, Michigan, USA - KB3-175-4 | ecosystem: Environmental > Terrestrial > Soil > Unclassified ...
GCCAGCAGTATCAAAAGATATTTTCCTTTCATGGAGTGTAACTTTAATTGTTACACAAAAGTTGCATGTTATCAATTCGTCAAAAAATTATTAGAATGCCTTAACAATGCATTAGCAACTGATTAGCAATTAGATAACTATGCATAATTAAATACTTAATGTTATTAATATATATTTTTGGCAGTAACCGTTAGATTTTCGATTGTGAACGCTAAATTTTTTTCTGTAATCGTAATTTGAGCAAGATGAAATGATGTATTATAAAATGCGAAATGCGTTTTTACTCAATGAATTGGATCAGGTGATTTTGGGAGAATTTATACCCTAAAGCGTATACCAAAAGTTATGGGAAAGTAATAGACCTTGTAATGGTATGGATTGTCAAGTGTCATGCTTTTTGGGTCGTTATAATTAAAGTTAGTATATCTTAATGAGCCCTCTACACTAAGGCCTATGGCATCAGATAAATAAAATACGGCACCTCCCTGCAACCCTCCTATGTATCCTATTACTGAATTGTATGTTGTGGTATAGCCGGACGGTATTCCATTGTTACCATTAGGATATTCCCATGTATTGACTCCTACATCTGCAATGGCAGGGCCAGCCATAATGCCTGCAAAAAAATAGCCATTCGAAAAGTCGAACATACGATTGAGAAATACATAAGGTGCTATTAGAGGTTTGGCTAAATTGTTATACACCCGGGATGTATACACAGGCATCAGGTAATTATATTCTGAAAGGCTAACCATTTCACCGCCAATGCCTATCTGGTATTGAGGCAGCATAAGGGCGGCTTTAAAGCTGATAGCATAGCCGATTTTTGCTTTATCCTGGTGAGTATATATGTTTTTTACAGGAAGAGAATGAAAATTAATACCACCATTTATTCCTACCTCAAAATTTTGCGCACAACACAAAGAAGGTGCAATACATAATAGAATCAGTAATTTCTTCATACCTCAAAGTTTTATGCCCCTACCAAAGTTATTATTTTCTTATGCTTCATTTATTTATTAAGGAAAGATTTTTTCCTAAATGACCTTGATGCACAATGGGGCTTCCATTTTCATTTACAAAAAATTTGTTGATATTAATTTGTCTCTTTTTCTGCAAAAGCAGATACAATTTTAGAATTTTGCCGGATAACGGTTTAAAAACAAACTATGAATGTTGAAGAATTGAGAGAATATGCTCTTTCAAAAAAGGATACTGAAGAAGACTTTCCTTTCGGGGCTGAGGTATTGGTGTTTAAAGTAAAAGGGAAAATTTTCCTGTTATCAAATATTTATTCACAACCTCTGCAGTTTAATGTAAAATGTAATCCGGAGAAGGCAATAGAGCTTCGCGAACAATATGATTGTATCCTCCCTGGATATCACATGAATAAAAAGCATTGGAATACTGTCATTATAGATGGCACATTAAATAATAAACAGCTAATGGAAATGATAGATGAATCGTATATCTTGGTTTCGAAAAAGAAATAGCATTTTAATGAAAAAATTAATACTTCTGGTTATACTAACAGGATTGTTTAAGTCCTCTTTCGCCCAGGTAGAAATGCCATTTTCTTTTAAATCTGATGATGATAACAGATTAATCAAAGAAGAAGATTCAGGAAGCTATTATGTTGCAACCGGCGATACTACAAATATTGTTTTTATAGGTGAAGATGAATCAATTTACAGATTATTCAATATAGATAATAAACTTCTTTGTGAGGGGAATTTTAGCACAGAAGGCGATAGATATCTTCATGAAGGGAAATGGACAGAGTATTATACAAATGGTAAGATCAAAACAACAGGATATTATCATAAAGACAATCCTGTCGGACTTTGGCAATCATTCTATTCAAATGGTCAATTAAAGCGTACTTGTACTTATACACTCATTGAGAATAAGGGCACTTATTACTGCATGACAGGTTTATACCAGGATTATTTTGAAAATGGCCAGGTAAGGATTAGTGGGTTATACAAAGCCATTATAGATGAAAATAGCAGAGATACAGTATATTCAGAAGACCCTGTTACAGGTAAAAGCATTCCTAAAATAGATATTGGCCATCGTCCATGGCCACAGAAGTTTGGCATGTGGGAATACTACGATGAAAAAGGGGCGTTGGTAAAAAAAGAAAACTTTTAACATTATAGCTATCCTAAAATACTAAGCCAGTTATCAATTTTTTTTCTGTTTTTATGTACCTTTTTTTGCAGGTGTAATAATAGCTCTCTTTCTTGTCCTATTTTATATACCAGATCTTCTGCTGTGAGATACGGATTTTCCTTTTTTAATTCTTTTTTCAATTCAGGCCATTCCTTTTTGAAGTCTTCAGTGTCCATAAAAAATATGTGTTTACATTAAGCATCAAAAAGTTGTGCCATCCGACTTAAATCATTTATTCTTTTTATTTTCAGCAAATAATTTTTTTACATGGAAACAGCTTTAGGAATTGGCTCCCGCGTGGAGCATCCGCACTTTGGTAAAGGAGTAATAGTGGATATATCTTCTGAATCATATATTATATGGTTTAAATCTCAAAACGGTACAAAAAGTATTAATAAGGATTATGCAGAATTACGTGTAATAGAAAAGGCTGAATCTACCAGCAGTGAGGGTGATAGCATAACTCTTTCTGATATTGAACAGGCGTTGCAAAACATCCTCGATCAACGCCTGCATGAAATGCAGATAGTCCCAATGGGTTTGAAATGGAATAATGGCACACTCATATTAAAGCCTTCTGACCCAAATCTTCAGGCTAAAGAAATGCCTATAGAAACCTTTTTTCACAAAATTGTAATGGTTCGTGATAGATTAAGGTTGATCGAGCAAAAAATAAACGCAAACAAAGTGCTCACAGATGAAGAGAAAGTAGATATACAACAATATGTAACTGCCATCTATGGTTCACTTACCACATTCAATGTATTATTTAAAGAAACCCATCACCAGTTTAAAGGAATGGCAGGCAAGGAATAGTTATATAAGCTAATGGACCTTAATTAAGTAAATTATGGTGCAATTTTTGCATATCATCCTCATACGTCTAATGTCTGAAATATGATTAGTATTAAAAAGTTTGCGTGGCTATTATTATTGGGAAGTTGTTTTGTGTCATGTCGCAAAGATACTTATAACGCACAACCATCGTATGGATACCAAAATGAGTTTAATGATGACTTTAATGCCGACACCCATAATTGGTCATTTAGTGATCCTGCGGATTCAGCTTTTGTTTCCATTAACAATGGATACCTTGACTATTACTATAATCCGCCTCTAAAAGGTTCGAATACTGTGGCAATTGATATAGGGCTGAATATCAATTACAACTTTACGTTAGCGACTTCTATCCAATCTAATAACGTCATGGGGCTTGCTTTTGGAGTTTCAAATGCTGTTTATGGTTATGCGTTTATGGTAGATAACAACGGCAATTTTGCGCTGTATAATGAAGGTAGTGCTTCTGTCCAGCCACAGGCAATTCTTGATTGGCAAAGCAATCCTGCTGTTAAAATAAATACATGGAATACACTTGAGATAGATCAGGTGGGATCGGCCTGGCAGGGATATATAAATGGTACTAAGGTTTTTGACATGCAAAGTCAACCATTAAGCGGTACTAAGATTGGTTTTATCGTATTGAACGGTACTGAAGGATATGCCGATTACCTTACGGCACAATGGTAAAAAAAAGCACACGCCAAATATTAAAGCAAATCCCTTACAAACTGCAAGGGATTTGAAATTTAAGCCGTAGTGGAAATAAAAAGTTATCCTAATGACTTCAACCAATGTACAACCTCATCTCTCGTTTTGCCTAATTTCTTTTGTAAACGCCCTAACAGTTCATCGTCTTTTCCTTCTTCATACTTTAAATCGTCGTCTGTAAGGTCTCCGTTTGCTTGTTTTATTTTGCCTTTCCATTCGTTCCAATGGCCTTTTAGTTCCAGCTTGTCCATAGCATTTTTTTATTATAATAGATAAAAGTCATGCCACATAGGTAGGATCTCTCATGGCATCAATTTTTAATTTGATTATTAACAACATAGAAAACATGAGAGCATTTGCACTTTTTTTATTGGGAATGTCATTAGGCCAACAAACATTAGCCCAGCATTCTTCTGTTCTTATCAATGACAGTAGTGGCGCAGGATACACTTACCAGAAAACCATCAACGTACCGGGGGTAAGACAAAAAACACTTTACAATCGTATAAAGCCCTGGGTAATGAATGTTATGAATCATTCGGACAATTATATTGCAACAAGCGATGCGGCAAACGATTCTATTGCTACTATCTCTTTTCTTGAATTGGGAGACTTGCCCCAAATCCAAAATCAGTTTATTGAATATCAAGCTAATATCCATTTTTCTGATGGGGAAGTGCAGTTCAATGCGAAGTCTTTTATATATCATGGCAGCGTTATATTGACCAACAATATATACGATCTCCCTTTTAATAACCTTGGCAATATAAGCGCACCGATACAGGCAGCTATTTATACAGATTTTGATAGAAAATTTACTGCTTTGATCAATTCCCTGCAGGGAGCAGCAAAAGGTTACCTTGCCATTCCTGCCTCAGCTAAAAAATAGTAATTTTTACGCAATATAGCTTTAGGCTGCCTTTTCAGGCAGCTTTTGTTATATCTGCTTTTTACTTTTGACTTTCTATTCTACTTTCGCCCCACAAATAAATTATCATAATGCAGCAACTTATCGAAGCCGCTTATCAAAATCGCGAATTACTCAAAGAGCAACCCTACCAGGATGCTGTACGCAATGCTATTGAAGAAATAGATAAAGGCCGTCTTCGTGTAGCAATACCCGGCAGTAATGGATGGGAAGTGCAGCAATGGGTAAAGCAGGCTATTTTACTTTACTTCAGCATCCAGCCTATGCAAACATGGGATCTTGCTCCTCTTGAGTTTTACGATAAGATGCTGCTAAAAAAAGATTATGCTTCTCTCGGTGTCCGCGCCGTGCCTACGGCAGTTGCACGCTATGGTGCATATATAGCACGTAACGTGGTGCTAATGCCGTCTTATGTAAATATAGGCGCTTATGTAGACGAAGGCACAATGGTTGATACCTGGGCTACAGTTGGTTCCTGCGCACAGATAGGCAAAGGAGTTCATCTTAGTGGTGGAGTTGGCATAGGTGGTGTGTTAGAACCGTTACAAGCGGGGCCGGTTATTATTGAAGATGGATGCTTTATCGGATCGCGTTGTATTGTTGTTGAAGGAGTAGTGGTAGAAAAAGAAGCTGTACTTGGCGCCAATGTAGTGCTTACACAGTCAACAAAGATAATTGATGTTTCAGGTACTGAACCTGTTGAGTATAGAGGCCGCGTGCCGGCGCGCAGCGTTGTGATTCCTGGTAGCTATACTAAAAAATATCCAGCAGGTGAATACCAGGTTAGTTGTGCTCTTATTATCGGTCAGCGAAAAGCTTCTACCAATCTTAAAACCAGCCTCAACGATGCACTTCGGGAATTTAATGTTTCGGCATAGCTTTATGTAATTTGTAGTGTTGCTTTATATGCATTTCATGCTATTGGATATTAATACTGCATTTCTCGATTATGAATTTCTCGGAGAGAAAGTATCTAATTATTTATGGTTTGCTGGCATTGTGTTGGCTACACTACTTTTCAAGCGCTATGCGGCATAGTTATTGGCAAAAATCAGCGCTGTCCTGGCAAGGCGTTTCAGTCACGTAAAGCATGAGTTTAAACTACAGCTACAGGTAAGACGTCCCATGGAGCATTTATTAGAGACTGTCCTATACTATATTGCCATTAATCAGTTATCGGGTTTGCTTAATCAGTTTGTTTTTCGCCACTACACGGGTAAGAAAAATGAGCTCGTAATAAGGCTTGGCGATGTGGTTGATCATGTTTTCCTGTTTCTGTTTATATTATACTTTACTCAATTACTTTCACGTATAATAGATTTTTACAGTGATGTGCAATTGGAAAAAGCACACCAGGAAAACAATCGTGAGCGCGTACAATTACTACCGTTAATCAAGGAGATTGCCAAGCTCCTGTTATGGACACTAAGTGTCTTTTGGGTAATGGGTAGTGTATTTCACGTCAATATCCCTGCGCTTATTACAGGTTTGGGTATAGGCGGAGTAGCTATTGCACTTGCAGGTAAAGAAACGGTTGAGAATTTTTTTGCTGCATTTACAATTCTTACAGATAAGCCTTTCCAGACAGGTGAAACCATAAAAGTGGGAGATATAGAGGGTGAAGTGGAAAAGATAGGTTTCCGCAGCACAAGAGTTCGAGGAGGTGATGGCTCTTCATTCATTATCCCTAATCAGACACTGGTAAGTCAAAATCTTATCAACCTTACACAACGCGATACGAGGGGAATGAAGCTAGTGGTAAACATCAAATATGGTGTATCTCATGCGGCATTGCAACAGATGATCACTGAGCTTAAAGCGATGGTGCAGCAAAATCTGCATATTAAAGAACCTATAGAAGTAACCCTTGAAAGCTTTGGTGTAGAGACATTCCAGGTAGTGATTACCTATCACGTTCCTAACCCACTGCCAGCCAATGTCACTATTGATGAAGTAAAACAAAAAATAAATCTGCAGACTTACGATATTGTTACGAAATATGCAGCGCCTGTTAGTGTTACCGTGCCAATAACACCTAAGTAATAGGATTCCTCTTGTAATCTTTTTAAATACCTTTCCTTATATGCCACATGAGATCCAGGTTAAATCTGTGTTGAATAAAACCAGGCGCGGAGATTGGAAAAATATCAAGGCTTTTTGCATCAGGCACACAAATGCCTGTTTATTACAGCAATGCTTTTTATAAAAAAACTAATGAACTATCCGAAAAGTATAAACTGAAAAATTCAATCGTGTGATTCTGGTAGGATAAATTTATTGGCATGATAACTTAGGCTTGAGTATTACTAAAAATATTAGTATCATGGCAACTGATAATATTTACCTGGGCTCTCCTGATAATCCACGAACAGCGGCTATAGTTGGTTATATTACTGTTATCGGATGGCTTATTGCCTATTTTGCATTATATAATAAAGATAAAGGCAGCATTGCGGCTTATCATTTAAGACAGACACTTCTATTGCATATTATCGGATTTATACTTGATATACTCAGCTTTCTATCCTTGTGGTCACTTTTCCCAGGAATAATTGTAACAATATTGGGTGTTATACTATTCATTCTGTGGATATGGGGATTAATATATGCTGTGAATCAGCAGGCAAAGCCAGTGCCCATTATAGGGAAACTGGCTCAAAGATTATTCAAAAATTTATAAGCTAATTATTTATCAGGCTGGGTATTCGCATTATTCTTATTATCACTCATACTATTACGCTTTACCCCATTTTTGGTATTTGTTTTTGATCTTTTATGCTTACTACTGTTGCTATCTTCCGGCGCGTTTCTTTGATGGGTAATAAATGTATCAGTGCCAGCTTTAGGGATTACTTTTTTTCCAGTCTGCCCATTTGCTTGTGCATAAGCTATTATCACGATACCCAGCATTAAAATGATTTTTTTCATAATTCATGGTTGTTAAATTGTTAGCGATTATTCATTTCCCTGCATATTTTAGCACATTGCGTGCATGATTCTGCACATTCCTGACAATGATTGTTGTCGTGCTTAGCACATTCTGTGCCACAAGCATCACAAATATCTGCACAAATAGTGCACAATTCCATTACCTGGCTGCTTCCCAAACTCATTAGCTGAGCCGTACAATAGCAAATAGTCGCACACTCCATATCCAATTGCACACACTGTGTCATATCCTGAACATTACTTTCTTTCAGGCAGCAGGATGCACAATGGTTACATAGCGCAGCACATTTCAGACAAGCTTCAATACATTCTTTATATTTATGGTAGCTCATAAGGAACAATTAATATTAGGATAGCAACATTATTATGCCAGTAAAGCCAAAAACATTGCTCCCTCAAGCTGATCCATAAGCTTCAATCCCCCAGCTTAATATCTGTATCTATTTGAAGATTGTTTTACTTGAAATTTGTATTAAAATGTAATTTTAGGTATATGGGGCGTTTTGAAAATATTTTACGAAAGGCTGAGGATGGGACTTAGAATTTGTGCAATATGGATGTCTTTAAGTGAATTTTTTATGAATTAAAACAGATACTTTATGGAAATCAAGACAGTTGGTTCATTCATGGAATATTATGAACGGGTACGTGGCCGTACATTACGCTTATTACGAATTATTCCACCAGAGCAAATAGACTGGGCATACAAAGAAGATAAATATTCGATAGCCGATACCATACGCCATATAGCAGCCATGGAACGCTATATGTTTGCGGAAAATGTGATAGGGCACAGAAGTCGTTATAATGGTTGTGGAAAGGAACTTGCAGATGGGTATGATGAGGTAATGGCATTTTTTAATGAAATGCATAAACAGTCGATGGAAATGTTTAGGACGCTTAGTAATGAAGATCTGACAAAAAAATGTGTTAATCCAGCCGGGCAGATCGTGATATGGAAATGGCTAAGGGCTATGATAGAGCACGAAATACATCACCGGGGCCAGATATATGTGTACCTGGGGATGCTCGGTGTAAAAACGCCACCTATTTTTGGCCTAACGGCTGAAGAAGTTCAGGAGTTAAGCATTAACAAGTATGTGAACTAAGTTAGTTAAGGTTAAAATGTTTTGATGCCATTTTCTCCACTTCTGCACCTATGGCTAATGACGCTGTTGCTGCGGGAGATGGAGCATTCAGAATGTGAATCGCATTGCCACTATTTTCTATCTTGAAATCGTCAATCATTTCACCTTCCTCAGCAAGAAGCATGGCGCGAACACCCGCACGGCCCGGAACCAGATCATCCATTTCGAGAGAAGGGATAAGAGCCTGTAAACGCCGCAGGAATAAACGTTTGGAGAATGCACGCCTGTATTCATCGAGGCCAAAACGCCAGTGCTTGTAGAAGAACTTCCAGGTACCGCCAAAAGAAAATGCTTCGGCAGTATCACGCAACGAAAAGTCTGTTTTTCCATAGCCTTCACGCTTAAATACAAAAACTGCATTTGGACCGCATTCAGTGCCGCCATGTATCATACGTGTAAAGTGCACGCCGAGAAATGGGAATTTAGGATTGGGAACGGGATAAATCAGATTCTTTACTTTGTTCATCCCTTTTTCTGATAAGTCGAAATAATCGCCACGAAAGCCGACGATCGTTGCATCGGTTTTCACTCCTTCTTTGCGTGCTATTCTATCTGATTGCAAGCCTGCGCATGTAATAATGTAAGTACCACTGAATGTGCCTTTGGGCGTAACCACGTCTGTATGGTCTGAATGCTTTTCAAAAGCTGTGGCTTCGTAGCCTGTTAATACTTTACTGCCATTAAATTTTTGCTGAATCAGCTCTGCATATTTGCGGGCAACTTCTGCATAATCAATAATGCCCGTGCACGGCACCCATATACCTTCTATACCGACACAATAAGGCTCTATTTCCTTTATTTTTTGGGCATCTATCAGCTCTATTCCTTCCACCCCATTTTGTACACCATTATTGAATACTTTATGCATGTGTGCCAACTCTGATTCTTTAGTAGCTACGATGACCTTGCCACATATATCATGGGAAATTTTGTGCTCTTTTGCAAATGCAACAAGTTCACGTCTCCCATCTACACAGTTTTTGGCTTTGTATGAGCCGGGCTTATAATAAATACCGGAATGGATCACACCAGAATTATGTCCCGTTTGATGGGCAGCTACTTCGTTTTCTTTTTCAAGAACAAGAATTTTCTTATCTGGGTATTTAAGATTGATCTTATATGCTGAAGCGAGGCCAACAATGCCTCCACCTACTATAATAATATCGTAATGATTATCAGAAGTACTGGACAAGATGATGGATTTTACGGCGCAAAATTAGTAATAAACAGCCTTTAAAAGCATATTTAAAAATGCGCAAGCTATGAGTGATATAATGGTATGTTATACAAATTGCGTTCTATAATATATTTGTTTGTAAATAATTATCATATCAAATTGCTGTTTGATATTATGAAACGTTGTTGCATAGCAAGAGTTAAATTGCATAATAAACTGTAATATATTAAATTGTGATAAAATATTATTTTATGTACCGGGCTCTTTTATTAATGCTTGTTTTGTTTTTAAGCAGCTTTGATAATTTTTCATCTACCAACGGTATGGTAATGAGAACAGCGCAGCAAGAATTACCCCGATTCATGGCCTTGATACCTGCAGACCATGCAAACTTATATGGTTTTTCTACCGATGACAATCTGCAAACATGCACCGTTGGCAAACCTTTTCAAATGCTTGCACTAAATGCCGATTTTTATAACGGCAATTATGTAGCTGGTAAAACCTATATCGTGCCCGGAAAGGTATGGCGTGTCCCCGTAATATCTAATGGTGCATACCGCACTTTACTTACTGTTGCAGGAGACAATGGTAACTATAATGCAGTAGATATAGGTGGCGCAGGCCTGGCAACAGAATTACAACAAAAAAGCGCCGGTGCAAGCAAGGATGATAATTATTACTTGCTAAGAGTATATCCCCTTTCTGCTGATTTTTTTGTAGACGCAAAAACATCATCGCTGGCTGATGCTTCATTTATTCCGTTATCATCTGCGTATATGGCAATTCCTTCATTACAGAATAAATCTTATTCGATGGATGAAATTCTGGCTGTAATTAAATCCACTTTGAATCAAACTAAAAACTAAAAACCCTTATGAAGAAATATTTTACAGTTGCCGCTTTGTTTTGCAGTTTTATCGTGAATGCCCAGATATTGCCTGTGTCGCTGGTAGTACAGGAACAGGATCAATGGTGTTGGGCAGGATGCAGTAAGTGTATCCTGAATTATTATGGAGATTCCGTTAACCAATGTGATATAGCAGAGTATACACGTACAGTTGCGACCTGGCATTCGTTTGGTTCTACTAATTGTTGCATCAATTCCAGTCTTGGTTGCAATTACTGGAACTATAACGGGGGCTATGCAGGTAGTATTTGGGATATTCTATATCATTTCGATAGTATAGCTAACATTGTTGAAGATTACACTCTTACTACCGATGAAATAGCTGCACAGCTTTCCGCTAATCATCTTTTTGTTGAGCATTGGTCATGGCCGGGAGGAGGGGGACATTTTGTTGTAGGGTATGGTATTAGCGGCAGCGGTCGCAGTGCATCCATTTACTACATGAATCCCTGGCCTGGTGAGGGTTTGAATATTTGTACGTACAGTTGGATGCTTTCCGGCTCAAACGATATGGGAGACCATACCTGGGATGGTACTAATGTGATAACCAGCTATCCGCATACGGCGGGTATTGAGCCGTTATCACAAATACTTGTAAATGATATGGTATATCCCAATCCTTCGACGGGAACAGTGTGGATAAATGGCAATGTCAATGATGAGGTAGAGATATTTAATGCGACTGGTAAGAAAGTATATAACGCCAGTTTGAAAAATAAAGTTACTGAACTGGAGTTGGTAAATCTGCCCAAAGGCATGTATATAGTAAAGATAAAAACCAACGAAAGCAGCAATGTTTCCAAATTACTGTTGCAATAATTGAAAGTGAAGAAATTAATACATTTCCGCCCTTATTCCAGATACTGCGCTTACTATCAATGTTATGTTTATTCCTTTTTAACGCCACCAACAGCAGCCTTTTAAAGTATATTTAAACATGTGAACAAGTTACAAAATAAGCAGGTAGATTTTTTATTTCTTTGTATTACTAATTGATCTTTATTATGGATAACACTGCCTCCCTAATATTTCCTGAAAGAAGAGTTGTAGATGCTTCTTTTTTAAGGCGCTTTGCTGCCATTCTGATTGACACTATAGTATTATTAATACCAGATATTTTTCTTAGATATATAGTTGGTGCAGGAAATATAATGCAAATCTTCTACATGGATAGCGACCTGTTATTTAGAACAACAATTTATTATTTACTGAGTACAATAATAAGCTGGTTATACTTTTCCCTACAAGAATCGGGAGTGCATCAGGCTACGATTGGTAAGAGAGCAATGGGAATAAGGGTAACAAATATGGAAGGATTTCGGATCTCTTTTGCTAATGCCACAGGCAGATATTTTGCAAAAACTATATCATTTCTTATTATACTAATGGGTTACTTTATGGTATTGTGGGATGATAAGAACCAGGGATTGCATGATAAGCTGGCTAATACTTTGGTTGTAAAAGACACATTGCCAATATAAAGGAATTACAAACTATAACCCCTTTGATTAATAAAGTTGATAAAATACTATACAATAATTTATTATCAGGGATAGGATGCCTAACAAGGCCATGAATTTCCCATGCTCTCTTGTATTGTCATCGTAAGATGCTACCTGAGTACCATTTGGTAAAGTTTTTTTAGAACGCGCAACCTGCCAACCAATGATAATGCCAAAGATACCAGGAAGCATAAAAACATTATAAATGAGATTCATCCCAGCAATACCACCTACTATGGTTGCCGGAATGCCAATGAGAGAAAAAAAATAACCTAGTCTTATTAACCATTTACTTAACGATTTTTTCTCTGATAATGTGTCTATAAATTCATGCTGTAATTCCTCTTTTTTCTCTTCTGATATTTCAACTCCACGTTCTTTGAGGATCTGTAGCGCAAGATTATAGTTGAATGCCCCCCATTCGTCAGGTTTTTTAAGAACATCCATTAGCTCATTGTTTGTAAATGAAAATAAGGTATAATGTTTGTCGACCGTATTTATATCGACAGGTGTGTTCTCAATCAGGATTTTTTGTGCTTTCTCAAAATCGTCTGCATCTATCTTTAATAATACATAGTTATTGTATTGGGTACCTATAAAATTACTATCCAGGAGAGGAGGATTAGATTCAATTATTATATCAATACCATGCTCTTTTAATTTTTCTGCTACTTCATTTGCATCGTCTTCTGTTGCGAACTGCTGGAAAGTTAAGAAATGAGACATAGGTAGATTTTTAAAGACATTTCTTTAAGATAGTAAAGAATGCTCAATTTTGCATTATCTGGAAGGTAATTCCTTTTTCATAAGCACGTCAGTTTGTGCATCAGGGCCTAGCATGAATATATGTGAGCCAAAAAGTGTAAATCCCCACCGCTTATAAAAATCAACTGCTTTATAATTGTGTTCCCATACTCCAAGCCAAATGATGTCGTAATTATTGTTGATAGCGTAATTAATGCAATGATCCATTAATGCAGCGCCGACTTTTTTATTGTGGTATTCCTTTAACACATATATTCTTTCTATTTCAATAGGATTTCTGTCTTTTAATTCTTGGGGTGTTTCTATGGTGCGCATTTTTGTATAACCAACCAGGTTATCATGTATGTAAGCGAGAAAGAACTTGTTTCCTTCGTCATTTAACTCTTTAGTGAGTTGTTCAATGCTCATAGCTTCGGCTATGTATTGGTCCATATATTCTTTCTTATTTGCGTGCGCAAATGTGTCCCGGAAAGTAGTGATACTGAGATTATGAAGAGTTTCTACATCATTAATATTTGCTAAACGAATAGAGACAGACATAAGTATTATTCCAATTCTTCAATAAGGTCTTTTTCTACCCGGAGGTTATCAATGATAAATACCTGGCGCTGTGGCGTATTTTTACCCATGTAGTATTCAAGCAGCTTTTGTATCTGTGCATCCTGACTGAGTAAAACAGGATCTTTACGAATGCTCTCGCCAATGAATTGCGCGAATTCTTCGGGCGAGATCTCTCCCAAACCTTTGAAGCGTGTAATCTCCGGTTTATTACCCAATTCAGTGATAGCTTGCTGGCGTTCCTGGTCGGTATAGCAATAAATAGTTTTTTGCTTGTTGCGAACACGGAACAATGGAGTCTGTAAAATATAAATATGCCCTGCCCGTACAAGGTCGGGGAAGAATTGCAGGAAGAAAGTCATAATAAGCAACCTGATGTGCATACCATCCACATCGGCATCTGTTGCAATAACAATATTGTTGTAACGCAGGCCTTCAAGATTTTCCTCGATATTCAACGCATGTTGCAGAAGGTTAAACTCTTCATTTTCATACACCACCTTTTTTGTGAGACCAAAACAGTTAAGCGGTTTGCCACGCAAGCTAAATACAGCCTGTGTATCAACCAGCCGGGATTTGGTAATAGAGCCGCTTGCAGAATCGCCTTCTGTAATGAATATGGTAGATTCAAGTTGCTTTTGAGCGAACTCATCTCTGTTTTTTATAGGCGGCTCATCGTTTAGGTGAATACGGCAATCGCGTAGTTTTTTATTATGCAGATTGGCCTTTTTAGCACGCTCATTAGCCAGCTTACGTATGCCTGAAAGCTCTTTGCGTTCGCGTTCGCTCTGTTCAATACGTTTTTTCAGGGCATCGGCAACAGTTGGGTTTTTATGAAGATAATTATCGAGCTCTTTTGCCAGGAAATCCAGTATAAAAGATTTCATAGACGGCCCACCTTCCCATACATACTGAGAGCCGAGCTTAGTTTTAGTCTGTGATTCAAAAACCGGTTCCTGTACACGAACAGATACCGCAGCTATAATGCTCTGGCGAACGTCAGAAGCGTCGTAATCCTTTTTGTAAAAATCACGAATCACCTTTACGAATGCTTCACGGAAAGCCCCCTGATGTGTACCACCCTGCGTAGTATGCTGACCATTAACGAATGAATATATGTCTTCACCATAATCACCGGTGTGGGATAGTGCTACTTCTATATCCTCAGCTTTAATATGGATAATGGGATAGCGTAATTCTTCAGGGTTGGTTTTTCGTTGAAGAAGATCGAGTAGCCCATTTTTCGAGATGAAATTTTTGCCGTTAAAATTTATCTGCAAGCCAGCATTTAAAAAACAGTAGTTCCAAATCTGATTCTCAACGTATTCATTAAGAAAATGATAGTTACGAAATACTGTGTCATCAGGAATAAATGTGATCAAAGTGCCATTAGGCTCGGTACTGGCAGCTTCTTTATGTTCTTTAGTTAGTATACCTTTTTCAAATTCTGCAACCTTGCTGCGACCTTCGCGAAAAGCAGCTACTTTAAAATATTTACTGAGGGCATTTACTGCTTTAGTACCTACACCATTCAGCCCCACGGATTTTTGGAAGGCTTTGCTATCGTATTTGGCACCTGTATTTATTTTGCTTACTACATCTACCACTTTGCCAAGAGGAATGCCACGACCATAGTCACGCACGGATACAATACCATTATCAATTTTTATTTCCACACGCTTGCCAAAACCCATGGTATATTCATCTATACAGTTATCTATCACCTCTTTGATCAGTATATAAATACCGTCGTCCATACTTGTACCATCTCCAAGCTTGCCGATATACATACCGGGACGCAAACGAATATGTTCGCGCCAGTCGAGAGAACGGATACTATCTTCTGTATATTGATTTAATAAATCAGCCATTTGTTGCTTCTTTCCTTTTTGCAAAGTAAGTGAATGGCTGTTGTTTTTAATAGTATTTGTTTTATTAGGAGTGGTTTGCCTTTTTGTGCTTGTCTTCATCTAAATCAATCAATATTTTAAATCGATCACTAATATTCACGTAAATCCTATGATATTTATTAAAATCCTCGTGAGTGGCCATTACCGGCCAGTTATTTTCCTTATTTCCAATAAAATAAAATGGAGAGAAATTGGAGATGTTGGTATGCAAAGTTACGAAAAAGGTACATCTGGCTTAATAGAGGATATTCACATTTGTAATAAACCTGTTATGATAAATCCATAAAATAAAAAAGATCCTCTGCTGTGGAGGATCCTTTTTATAATTCCTTTTAGATTATTAAAACTTAAATCCAACAGTTAAAGCTGCATTGTTCAGACTGTTTTTAAGAATAGCAGTCGGGACAATGACATCTGAATATGGATCGAAATATGGTTGTTCTATACCATTGTATTGGGTATGTACCAGTGCCGCGTCTACGAACCAGTGTGGGAAGCGGAAACCAAAACCACCTGATATTGCTATTGCATTACAATTAACCCCATTTGAATTTTGGTAAGGATTGCCATAATAATCAAAACCTAAGCGGAGCATAAATATATTGGTAATGCGCCCTTCTGCACCGACGCGGATATTTGATGCAGACCCCAATGTGCTTTTTATTTGCTGGTTTACCTGGTTGGTTTGGTCACCGTAGCCGCCTCCGTAATTAAAATGAGCAGTACTGTAATTTACATATTCATAGTCTGCTGAGATAAAGCCATATTTACCAAAAAATCCGGTAGCACTAAGAATACCTCTCCATGGAGTCGTTAATGAGTAATCAAAAACATTTTCATTAGGAGGTACATTCTGGTTACCGCCAAGAGCAGTAACACTACTTATAGAAGTAGAATAGTCGTCGTGCATAGAATAATATGTAGGAGTATGTACAGCAGCGCCTATGCGGAAGTAATCTGATATTTTGTAGATGAGGCCTAATTTCAAATTGATACCTGTACCGTTGGTGGTGCCATTTTCACTGTAAGTAAATGTATTAAAATTTGGATCGGCACTTAATGCGGTTTCCGAATAGGTAGTAGTGGTACTATAGTTCAGGATTGGGATGCCTATTGTAGCTCCTAACATTAGTTTTTCCATGTAATTGCCGCCAAACGATATGTCTAATTCATTGATGCCACCACGCTCACTTACAGTGCGAATCTGATTTATGCCATTTTTCCAGGGTACAATAGTTGCATAGGGCTGATTAGGATTTCCTGTAGTATCTATAAGGAATGCCTGATAACCAAGATACCCGGGAGTACCCGGTTGCTGGATATCTCCAGGATTCAAATTTGCATCGGCTTCAAATGCGTCTGTTGCAGTGCTACTCTTTGGTCCGCTGTTATTTCCACTATAGGAGTAATCTCTATTAAAATCGGCCATCCTGTTAACACCTATACCAAATGAAACAGCCTTCCACTTGCTGTTCTGATACCTTCTGCCTTTTCGTGAGCTGGAGAATACTACGCCTACGCTATTAAAATTAAACCTTGTATTATCGCTACTAACTGTATTGCCAAGATATTGTCCATCTACTGAATTGATCTTTAATGATGGAGTAAATTCTATTTCGGACGATCTGTAAATTCCTATGCCTGCGGGGTTGATGCTTAAAGTTGAAAAATCACCACCAACAGATCCAGTAGCGTTACCAAACCCCATAGATCTGGCAGTACCTTGGGGTTGCAAATATGAAAATCGTAATGCATCGGTAACATCCTGCGCTGTAGCCTTGAATGAGGCAGCCAGTAATAGAGCTCCTAATGACAAAAATCTAAGATGGTTCATAACGGCTTATATTTCTTATTTGACGGATAATATGTAACAATGTTAAATAGAGAAGTGTCTAAAATAATGTTAACAAAAACTGTACCGATATAAAAAAAATATCACCACGCTATGAACGTAGTGATATATTTATTTGTAGAGCAATTAATACTTTTATCTGCTTACCTGCGACCTCCACCGGAATGTCCGCCTCCGCCTCCACCAAAGTGTCCACCACCACCGCCGCCAAAATTACCACCCGAGCGACCACTAAAACCACCGCCTCCAAATCCACGGTTGCCACCACCAAAATTATTACCACCAAAACTACGAGGTGCTGCCATGCGCGGAGCTGCTTGCTGAGGACCGCTAAAACGCTGAGAAGGCGCAGCATTCATTCTTCCATAGGAAGGATTATTATTCATTCTTTCTGCTTGTACGGGCCGTGAATTATTATAAACTCTGTTGTTACTATAAACGTTGTTATTTTCAAAACGTTGAGCCTGTGTACGTTCCTGAGACATGCCATTTTGATATGTAGGGCGGGCATTAGTTGAATATGGACGATTATTTAAGCTGTTAACAGATGTATTGCCAACTGTACGACCAGGTAAAGAGCTAACAGGCCTTGAATAGTTGAATGGACGGGGACCGGCATTATTGCCATATCCTAATGCTGAGCGATAGCCTATTCCTGAATATCTGTTATTTAAAGTATAGCGTGGGCCATAAGATACCGAGCGGCCAGTATAGCCACCATAGCCATTATAGATACCAGCGTAGTAACCATTCCAGAAGCCACCGTAAAAGCCACCATACCAAGGGCTAGCGTATAATGGATAACCCCAACAGCTACCAAAACCTGGATAACCCCACCATGTGTTCCATCCCCAGTATGAAGACCAATAAGGACCTCCGATACCTATGCCTACACCGAAGCTTGGCCCGTACCATGGATTCCAGCCCATGTATGGATCAACATAATTAGGACTGTACCAATATGGATTGTAAAAGGAACTGTAATATCCCTGGTTGTAAAAAGGATCATCGAAACGGCGAATACGGGTAGAATATGAATTATCATCATTATAATCTACATATTCGTCTGAATTGTTATTTGAATTATTATTGTTGCTATAATTATTGTTATTGTAGTTGCCATTGTTGGCATTGTTATCCTGGTAAGGACTCTGATAAGTTTGCTGATTGTTATAATTCTGATTATTGTTATTCTGGTTATTATAGTTTTGATTATTGTTATAGTTACTATTATTGCTTCCGCGGTTACTGCCAGAATTTTGCTGATCAGAACCGTTGCTGTAAATGTCATCGGTCTGAGCATAGGAAACCATTTGGGCTATGCCAAGAAGAAGGATACCGGTTAAAAAGAAGCGTTTCATTGAATTTAGTTTTTTACGCGTAAAATTTGCTTAGTGAAATTACTACATTTGCCTGATTTCACCTAATTGACAACGAAAAGTGTGCCAAGTTTAACATGACCAATACTTTAACAACACGTAAACAGGATTATGCTCAATGGTATAATGACCTAGTGCTAAAAGCCGGTCTGGCCGATTATTCAGCAGTAAGAGGATGTATGGTAATTAAGCCATACGGGTTTGCTTTGTGGGAAAATATGAGGGATACTTTAGATAAAATGTTTAAAGATACAGGCCACCAAAATGCTTACTTTCCTTTATTTATTCCTAAGAGCTTTTTGAGCAAAGAAGCGGCCCATGTGGAAGGCTTTGCAAAAGAATGTGCTGTTGTGACTCACTATCGCTTAAAAAATGATCCTAATGGCGGTGGAGTAATAGTTGACCCCGAAGCAAAGCTGGAAGAGGAACTGATAGTAAGACCTACGTCTGAAACCATTATCTGGAGCACTTATAAAACATGGGTGCAATCTTATCGTGATCTGCCGATCCTGGTAAATCAATGGGCCAATGTGGTAAGATGGGAAATGCGCACAAGATTATTTTTGCGGACAGCTGAATTTTTATGGCAGGAAGGACATACAGCTCATGCTACAAAAGAAGAAGCTGTAGCTGAAACACACCAGATGCTGGAAGTATATGCCACATTTGCCGAGGAGTATATGGCCATGCCTGTAATAAAGGGGGTGAAAACAGCAAATGAACGTTTTGCGGGTGCAGAGGATACATATTGCATAGAAGCGCTGATGCAGGATGGGAAAGCATTGCAGGCAGGTACCTCGCACTTTTTAGGGCAAAATTTCGCAAAAGCTTTTGACGTTCAATTCACAGACAAGGACAACAAGCTTGAATATGTTTGGGCGACATCGTGGGGAGTATCTACGCGACTGATCGGCGCATTGGTAATGGCTCATAGTGATGATAATGGGCTGATATTACCACCAAAAATAGCTCCAATACAGGTGGTAATAGTGCCAATCTATAAGGGAGAAGACAGCCGTCAGCGAATAGATGATAAAACTAAAGAGATCATGAAATCGCTGCAGGCTAAAGGAATACGTGTGAAAATAGATAATGATGATAGTAGCAGGCCGGGATGGAAATTTGCAGAATATGAATTGCGGGGTGTACCTATACGAATTGCACTTGGTTTAAGGGATTTGGAAAATAACCAGGTGGAAATTGCGAGAAGGGATACCAAAGAAAAAGCTACGTATAAAGTAGACGGGCTTGCTGATGCAATGGAGCAGATGTTAAAGGACATTCAGGAAAATATGTATCAAAGAGCATTAAACTTCAGAGAAGAAAACACGACAAGGGTAGATACATGGGACGACTTTGTAAATGTGCTGGATGGGAAAGGAGGATTTGTATCCGCACACTGGGATGGCACTTCTGAAACAGAAGAGAAAATAAAAGAGCTAACAAAGGCAACTATAAGATGCATTCCTTTGAATAATAAATTAGAGGAAGGGAAATGTATATTAACAGGGAACCCTTCGGGGCAAAGGGTTTTGTTTGCAAGAGCATATTAAAAAAGCTACAAATAGTATTTCCCAACTATTTATATTTAGATAAAATAGTATCATGGATTATCGGAATGAGACGAACCAGGACATCTTTCAGATTGAAGTAGATGAGGTTGCTAAATCGTACATGCTGGAAACTGCAAGATGGGCTAAGTTTTTAGCAATATTGGGCTTTATAGCTGTTGGCCTGGTGTTTTTATTGGCGATAGTTCTGTTTATTTTTATAATTGGAAATGGTAATGCATTTGATTTATCCAATGGTTCGCAAATAGGCTTTAAAGCACTTGTTTACGCAATAGGAGCACCCTTATATTTTTATCCGGCGTATGCTTTGTATAAATTTTCGAGACTTATAAAAACAGCGCTTGTTACTTCAAACAAATTGCTGTTTGATAATGCCTTAAAATATCTAAAAGGATTATTTAAATATCTGGGGATATTAGCAATAATAAATATTGCATTAGTTGGATTGGGCATAGCATTGGTGGCTATTGCCTCTGCGTTTCATTAATGCATAACATTTTAACAAAAAATAAGAGGCACAAAATATTTTGTGCCTCTTATTTTTTACATGTAATGTATTTGTTTACATGTGAAATATTTGTTTACCCTTCGAGATGACTTTTATCCCTTCTTCCTTTAAGGAAATGGATTTATTAAGTATTTCTTCTTCATACCGATTTTTGCGATACGCGTTGAAGATCTCTTTGTGAGATAAAGTTCCTATTACTTTTTTATTGTTATCTTTTACTACTACAGGTAAATTATCTGTCTGGTATTTGTCCATAAGATCAATAGCGATACTTAACCTGTTGCTTTCGTAAACGAAGGGGCTAATTGTTTTAATTAAATCTAAAAGAAGTGTATTGTCTGAATGACTTTTATTAAATATCTCACTTCTGTTGATAGTACCCTTCAGGTTTCCACTGTTATCAACTATTACAAAGCTTGTAACCTGACCTTGTTCTTCTGAATTTGTTTTTATCCATTCGCGGGCCTCTTTGATCGTATTGTCAACACATAGAACCTTAATACTTGTTTGCATCACATCTTTCACGGCTACTTTTTGCAAAACGTCCGGTTCATAAGAGTGGGGAGCAAAAACACCTCTGCGTTCTATTTTTTCAGTCATAATAGTTCCTTTCATCAAAAAGAAAGAAATAAAATAGGAAGCAGTGCAAGCGGCTAATAAGGGTAAAAGCCCGTGAGGCTGTCCCGTAGCTTCAAATGCAAAAACAATAGATGTAAGTAATGCCCTGGAAGCCCCTGCAAACATAGCAGCCATGCCAATGAGCACACATGTCGCTATGTTTACCTCGCTACCCGGGAAAATATGCATAGTAGCTATTCCCAGCAATCCGCCAAATGCACCTCCAATTGTCAGCAATGGCGCCAACGTGCCTCCTGAAGTACCACTTCCTAATGAGATAACCCAGGAAAGGAACTTCATGAAACACAAACTAACTAAAAGTGTCAATGGCAAAGCACCTGTAAGCAGGTTTGTAATATTGGAATATCCTACCCCTAAAGTTAAAGGGGCAAAATAGCCGACTACGCCTACTGCAATAGCACCGATAGCAGGCCACCACATCCAGTGAATAGGAAGTTTTTCAAACAAGTCTTCCACCAGGTAAACCCCCTTGGATACAAACGCAGCTGCTATCCCGATAATGATACCCAATATTGCATAAGTTATCATTGCCATACTTGTGGGTTCGGGAATATCGTGCATTGCGAAAACAGGCTGTGAGCCAAATAATGCGTAATGCACTGCAGTAGCAGTTGCGCAGGATAATGCAACGGGAATAATAGAACGTGGCGAAAATTCAAATAAAAGTAGCTCGATAGCTAACAATACTGCCGCAACGGGAGTTCCGAATATGGCAGCCATACCCGCGCAGGCACCGGCTGAAAGCATTATCTTTCTTTCATTTGCTGTTATCTTCATTATCTGACCTGTGAAGGAGCCAAATGCACCCCCTGTAGCGATAATAGGACCTTCAGCACCAAACGGGCCACCTGTACCAATCGCTATTGCAGCAGAAATTGGTTTTAGAAAAGTGATGATAGGCTTTATTTTACTTTCGTTCATCAGCACTTGTTCCATTGCTTCCGGAATACCGTGTCCTCTGATAGCAGGAGAACCGAACTTTGCTATAATGCCTACAATAATTCCTCCGATGATAGGAACGAATATCACCACATAACCAAGGTTATTATTAGCTGGTGAAAGATTTTCGAAAGAGAATTTGTGATAAAAAGCAATGTTTGTAATCAGGTCTATTAAGCCTACCAATATTTTAGCAATAAAACCAATGATAATAGCATTGAAAATGGCTTGCAGACTAAGATAAAAAACTCTCTTACTTACAGGGTAATTTTTGTGCTCAAGAACTTCCGGCTCAGATTCCGCGCCTAATAAGGGGGCTACCGGAATCGCTTCCGATGAATTGTGTGTAGCTGTCAATTTCGACATGTACCAATAAATTTTAGCAGAATAGCAACGCTATTCCGGGGATTTTTTTAATGTGGCCGTGAATTATAAAAATTATTTAACGGCAGATTTGCGCGCAAAGGTAATTTGCAAAGTGATAAGAACGGTGCAAAAAAAATATAAATAATTTTAGCTGTTTTTTAATAAATAGATTTACAGTTGTTTATGTGATTAATTATAGAAAATCATACATTGTACATTTGCTCAATTTCTTTAGAGAATTTTTGTTCAATCACTTTGCGCTTCATCTTTAATGATGGCGTTAATTCTCCAGTATCAACGGTCCACTCATCAGGCATTAAGGTGAATTTTTTTACTTGTTCAGGGTGGCTGAAGAGAAGATTATATTTATCAACATGTTTCTGAACCAGATCAATTACCTGTGGTAGTTTTATTAAATCCTGATTGGTTGACGGAATTGTGAGATTGTGGTCATTTGTTTCAAAATACTTGCGTATTTGCGGTAAATTCGGAACAATCAAGGCACTTACAAACTTACGGCCGCTTCCTATTACCATCATCTGCTCGATATAAGGACTTTCCTTCATTTTGTTTTCAATAGATTGCGGCGCCACATATTTACCACCTGAGGTTTTAAAAATTTCTTTTTTGCGGTCTGTAATTTTTAGAAAACGTTCATCTATCCATTGGCCGATATCACCAGTATGCAACCAGCCATCTATTACAGTATCCACTGTTTGTTGTGGTTTTTTATAGTAGCCCATCATTATATTCGGACCCTTACACAATATCTCGCCATCTTCTGCAAGCTTTACTTCCACATTATTTATCAAAGGGCCTACTGTACCTATGCGGCGATCCTCACTTTCAAAACGATTTACAGATACGACAGGAGAAGTTTCAGTAAGGCCATAGCCTTCCATGATAATAATATTGGCACTGGTAAATATGCGCACCAATCTTTCCTGACAGGCTGCAGAGCCACTAACGATAGCTTTTACCTTGCCTCCTAATGCCTCACGCCATTTATTGAAAATGATTTTATTAGCCAGCTTTAATTGGGATTGGTACCACAAGCTACCCTTGTTTACATTGTCATATTTTTTCCCGAGTTCCAGAGCCCAAAAGAACAATGCACGAGGGATGCCTTTTAGTTGCAGGCCTGTATTCATAATGCGCTCGTACACTTTTTCAAGAAGGCGGGGCACGGTAGTAAATACTATCGGTTGCACTTCTTTCAGATTCTGGCCGATGGTATCCATACTTTCAGCATAATATATCGGTACTCCTGATTGCAAATAGATATAAGTAACCATCCGCTCAAAAATATGATTGAGGGGAAGAAAGCTTAATGCTTTGCCATTCTTATCAGCAAACGTAAATGCTGGAAGAGAATCGCGCACATTACTAACAATATTGTCATGACTAAGCATCACACCTTTGGGATCGCCTGTAGTGCCTGATGTGTATATGATAGTAGCTAACGTTTCTCCGGTAATATGCGCTAATACATTTTCATCAGGCTTTAGATTTTTTTCCATCAGTTCGTCCCAATTAGCAACTCCATCAATTTTATCGAATGAATAGATATTTTTTAATGTTGGTACTTGTGGAAACGCTTCTGCAAAACGGTCATATAATTCTTTGTTTGCAAGGAATAGTATTTTGATCCCGGCCTCATTCAAAATATAGGTAAGCTCATGTGGACTTATTGTGGGATATATTGGAGTTAGCACAGCTCCTGTTAATTGAACGCCTAAGTCAGTGATTATCCATGCGGGATTATTTGGTGAAATGATGGCTATCTTTTCCTGTGATTCAGGGTCTAATTGCTGATTGGAAATGCCTAGCGAGAGAAGCCCACCAGCAAGTTTTTGTGAGGTATTCCAGACTTCTGCACAGCTATAAGTGCGCCATTGCCCGTTTTCTTTTGCGGCCAGCATCACTGCCTGGGGTTCATCGTTACTGCGTTGTTCAACTATATCAAAAAGGCGTTGTATCATCAGGTAAATTTAATAGAAATGCTTTGTGATATTTATTATGAAAAGATAATGCTTTTTTGATGCTATTCCGAAATGGTATATAAAATTTTAAGACATGTTTAAATTTTCAGAAGGAGCAACTTCTAAGATGTGATTTATTACTTTTGGTATAATAACGTAAGGCTATATTTAATAGATCTCTAAAGGTAATTATGCAATTATCCCTGCAAGGCTTGATTCCTATACCGCTTCGCGACCGGGTAAATTCTTATGAGTCGGGTGTCTGGAAACAAACTTTTACGCTGAACAAAGGCGAACACATTTTTATACAAGCGCCATCCGGCACGGGGAAAACTACTTTGATACATATGTTGTATGGCTTGCGAAAAGATTATGAAGGCATTGTGCATTGGGATACTTATAATCTTAAGCAGACATCGCAGGAACAATTATCCAGATTACGTGCCACATACCTAAGTGTAGTTTTTCAGGATATGAGGCTGTTTCCTGAATTGACTGCATGGGAAAATCTTGAGATAAAAAGAAGGCTCACAAATACCATATCAGAAGATGAGATGGGAAAATGGCTTGAGAGGCTGGGATTAAAAGAAAGAAAGGACTCTTTGGCAAGCACATTGTCGTATGGCGAACAGCAAAGGGTTGCCATCATAAGAGCCTTACTACAACCCTTTGACTGGCTGCTAATGGACGAGCCATTCAGCCACCTTGACAAAATGAATATCAATAAGGCCATTAAGCTGATAAGTGAAGTAGTGACAATGAACAAAGCCGGGATGATACTGGCAGACCTGGATGAAAATTATTACTTCACCTATACTCAAACAATATTATTGTGAAACCTGTAAAGCGGAAAAAACTTTTAAGAAAACTACTGCTGAGGAGTAAAGGCAGGTCGCGCTTATGGGCTGCAATTGTTGCTTTGTGCATAGGCACTACATTGTTATTGCTCTCGGTGATGGTATGGTGGAATTTTGAAGAATTGCTCTCAGGCAAAAGTAATAATGATAGTCTCGGCAGCACATTTATTACTATAGGTAAAGAAGTAACGAATGAGAATATGGGCAAGCCTATGCTGACTCTGTTTACCCCAACGGAAATAGAAGCAGTGCATAGTGTGCCGCAAGTGCAGGATGTAGGTGTGCTAATATCGAACAGGTTTCCTGTATATGCCACATTGAGCAGCCGGCTAAACTTTGCGACTGAAATGTTTCTGGAAGCAGTGCCTGATCGCTTTATAGATAAAAAACCAGTGGATTGGTATTGGCAGCCATCCTCTAAAGAAGTGCCCATCATCATATCAACGGAATTTCTGAACCTGTATAATTATGGTTTTGCGTTAAGCCAGGGATTGCCACAATTGTCTGAATCGTCAATACAATCACTTTATTTTAGCCTTAAAGTAGGCGCAGGTGATATACAAGACACTTATATGGCACATGTGGTAGGGTTTTCTGACAGAATTAATTCTGTTCTTGTTCCTGAATCGTTTATTGAATATGGCAATAAGGTATATGGGATGAATGCCAAAAGCTTGCCTTCGCGATTGATTATAAAAGTAAAAGATCCTTCGAATAAAGAGTTTGTGCAGTACCTGAAAGACAGGAATTATGTAACTAATAATGAACAATTACGTTGGAATAAGCTACGGGCAATAGTAGATGTAGTAACAGCATCTACAGGGATATTATCGATACTGCTTATGTTTATAGGTACTCTTGTTTTCATTTTATTTATTGAATTGACTATTGCACATGCCCAGCATTCGCTAACACTACTTCTGCAAATAGGGTATAGCCCTAAATATCTGAGCGGATTTATGATAAAAAGGTTTTTGCCTCTGGTGATTGCTACGGTTGTGGCCTCTATGTGCATCGCGATAGGCGTACAAGTGATCATTTCTGAACAAATAAAAGTAATGCACCTGAATCTGCCCACATTTCCCGGGTGGCCTGTATGGCTTGCTCTGGGAATCAGCACATTTATTTTAGTAGCATTAGTAAGTACATCTATTATAAGATCAATTAGAAATACCTGATATTATTTATAGCCGGTTGTCAATAAATCTCACTTGCTTTCGGCTGCCGATGGGGAATTGCATTTGCTGAATCGCATTAGCTGAATGAAAATGAAGCAAAGGCAACACGCGCAATTTAGATTGTAGAATAGGCTTCAATTTTGTTTCACAATCATCTATTGGGAGTGGTGTGTTCAAATGCAGCTTAAGATCGTCAGTCCCTAATTCGTTTGTAAAGACTTCTACAACATATTCATTGATAAAGCTGATGTTATTAAGAATGTCAAAGATCGCAGGTGGGTATAAAGTGGTGCCTTTGTACTTTATCATTTGTTGCTTCCGGCCTAAGACAGGGCTGAGCCTGCGGGTTTTGCGGCCACATTCGCAGTGACTAATATAAAATGCACAAATATCGCCTGTCCGATATCGTAACAAAGGCATTCCTTCCACGCCCAAAGTAGTAATTACAACCTCGCCATACTCACCCTCCTTCAGTGGATGTCCTTCTTCGTCTAATATTTCTACAATGATAAGGTCAGGCTGATGATGCCCGCCATTACCTGCGCTACATTCAGTGAAAGCAGTCTGCATTTCGGTTGAGGCGTAGGTGCTGTATAGTTTGATAGGCCACGATTTACTTATTTGGCTGCCTAACGTATTCAGCTCAAAATCACCACGACGAAGATTTTCGCCAATGCATATTGCTTTCTGCACTGGAGTTTGTTTTAGGTCCACCTGGTGCTCGTCGGCCCATTCTATCATCTTTAATATAAATGAAGGCACAGCAACAATGCTATTCGACTGGACACGGAAGATAGTGTCCCATTGCATTGGAGGTAAACCAGGCCCCGTACGTACTATTGATGCGCCTAATTCGCGTATGCCTGAATAGTATGCTATGCCGGCCATAAACTGTCTGTCAAGCGTGAGCATGAGTTGATATATATCGTCTTCTTTGCCATCGGCGCACAAAAACGACTGGTGCTCATTGTAAGCCAGACGCTTTAGGTCATTATCTGTAAGGGCAATTGTAACAGGATGCCCCATAGTGCCGGATGTAGCAGTATATTCCTTTATTTCAGCTGCAGGCGCACATAAAAACTCCCAATTATGCTCCTGCATATCACTTTTGGACGTTGTAGGGAGAAATGTAATATCATGAAGAGTTTTTATATTATGAATATCAATGTGGTGCTCATGGAAGATATTTTGATAAAAGGGTGAATGAGATTGTAAATATTGCAACATTCTTTGCAATGCTTCTGATTGCCATGCATCCTGCACGGATATTGGCTCGAAAGCTAAGCGGGAATTGAACTTCACATGTTTAATTTTGTGTAAAATACGGTAGTTTTTTTTATTGGAGAAGCATCTATAAGCTTATTCCTAAAAGCTATTTTTCATTTTTCATTAACCTGTTATATCTTTGCACATGGCAATAAAATCTAAGTTCTATGGCGAAGGCTTAACGTTTGATGACGTGCTACTTACGCCAGCTTATTCAGAAGTTCTCCCACGCGAAGTAAATCTCACTACACAATTAACGAAGGATATACGCATTAATATTCCGATGATATCGGCAGCAATGGATACCGTTACGGAAGATCGTCTTGCAATAGCACTGGCACATGAAGGTGGTATTGGCATATTGCACAAGAATATGAGTATTGAACGCCAGGCCGAAATGGTGCGTCGCGTGAAACGTTCTGAAAGCGGGCTGATCGTTGACCCGATTACATTGCAACCGGAAGCAACAGTAAGTGATGCGTTGAAGCTGATGAAGGACAATAAAATAAGTGGGATACCTATAATTGATAAGAACCATCTTTTAGTAGGTATCCTTACCAATCGTGATCTGCGCTTCGAGAGAAATACAAAGAAAAAGGTGAGTGAGATAATGACCTCTGAAAACCTTGTAACAGCTCCTGCAGGAACTAACATGGCGAAAGCAGAAGCGATACTCGTGAAATATAAGATTGAAAAATTACCTATAGTAGATAAAAAAGGGAAGCTAATAGGACTGATTACCTTCAGGGATATTTCTCACTTGAAGAGCCATCCAAATGCTTGTAAGGATAGTCTAGGCAGATTATTAGTAGGTGCTGCTGTGGGTATTACAGCAGATACACTGCAACGCGTAGAGGCATTAATGCATGAAGGTGTAGATGTGATAACTCTTGATAGCGCGCATGGGCATTCAAAAGGAGTGATAGAAATGCTGAAGACTGTAAAAAGAACTTTTAAAAATTTATCCATTATAGCAGGGAATGTAGCAACTGCCGCAGGAGCTAAAGCGCTTGCAGAAGCTGGTGCAGATGCTGTGAAAGTGGGAGTAGGGCCCGGCTCTATCTGTACCACACGTATTGTAACAGGTGCTGGTGCTCCACAGTTAACTGCTATTATGGAAGCTGCTCAGGCATTGAAAAAATCGGGGATACCTGTGATAGCAGATGGAGGTATAAGATATACAGGGGATATGGTGAAGGCAATAGCAGCAGGAGCTTGCAGCATTATGGCCGGTTCTATATTTGCAGGAACAGAAGAAAGCCCCGGGGAAACGATTATTTACGAAGGGCGTAAATTTAAATCATACCGGGGCATGGGTTCTGTTGAGGCCATGCAGGAAGGATCGAAAGATAGGTACTTTCAGGATATGGAAGCAGATATAAAGAAATTAGTGCCAGAAGGAATAGTAGGCCGTGTACCTTATAAAGGAATGCTGAATGAGGTAGTGCAACAATTTGTTGGCGGTCTTAGAGCTGGTATGGGATACTGTGGTGCAAAAAATGTAAATGTATTACAAGATGAAGCGCAATTTATCCGCATCACTGCAGCAAGCATGACAGAAAGCCATCCGCACGATGTGGTGATTACCAAGGAGGCTCCTAATTATAGCAGATAAATTCAGGTTTATTCATAAAAGAAAAGCTCCGTGTATAAAACGGAGCTTTTCTTTTATAGAACATTTGAAGAATTAATCACCTTCATCGAAGCCGTTAGTAATTGGCTTGTCTTTCACAATGCTATAAACGACAGGCGCTTGATGATAAATAGCATTATTGTATTTATTACCGAGGACTATAATTGTAATATCGTCGTCCATTATGAAGCGATAAAATGATGTGTTATTACCGTGCCACCAGCCATTGTGATAAATAATTTTATTACCACTTGGAAAACAAAGCATACGCCATCCAAGACCATAGTTTTTTATTCCGGGTCTTTCAAAAGAACAAGGACCATACATCTGTTCTATTGTTTCATTATCCAACAATTTTTTTTGATAAAAGGATTGATCCCAGCGATACATATCTTCAACTGTGCTGTAAACATTCTTATCACCATACACGCCATCAGCAAACATATTGGGTTCACGTATCCAATTGTATTTATAGCTAATCGTTGCATTGTCGGGCAACCCTTTGGAAGGCTCATATATGAATGTATGCTGCATGCCTAATGGAGCAAAAATATACCGCTCCATAAAGTCGCTATAATGCATTTCTGTTACCTGTTCGATAACCAAAGCAAGTATTGCATAGTTGGTATTGCAGTATGTGAAACGTGTGCCGGGTTTAAATTCCAGTAAAGGTTTATACTTTGCAATTAATTGCAATAGTTCAGCGTTTGATATCAGTGTCTTTGTATCCTTTTTATAGTCAGGTACCCAATGGGTATAATCCGGCAAACCTGAACGGTGACTCAAAAGCATCCTTAAGGTAATGTTAGGATATGGGAACTCTTTAAGATAGCGTTGAACAGGATCATCAATGTTTAAATACTTACGTTGGTTCAAATACATAATAGCACCTCCCGTGAAGGTTTTTGAAACAGAGGCCAATTGAGAGCTACTATTGGGATTTAATGGAATTTTCTTTTCTCTATTGCTATAGCCAAAGTATCTTTCGTACACAACTTTGCCTTTATAGCCTACCAATACACTTCCGTTAAAACCCATTCTTACCTGTTTAGTATAATACTCGTCAAGGCTATTAATGATTCTGCGGTTTTCAGGGGTAGTTGTATCGTCATAAATAAGAGGTGCATTCGCAAACTTAATAGGGGTGTTATCATTGAATGCGCGATGTATTGCAGGACTGGCAGCTGCAGGATCAGTTTTAGAGTGACAGGCAATGATAATGATGCAAAAAACAAACGTTGTTATATATGATGATATAGATCGAAACATGTTAGTATTTAATAGCAGCAAAAATAAAATCCACTCAATGGTTATGCGTGACTTAACTCAATTTTAACAAATTTTACAACATCATCAATAAATTCGTAATAACATTGTGCCAGTTGATAATAGCGCGTTACAAATATTTCATAAGCGATATCAATTGGTGGCATATGCAGAGCTCTGCGGGCAAGACCTTGTAATGATCGTTGCACACCTTGCATTGTCCTATAGCCATATAGCCAATTATTTTGCTTCATATATGGAAAATAATTTGCGAAAATAGATGGGAAATAAATGTTGTTATTATCGAGCTGAGAATAGACCTGCTGAGTGAATTGCATTAGCTTTGATTCTGAACCGAATAATTTCGGGTCATTAGCAAGATAATGATCGTAAATAGTATCTAACAATGGGCCTGCATATAAACCATAGCTTTCACGAAACCATATTTTAGCGCGCAGAGTAGCAGGATGAGTATCGGTAAATGAATCTATTTTTCTGTGAAGCTCAATTCCTTTTTTAATTTCTGCAGGGAATTTCTCCAGGGCCAACTTACCTTTTACATGATCAGCTATCATATTGCCTGTAAGAATATCGCCATTGCCAAAAGAAAGCACCGCATGTCCCAAATAATTCATAACTGCTAAGCTACGATTTGAAGATTAAAATCTCTAACTGGTGAGACTATAGATTTTTACCATGTCCTCATGTAATGTTTTTAATTCGATGATCAATTTTTCGAGATACATGCTTTGTAATTCACTTAGCGTAAACGGAGAATAAAATGAAGGATTGGAAGCTACTAACTTGGTTTTTAAATAGGGATTCAGAGATAGCACGTCGTGCATATTTGTATTGAACCAACCAAGACATTCATTGATGCATTTTTGTTGACCAGCTGTTGCGACACCTGTTTGTTCTACACCTTTGTTTTCCGATTCCAGGTTTATGTTATTTAATTCCCTGGTTATTCGTACTGAATGGGTAATGAGGCTATAGTATGCTGTTGCTTTTTCTTTATCACCTGGTTCTTGTGTGTAGCGGTTAAATGAATTAAATAAATTGCTGTTCTTTGATTCTGCAGATCGTTTATATTTTGTCCAGTTTATATTCTGTTTTGGTGAAAAGAACGTAGCAATGAAATAAGTATAATTACAGTCAATAGCGCTTGCAAGATAATTGGGTAGCCATTTTTTATCCCAGGTAGGCAATAATGCATAACCGGCAACTACAGCAAGGCCAGCCCCTCCAATAGTGCATAATGCCCGGGTTACAATAATCATTGGATGTAATGCAGCTTCCAGATTAAAAAGCAGAACAAGGTTAAGAGTGATGACAAACGCTGCTGCAGCATATTTTTTGCGTAAGTAATAGACCATCAGAATAAAAGTGATAAATAATATTATCTCTTTTATATGCAAGCCTGCAGGTACCCGTAAAAAAACACTTCCTGCCAATCCGCCTAATAGTGTTCCAACAACGCGATCGATCGCTTTTTTGAATGTAGCACCGAAGTATGGTTGCGTAACAATCATGACGCTGAAAGGCAGCCAATAACCATGATCTATATGAAACCATTTATAAATAAATAAAGCAATGCCTGCAGCAATAGCTGTACGCAATGCGTAGCGTGTAGTGAAGGTATTAAAGTTGAATAGTACGGGTAATGTTTTTAGTAAATATTTGGGATGTAGTACAAATACTGTTTTAAGCAAGGAATAAGAACGATACACAGGAATATCCTGCCCCATTTCTGATATTATTTCCATTGAACGCTCCATAAGTTTTACCGAGCGCTCCATAAGGTGCACCATTCTCTTAACAGCATTTGCTTCTTTGCTATAATCATCAATGTGTTCTTTTACGAGCAGAAGAAGCTTTTTTATCCTGTTTATTCTGGATGTCACTAATAGTGCTTCCTCTGGCTTTAATGTTATTATGTAAACACTTATGCGGTCGGCGGTCCTTTGTAGTGCGCTGAGCAGAGATGAGAGTCTTAGGCGTAGCGGGTTGTCGAGCGTTTTTATATTTAAACCGTTTATTTCGTCACTTATTTCCGTAATATTTATTGTGACTAATGATGCAATCTTACGTAGCTGTGTTAATTGATACAGGATTTTATCATCTTTGCTCACCTGGTGAGCCATTGAGCTATATAGTTGGAAAGAGTTATCGAGCGCCGTACGCACTTCTTTTTCCTGAAGATATATATCCCGTATGTTGCTGCGTGGATTATTATCGTCCCAACCTTTATTAATGGTGGCTACTAACGATGAAATCGCCCGCCATACTAAACCTATATAACGCCTGTATGGTTGTTCGGTGGGCATAAATAGTGATGCAACAATACCAACAAGAATCGCCCAGCAGGCACCCAAAAGAATTAAAATAATTCTTGCCTTGACAGCTGGGAAAGATGCAGCAGGATATGCGTTACAGAAAATAAACATAAGGTATATACCTATGGAAAGGCCACTACCTCTATCGCCAAGGTTTTTAAACAAAGTGGCTAAAAATCCTACCACAAACATGCACAAAACGCTCAGCCAAATATTGGTTCCCGTTACAGAGCCGATGATAGAGAATAACACGGTAAGTACTGCTCCCCCAAGCATAACACGGATTCTCCATCCATAAGAACCTTTTAGCTCTATCCAGCAAATAGCTTCTGCGGTTAAGGTTATCCAGATTGATTCGAGAACATGATTGGTGGTTATTCCCCATATCAAAGGCACCATGGCAGATATAGCCATACGAATACCCCAGGAAATCATTGGCTCAAAGGCTTCGTTTTCGAGCAGTCTATTGAACCGCTTATATGATTTAATACGAATGAAGGACACTGTTTATTAAGTTGTTGCTATCTATAATTATAAACCGAGCTGAGTATTTACTATATTACTTACTTGCTTTACCGTAATCGTATTTTCGAAAAAAGTTTTATATCCTTTTGCCGGTTGTAAAATTATTGTAGAGGGTATAGAACCTGACCATGTGCTATCAATTTTCGGAATAAATGAGTTGGCATCGGTTTCATTAAACCAAACAACTTCCGGCAAAACATTTTTCTTTTTAATGAATGCGACGATCTTATTTGGGTAACTTTCTTTGAAATCAAAGCTTGCCAGTATTATTTTCACAGGTTTACTGGCATATTGCTTTTGCAATGTGTCGAAACAAGGTAGCTCTGCAACACATGGAGGACACCAGGTAGCCCAAAAATTGATAATATACAATGTATCGCGAGACGAAGCACGCTGCATTAGCTCATCCGCATTATACGATAATACATGCTGTGCTTTTGCAGAGTTGATAAGAAAAAATGTGAACGCAACAAAGAATAACTTTTTCATTTTTACGGTAAGTCGGTATTAAAAATAAGAGAAAAAAAGTCTATTTTTTATGTAATGCTGATCCTTTATGCGCGGCTATGTGGCTTGTCTTATCGCTTTTAATTTCATATTGCGGGTCATCTTCTGCAGCATGATGGGTGTAACCTTTATAATTAAAGTCTGAAGTATGGATTTTAATTATACTTCCTGATACAATTCCAGCTTCTGAATTCCACGTAACATGATCTCCAATTTTGAACTTGCCTTTCATGGTATAAGTTTTTGTGAAATATATCGTTACATACTGTAAATAAAGTTCGTAAATGAATTTGGGAATAAGTCCAATAATCCGTTATTAAAATTGCATGCCGTTGAACATACTTTTTTCAATGAAATACAGGCCATTATTCTTCAATTATAAATTTTTAAGGCTTTTGCATTAGGTTTGTTCTGATTTTCAGAAACTCATGGACAAGATAGCCTTATTAAAGAAAAAAACCGATCAGGCATTGGAGGGTGGCGGGGCCAAACGTACTGCAGACCAACATAAAAAAGGAAAACTTACGGCACGTGAGCGATTGCAGCTACTGCTTGATGAAGGGTCTTTTGAAGAGACAGGTATGTTTGTAACACACCGTAGCCAGGATTTTGGGATGGAGAAAGAAGTATATCCGGGAGATGGTGTAGTGACGGGATACGGCACTA
>Ga0134128_10001155_pt1 | contig 34998 bp, 32 predicted proteins | sample KB31754_FD_96462 | JGI IMG/M metagenome (GOLD analysis project Ga0134128, IMG submission 96462) | Terrestrial soil microbial communities with excess Nitrogen fertilizer from Kellogg Biological Station, Michigan, USA - KB3-175-4 | ecosystem: Environmental > Terrestrial > Soil > Unclassified ...
CGAGGCCGAGCCGCGCGAGTACGGCGACGGCGAGGTGATCTTCCGCGCGTGGGACATGGGCGCCGAGATGTACGTGGTGCTCGAAGGCCAGGTCGAGCTCACGATCGACTCGAGGGTGCTGGAGACGCTCGGGCCCGGCGAGCCTTTCGGCGAGATGGCGCTCATCGACCAGGCGCCGCGCACCGCGAGCGCGACGGCCAAGGGGCCGTGCAAGCTCGCGGTGATTCCGGAGCGGCGCTTCCTCTTCCTCGTGCAGCAGCGGCCGGAGTTTGCGCTGCACATCATGAAGGTGATGGCCGACCGGCTGCGGTCGATGAACCGGCGCGTGTAGCCTTCGAATCTCGTCAGTCGCGCCCTCCTCGCCCGCGCCCGTGGCGAGCGGGCTGGTGCTCTCCGAATTCGCCTCGGCACGCGTCGACTGAGACTTCGTGGGTTCGATGACAGGTTCGGGAGGGGCGCCACCGGGTAGAATTGCGTGTCGGCCGCCTCTCGCGGCGACGCCCGATTTCCTCCTTCGCCCGCAAGATGACCACCTTCGAATCCCCGAGACCGCAGCGCGGCGGTGCCGCCACCGTTTTCCTCGTCGTCCTCGTGATCCTGATTGCCGCCGGCCTCGCCGCCGCGATCTGGTTCAAGCCGCGCTTCGAGTCGGACCCGCCGCGGATCGCGCTCTCCACGCAGTCCGAGGTGCTCGGCGAGGCCCCGCTCGAGATCGACGTGAGCGACGCGGGAACGGGCCTGCGCTCGGTGACGGCGACCCTCTCGCAAGGCGGCCGCGAGCAGACACTCGCTTCGGAGCAGTACGCGAATCCCGTCGCCGACAAGAAGATCACGGTCGCGCTCGCGAAGGTGCCCGGCATCCAGGAAGGGCCGGCGGTGCTGCGCGTGAGCGCGCGCGACGCCTCGCTCTGGCACTGGTTCAAGGGCAACGACGCCGCGCTCGAGAAGAAGATCGCGATCGACGTGACGCCGCCCACCCTCGAGCTGGTCGCGGACGACCGCTACATCAATTTCGGCGGCGTGGGCGCGATCGTGTACAAGGCGTCGGCGGACACGGTGAGGACCGGCATCCAGGTCGGCAGCCACTGGTTCCCGGGCTTGCGCGGCGTGGTGCAGGGCCACCCGGACGAGTACTTCGCGCTCTTCGCGCACGCCTACGACGTGCAGCCCACCGAGCGCGCGACGATCGTCGCGACCGACCAGGCCGGCAATACGCAGCAGATGCGCCTGCCCTACGAGCTCAAGAACGTGCGGTACAAGAAGAGCACGATCGAGGTTTCCGACCGCTTCTTCCAGGAGAAGGTGGTGCCGCTCCTCACCGACCTCTCGAAGCGCAACGGCTCGGTGAAGGAGATCTTCGTCGCGGTCGACCACGACGTGCGCAAGCAGAACGAGGACAAGATCGCCGAGGTCACCTCGAAAGCGACGCCGAAGATCCTCTGGGACGGCGCGTTCCACCAGCTCAGCAACTCCAAGGTGGAGGCGAACTTCGCCGACCAGCGCACGTACACGTACAAGGGCGAGCCGATCGACACCGCCTTCCACCTCGGCTACGACCTCTCGGTCACCAAGCACTATCCGATCGAGGCGGCCAACAGCGGCGTGGTCGCCTTCACCGGCTTCCTCGGCCTCTACGGCAACGCCATCATCATCGACCACGGCCTCGGGCTCTACACGCTCTACGGCCACTGCAGCCAGGTCGACGTGAAGCCCGGCGAGCGCATCGAGAAGAACCAGGTCATCGGCAAGACCGGCGAGACCGGCTTCGCGGGCGGCGACCACCTGCACTTCGGCGTCTACCTCGACGGCGTCGCGGTGCTTCCGGTCGAGTGGTGGGACCCGAAGTGGATCGCCGACAACATCACGCCCAAGCTGCAGGGCCGCGAAGGCGAGGAGACCGCCGCGGCGCAGCCGCGCGCGCGCAAGGTCTCGCGCAAGCACCGGCACTGACTTTTCCCAATCGGCGCCTCACGCGAACACCAGGATCATCAGGGCGACGATCGCGATCGCCATGCCGAGCAGCGGCCCGCCGACGCCATCATTCGACGACTTTCCGCTCACGATCGTTCCCTCCATCCGCCGCCCAACGCGCGTACCAATCCGATGGTCGCCTGGTACTGCGCGTTCCGCACCTCGACCGCCGCGCGCCGGTCGGCGAGCTCGCTCCTCTGCGCGTCCAGGAGCTCGAGCTGGCTCACGAGGCCCTCGCGCCAGCGCCGCTCCGAGAGCGCGGTCGCGCGCGCGGCCGCGTCCACCGCGCGCTGCTCCGCCTCGCCCTGGCGCTCGAGGAGCCGCAGCGCGGCGAGCTGGTCCTCGACGTCGCGCAAGGCGACCAGCACCTGCTCGCGGTACTGCGCGATCGACGCATCCATCGCGCCGCTCGCGAAGCGCACGCCCGCCTCGCGCCGCCCGCCGTCGAAGATCGGCAGCGAGGCGAGCGCGCCCAGGCTCCATGCGCGCGCCGAGTACTTGAGCAGATCGGAGAGCTGCGGCGAGGCGACGCCGCCGGCGGCGGTCAGCACGATGTCGGGAAACCACGCGGCCTTCGCGACGCCGACCCGCTGCTGCGCGGCGAGCATCGTCGCCTGTGCCGCGGCGACGTCCGGGCGCCGCGCGAGCACCTCGGCCGGCACCCCGGCGGGAATCACCGGAAGCGACGCCGACCACGGCGCCTCCTCGATCGAGAAATCCGACGGCGCCTCGCCCACCAGCACCGCGATCGCGTGCTCGAGCTGCGCGCGTTGCCGGTCGAGGGCGAGCGCGTCGGCCTCGGTAGCGGCCACCTGCGTGGAGGCGCGCGCGACGTCGAGCTCCGCGACATCGCCCGCGCGGTAACGTCGCTCCGTGAGGTCGAGCGTGCTGCGGTAGGCGCCGACGGTCTTGCGCACGATCGTGCGCTCCTGGTCGAGCGCGCGTAGCTGCAGGTACGACTGGGCGACGTCCGCCTCGATCACGAGCCGCGTGTTGGCGAGGAGCGCCTGCGAGGCCTGCGCATCGAGGTCGGCGGCTTCGGCCGCACGGCTGAGCTTCCCGAAGAGGTCCGCTTCCCACGAGGCGTTGGCGCCGAGCGAGTACAGCGTGAGCGGATGTCCCGCCGGAAGACTGGTCACGGTGAAGCCATCGCCGCGCGCGACGGAGGCCGCGGCGCCGACCTGCGGAACGCGATCGGCATCGGCCTGCCGCAGCAGCGCGCGCGCTTGCACGAGCCGCGCGGCCGCGATCCGGATCGAGGAGTTGCCGCGATCCGCGCGCGCCACGAGGTCGTCGAGCACGGGATCGCGGAAGACCGTCCACCACGTGCGGTCTGGCGGCGCGGCGGTGACGATCTTGAAATTCGGCCCGGCTTCCTTGAACGCCGCCGGCGTGACCGGCAGCGCAGCCGGGTCGATGGGCGGCGGCGTCGCGCATCCGGCGAGGATCGCCATTGCCGCCACCGCGGCAATGGGCAGGCGTCGAAGGAGTGGATTCCCGCCGTCGCGGGAATGACGAACGGGGTTCCCGCCTTCGCGGGAATGACGTTGGGTATACATTTCGATCAATCCGAGGATCCGGCGAAGGCTTCGGCGTGCGGGACCTCGCCATGGGATTTGAGGGGCCGGTTGCCCGTGAGCGCGCGCAGCGCCACGTAGAACACCGGCGTGAGGAAGAGCCCGATCGCGGTCACCCCGATCATCCCGGAGAAGACCGCGACGCCCATCGCGCGGCGCATCTCGGCGCCGGCGCCGAACGAGTACACCAGCGGCACGGTGCCCATCACGAACGCCATCGACGTCATGAGGATCGGGCGCAGCCGCAGGCGCGCGGCCTCGACCGCCGCCTCGAACGGCGTCTTGCCGGCGAACTCCAGCTCGCGCGCGAATTCCACGATGAGGATCGCGTTCTTCGCCGAGAGCCCCACCAGCACGATGAAGCCGATCTGCGTGAAGATGTTGTTGTCGCCGTGCGTGAGCCACACGCCCGCGAGCGCCGCGCAGAGCGCCATCGGCACGATGAGCAGGATCGAGAGCGGCAGCACCAGGCTCTCGTAGAGCGCGGCGAGCACCAGGAACACGAGCAGCACCGAGAGCGGGAACACCCAGATCGCGGAGTTGCCGGCGAGGATCTGCTGGTACGTGAGGTCGGTCCACTCGAAGGTGACGCCGCGGGGCAGCGTCTGCGCCGCGATCTTCGCGATCGCGTCCTGCGCCTCGCCCGAGGAGTAGCCGGGCGCGGGGCCGCCGTTCACGTCCGCGGCGAGGAAGCCGTTGTAGCGCATCGCGCGCTCGGGCCCCGCCGCGGGCTTCACGTCGACCAGCGCCGAGAGCGGGATCATGTCGCCCGCGTTGTTGCGCACCTTGAGCTGGCCGATGTCCTCGGGATGCGCGCGGAACGGCGCGTCGGCCTGCACGCGCACGGAGTAGGTGCGGCCGAAGCGGTTGAAGTCGTTCACGTAGAGGCTGCCGAGGTACACCTGCATCGTGTCGAAGATCTCGGTGAGCGGGACGCCGAGCTGGCGCGCCTTGGTGCGGTCGATGTCGACGTAGAGCTGCGGCACGTTCACCTGGTAGCTCGAGAAGAGCCCGGCAAGCTCCGGCGACTGGTACGCGCGGCCCATGAACTCCTTCATCACCTGGTCGAGCGCCTGGTAGCCGATGGAGGCGCGGTCCTCCACCTCGAGCTTGAAGCCGCCCGTCGTGCCGAGGCCCATCACGGGCGGCGGCGGGAAGATCGCGATGAACGCGTCCTGGATGCCGGCGAACTGGCGATTGAGGTCCATCGCGATCGCGCCGCCCGAAAGCTGCGCGCCGCGCCGCTCGTCGAAGGGCTTCAGCGTGACGAACACGATCCCCGCGTTGGAGCTGTTGGTGAAGCCGTTGATGGAAAGGCCGGGGAAGGCGACCGCGTGCTCGACGCCCGGATGCTTCATCGCGATCTCGCCCATGCGGCGGATCACCTCCTCGGTGCGATCCAGCGTGGCCCCGTCCGGGAGCTGCGCGAAGCCGATCAGGTACTGCTTGTCCTGGCTCGGCACGAAGCCGTGCGGTACGGCCTCGAAGAGCCCCGCGGTGGAGGCCGCGAGCGCGCCGTACACCGCGAGCATCACGGCCTTGCGGCCGAGCGCGCCGCGTACGCCGCCGGTGTAGGCGAGGATGCCGCGGCGGAAGAAGCGGTTGAACGCGCCGAAGAAGCGGCCGAGCGTCGCGTCCATGGCGCGCGTGAGCGCGTCCCTCGGCGCGCCGCGGCCGCGCAGGAGGAGCGCGGCGAGCGCCGGCGAAAGCGTGAGCGAGTTCACCGCCGAGATCACGGTCGAGATCGCGATCGTCACCGCGAACTGGCGGTAGAACTGGCCCGAGAGCCCGCTGATGAAGGCGAGCGGCACGAACACCGCCACCAGCACCAGCGCGATCGCGATGATGGGCCCGGAGACCTCGCGCATCGCGCGGTACGTGGCTTCGCGCGGCGTGAGGCCCGCCTCGATGTTGCGCTCGACGTTCTCCACCACCACGATCGCGTCGTCCACCACGATCCCGATCGCGAGCACGAGCCCGAACAAGGTGAGCGCGTTGATCGAGAAGCCGAGCAGGTAGAGCACCGAGAAGGTGCCCACGATCGAGACCGGCACCGCGACCAGCGGGATCACGGACGCGCGCCAGGTCTGCAGGAAGAGGATCACCACCAGCACCACCAGCAGCACGGCCTCGAGCAGCGTGTGCACCACCGACTCGATGGAGGCGCGCACGAACTGCGTCGGGTCGTAGACGATCTGGTAGTCGACGCCCTCGGGCATCGACGCCTTGAGGTCGGCCATCGCGGCGCGCACCTGGTTCGAGATCTCGATCGCGTTCGAGCCGGGCATGGCGAAGATGCCGATCGCGACGGCCGGCTTGTTGTCGAGGAGCGAGCGCAGCGAGTAGTCCGCGGCGCCGAGCTCGATGCGGCCGAGGTCGCGCAGGCGCGTGACGGCGCCGCCCGGGTCGGTCTTCACCACGATGTCGCCGAACTCCTCGGCGGTGGCGAGCCGGCCGCGCGCGTTCACGGGAAGCTGCACCTGCACCCCTTGCAGCGTGGGCGACGCGCCGACCATGCCCGCCGCCGCCTGCACGTTCTGCTCCTGGATCGCGCGCACCACGTCGCTCGCGGAGAGGCCGCGCTCGGCCACCTTGCCCGGGTCGAGCCACACGCGCATCGAGTAGTCGCCCGCGCCGAAGATCGCCACCTCCCCCACGCCGGGCACGCGCTGCAGCCGGTCCTTCACGTTGAGGACGCCGTAGTTGCGCAGGTAGTTGATGCCGTAGCGCTCGTCGGGCGAGACCAGGTGCACGACCATGGTGAGGTCGGAAGACGCCTTCGCGGTCGTGATGCCGAGGCGGCGCACCTCCTCGGGCAGCCGCGGCTCCGCCTGCGCGACGCGGTTCTGCACCAGCTGCTGCGCCTTGTCCGGATCGGTGCCGAGCTTGAACGTGACCGTGAGCGTGAGCGCTCCGTCGGTGGTCGCCTGGCTCGACATGTAGAGCATGTTCTCGACGCCGTTGATCTGCTCCTCGAGCGGCGTCGCGACGGTCTCGGCGATCACCTTCGGGTTCGCGCCCGGATAGGCGGCGCGCACCACCACCGACGGCGGCACCACGTCCGGATACTCCGAGATCGGCAGCAGCCGCATCGCGATGGCGCCGGCGAGGAAGATGAGCGTCGAGAGGACGCCGGCGAAGATGGGACGGTCGATGAAAAATTTCGAGAAACTCATAAAATGTCTCCAGCAGCGGGGCGATCGTTGGAGCGGACAACCGGTTGCCGCTCAACTCCTCAAGCAGGGGCGATGGTTCGTCTCCGCCGTCACCGCATTGCGGTCCTGGAGGAAGGCTTCGCCTCCTGCGGGGCGACGATCGCGCCGGGCCGCACGCGCTGCAGGCCGTTCACGACGATGCGCTCGCCCGGTTGCAGGCCGGCGGTGACGATGCGCAGCCCGTCGACGTTGGGCCCGAGCGTGACCGGGCGATAGGCGACCTTGTTGTCCGCGCCCACCACCAGCACGAAGCGCTTGTCCTGGTCGGTCCCGAGCGCGCTCTCGCTCACCAGCACCGCGCTCTCCGGCTTCGCGTGGCCGAGGCGCACGCGCACGAACTGCCCCGGAAGGAGCCGTCCGTCGCGGTTGTCGAACACGGCGCGCAGCCGCACCGTGCCGCTCTTCGCGTTCACCTGGTTGTCGATGAGCTGCAGGCGCCCGGCGAGCGTCTTGTCCTCGTCGGTCGCGATGCGCACGGGAATGCGGTCGAGCGCGGCACGGGCGCCGCCGCTCGGCACCTCGGCGAGCGCGCGCTCGACCACGCCCTCGTCCGCGTCGAAGCTCGCGTAGATCGGGCTCACGCTCACCAGCGTGGTGAGGACCGGCGCATCGGCGCCCGCGCTCACGAGGTTGCCCACCGTCACCTCGAGCCGTCCGACGCGGCCCGCCACGGGCGCACGCACCTGCGTGTAGCCGAGGTTCAGCCTCGCGAGCGTGAGCGCGGCTTCGGCGGCGCGCAGGTCGGCCTGCGCGGCGCGGCGCGCGTTCACGCGCTCGTCGAGCTCGCGCTGCGCGATCGCGCGCTCGTCCCACAGGCGCTTCGCGCGCTCGTGCTCGGTGGTCGCGTTGTCGAGGCGGGCCTGGGCCGCGGCGAGCTGCGCGCGCGCGCGCTCGACCTCCGCCGCGTAGGGCGCCGGGTCGATCGTGACGAGCAGGTCGCCCGCGTGCACCAATGCCCCCTCGGTGAAGTGGACCGACTGGATGGCGCCGGCCACGCGCGGGCGCACCTGCACGCGATCCACGGCTTCGAGCCGGCCGGAGAACTCGTCGTAGGGACGCACCTCGCGGCGCTCGACCGCGGCGACCGTGACCGGAATCGCGGGCGGCGCGCCGGCGGCCGGCTTGTCGCTCGCGTTCGACCGGTGCAGGCCGCTCACGCCCCAGGCGATGGCGGCGAGGAGGACGGTACCGCCGGTGGCAAGGAGGACCTTGCGGCGCTGCAGGACTCGGGTGCTCATGTTTGGCTTTTCCTTATCGTTCGCTACACAATGAATCGTCGCGATCGCCCGGGCCTGCGCCCATTCGATCGTTCGCTATCGGAAGGTCAGTGCGCCGCGGCGGCCACCGGGCGCGCGCCCGCGCGCGGCACGCCATGGCGGATCGCCCGCCATCGCGCCGGCGTCTCGCCCTCCCATTGCCGGAAGGCGCGGAAGAACGAGTTCTGGTCGTCGAAGCCGAGCAGGAAGGCGACGTCCGCCATCTCCAGCTCGCCGTTCGCGAGGTACTCGCGCGCGAGCTCGCGGCGCGCCTGCGTGAGGACGTCCTGGAAGCGCGTGCCCTCCTCGGCGAGGCGCCGCTGCAGCGTGCGCTCCGAGAGCGCGAGCTCCTTCGCGATGGCGCGCATGTCGGGTCGGCGGGTCGCGAGGTGGCGCTTCATGAGCCACTTCACCTGCCCGGAGAGCGTGCTGCGCGACTGGTGGTCGGCGAGCGCGCGCTCGAGCGCCGGGGAGAGCATCTCGAGCAGCTCCTGGTTGTACGAGGCGAAGGGACGCTCGAGGTCCGCGCGGTGCAGGACCAGCCGGTCGCGCGGCGCTCCGAAGCGCACGGCGCAGCCGAAATACGCCTCGTGCGCGGCGACGTCGGCGGCCGGACGCTCCAGCTCCAACCGGCGCGCGCAGAGCCTCTCGCGCGTGCCGCGCCGGCCGAGCTCCATCATCGCGCCGAACATGAGGTCGACCACCGTCGAGCGCTCGGCGTGCGGCCGCGCGAACTCCACCTCGACGATGCACTCCTCGCCTTCCTCGCGGACGCGCACGCGTTCCGGCGAGCACATCTGCTTGTAGCGCGCGATGCGGTGCAGCGCGTCGCGCCAGTCGCGCGCGTGGAAGGGAGCGAGGATCATCGGCGGCGCGTCGGCGAGGTCGATGTTGCGCGCGACCTCGAGGCCGATGGCGGGATTGCCGGAGAGCTCCCGCACCGCGCCCCAGAACGCGAACGCCTGCTCCATCGTGAGCGTCATGGCCTGTCCGGGGACGGGCAGCGGCAGGCGCGCGCGGCGCGCGATCTCGGCGGCGGCGAGGCCGCAGCGCTCGAGCGACCCCCACATCGAGGGATAGAGGCGCGCGTGCATCGCGGGAACGGGCGATTCCATGCATTGCTCCTGTTGCGGTTGTTCCGGGTTTGCGGACGATTCGTTCGATGTGGGGCCAGAGTACCGGCGCCGCCGCGCCGGATCACTAGCGAAAGGCGCCACATCGCTTGCAGAAGCCGCCAATCGCTCGCCGGCGGCCGAAGAATCTGTATCATCTGCTACAGAAGCTCGCATGATCGTTCCCTTGCGCGAGGGCTGTCAAGTCATTTAATATCGAACGCTATGAAAACCGCCGTTCCGCCCGCCGCAACGCTGCGCCGCCCGCGCGGGCGCCCGCGCGAGTTCGATCGCGACCAGGCGCTCGCACGCGCGATGGAGGTGTTCTGGAGCAAGGGCTACGAAGCCGCCTCGCTCGCCGACCTCACCAGGGCGATGGGCATCAACCCGCCCAGCCTCTACGCCGCGTTCGGCGACAAGGAGAACCTCTTCATCGAGGCGGTGCACCGCTACCACGAGAACGTGCGGCAATCGTGCCCCTATGCGGGCGAGCCCACGGCGCGCGCCGCGGTGGCGCGGCTCCTCACGGAGCTCGCCACGCTCTTCACGGACCGCAGCCACCCGGCCGGCTGCCTCGCCGTGATGGCGATGGTCACCTCGTCCACCTCCAGCGCGCGGCTGCAGCGAATGCTCGCCGACGAGCGCGCCAACGCGAGGGCGCGGCTGCGCGAGCGCATCCAGCTCGGCGTGAAGGAAGGCGACCTCCCGGCCGCGACCGAGATCTCCGCGCTCACCGAGTTCTACGCCGCGGTGATCATGGGCATGTCGCTCTGCGCGCGCGAAGGCGCCACGCGCAAGTCGCTCCTCACGATGGTCGAGACGGCGATGCGTGCCTGGCCCCCGTCGCCGAAGCGGGCCGCCCGCCGCAAGCTCGCCGCGGCGGCGTAGGTTCCCGTGGCCGGCGCCCGGCGCGCTCATAGGTCGAGCTTCAGCACCGGACGCACCTCGACCGATCCGCCGCCCTCGAGCATCGGGCATCCGGAAGCGATGCGCGCGGCTTCCGCGGCATCCTGCGCCTCGATGATCGAGAAGCCGCCGACCACCTCCTTCGACTCGACATAGGGGCCGTCGGTCACGTCCTTCGTCCGGCCCCGCACGACCTTGCCGGTGCGCTGCAGCGGGAGCCCCAGGTTCCTCAGCTGTCCCTTGGCCGTCATGTCCGCGGCCCAGGCGCGCCATTTCGCCATCGACCGCTCGCGCGCCTCGGGCGTGCCCATGGCCGCTTCGTGGGCCTCGGGCGTGCTGCGATACAGAAGAACGTACTCGCTCATGCGGATCTCCATGCGGTGGTCATGCATTCCAGTCGAACCAGCGGCCGGCTTTTCGACAATCGCCCGAAATCCGGCGGCCGGTGCTGCGATGGTGCCCGGATTCCCGGCCGGCCGAAGCGGCGATGGGACGAAACGCGCAACGGGCGCCCCGAACGGCGAATCGGGCCGACGGCGCCGCGTTCCGTCGACCGGTGCGTTGACAGGGCGCCGGCGCGAGGCATAAGTTGCTCCTATCCCGCGGTCCTTCTCATAAGGAGAGGCTATCGTGAACCTCCAGCAGCTCGGCTACTTCGTCGCCGTGGCGCGCAGCCGCAGCTTCACGCGCGCGGCGGAAGCCTGCTTCGTCGCCCAGCCCGCGCTCTCGCAGCAGATCCGCAAGCTCGAGGAGGAGCTGGGCCTTCCCGTGTTCGAGCGGCGCCGGCGCGGCGTGGAGCTCACGCTCGCGGGCACGGCGTTCCTCGAGTACGCCGAACAGGTGTTGAAGCTGGTCGAGGAAAGCAAGCAGCGCATCTCCGACCTGCAGAGCGTCCGTCAGGGCTCCATCTCGGTGATGTGCCTGCCGACCGTCGCGACCTACTGGCTTCCGCCCATCATCTCGCAGTACCGCGCGCAGTATCCGGACATCGACGTCCACATCCAGGAGCACGCCGGCTGCACGCCCGAGGACTTCGCGCGCGCGGTTTGCGACGTGGGCATCGTGCAGCTCTCCGAATCGCACGAGCGCGGTGCGCCGGATACGCGCACCGAAAGGCTCTTCGTCGACGAGCAGCTGCTGGTGGTGCCCGCGGGTCATCGGCTCGCGGCGAGCGGGGGCGCGCTCGCGCCCGCGATCGCGCTGCGGGAGGCCGCCGGCGAAGCGTTCATCCTGCCCAAGCCCACCTGCGGGATGAGCCGCACCATCTCGCAGGCGTTCTCCGACGCCGGATTCGTCCCGCGCGTCCGCCTCGAGACGAGCCAGGTCGAAGCGGTGTGCGAGATGGTCTCGGCGGGCCTCGGCGTGGGACTCATGCCCGCCATGGCATCGGGCCGGAAGAACGCGGGCGTGCGCTGGCGGCGCCTCCGGAATCCGGTCCCACGGCGCACGATCGCGCTCGCGTGGGATTCGGCGCGCAGCCTCTCGCCCGCGGCGGCCGCCTTCGTCGCGATCGTGCGCGCCGCGGCGGCCGCGCATCCGCGCGGGCGCGCGAAGGGCCGCGCCAGTGGAAGGCTTCGCGCGGTGGCATAAGCGCCCGTTATCGCCGTCATTGAAATCGAGTATTGGATTTATGCCAGCGAAGGCGTAGCTTGGGCCGCATCCGCCACGTCGGCGGGAGGAGGAGGCGACCCATGCACGCGCGCGAATCGCAGGACGAAGGCGTCGTCCGCAAGGTGGCGATCGCCAGCATGCTCGGGACGATCCTCGAGTGGTACGACTTCTTCCTCTACGGATTCACCGCGGCGCTGGTCTTCGGCAAGCTCTTCTTCCCGACCTACTCCGCGCTCGCCGCCACGCTCGCCTCCTTCGGCACGCTCGCCGTGGGCTTCGTCGCGCGGCCGCTGGGCGGCGTCCTCTTCGGCCATTTCGGCGACCGCCTCGGCAGGAAGCGCATGCTCGTGATCACCATCTCGGTGATGGGCGGCTCGTCTTTCCTGATCGGCGTGCTGCCGGGCTTCGCCTCGATCGGCATCGCGGCGCCGGTGCTCCTCACGCTGCTGCGATTCCTGCAGGGCATCGGCCTCGGCGGCGAATGGGGCGGCGCGGTGCTCCTCGCGATCGAGCACTCGCCCGCCCGCAGGCAGGGCTTCTACGGGAGCCTCGTCCAGCTCGGCGCCGGCATCGGGCTCGCGCTCGCCACGGCGATCCTGATGGGAAGCTCCGCCTTCCTCGACCAGCGTGCGTTAGTCGCCTGGGGCTGGCGCATCCCGTTCCTCTGCAGCATCGTGCTGCTCGCGATCGGGCTCTACATCCGGCTCAAGGTCGAGGAAACGCCCGCCTTCCGCAGGATGCAGCAGTCGGGCAACGTGATCCGCATGCCGATCGTCGCGCTGCTGCGCGACTACCCGCGCGAGATCGCGTGCACGACGGCGCTCTACCTCGGCGGCATCACGGTGCCGTTCTACACGGTGTGGGTGTTCCTCATCTACTACTCGACCGCGGTCCTGCACTTCAACCGCACCGAGGTGCTGCTCGGCGTGGTGCTCAACAACGTGCTGCTCCTCGCGGCGACGCTCGGCGGCGGCGCGATCTCCGACCGCATCGGGCGGCGCGCCCCGTACCTCGCCGCCGTGGTCGCGCTTGCGCTCGCCGCGTTCCCGTTCTTCTGGGTCGCGGGCCGCGGCGACGTGGGCTGGGTCTGGCTCGCGATGTTCATGTTCGGCGCGCCGCAGTGGCTCGCGTGGGGCGTGCTTCCCGCGCTCTTCGCCGAATACTTCCCGACGAACCTGCGCTACACCGGGATCTCGCTCGGCAGCCAGCTCGCGACCATCATCGGCGGGTTCGTGCCGCTCTTCGCCGCCGCCACGCTCGCGAAGCTCGGCACATGGCCGGTCTCGATGCTCGTGGTGGCCTGCGAGGTGCTCGCGATCTTCACGCTGATCCGCATGAAGCCCGCGCCGAGCGCCGCGGGGCTCTCGGCCGAGACCGCCTGAATCCGGAGGAAACCATGCCGATCGTTCGAGTGGACGTGCCCGACGAGCACCCGCGCGAGGTGCTTCTCGCGGTGAAGCGCAGCATCGAGGCGGCGGTCGCGCGCACCTGGGCGAAGGACCACATCTACGTCGCGATCCACCCGATGGTCACGGCACCCGGCGAGCGCACGGCGATCGTCACCGTCGACCTGCGCCCGGGCCGCGGCGAGGAGGAGCGGCGGGCGAAGGCGCTCTATCGCGAGATCCTCGCGGTGCTGCGATCGTCGCTGAACACCGAGCCCGACCGCTTCGTGCTGCTGGTCCGCGAATTCCAGGAGCGCTGCTTCGTGGTGGACGGCGGCAAGCGGTTGCCGCCGCTGAAGGACCTCACGCCGCCGCTCGAGGAGCCGGATCTCATCCCCTGAGGCCGTGCCTCCCGCGTCGAGAGGTCGCGCGGTGCGATGAGCGCTCACCGCACCGCGGCCCGGCCCTGCGATCGTCAGTCGTGGTCCCCGTCTTCGTCGCGGTCCTTGCGGTCCTGGTTCACTTCCTCGCGCGGATCCTCGCGGCGCAGCTGCCGATCGTCGCGACGCAGGTCCGGATCGGCGGCGGCGTTCGCGTGCTCGTTGCGCTCCTCGAGCGCCTCGTTCGCGTGCTCGTTGCGCTCCTCGAGCGCCTCGTTCGCGTGCTCGTTGCGCTCTTCCATGCCGGGATTCATGGTGCGCGCGCCGGCATTGCCCGGTCCCGCGTCGAGGCTGCCCGCTCCCGGGCTCATGGTGCCGCCCATCGCGGTGCCGCCCATCGCGGCGTGCCCTCCCCCGCCGTGACCGCCGCCGCCGTGATCCGCGAACGCGGTGGTTCCCGCGAAGGCCAATGCAGTCGCTGCCATCCAATGTGTCGCCGTTCGGATACGCATCATCGCTCCTTGATCTCACGCGAAATGGCGTGAACGAGCATGGACAATGGCGGCCCCGCAGCGGTTTTGAAATCGGACTGGCCCCATCAGCGCACCGGGGCCGCGGAATAAATCGCGCGCGCGGCACGTTGCGCGCTCCACGAAGACCGAGTCGCCGAACTCGTGCGTCCGGTAGGCCTGTCCTTCCAGCTCGGCGTCGGCGCGCCGCAACGTCGCGTCGTCCGCGAACGCTCGCAGCAGCTCGTAGTGGCTGGTGCCCGGCTCGTGCGTGCCCGAAAGGATCGCATCGACGATGCGCAGCGGCGTATGGGCCCCGACGCGCATCGTCGCGATGGCCTCGCCCGCGCGAACGCGCCCGTCGCGCGCCGCGGCCGACTCCAGCGCGCGCACGACGGTGGTCCCGATCGCGATGACGCGGCCGCCGCGCTCGTGCGCCCGCGCGATCGCGCGCGCGGTCGTTGCCGGAATGCGATAAGGCTCGTCGAGCGGGAGGCGCCGGTCGAGCCGCGCATCGCCCGTGGACGAGATGCCGGCCGCGTGCGTGACGGTGGCGAAGGCGACGCCCCGTTCGCGCAAATCGGCGAGCGCCCGCCAGTCGAGCGCGAAGCCGGCCGAGGGCGCCTCGAACGCCGCCGGGAAGCCCGCGATGGGCGTCCACACGTCCCATAACGCGAGCGCCGGCTGCAGGTGCGCGTACTGGATCGGCCGGCCATGGCTCGCGAGCCCGGCCCAGATGTCGTCGATGGTCGCCTCGAACCGCAGCGCGACGAGCCGTGGATGGCCCAGCGTGCGCAGGACGACGGCGCGCAAGGGTCCGAGCCGCAACGCATCGCCCGCGCGAAGCTCGGGCGGCGCCGGACGATCCTCGGTGCGCGTGCGGTGATCGCCCGCGCCGAACACGACCGCCACCCACTCGAGGACATCGTGCGGGTCGAGCGAGGCGCGTTGCGCGAGGCGCGCCTCGATGACCGCGCCGGTTCGCACGTGCACTCCGGCGAGGCTCGCCGGCAGCGTCGCCGCATCGTTCGCGACGACCAGGTCGTCGCGCTCGAGGAGCCGCGGCCATTCGGCGCGCGGCGCATGGCGGAGCGTTCCGTCCGCGTCGATCGCGAGGAGCCTCGCATCGGGCGGCCGCTGGATCGGGCGCGCCGCGGCGATCATCACGCAGCCTCCTCCCGCGCGAAACGCGGGGGCATCGCTTGCAGGATCGCATGCGTGACCTCGCGCGCCGAGGCCTCGGGCTTGAGCAGCGTGGATGCATCGGCGCCGGGCAGCGCGAGCCGGTGGAGCGGCGTATCCATGTCGCCGGGATCGTGCACGAGGATGCGCACGCCCTCGCCCTCCAGCTCGAGGTTCCAGATCGCCGAGAGATGCGCGAGCGCGGCCTTCGATGCGCCGTACGCGCCCCAGCCGGGATACGGCGTGAGCGCCGCGTCGCTCGAGATGTTCATCACCACGCCGCCGCCTTCTTCCGCGGCCGAGGCGCGCAGCGCGCCGAGCAGCGCCTTCGTGAGGCGGAACGGACCGAGCAGGTTGGTCGCGAGCGCGACCTCGAGATCCTCGCACTCGGTATCCGCGAGCGGCCGCAGCGGCACCGGCCCGAGGCTCGAGGCGTTGTTCACGAGCACGTCGAGGCCGCCGAGGCGTCCCAGGATCTGCAGCGCGATGGGATGCACCTGTTCCTTGGCCGAGATGTCGCCCACGATGCCCGCCGCCCCGAGCAGCTGCGCCGCGACCCGCTCCACGTCCTCGCGATGGCGCGCGAGGAACGCCACCGCTGCGCCGCGCCGGTGCCACTCGCGCGCGAGCGCGAGGCCCAGGCCCGAGGTGCCGCCGGTGATGGCGATCCGCACGCGGCGAAGGCCGGTATCATTCGTCGATCGTTTCATGCCGCTTCTCCCGAATTGCGTCGTTCCCGCGCACCCTGCCGCCGGTTGCTTCAGTCGGGGAGCGGGAATCCGCGATGAGGGAAGCATGCGGCGCCGCGCGGTCGAATTCGAGCGCGCCGTCCAACCGTTTGGCGGAAGGTCGATGCGATGGACAAACCGGACCTCGTCTCGCGCCACCTCGCGCGGAACCTCATGGCGCTGCGGCAGGTGCGGCACCTCACGCAGGATGCGCTCGCGAAGGCGGCCGGCGTGCCGCGCTCGACCATCGCGAACCTCGAATCGGGCGACGGCAATCCCTCGCTCACGGTATTGGTGAAGGTGGCGCGCGCGCTCGAGACCTCGATCGACGAGCTCACCGGCTCGCCGCGCGCGAAGGTGCGGCGCTGGGCCGCCGCCGACCTCGGCTCGCACTCGCGCGGCCGCGGCGTCACGACGCGCGACCTCGTCCCCGAGCCGGTGCCCGAGGAAGTGATGGAGCTGATGGAATTCGCGCCCGGCGCCGTGATGGCCGGGACGCCTCACCTTCCCGGCACGCGCGAGTACTTCTCGTGCATCGAGGGCACGGTGACGATCTTCGTCGCGGGCGAGCGCTACGAGCTCGGCGCGGGCGACGTGCTCGGCTTCCCGGGCAACGTGCCGCATTCGTACCGCAACACGGGCGCGGCGGGCCGCGCGCGCGGCGTGTCGATCGTCGTGCTCGCGAAGTCGGGCGTATGAAAAAACGGCCGGCTCGCGCCGGCCGTCTCCGGGAGCCGGGACCTGCTCAGCAGGAGCTTCCCTCGATGCGTTCCCACACGCCGTTGTTGCAGCGATACTCGTAGGTGCCCTGGCAGGACAACGTGCCGCTCGCGTAGAGGTTGCCCGAGAGCCCGCACGCCGCGGGCGTTGCGAGCGCGACGGCGGGAGGCGCGACCACGGTGGCGCTCGGCGCGGGGATCGGTTGCTCGACGACGCGCTCTTCTCGAACGATGGTCCGGCCGCATCCGGCGAGCGCGGCGGCGCATACGCATGCCACAAGGATGGATCGATTCATGAGGTCTCTCCTGGTATGACCCACAGGAGGAGACTCGCGCGGCGGCGCTTGGTTTTTCGCGATCCGGCGGCCGGCACTGCTCCGAACGGCGCAGGGGTTTGACATCCGGGCCGCCCGGCCGGAGGATCGACGAGACCGCCGCTTCCGGGCCGGCCGCCGCACAGGGCCGGCATCCGTAGTCCACCCCGCAACTGCACAGGAGGAACGGCCATGGCGACTTACATCGTGCTCAACAACTTCACCGAGCAGGGCATCCGCAACGTCCGCGAGACCACCCGGCGCGCCGAGGCGGTGCGCGAGATGGCGCGCAAGTTCGGCGTCACCATGAAGGACATCTACTGGACGCTGGGCGAGTACGACGTGGTCGCGATCTTCGAGTCGCCCGACGAGGCCTCCATCACCGCGCTCACGCTCGCGATCGGGCAATCCGGCAACGTGCGCACCCAGATGCTGCGCGCGTTCGACGAGAAGGAGATGAAGGGCGTGATCGCGAAGCTCGGCAAGGTGAAGGAGGCGGCGCCGGCCTGAGCGCGCGGCCGGCTCGCGGTCTCGATGCAGGTGATCTGCCGCACCCAGGCGGAGATCGACTATTACCGGGAGAAGCTTTCGGAAGGCGGCAACGAGCGCGCCTTCGCGGCGATCATGGAGAGGAGAAGACCCATGCCGAGCACCATCCGCCTGCACCGCGTCCTCAAGACCACGCCCGAGCGCCTCTACAAGGCGTTCCTCGACCCCGAGGCGCTCGTGAAGTGGCTGCCGCCGCACGGCTTCACCGCGAAGGTCCACTCGATGGATGCGCGGGTCGGCGGCCGCTACAAGATGTCGTTCACGAATTTCTCGACCGGCTCGAGCCACGCGTTCGGCGGCGAGTACCTCGAGCTCGTGCCGGGCCGGCGCATCCGCCACACCGACGTGTTCGACGCCGGCCCGCCCGGCACGATGACGGTGACGATCGAGATCCGGAAAGTCGTGGTGGGCGCCGAGCTGCAGGTCACGCAGGAAGGGGTGCCCGACGCGATCCCCGCGGAGGCGTGCTACCTCGGCTGGGGCGAATCGCTCGAGCTGCTGAAGCTGCTCGTGGAGCCCGAGATCCCGGACCCGGCCTGAGGCAGCGTTTCGTCCCCCGATCGCTGCATTTCGTCGCACGAGGGTCGTCAACGCGTGCGGCGAAGGGGAAGATCGCGGAAATCGTTCCGGGGAGCCCGCCATGACGCATCGGATCGCCCTGCTGCTCGCCTGCCTCGCGCTCGCCGGCACCGCCGTTGCCGAAACCATCCCCGGCCCGACGATCCGCATCGGCGGCGACGTCGCGATCGCGCAGCCCCTCGAAGGCTCGCTCCACGCGCTCGCGGGCACTGTCGCCATCGACGCGCGCGTGAGCGGCGACGTGTCCGCGGCGGCGGGCGACGTGCACCTGGGCTCGACCGGCGCGATCGACGGCGACCTTTCGCTCGCCGCGGGCCAGGTCACGCTCGACGGGCCGATCCAGGGCGATGTGCGCGTCGCGGCCGGCCGCGTCGAGATCGACGGACCGGTGGCGGGCAACGTTTCCATCGCCGCGGGTTCGCTCGAGCTGGGACCCGCCGCCCGCATCCAGGGTCGGCTCTCGTTCCGCGGCGGCGAGCTGCGCCGCGATCCGGCGGCGCAGGTGATCGGCGGCATCACGCACACGCAGCCGCACCGCTGGCGCGAGCGCGAGCACGGCATGGGCTGGCGCTTCGGTCATGGATGGATCTGGACCGCGGGCCTCATGCTGCTCGCCGCGCTCATCGCCGCGGCGCTGCCCGACGTTTCACGCCGCATGGCCCACGAGCTCGCCGAACGGCCGTGGATCACGCCGCTCCTCGGGCTGGTCGCGCTCGCCTCGATCCCGGTCGCGGCCGTGCTGCTCGTCCTCACCATCATCGGCATCCCGATCGCGCTGCTCGCGCTGATCGGCTATGCGGGCCTGCTGCTCGTCGCGTACGCGTGGGTCGCGGTGGTCGTCGGGGGAATGCTGCTCGACCGCGTGAATCCCGAGACCGCCGCGCGCACCGCATGGCGCGTGGGCGCCGCAGTGCTCGCGATGCTCGCGTTGGCGCTGCTCGTGCGCGTGCCTTTCGTGGGGGGCCTCGTGCGGCTCGTCGCGCTTGCCGCGGGCCTCGGCATGATCTTCGCGGCGGCGTTCCGGCCGTCGGCACCCGGCGCCGAGCCGCCGCCCGGAGCACCCGCCGCGTGATCCCGGCCGCATTCGCCTGAAGATGGCGGATTGCAGCGGCGATCGGGAACCCGCGTAGGAGCACGCCGACAGGCCCGCCGTGGCTCCGCTGGCAGACGCTCTCCCCTGGCGGCAGCAAGCTTCAACAAAGGGCAAAAGGATCCGCGGCGCACGCTAGCGGCCTCATGCGGAGTGCATCGAGGCTCCGGGTGTGCTCATTTGGACGACTCGCTGAAACGCGCAACTTCCAACGACGCCGGCCGCTTCGCGGCCGCGACGTGGTTGTCCGCGCTCGGCGACGCGGGGACGAACCGCGAAGTGCTCGCGCTGGTCGACGAGTTCGTCACCCAACTCGACGCGAACGAGCTCGGCAAGCTGCCGGAGGTCGATTCCCCGCAGCTGCGCCTCATGTTCACCTTCCTGCAGGCGGCCTCCGTCCGGCTGAACGAGCTGAGCGACGGGTAGGCGCCGGCCCGAACTTGTATTGACTTGTCTTAATGCCGCGGCGCACACTCCCGCGCCATGGCCCCGGTTCGCACGCGTTCCTCCCCGATCCTCTACGAGCGCATCGCCGAGGAGCTCGCGCGCGGCATCCGCTCGAGGCGCCTGGCGCCGTTCGCGAAGCTGCCCTCGGAGGCGGAGCTGGTCGGGCGCTTCGGCGTCTCGCGGGTCACGGTACGGCAGGCGCTGCGCAAGCTCGCCGATGCCGGCCTCGTGATCAGCCGGCAGGGCAAGGGCGTCTTCGTGGCGGGCGCGGTCGTGAACCAGGAGCTCACCGCGCTGCGCGGCTTCTACGACAACCTCGTGATGCAGGGCCACCACCCGGTTTCCACCGTCGTGCGCTTCGAGTGCCGGCGCTCGTCGGCCTCGGTGCCGGAGCTGAAGCGGCTCGAGCAGGACATCTACTGCTTCCGCCGGCTGTGGCAGGTGGGGGAGCTCGCGCTCGCGGTCGCCGACGCCTCCATTCCCGGCGCCGGAAGACGGGTGACGCGCGAGGACGTGGAGCGCCTGCCGGTTTATTCGATCGTGCGCGAGGTGATCGGGCGCGAGGTCGTGCGCGCCTCGGTGCAGGTGCGCGCCGCGCGCTGCGCGCCCGACATCACGAAGCTCCTCAACGTCGGGCGCACCGCGACGATCCTCGAGATGGAGCGTACGTCCTACGACCGGCAGGGACTCGCGGTCGAGACGACGCGCTTCTCGGTGCCGGCCGAGCTCTTCGCCTTCCAGATGGAGGTGGCGGGACCGCTGCAGATCGCCTCCTCCATCAAGCGCATCGAGCAACCATCCCAGTCGAAACGCCAGAGAGGGAAAAGAAAATGAGATTCGTGAGACTCGTCCTCGCCGCCGCGCTGTCGCTCGCCACGCTCGGGGCCTTCGCCGCCTATCCCGACCATCCGATCAAGCTGATCGTGCCCTTCCCCGCCGGCGGCCCCACGGACATCGTGGCGCGTCCCCTCGCGCAGGAGCTCGGCAAGGCCCTCGGCGAATCGGTCGTGGTGGAGAACCGCGGCGGGGCGGGCGGCTCCATCGGCGCGGACCTCGTCGCGAAGTCCTCGCCCGACGGCTACACGCTCCTCATGGGCACCGTGGGCACGAACGCGATCAACGGCGCGCTCTATTCGAAGCTTCCATACGACGTGGTGAAGGACTTCACGCCGGTGGCGCTCATCGCGAGCTCGCCGGTGGTGCTGGTGGTGAATCCCAAGGCGCCGTACAAGACGCTCGCCGACTACATCGCCGCGGCGCGCACGAAGCCCGGCGCGGTCGCTTTCGGCTCGGCGGGCGCCGGCACGCCGGGGCACCTCACCGCCGAGATGTTCGCGACCGCGGCGCACGTGAAGCTGCAGCACGTGCCCTACAAGGGCAGCGCGCCGGCGATCAACGATCTCCTCGGCTTCCAGATCCCGTCGATGTTCGACCCGCTCCAGTCGCAGATCGCGCACATCAAGGCGGGAACGCTGCGCGCGCTCGCCGTGAGCGGAACGTCGCGCTCGCCGGTGCTGCCGCAAGTGCCGACGTTCGCGGAGTCGGGTGTGAAGGGCGTCGAGTCGCGCGCGTGGTGGGCGATCTTCGGTCCGGCGAACTTGCCGAAGGCCGTCACCGCGCGGCTGCGCAGGGAGATCGACAGGATCGTGAAGTCGCCGCATTTCCACGACGAGCTCGGCGCCATCGGCGTGCAGACGAATACCGAGGGCGTCCCGCTGCCGGAATTCCAGCGCAAGGAGGTAGCGCACTGGCAGAAGGCGGTGCGCGAGTCCGGCGCCAAGGTGGACTGAGGGATCGATGAGACTCGATCGCGAAGAGAAGGCGATGCTGGCGGGCGCGATGGGCCCGGTGCCGCAGGCGGCGATCCGGCACCAGGTGAAGGTGGGTACGTTCTTCGGCGCGAAGGAGTTCGTGCCGGTGACCCAGGCCCACATCATGGCCGACACGGAGAGCCTGGGCGAGCACAACGTGCGCTGGCTCGAGAGGCTCGCCGCGCACTCCACAGGCGAACGCACCGTGCGCATCCCCACCATCACCGATCCGCGCGGCACCGACTTCGCGAAGTCGAGGGAGCTCGGACAAGCCGACTGGATGGTGGACCTCGAGAAGCGCGCCATCGCCGCGTTCGTGAAGCTCGGCGTCTCCATGACCGACACCTGCATCAATTACCAGACGATCCAGGCGCCCACGCGCGGCGAGCACGTGGCGATGGGCGACACCGGCGTCGTCATCTACTGCAATTCGGTCTGCGGCGCGCGCTCGAACTTCGAGGGCGGACCCTCGGCGCTCTCCGCGGGGCTCACCGGCCGAACGCCGCGCTACGGCTTCCATCTCGACGAGCGGCGGCGCGGAACGCTTCACGTGCGCACCACCTACACGCCCGAGTCGCTCAACGACTGGGGCGCGCTCGGCGGCGTGATCGGCCGGCTCGCGGGGGACTACTGGAACGTGCCCGTGATCGAAGGGATCGGCCGCGCGCCGACCTCCGACGAGCTCAAGCACTTCGGCGCGGCGATGGCGAGCTTCGGCTCGGTGGCGCTCTTCCACATGGTGGGCATCACGCCGGAGGCCGCGCGGCTCGCCGACGTCGCCGGGAAGCGCATGCGCAGGCACGCCGTGGGCCGCAAGGAGGTGAAGGCGCTGCAGGCGTCGTATGCCTCGGACAGGAAGGTCGACGTGGTCGTGTTCTCGGCGCCGCAGCTCAGCATCTACGAGCTGCGCGCGCTCGCCGCGTTGTGCGACGGCCGGAAATTCAAGCTCCCGCTCCTCGCCGTGACGAGCCCGCAGGTGAAGCCCGATTCCGATCGCTTCGGCTACACGCAGCGCATCGAGGCCGCGGGCGGTACGGTCTTCTCCGGCATGTGCTTCTACCAGTCGTATGCGCGCGAGATCGCCGAGGCGAACGGGTGGAAGCGCCTCGCCACCAACAGCGCGAAGATGGTGAACATCCTCGGCGGCTACGGCTACGTGCCGATGCTCGCCTCGATGGAAGAGTGCGTCGCGGCGGCCGAGAGCGGGAGGCTCGCGTGAGCCCGAAGACGATCACCGTCCATCGCCGTGCGAAGGCGGGGCCCACGGGCGAAAAGGTGCTGGTGGCACGCCACGCGATGGGGCCGAAAGTCCGCGGCGAGGCGCTGGTCGCGAGGGACGGCTTCTCCGCGCGCTACGACCTCGACCGCATCGCCGGCATCTTCTCGCGTCCCGCGCACAAGCTCGCCGGCCAATCGTACGTCGGCAAGATCCTCGTGCTCGACACGTCGAAGGGCGGCGTGGCGAGCGCGTGGATGCTCGCCGAGATGCGCTCGCGCGACAAGGTGCCGCTCGCCATCGTCTTCAACACGGTGAACCCGATCCTCGTGCAAGGGGCGGCGCTCGCCGACATCCCGATGATGGCGGGCTTCGATGCCGACGTGACGGCGCTCGTCCCCTCAGGCGCCGAAGTCGAGGTCGATCCGGCGACGAAGACGCTGCGGATTCTCTAGTCGAGCGGTCCCAGGAAGTCCGCCTTGCCGATCTCCACTCCGTTGTGGCGCAGGATGTCGTATGCCGTCGCGCAGTGGAAGAAGACGTTGGGCAGCACGCGCTGGAAGAGGTAGCGCGAGCCCGGCCACGTCCTCGGGTCGGTTTGCGTGGGGAAGGTCACCGCGCGGCTGCCGTCCTCGAACTGCTCCGGCTTGAGCGTCCCGAGGAAGGCGATGGTCTTCTTCACGCGCTCGATCAGCTCCGCGAACGTCTTCTCGTCGTCGTCGTATTTCGGCGGCTCGGCCTGCGCGAGGCGCGCGGTGCCGATCTTGGAGACGTCGGATGCGATCTGCACCTGCTTCGAGAGCGGGAACATGTCCGGGTAGAGGCGCGCGTTCACCAGCACCGAGGGCTCGATCTTCTTCGCCTCAGCGTGCGCGGCGCCCTTCTCGAGCACATGGATCAGGTTCGTGAGGGCGCGCGTGATGGTGGGCACGGCGGCGTCGTACATCGCGGGCATTGCGGTCTCCTCGTGGATCGAGGCCGCAAGCGTATCACCTATTCCTGCCCTCCTTGCCGCCTCTATGGCCGTAAAGCGAGACGAGAGCGCGCGCACTTCTCCAATTCCGATAGGTCCGCCCCTCCAGCCAAGCGCGACTGTCTATTTCCACAAGCGCACGCTTGGCATTTGCGTCGCTTCGATAAGCGGGTCCACGCCTTGACCCTCCCACCCATAGGGATCGGTTACGCAATAGCCGAACTTGCAGTTCCCGGACTTCAACACTTCGAAATGCAGGTGAGCCCTGCTCGGCGTCCATCCCTCGGCCGCCGGCGCGGTGTAACCGCTAAGCCCTATTAGCTCCCCTGCATGCACTTGATCTCCTGGCTGCTTGTAGCGAGCACTAAGATGACCATACTGTGTGACGTAGCCGTTCCCATGATCAATCCCGATGTACCCCCATGCATCGCAACCAGCAGGGATGCCCTTCGGAATACATCGGTGCCCTTGATAGTTGACCACCGTGCCGTCCGCGGCACTATAAACGGGCGTACCGACCTCTGCATAAATGTCATAGCCAGGGTGACCGTCATAGTTGAGACCCGAACCGTATGACGAATCTGCTGTGCCGCGGTAGAGCCCTTGGAGCTGTATTGGTGCGACGGAAGTATTCAGGTAACAAGAACAGCCGGGCATCTGCTGATTCACCACTCCTTCTCGATGTTCGCCAGTGAATGCAACTACTGTACCATCAGCAATGTATACCTCGGACGTGTGATGATCCAACACCGAGCTAATGAACCCTAGGCGGCCGTCAATATTCATTTGGCTGTAAGCACCATCAATGTAAGGAGTACTACAGCTCGCGTTCGTGCACTTGAGCGGGAACTGCAGGAACGGAGATGAGACGGTTGCGCAAACCGGCATAGGATTCGAGAACGTCTGTCGGGTGATCGCCTTCGTAACCGAAGCTCCATTAAGTGAATAGCTCAATGTGCCGGTGACCCCGTCGGTAAAGCGCAGCCTCATTGTCCCAACTTGAGTGTTGCTGACGCCGCTCCAGCCCGAAGCATCGAATGCAGAGCCGCTTGTCTGGTAAAGCGGCCCGGAATAAACCCCATCGGACTGGAGCGAGCCATTTGGCATTACGAGCCACAAGGCGGTACCGTCCGTCGCATATGTAAAGAGCGTTGCGAAAATGACCTCGTCCTGATGCGTGATGTTCAGACCCCATCCCGGCTCTGCCGGATTGAACCAGAGGTCCTGATAGTTGGTCGAGGAAGATCGGTCACCATCGGTAGATTGACACGCGGTGGGAGCGGAGCCGTAGACCTGCTTCTGGATCGCCTTGGTTTCCTCCTCCCCGTTGATCGTGTAATCGAGGCTGCCGTTGTCCGGACCGGTGAAGCTAATCTTCATGCTTCCGACGCGGGTCGTTCGCACGCTGGAAAAGCCCGGATAAGGCTCCAAGTTGAAAGGCGGCCCGGATGTCAGATACAGATCACCGGAAAATACGTCCGCGCTCCCCTGACGAGCTCCATTCGACATGACGAGCCACATCGGTTGCCCGTTGTGCCCGTAGATGAATAGCGTCGCGAAGATAATGTCGCCCTGCTGATTGACGTTGAGCCCCCACCCAGACTCCCTTGGGTTCCACCAAAGGGCTGTGTAGTTCGTGTTGGAAGTAGCGCTCGCGGGAGCAAAGTTGACGCTGAAGGGCCCGGCGACCTGGGGATCGTTGGCCGCGGCCGTGAAGGTCTCACCGGACGTGCCGTAGTCGTCCGCGATGACGCAGACGTAGTAGGTGCCAGAAGCTGGAGCATTTGTCGTCGTCGACTGCGATACCGATTGGCCGCTCGCCAATGATGGCGTAGCAACGGACACTTGCGAGCTTGGGGCACACGAATTCGAGCTCTCGATACGGACAGCGGTTGTTGAGGGGCTTGCGGTGCCGCTGCCTTGGTTCACGAGGTTCCAACTTATTGCCACGCTTCCGTTCGGCGCCACAGGATCCGAGCTTACGCTAATGGACTGCGGGAGGAGGTCAGGCGCCACAGCGACTCGGGCCTGTACCGTGAAGGGGCCTGCAACCTGGATGTCGTTCGCGGCCACAGTCGAACTCTGCCCGGAAGTACCATAGTCGTCGGCAATCACGCAGACATAGTAGGTTCCAGATGCGGGCGCACTCATGATTGTCGACTCCGACAACGATTGGGCGGGTCCCAATTGCGGCGCCGCCACGGAGGTTTGTGACGTAAGCGCCAGCGGGCACGAGTTCGAAGTCTCTATGCGGACGACTGTAGTTGAAGCGCGGGCCGTACCGCTTCCCTGGTTGGCCAGGTTCCAGCTCACCGTCACGCTCCCATTGGGCGCGACTGGGTCTGGAGTCACGTTGATGGATTGCGGGATTAAGTCCGGAGCCGTGGCGACCGGGGTCTGCACAGTAAAGGGCCCTGCGATCTGGATGTCGTTCGCAGTCGCGGCAGAGTTTTGGCCCGAGGTGCCATAGTCATCTGCGATGACGCACACATAGTAGGTCCCCGAGCCAGGAGCAATCGTGGTGGTCGATTGCGAAACCGATTGACCAGCTCCCACCGCGGGCGCTCCCATAGTGCTTTGCGATGTAATTGAGCACGTGCTTGAAGTCTCAATGCGGACAGCGGTTGTGGAAGAACTCGCGGTCCCGCTCCCTTGGTTTACGAGACTCCAACTCACCGTGACCATGCCGTTCGGCGCAACGGGATCTGGACTCACACTTATGGACTGTGGAATCAAGTCCGGTGCGGACGCTACTTGGGCCTGTACGGTGAAGGGGCCCACGATCTGGATATCGTTCGCGGTCTGCGTGGAGACCTGCCCGGACGTCCCAAAGTCATCGGCGATGACGCAGACGTAGTAGGTGCCCGCCCCAGGCGCAATCATGGTGATCGACTGCGAAACCGATTGGCCTGCAGTCAGTGATGGTGCTCTCACGCCGCTTTGCGAGGCGATCGCGCAGGAGTTGGAACTCTCAATGCGGACGACGGTTGTCGAAGGGCTGGCTGTCCCACTTCCCTGGTTAAGCAGGTTCCAACTCACCGTCACGCTTCCATTTGGCGCGACTGGATCTGGGGTCAAGCTGATGGATTTCGGAATCAAATCCGGCACCGCGGCGATCGGGGTCTGCACAGTGAAGGGACCCGCGACTTGGATATCGTTGCCAGCCGTGGTGGACGTCTGCCCGGACGTACCGTAGTCGTCGGCGATGACGCAGACGTAATACGTTCCAGAGCCAGGTGCCATCATGGTGATAGATTGCGAAACCGATTGGCCGGCTCCCATCGATGGCGCGCCCACAGTGTTTTGCGACGTGATGGGGCACGAGTCCGAACTCTCGATGCGGACGACTGTTGTCGAAGAACTTGCCGCTCCACTTCCCTGGTTGACTAAGTTCCAAGCCACGCTCAGGTTTCCGTATGGCGTGACAGGGTTTGGGCTCACGCTTATCGACTGTGGAATCAGATCTGGAACGGACGTCGCCGGCGCTTGTACCGTAAAGGGACCCACGACTTGGATATCGTTGGCTGCCTGAGCGGAGATTTGCCCCGAGGTACTGTAATCGTCCGCGATTACGCAGACGTAGTAGGTTCCCGAGGCCGGCGCAATCATGGTCGTCGATTGCGAAACCCATTGCCCGACGGAGAGAGACGGCGTCCCGACACCATTTTGTGACGTAATGGGACACGAACTCGTACTCTCAATTCGAACGACGGTTGTCGAGGAATTCGCCGTCGCGCTTCCCTGGTTGACCAGGTTCCACGTCACCGTCACCGTGCCGTGAGAACTTACGGGATCTGGGCTCACGGTGATGGACTGCGGAACGAGGTCCTGCCCGAACGAGGCGGCAGGAAACAGACCCATTACAATCAACCCGGCGGCCAGTAGGTGTGCCGCGTTGGCGATCACTGCAACGATCCCGACTGCGCCTGTTCTCGCAAGTCCTTTGAGCCCAGACTGCATCCGCAGAAGCGCCATCCTAATGACCTTCAAAACGCAGGTAGGAAGTTGAGGAAGGCGGGCCTCCTAATCCACTCCCAATTCATAGAAGTTGTACTCGACGCTCGCCGGACCGTACCCGCCCATGCCGCCCAAGCCCGGGCGGTTGACAATGAACGCGTATTCGCCAGGTTGAAGGACGTTCACCGGTTTGATTCGATAGATTTCATAGCCCTCCGGCGCGCCTCTCTGATCCGCTGCCCTGTCGTACGTAAGAGGTATGTTCCGGTCCGCCGGCAGCCCTTCGGTGGCGGAGATATACGCGCTCGAGATCATGATCTCCCGGCTGCCGTTTGGCCGCGTCGCGAGCAATCCTAATGTGACAATGCTGGATGGCTCAATGTTATCTGGAAGTATCATTTCGAACTCGGGTGAATGGTTCGATGTCCTCAGATGCGAAGTCGGGCCGTTTAGCACAGCGAATCGCTGGACGACGAAAACCCATCTCGATCGCGTCCCAGGCCGCGAATATTTCATTTCGATGCGCTTGTTCCCGTCGATAAGGAACACCTTATCCACGTCGATCTTCGTTTGCTTAGTTCCCCAGAAGCTGGCGATCACGCCGGCTGCCTGCTCTTGAGGCGAGGCTGGTGCCGAGGGCGGCGCGGTCGGCGCGGGCGCATCGCCCGGTCTTGTTGAGGACGACGCTTGAAGGACGGCGTCGATCACCGATGCTGGAACTCCGGCTTTCTTTAGCCCGATGAGCGCTCTCGGCGACGTGTCGAAGGCAGAGGGACTTGAACGAATAGTGAGAATTATCGTGTCTTGCGGAAGTCCAGCCTTCACGAGGCTCAGCACGTCGGCGTTCGTAAGGGGCGGCTTCCTCTCATCCGCAAGGCTTCCTGTGCTCGTAATTGAAAGCCACAAAAAGACGATTGCGACTGCGAACTTGAAGTTGCTGCGGAACTTATAGTTGTGCGAGCCTCGCGGAAGGACATCAAAACCAAATTCATTTTCCGACCGCGGCGCCGAAGAGGTGCGCGTCATAAAGTCCCTCCTTTGTTTGTATTGTTCGGGCTGCGCAGAAAGTCTAGGCGCTTAAGCCCGGTTGACGCAATCGAAATTCAAATACTCGGCTAGCGAAGCAGCGGGCAGATTGCTCATGCACCTGACTTATTGAATTTTTTGGCAACCCTTCCCAAACCTTTCGGGCTGCTGCTGCCGGCCGGCGGGGTTCAGGCGAACAGGTCGATGTAAAGCCGCCGGGCGCTCTGGAGTTTTATGAAATGGCGTAAGGATCGTTGTTCGCGCTCGATGGCGACGCAGAGAAGCTGCCGGCAAAGTGAAACCACAATGAATTCAGATATCCTCCCGTTGTTCCTGGTTCAGGTACGGTAGCATGGAGCGAGCTGCCGTCCCTTAACGACGGAAGGGCGTGTGTTTGTCAATCGGCAGTCAATGGACCGGTTTCGCGGACTTTCACTCGGTTCCTAAGAACGCTCTCTCCGCAACCGCGGGATTTCCGCGTATCTGCGGGACTTGGGAGAAATGCAGCTCTGAGAGCTGCGACGCAGCGGTCTTAATGAGCAAATTCAGCGGACTCTTGGTACTGCCCGAATCAAGTAGCTTTATAAGGACAAATGTGAACGCTCCGTTATAGCGGCTGGAAAAGACCGCGTCTGCCGATGTTTGATTGGATGCGCAACCGGCCAACAAAGCCCCGTTCAAGTGCTCGGTTGGCGCGCCGAAGCCCAATGGCGTAATGTCCTTGCTCTTGGCCGTCTCGATCCGCCATTGCATATCGGCCGGCGTCGGAAATAGCCGCGGCACTCGGTAGGCCCAATTCAAAGCGAGTTCAATCTCCCTCGCCAGGTCGCCCGAGTGGCATGAGTCGGATATCCAGTTGAATTCGACTCCGAGGGGCAGGCTGCGGAACAACGAAGCGAAGTCCGTGTCCTTTATCATTCTGTCCGGTGACCAGTCGAAGTCAACCGGGCAGATGACGTCATGAATCGACGAAACGTCACCCGACGCGTCTCGTTCTGCGTACTGTGCGCCGTGGCCACTGTAGTGGAACAGAATTCGGTCCCCCGCCTTCGCCTTTCCAACCAGTTGCTCCAGACGGTCCTTGATTGTCTTCGTCGTGGCTCGCGCATCGGTAAGGAGATGAATGGAATCTCGATCGAACCTCATCTTGCCGGCCAAAAACTGGGCCATGTCAGATACATCATTGACGCAGCCCTTCAATGGGGAGGTTGGATATGCGTTGATTCCGACTAGCAAGGCCGCGTTCATGTGGCACCTCTAGATCATCGTTGACACTATCACTAGATATTCGAGACGTTGATGAGGCAGCCCGGAGTGCGTTATCGCACTAGTGGCTGGTACGAGGTGAAGGCGAGAACAGCCCCACCAAATAAGCCGCGACCGTAGAAAAGATCGTGAAAACTGTCTCTGGCTTCACGCCGTCTGAGACCACTGGGCTGAAGAGTCCGTAAAGTAAAGCGGCCGATGAGGCGATGAATACGGCACAAAGAGCGCCGACAAAGAGAGTCCAAAGGAGATTCGTGGCCGGACCAGCGGCAGGCGGCGCGATCAATCCTGCCGCGCTCACTGCAGCTCGCGCCTCGCTCGCTGGAAGTGAACTCAGCACATTTGCTATGGCCGAAGCGCGGTCCGATTCTGGTAAATTCCGTGACATGTTCACCCATTCCGTAGCCGATCCCATGGGGCGTCCTCCCGTTTAGGCAATGAATTCGGGCTTCATGCCGAGTTGTTCCATTACCTTGGAATCGGCGCGCGCCGAGGCCAAAGGCGGGATATAGAGGGTGGAGATCGGCGTTGCGCCCGCTTCGGCGAGGTGCGACAACGGCATGCGCTCGATGCGCGGCCCGCAGATCGGATACTGCGCGGCTTCGTAGAGCGTAACCTCGTGCTCTTCTCCATAGTCAGTCGTGAGCCGGCGCGCGAGCCGGTCGAGATTCGCTCGCGGATCATAGCCCTCCTGTCGATAAGTGAGATCGCCAATTAGTCCGACCTGCCATAGGACGAGCCCGACATTCGGGTCAAAGCGGCGTTGGTGCACTAGGAAATCTGTAGCTTCGAAGCCCGCGCACCCAGCTCTTGCCGGATCAACTCCCAGATCGGCGAAGAGACACGCATCAGCCGAGATCCCGGGCAACATGCATGCAGTGATCCGCTCCATGCGCGCGCGGCGCACGATCTCGTGTGAGGGATACACGAAGATGCCGGGATGTCCATAGAACGCGACACCGACCACATGTCCGTCCCGCGCCGATTCCAATACCTCATCGACCATTCCGCGGTAGCTATCGATCCGGCGCTTCGCGTCCGCATAGTGATGCTCGAGCGATCGCGCTTTATCGTTATGATCACGGATCCACTGAGCGGTCAGCGGATCGGCAACCAGATAGAAAACCACCTCCGCAGCGCGGATTACATCGACCGCCTCTAACGTGAGCTGTCCGATCGACTTGATGCCTGTCCCGACGATCGTGATGGATCCGGTCGACATGTAGTCATCCGATCGCGACGACGACGATAACGACAACATTATCTCCACGCGGAGTTGCTCCTCCCATGAGCGCCGCGCGTATCTTTCCCGCATCGGCGCTGCGTATTACCTGCTTGTCGGAATCGGTGAGTCCAGCCTTCTTCATCTCTGCTTCTGGATCAGCGCGCAGAGCCCGCACCTTGTCCGGGCTTTCGGCCAACTGCATGAGATAGTCCTTCAAAGACATGGCAGTCCTCCTGAGTCGGGTTGATGTGCCGCGTTCAGCAAGCGGGGGCTAGCGAACGCTTCGGCGAGCCTGCGCGGTCGCACTGAACACGGTGTGTTGGCGCCCGGTACTTAGGACGCGCTAGGACATTTGCAAGACAGGGCGGCGACCGGAGCTTGAGGGCAGCCCCATCGTCGAGAGACCAACTGGAGAGGTATGGTAATCGCTCGAAGTTTACTCATCGTGCGCCTCCTCTACTGCACGGGATCTGTCGTCCCAATGCGGCGCGTAGTTAACGCCAAAATTAACTGGGCGTCAACACCGGTTAATGCTACGGGGTTTCGCCTGGCTGGGCTGGCTGTCCCGCCGTTTTTGCGGACAGCCGCGTGAGTTGCTCAAATGCGCCTTGCCATACCGCTTCCAAATAATGCCGTAAGGTCAGGCATTTGATTGCCATGTACAGCATGAAGGGTAGCCAAATGATGCCCAACATTGTGAGAATCACCCCATGCCCGACCGCATCGAACGGTACCAACACCTTAAGCGTCATGAAATCCGAAGCCAACCCAATAACCTGCGCTACAACGGGCAGGAATATCAGACCATCGATCCATCGAGATGCCGGTCGAGTTGGTGTGTCTTTCTCTTCGAGCGACCTCGGAATGTTCAACACCTGCGCCATGGAAAGGTATTGATAACCGAAGCCGAGAAGGTCCGTGTTCGTGTTCGAAAAAACGGCATTAAGGTTGATGTAGTGCCGCCATAGGCTTAATCGCAACCATACAAGTATTACGAGTAGCGCGAAGCCGCCGAACAGAGGAACATCATTGGCGTCGATGACGACACCGAAGAATGGCAGCTTAACGATGTTCACATTGTCGTAACTTTGGTCGCGCCATTTCATCGCTAGCTGTGATATCTGTTCGTCAGACATGGTCGCGTACATCCGCTTTTCAAGACGTTTTGCCGCTTCGTCTTGGGTCTGAATCTCCTCCCGTTCTGTTTGAGCCTCTCGGTTTCCTAACGCGAGCTTGGCGAGATATTCAGAATGTCGCGATGATTCTTCTGGCGACTTCTGCATGTTGTGCCAGTGAATTGCACGAGATATCGAATCCTTCCGAAAAAGAAACCAGCTCGTCAAATCCCAAGCGTTCCATGTAGCGACAGTCATCACGACGCTAGCCGTGACCAATACGATGATCACCTGCCGGATTCGGTTAGAGGATGCAACCGTAGCGTCCAGATAACGCTCAAAATCGCGCGGGACCTTTTCCATCGGCGCCTCCGCCTAGCTGGTGGGCGGCAGTAGTCTGCAATTGTTATTTGTCTTTGGTCAACTGACGTTAAGTTGCCATAGCGCATCGCAGGCACAAAGCGTTGGAGCCGCCCTGTACAGTGAATCGACCCCTAGGCAGCCCGATTTTCCGAGGCGCTTCGCCTTGCACGGTCGTCGGACTGGCGACGCTCAGGAACAATTGATGCCGATATTAAGCGCTCGGGGCTTGTGGCGATCAGCGGTCATAGAGCATCTCGAAGGGCGGCCTGGGCGACCCCCGTTGTAGCGGTGGTGCACAGGACGCGGATCCGAGGCGCCTTCATGGATCGGCCGCCCGGCCAACCGGACTTGGCCAAATTCACGGAGGCAAGCGGACTCCCATTTCCAAGCCGCACGGATAGTGGACGGGCCCGCAATCTAAGCCGGTCAGGGATGTACGTCGAACGCATCCACCACGACATACGACCCGTCGATGTTCACCACCTTGATCATCAGCGTGTGCGGGCCGTTGGTGAGCCCGTCGGCGCGGAAGATCGTCATCTGGTAGCCCTCGATCGGGTATTGCTGGAAGAGCTTCTGCTCCTTCTGGAAGACGCCGTCGAGATAAATGTCGGCGACGCCCGCGGCGCTGCCCTTCTCGCAGCCGATCCAGCTCACCGACGTGCCGGTGAAGCTGAAGGTGGCGGTGGCGCCGGTCTGGTTCGAGGTGGACGTCACGCCCTCGCTCCACACCCGGGCGTTGTTGTCGTGCGTCCACATGCCGACGTACGAGACCGACGGGTCGTAATCCTCGTAGCGGCGGCCGGGCGTCATCACGTCGAGCGCATCCACGACGACGCGCGCGGCGCTCGACGAGGCGTTCTTCGTGCCGGTCGCGGTGATCGTCAAGGTGTGATTGCCATCGGTCATGCCGGTCTTGGTGAACACGACCGGCTGGAAGGTGGCGCTCGGCGCATACAGGTCCACCTGCGTCGCGGCGCCGCCATCGATCTGCACGTCGGCGATGCCGGCGTCGGGACCGCGATAGCCGATCCAGCTGATGCCGGTTCCACGGAACGGCACCGACATCGTTTCGCCCGCCTTCTGCGTTTCCTGCGCGGTGACCGGCAGCTCGGGCAGGTTCGACACGCCGCTGCCGCTCCACGCGAATTGCTCGCTCGACTTGGTCCAGCCGCTGCTGAACTTGAGGTCGGGATTCGTATCCTGCCAGTGCGACACGGTGAAGTCCGGCTGGATGTCGAAGGCGTCCACGACCACGACGTTCCCCTCCGCCTGGCCGTTCTGCGTGCCGGTGACGGTGATGGTGAGCTTGTGCTGGCCGGGACCCAGGTCGTAGAGGGTGACGATCGGCGTGTGGACCTCGTCCGCGGGACGCGCGAAGAGGTCGACGGTGCGCACCACGCCCGAATCGACGCTCACCTGCGCGATGCCCATGGCCCGGCCGCGGCTCCCGATCCAGCGGATGGAAGTGCCGACGAAACTGATCGAGACGGTGGCGCCCGACGTGTTCGCCTGCATGGCGGAGCCGCCGCTCCAACCCTTGCTCGTATCGGCCTTCGTCCACGTGCCGGTAAAGGTGACGGTGGGATCGGACTCCTCGACGCGCATGCCCGCGGTCGGCAGCACCGCCGACGGACTCGGGTCGCCGGGGCCCGGACCGGGATCACCGGCGCCGCCTCCGCCACCGCCGCCACCACCGCCGCACGAAGCCAGCAGAACGGCAACCAGGAATAGCAGGGCACGCGGCATGTAGCGCATGGCGGACGGCGTTTGTGGCGGGATGACTGCAAACGTGCCACGGAGCGATCCACGCGTATGTAGGACCGGAGCCGACCGAGTTGTCGGCTAACCGCTCACCGTGATGCGCTACCGCGATGCGGTGTCCTGACGGATCTCGCGCGCCGCCGCCTTGGCGCGATCGGATTCCGCGCGCAATGCCGCGATCTCTTCCGGCGTGAGGCGCTCGGCGTTCATGTAGTCGAGCTTCCATTCGTCCGAATCGCTCCAGCGCAGCGGCGACTCGACGACGGTACGCGGCCCGGCCGCCGATTCGAGCGTGAGGAGCGCGAGCTCGAGCGTGAGCTCCTGCGAGGCCGGGTCGCGCGGGCGGCCCGCGGCGTTGCCGAGCGGGAAATCGCTGAAGAGCATGCGCGGCACGCCGCAATGCTCGACGATGTCGCGCGCGCAGGCCATCACCACCGTCGCGATGCCGTTCGCCTCCAGATGGCGTGCGGCGAGCGAGAGCGTCTGGTGGCACACCGGGCAGTTGGGCACGAGCAGCGCGGCGTCGACCGCGTCCTCGCGGCAGCGCGCGAGGAGCTCCGGCACGTCCTGCTCGAGCGTGCGGCGCTGGCTGCGATTGGTCGGCATGCCGTGGAAGCGCCGCGCGAGCGCGCCGATGCGTCCTCGCCGCGCCGCTTCCCGCAGCTTGGGCAGCGGGAACCAGGTGCCGCGATCCTCCATCGTCGTGTGCTTGCGGTCGATCGCCACGTGCGCGATGCGCACATCGTGGTCGA
>Ga0134128_10001156_pt1 | contig 34997 bp, 26 predicted proteins | sample KB31754_FD_96462 | JGI IMG/M metagenome (GOLD analysis project Ga0134128, IMG submission 96462) | Terrestrial soil microbial communities with excess Nitrogen fertilizer from Kellogg Biological Station, Michigan, USA - KB3-175-4 | ecosystem: Environmental > Terrestrial > Soil > Unclassified ...
CACCTCCGTGTGAATGGGAAGTGCGTCAGGCCTGACGCAGAAACGCTCTCATTCGTGCGCGCGGGGCCGCCATTTGTTCGCGCAGGTTTGAAAAAAGTAATTCGGGAACTGGGGATGACTCAGCTTATAGAGGGCGCACCGCCGAATTTTATCGTCGATGCCGTGTGGCATTTAAGGGGAATTAGGACCCGTATATCCCCTCATGTCGCAAAATCCTCTTCCCGCGCATCATAGTCTGTGAACTGCCGCGGAACCGGCAGCCATCGATAGGGAGAGAGACGGTTGCCATCGGCTGAAAGCAGCACCGAATCGGACGCGATGCTGGTAGGCCGCGCGCGGCGTGGAGACCGTGCGGCATTCGACCGGCTCGTCGCCCGTTACGAGAAACCGGCGCTGCTGGCCGCCGGGGCGATCCTGCGCTCTTGGCATGATGCCCGCGATTGCACCCAGGAGGCCTTCGTGACGGCATACGTCAAGCTGAATCGCTTGTGGCGGCCCAATCAGTTTGGCGCATGGCTCATGCAGATCGTCCGCCGCCAGACGCTGGCGGAATTGCGACGTCGCCGATCGCGGCCGACTACGGAAGGAAATCTGCCAGATGACGTAGCGGAAACTGGGCCGCGGACTTGGGGTCTATCAAACGAATTGGCGGAGCTCATTGGCCGCCTGCCGGAACAGGAATTCGCGGTGGTGACGTTGCGGCACATCGAGGAAATGACGGTCGCCCAAATCGCCGCCGCCACGGGACGACCGGTCGGCACAGTGACCAAGCAGCTTTCGCGGGCCTACGCCCGCTTGCGCCCCTGGCTGCATGACGATGAGCCGCTGGCGAAGAACCGGTCATAAAGCCGTCGAAATGGGCACACGTATGGAAAACGAATCGCAAGATGACTCGCAGATCAACGATGCCCTTCGGCCCGCGCAAATGGAGCTCCAGGCGGTGGATTCAATCCGCGTCGATGTAAGCCGACGGCTCGCGGGTGTTCGCATCCAGCCGACCGTGCCACCGTCGCTTCTCGCTGCCATGGGAATGATTTTGGTCGGCGCCGTCGGCGTGTGGATCGGGCGACACGAGGCCAAGCAAAAGATTTCAGCAGAGCCGACGAAGCTCGTGGCGGATAGCGAGCCAGGCATCGTGCTGGATTTGGGGAACGTGCAACTGACCGAGCAACTTTCGGCCTTCGTGGACGATCGAGCCGTCGTGGTGATCTGGACATGCAAGGGGACGAGCCAGGTGCCGGACATCACCCTGAGCGATCGCCATTACAAAGAAATTCCCCTGACTCGGACAACGACGCGCGATGGGCAGACGCTGCGGTGCGCGCTGTTTGTCCCGCAGGCGGGCACGCGACCCGGCTTAACCCCGCCCGAAATCGCGGCGCCGCTGCCGGGCAATCAGGTCATCCGCTTCTCTGCGTTGCCCACCCTAATAACGCAGCATGATTTAAGCGGCGCAATCCGTGCCGCCGCGCGATCGGCAAACGCGGAGAGCCAAGGCGACGAGCTCGCCGCCGCCGTCGAGCGGGAGATGCGGTGATTTTCATTTCCTTTACATGACGCGATTTCGCGTCAGGAGATTTCAACAATGTTTCGAAGAATATTGACGATCGCGTCTTTCATTACAGTCGCGGCCCTGGCGACAGCCACTCACGCAGCCGACCAATCGAAATACAAAATGACCGCAACCGCCAGCCGAGCTCCCGATGGAATCACCATCGCCCTGAAACTCGAATTGGAATCGACCGACGCGAAGGGAATGCGCCTCACAACTACCTTGAGCTCCCCCGCCATCAAGATCCGCGAAGGACAGGAAGCCACGATCGCGATCAACTCGCCCGAGGCCGTGCCCAAGGACCGCGGCGAAGCCACCGACGACCCCACGACCGGCCTGAAGTTCTCCGTGTTCAGCATTAAGGGTACAGACAACGTACTGGTCGTCGGTGCATCACTCGTAAAAGGCAGCGTCGTCTGGGATGACGCGCAGCGGATTCCCATTCGTTCGAAACCATGAGAACGAGTCGCCGCTTTTATTCGCCGGGAGCATTTCAAGCCCGTCATGCGCTTCGTTGCATGAGGCGAATACCGCAGAGTATTCCCGAGCCGCCTGCGCACGGCTTCTCTGCGACCTTTGCTCTAGAATAATGATCGCATGTTCTGGGATTCCAAAATCCGGGCCATCGCGCGGCGGCTAAGGCATCACCTTAATACTCCGTTGCGCACCGGCTATCTTTCGCTTGCCCTCTTCGGCGTACTCTTCATTCTGGCAATCGTGATGGGCGCTATAACGGGCCTCAAAACGATGTGGCTTTGCGCGGTTGGACACGGAGCATTTGTCGGCTTTTCGCTCCTGGTGATCAAATGAGAGAGAGACAAGAGGCAGCAGGAATACCGGAGTGTGAATGGCCTATGCCTGAGCTGCGGCTACGACCTTCGGGAGACGCCGGACCGGTGTTCTGAATGTGGAACGATTCCGGAGCCGATCTGTCGCGTGTGCGGCCGTGATATGAGCGACACGGTGGACGAATGCCCCGAATGCGGATTCGTGCCGAGCCACGCTTCGCGAGAAAGTAGAGCAGTTGAACAGTAGATAGTAGACCGAAGCGCTGCGACTCTCCCTGCCTGACGATCTTGGCGCAGCCAGCGCGGGTCTTGGAACTGACGTTTATTTTCTGACCGCGCACACCAGACGCGCGTCGCAAGCAGGTTCGACAAGCTCACTGCAGGCGACCGCGGGTAAGCGGCACCAGACGCGGCGTATTCTAGAAATTAGAAACCCGAGACTCGAAACTGGAAAATCGCATTTCCTCCTCCGTGTCGTGTCCGCTCTGAATCATATTCATTAAAATACATATGAGACAAATGGGACAGTTGTCCCACCGAGCGCAGCTATATGAAGAAGTCCATAAGATAAGATCAATCAGTACCTTATGTCATTTCATCGGCGAAAATGGGACAAATGGGACACGCAAAAAGTGTCCCACTGTCCCATTCGTCCCATTCTAGGGTCTAGAGACTTGAGACTAGCCGCAGCGGAAGTCACAGGCGGGGCGGTTGAGATTATCCAGTTTCTGGTCTCCAGTTTCTGACCCCTAGCGCGGTGCACCATCCGGCATGTTGCAAAAAATGTTGCATTGGGTTGCACGGCGTTGCATCGCGAGGGCGAGCGAACCATCTTGCGGCAAATCGGGGATTGCGTTGCCAGGGAGCAACATCCGGCACAAACCTATCTTTGCAAAAGCCTGCCGGGCGGGCTAGAGCGGGATCACGTCCAATAAAACCAGATGGCGATGGCGCGGATTGACGGCGGGTGCTGGGCCGGATAAAACTTGCAGTCGTTATCATCGGCCCGGAGCCGCGAAGGACTTGAGGCTAATTTCCGGACCGACTTGCCGGTGTGATGTACAGTCCGTGCACCACCGGCACCGACGGATCGGTGGCAATAACAATGATCCAGGCCTCTTCCAAAACCTCGATCGCACGCCTCGGCCACCTGTCGGCTTTCCTCTTGACAACCGCTTTTTCAATTGGCCTGATCGGCGCGACCAAGCCGCAGGCAGCCAAGCCGGTTGCACCTGTGGTGACCAGCGAGGCGCAGGTTCAGCAGCAGGATGAAGTGGTGCCGACGGCTTCGACGGAGACCGCTTCGACCGCGGCCGATACGGAATTGTTGCATGATGCCCCCGCCACACCGGAGCCTGCGGCTGAATTAGCATCCGCTCATTTTGGTCCCAAAGCCAAGCATGTCCGAACCATCTGGCTTCAGGTCACCGCATATTGCCCCTGCAAGAAATGCTGCGGCCCGGGCGCCAAGGGCCTGACCGCGAGCGGCCGATCGATCAGCTACAACGGCGGGCAGTTTGTTGCCGCCGACACGCGAGTGCTGAAGTTCGGCACCAAGCTGGTGATCCCCGGCTATGCGAATGAGACGCCGGTCCAGGTGATCGATCGCGGCGGAGCCATCAAGGGATATCACATCGATCTGTTCTTCCCCACCCACGAACAAGCCAAGCAGTGGGGCGTGAAGTGGATGCAGGTGCAGGTGGTGGATTAAGTTGCTTACGTCTTGCGGGCGGTGGCAGAATTCCCTTCAACTTGATCAGACGTGATGCCGCTTTTGGGGGCGATTGACGTAGCGGCTCCGCATTCCGGACAGATTCCCGAGAGATTCGCGCGAAGACTGTAGCCGCACTGCAGGCATCGGCCTTCTTTCCTGCGATTCGAGGTTTCCTGCTCGGTCATGCCGGTTTGAAGGCCATACCAGAATACCGCAATCGAGGGGATCGCAACCCAGCCCGCCGCGAGGATGAATTGGCCCGTTGCAAATAGTAGGACGATCCCGGGGATCCAGATATAGAGCCACCACTTCGCGAAGAAGCGCCAAGGCATGGCTCTATCTTATGCGGCTGTCGAACTCCACCCTCAACAAGAAAACAGAGAAATCGGTGCGATGACCACAACCTGCGCCTATATATACGGAGGGCTGATGCCGCGAATCCACACTGTAGTTGATTTCCCGCCCGGCTTTCGGATAACTCAGGGGCGTGGCTGAATCATCGAAATCTGCGATCCTGCCGGGATCGGTTGTGGGCGTGCTGGGCAGCGGCCAGCTTGGGCGAATGTTTGCCTTGGCGGCGAGGCGGATGGGGTATCGCGTTCACACTTTTTCGCCCGACACCGATACGCCGACCGGACAGGTTGCCGACGTCGAGGTGTGCGCGGAATATGACGATCTGGATGCCGTGCGGAAATTCGCGGGCGGAGTGCGGGTTGTCACGTTTGAATTTGAAAACGTCCCCGCGGCAACGGCCGCTGCGGCTGCGGAGCGGGCGCTCGTGCGACCCAGCGGACATGTCCTGCACACCACGCAGCACCGCCTGCGCGAGAAGACGTTTCTTTCTTCCAACGGCTTCCCCACGACAGGCTTTCGCGCGGTGCGAAGCGTCGAAGATGTTCGCAAGGCGGTGGCAGAGCTTGGGCTTCCCGCGGTGATCAAGACGGCCTCCTTCGGATACGACGGCAAGGGGCAATCGACGGTCAAAACGCCCGCGGAAGCCGAGGCGATGGTGAAAGCCGCGCCGGGCGTGGAATGGATTTACGAGGCGTTTGTCGATTTCGAGCGCGAGGTTTCGGTGGTCGCGGCACGGGGAATCGACGGAGCGATTGCCGACTGGGGTGTCATCGAAAACAGCCATCGCAATCACATTCTGGATGTGAGTATTTCGCCGGCGGATGTACCAGCGAGTGTCGCGAAGCGTGCGTCTGAAATCGCCCGGGGAATTCTGGAAAAGCTCGATGTGATCGGCGTGCTGTGCGTGGAGTTTTTCCTAACGCGATCGGGCGAGTTGTTGGTCAATGAACTCGCGCCGCGTCCGCACAACTCGGGGCACCTGACCATTGATGGCCATGTGACCAGCCAATTCGAGCAGCAACTACGTTCCGTCTGCGGGCTGCCGATGGGTTCGACGCGACAGCTTAGACCAGTCGCGATGGCTAATTTACTGGGGGATTTGTGGACGGATGGAGAGCCCAATTGGAGCGCGGCGCTCGAGCATCCGGATTTGAAGCTGCATCTGTATGGGAAATCGGACGCGCGGCCGGGGCGAAAGATGGGGCATCTGACAGCGACTGCTGATACAGCAGTGGAAGCGGCGCGAGTTGTCACGCAAGCGCGCGATCGGTTAATTCAGCGCTGATCCGTCGTAAGGGCGTCCAACGCCGCTTGCGGCTTCGCGCCAGAAGCGCTCTTGGCGCGAAGCCGCAAGCAAGTGGGTCACCATCACGGCGATTCACAAGCAGTCAGCTCCTTTCCGCTTGCTTGTCGCGCAGCGCAACGCGAAGATTCACCAGTCGGGCGATTTATCTCGAATCAAACCCAAGGGCTATGCTATGAAATACCTTGCGTTCGCCTTGCTCCTCGTGATCACTGCTTCGGCATTTGCGGAGTGGAATTATCCGCCGACTAAGACTGTCGATGCTTCGGATACCTATTTCGGTAAAACCTACAAAGACCCCTACCGCTGGCTGGAGAACCTCAAAGACCCGCAGGTTGGAGCGTGGTTCAAGGCGCAGGCGAATCTCACCGACAGCGCATTGGCCAAAATCCCCGGCCGGCAATCGCTCGTTGAGGAATGGACAGCGCTCGATAAGCTTAAGCCGGCCGCATACAGCGGCGTCATGATCGAAAACGATCGGGTTTTCTATAAGAAGACTCTCGCAGGTGAAAACGTCGGGAAGCTTTACTACCGCATCGGCCTCGATGGAGCCGAGAAGCTGCTATTTGATCCCGGCAGCTACGCCAAATCCGGCAAGACGGTCATCCAAAGCTACATTCCCTCCTGGGACGGAAAACGTCTCGTCCTCGGCCTGACTTCCGGCGGCGCGGAATGGTCCGAGCTGCGCGTGTTGGATGTGGATAGCGGCAAGTTGCTCCCCGATACCATTTATCCCTCCTACGGCGCCTTTGGCTGGACGCCCGATGGCAAATCATTCTTCTACGATTCGGGGAAAGTGACCGATCTTAAAAGCCCCAACATCGAAATGAATCGCAAAGCGCGATTGCACGAGCTCGGCCAGCCGATCAGCGGCGATGTCGATTTCTTGAGCAATGAGAGTTACCCAGATTTGGCTATTATCCCCAAGGAAATGCCCGAGGCGGCTATTCCAGAGGATTTTTCGAACTACGTGTTTGCCCAGGTCGCTACCGTGCAGAAAGAGACGCGCGCCTTTTATGCGCCGGCTTCAGAGCTGCACGACACGAAGGTGAAGTGGAAGGTACTCTGTACCGCAGCCGACAATATCACCGATTTCAATGCCGACGGAAATTACGTCTACGGGCTAACTCATACCAATGCGCCAAGGTATAAGCTGGTCCGAACATCCATTGAGAATCCCGATTGGGCCCACGCCGAAACGGTACTTCCCGAAGCGGAGGATACGCTCCAATCCATCGCCAAGAGCCGGCATTTTCTCTTTGCTGTCTACTCTAATGGTGTGGTCGATCGCATCGTCAAATATGAATTTGCGACCGGAAAAATTTCGCAACTGAAGCTGCCCGCCTCCGGCACGGCAGCCATCGGTTGCCCGGATTGGAAAAGCGATCTATGCCACGTCATGGTGACTTCATGGACGTTCCCCCCAACGCGATACGAATATGACGCACAAAAGGACACCTTCGTGAAGAGCCGGTTCAATTCGGATGTGACATATCCGGGATTTGATGAGCTGACGGCTGAAGAAGTCGAAGCGCCCAGCTACGACGGCACGATGGTGCCGCTCTCAATCATTCATCGCAAAGACCTGAAGCTCGATGGCAACAATTGCTGCATCCTCGAAGGGTACGGCGCGTATGGCATGAGCTACCCGCCTTTCTTCGACATCAAGCGTTCCGTGGCCCTGCGCGGCGTTGTCATGGCTTTCGCCCATCCCCGCGGCGGCGGAGAAAAGGGTGAAACCTGGTACAAGGCCGGCTACAAAACTACCAAGCCCAATACCTGGAAAGACTACATCGCCTGCGCGGAGTATCTCATCAAGCATGGCTACACGAGCCCGCAAAAGCTTGGCGGCACAGGAACCAGCGCCGGCGGAATCCTGATCAGCCGGGCGATCACCGATCGGCCGGATCTGTTCCGCGCCGCCATCTGCAATGTCGGGTGTGCCAACGCCATGCGAATGGAATTTTCGCCCAATGGTCCGCCCAACATCCCGGAATTTGGTACTGTGACCAACAAAGAAGAGTGCGAAGCGCTGTATGAAATGGACGGCGTTCAGCACGTGCGAAAGGGCGTCAAATATCCGGCAGTGATGGGCGTGGGCGGATGGAATGATCCGCGGGTTGCGGCCTGGGAGCCGGGCAAATTCATTGCCGCCCTGCAAAACGCCTCGACGTCAGGCTACCCGGTTTTCATGAAGGTCAACTACGACGACGGCCATTTCACCGAAGAAAAGACCGTCACCTTCAATAACTTCGCGAGCCAGACGGCATTTTTGCTATGGCAGACAGGGCATCCGGATTTTCAGCCGAGCAAATAAAGTGCACGTTGCCGTCTCATTGTGAGGCGTTTAGATTAATTCGTCTTGCTCCCAAGGCCCCTTCACCAGGAGGCTAGTCATGCGCCTGTCTGCAATGACTCCGGTCGTTCTCCTTTGCGGCTATGTGGCGAGTTCTGCGATCGCGCAGATTGCGACGACGCAACCTGCCGGTTCACGAAATCCGCGAGTGATCTATGTGGTGCCGGAAGACCAGAGTTTTCGCCAACCCAGTGCGTATCTGCCGCCGCCGCCTCGCGTGATCGCGGCAGATTCGATTGCCCAGCAATATTCAGTGGTGATTCGGCTGGACTCCGGCGCGGACAGCGTTCCGAGCCCGTCCAACACGCCGATCAGCAATCATGATGCGCAAATGGCGGCATCGCTGCTGACCAGCACGGCAATAATGGATCCCGCGGCTTCGCGGGCTCTCGGTCTTTCGCCCGAGCAGCGGCGCGAGGCCGTCGTGGTCAACGTATATCTCACCGGACTTCGGATCGCGCGCGTCGAAGTCACGCTCCTGAAGGGTCATGGCGATTATGCTCCCGATGCCGCGCGGAAATTAACGTCGGCGTTGCTGGAATCGTTGAAGAAGGCTTTTGAACAATCTTCTCAAGCTGCCCGCAAGGCAGCCGCCGCACGGCGAGCCACGGTCGAGAAGGAGCTGAAAGAGACAAAGGAGCAGGCGGACGCGCTGCACGCAAAGATCCGCGAAGTCCGAAATGTGAACCCGAACACCATGCGCGGTATGGATGCGCAGTCCGCCCTGGACACTCTCAAAAACCAGAAGCGAAATAATGAATCGGAAATCACGCGCCTCAAGGATCGATTGGCGTCGATCGAGCCAGCATCCGCACCACTGGCCAAAGAACTGGCCGAAGTGGTGAAGCTGCGAGAACAGCAACTCGAGGTAGTCAAGAAGAGTCAGCAGGCCGGAACCGCAACACCAGCCGATGTGGCTGACGCACAGGCAAAGGTAATCGAATCGCGTGCCGCACTCGCACAGGCCACTCAGTCCTCGTCTTCCAGCCGCTTCGATCGGGGCGGCGAGGTCGCCAGTTTGCGCAGCTCAATTGCGGATGCCGAGGAGCGTCTCAAGCAAACCAACGAGCAGATTGCCAAGCTGGAAGACCCGAAGCTGGCAGCGGCGTTCGACCAATTGCCGCAAATGCAGAACGACGAACAGCGCATGCGAAGCAGACTTTTTGAATTGAACACGCGCCTGGAGCAAATTACCCGCGGCAGCGACGCCGATTCGGGGGTCACTATCACGCTGCTCGATGGCTCGCAGGGCACGGAAGAAGGCCAATAAGCACCGCGAGTCTTCATAATCGGTCGCTTGCGTCGTCTATTCCGGATTCACCGGATTCTGAACCCCTTCACCCTCCCGTCCATCCGCAGTCTTTGCACCGGTAGTGATTCCCGCGGCTGCTGACAAAAAATGCCCGGCCTCCGCAGTTGGGGCATTCGGCAGGCAGCTTCTCTGCCAGGAGGTAAAGTGCGAAGGCCAGACCAGGCCACGGTGTCGCCACCCATAGGAGTGTCCCGAAGCATCCCAGTTGCCAGTGGAACACCACCAAGCTGCCTATATAAAGTGCTGGTCCTGCAAAAAAGCCGATCGTCTGGAGAATCACCGCAAAGATCGTGTGGACCCACAAAGGCCAGCGGCCTTGCTGGCTGGCCAAACCTCCGGCCGACAAACCGGAATCGGCGGCCAGCTTTCGGTACCTGATTCCGGATGCCAGCAGCGTCATCGCGGCAGCATAAAAGAACATAGCGTGACCCGTGAAACCGCGAACGTCATACACGCGCGATTGTCGATACTCTGCCGCAGTGATCGCAACGAGTTTTCCGTGGTTCCTTACCACATACTGTCCGTTCTCCTCGTAGGGAGAGCCATCGCTCATCAGAAAACAGAACGTCACGAAGTTGATGGCCGCATAAATGGCCACGGTAAAGGTCAGCAACCGCATCCAGCCGGGCGCAAATTTAAATGGCTGTACATTGCCTCTGTCGCCCCGTGGCAATTGTGATGCAACGGCAATCGCTGGGAGAAACACGATAAAGAGAACCCCAAACAGCAGTATCCACAGAGATGAGAGCCCTCGCAGGTCAATGCCGAAAAACGTGGATAAATGCGCGGCGATGCTGACGATCAGCCCCACCAACGCCAGAATGAAGAACACCCACATCGATTTATTCCCCCTCAGTGCATGTTTGAAAAAATCATAACCCTTTGACAAGCGTTGCGACTGTGGCGGTGAGCTCGGCGGGTTCGATGGGCTTGGCCAGGTGCATTTGGTAGCCTGCAAGTAAAGCTTGTCGGCGATCTTCATTGCGGGCAAGAGCGGTCAGGGCAACGGCCGGTACCCGACCGCCCTGCCCTTCCTGGAGCGAGCGGATTCGTCGAATCAGTGAATAACCGTCTTCTTCCGGCATGCTCAAGTCGCTGATGAGAATGTCGGGATGGAGCTCGCCCATCAGATCGAAAGCCTCGCGGGCGGTTCCGACCGCGGTGACCTGTGCTCCACTGCGCCTGAGGATGTGACCCACCAGCTCGCGCGCGTCTGCTTCATCGTCTACCACAAGAATGCGTACGCCATTCAAAGCCCCATCACGGTTTTGCGCCAGCGCGCGCGATGCCGATTCACGTCCCGCAAGCCGGCGCGGATCAGCAAGAGGGATGCGCACGCTGAAAGTCGCGCCTTTATTTTCGCCGCGACTCTCGGCCGCCACCGATCCGCCGTGGAGCTCAACCAGGTGGCGAACGATCGCCAACCCAAGTCCAAGGCCGCCATGCCGGCGGGTGCTGCTGGCATCCTGCTGACGAAGCCGATCGAATACGTATGGCAGAAACTCGGCTTTGATTCCCTGTCCAGTATCGCTGACGACAATCTCAGCCTGATCTCCGGTGGCCTGCAAAAACAATTGCACCTTGCCGCCTTTAGGCGTGAACTTGATCGCGTTCGAAAGCAGATTCCAGACTACCTGCTGCAGGCGATTGGGATCGCCCAGCACTGGCGTCGCATGCGAATCGAGAATTGGAACCAGCCGAACACCCTTGGCTTCCGCGGTGGGCCGAACCGAATCCAGCGCGGCCTCCACCGCTGCCGGCAGATCAACTTTTTCCAGCTCGAGCCGAAGCTTGCCGGAGATGATGCGCGATAGATCGAGAAGATCTTCGATCAACTGCGCCTGGACCTTCGCATTGCGCTCGATGGTTTCCAAGGCGTGAGTAAATTCTTCGCCCTCGACCCCACCCACCGCCAATAGCTGCGCCCAGCCCAGGATCGCATTCAACGGCGTGCGAAGCTCGTGCGAAAGCGTCGCGAGAAATTCATCTTTAGTACGATTGGCCGACTCGGCTTCGGCCCGCGCCGCGCGTTCGGCAGACAGCAGCCGCTTGCGTTCTTCCTCGGCCACATGCAAGTCGGTCACGTCCTGAAGGATCAGCACGACTTCGCGCAGCTCGCCGCCATCTTTGACCGGGTACAGATGCGCCTGCACCCAGCGTGGGCGGCCGGAGAATCCGCTGATCGAGGGGTCATAGCGCACCGGAGGTAGCGTGACCGGCGATCCTGAAAACGCAGTTCGAATCTGATCGGCATAACCGCTGCCAAGAATCTGCGGATCTTTCAGCAGATTGTAATGTCGAGTCTTTTGTGGATCGGCTTCCCACAGATCGTTCCAGGCGCGATTGGCCAGAATCGCGGTGCCGTCTGCCGCGAAAATCTGGATGCTCAGCGGCGATTGCTCGAAGAAAGTGCGGAAGCGCCGTTCGCTTTCGGCCATGCCGCGTTCGGATCGACGCAACTTGGCGGCAGTCAGCTCCGCCAAGCCCCGAGCTTTCACAAGCGAATGCGTCGCGAGAAAGAGAACGCCTGAAATAAGGATGCCAAGGACCAACACCGCGCCGCCGGCGACCCATCCGGTGCTCGGCCCAAACTGGGGACGTGCCGCGAAAGTCAGCGTCCATGGCCGCCCGGCAACGGTCACCTGCTTGGGCGACAGCTCTTCATATCCATTGGCGGCAGAGAAATTGGGTCCGCCGGTCGAGGGGCTATGGAACAGCAGGTGCTCGGGCGTTGCCGCGATGCCATCATAGACCGCATATTCCAGGGCCGAATCTTCGTCTGAATCGATAATGCCCCCCAGTAAATCTTCAGCGCGAAACGGGCAATAGACGAAGCCGATCAGGGAATCGCGTCGCTGCTGAAGCGTCGTCGGCGCGCCCCTATAAACCGGCAGCAAAATCAACAAACCGGGGCGCGGGCGATTCTCGCCTTCCTGAATGAGTTGAATCTTTCGGGACGCGGTGCACGTGCCATTGTCTCGCGCGTCTTCCATGACCTGCCGGCGCGTCGCCTCGGAACTCATGTCGAAGCCGATGACGCGCTGGTTGTCTGGGCCTGGCGGCAGAAGATAGGTGACAATTGTGTGATCGGCGTAATCGGATTTGGGCCAGACTTTGAAATCTGGGACGCCTTCGGATCGCATGTGCTGGACAAAGGGATCGATTTGAGACGTTGGCAGCCACCGGGCGAATCCAATTCCCAGAATCCCCTTGTAGTGAGTCTCGAGATGCTGCTTTTCGACAAAGGCGGCAAACTCCTGGGGCGTCACCTCCCTGTCGGCGGTAAAGAAACCGGCCAGCCCGCGCAGCAGAGCTTCGTACTCGCGCGTGCGCAGATCGATCTGGCTTGTGATCTCGTGAATCGACGTGCGAACCGAATTGCGAAAGCGCAAACGATCGCGCGTCTGGACGTTGTTGGCCACCGTAATCGCGGCAAGAACCGTCAGGATCAACGTGCCGGCGACGACGATCAATGGAATGACGGCGCGCGGAAGTGACCAACCATTGACAGCTTCGGGGGACAGGCGATCTGTTCGAGCAGCACTCATGGAATTCAGGGGCAACTTCTCCGCAAAGCCCTGTCACCTCCACGAGTCCAGCCTAGCAATGATCCTTTGGGGAACAAGCCAAAACAGTGAATAACTGGAGTTGATTATTTCAGTACTGAAAATTCAGTCTTTTGAACCAGCACGGGTAGACGAACGAGGAAGGTTGTGCCCTGGCCTGACTGACTGGTGAAAGTGATCTGGCCGCCGTGAGCTTCAACGATGCTCTGGCAGATGGCCAGGCCCAATCCGCTGCCGCCCGCTTCGCGCGAGCGAGCCGGATCGGCACGGAAAAAACGTTCGAATACGCGAGGCTGATCGATCGGTGCGATGCCGACGCCGGTGTCGGCGACAGAAATGACGGCATCAATGCCTTCGTGCCGCAGGCTCACGGTTACCTTGCCGGCATCGCGGTTGTAGCGAACCGCATTGCTCAACAGGTTGGTCAGCAGTTGTGCGATTCGATTGCGGTCGGCGTTGACTTCAAGAGGCTCCAATTGCCGTTCGAGGGTGATGCCGCGCTCTTCGGCCATTGGGCCGATCATTTCCATGCATTCGTTTATGACTTCAACGAGATCAAAGTTTTCGCGATTCAATTCAAGACGGCCGGCATCGGCTCGAGCGAGGACCAGCAGCGACTCAACCAGCGCGCTCATTCTCTTGGCAGCGCGGAGGCAGGTTTCAATCGTCTTGCGATACTCATCGGCGCTTCGCTGACGCGTCAAAGCCAGCTCGGCATGCGAGCGAATCACCGACAATGGCGTGCGCAACTCGTGCGACGCGTCCGCGGTGAAGCGAACCTGCCGGGCGAAGGCTGATTCGAGGCGGTCGAACATGCCGTTCAATACGCCAGCGAGCGCGCCTAATTCGGTTTCGGTATCCGAAAGATCGATGCGCTGCGAGAGCTTCACGGCTGAGATGTTCTGTGCGATTTCGGTGATCTCATTGATGGGCCGCACGGCCCGGCGAGAAAGCAGCCAACCGCCGAGCAGTCCAACGAGTAGAACACCTGCTCCGGTCGCGATGATCCACTGGATGAGCTTTTGCAGATCGGCCTGTTCCTGCTTGATCGAGCGGCCGACCACCACCATCGTTCCAAGCGGGCCAGGGACGATTGCCTCACGTAAATCGCCGCGCTGGCGAAATTCAGTTGAAGCACCTTCCATCGGCCCATCCCAACGAGGCGGCGGCGGAGTCTGAGGTGCAGATTGGGATGCGCGAAGGATTGTCCCATCGGGCCGCCAGACTTGGTAATAGGGCGCGCCCGGCGCATCGGCGATTCGCCGCTCCAAGTCAGGCGGGACGGTGAGCATATTCAGATCGACCGGTCCGCGACCGCGCTCGCCAAATCCACCGCGACGACGTCCGCCGCGTCCACGCCCAAAATCGTCGCTGGGAAACGGTTCTTGATCCGGAGCTAGTCCCTCTCTCGGTGGCCCTTCAAAACCGCGTCCGCGATTTTGCGCCGGCGGCGGTGGTGGGCGCGGCGGGCGCAAGCGCGCGGCCAACACTTGCGCCTGACCTTCCAGCTCGGTATCGATCGACTGGTATTGCGAATGAACAAGGCGATACCACAGCGTGCCGCCAAAGATCAGCACCACCATCAACAACAGCAGCGCGTGCCACAACTGCAGGGACCAGTGAATCGATTTACGCATCGATCAGATACCCCTGCCCGCGGCGGGTCGTGATGAAATCTTTGCCGAGCTTTTTGCGCACATTGGCGACGTGAACGTCCACGAGGTTCGACAGGCTGTCATCCTGCTCGTCGAAGAGGTGATCGTAGATCATCGTTCGGCTCACGAGCGTCCCGCGATGAAGCGCCAGGAATTCGACCAACGCATATTCGCGCGCGGTCAAGGCGATCTCTTCGCTCCCGCGCAAAACCGTGCGCGAGCGAGTATCGATGATGATGTCGGCGATTTCGATGCGCGGTGAAGCATCGCCAGCGGAGCGCCGAATCAACGCCCGGAGTCGAGCTAAGAGTTCAGCCAATTCAAAAGGCTTGGTGAGGTAATCATCAGCGCCATTGTCAAGGCCTTTTACGCGATCTGCGGTTGTATCGCGCGCGGTCAGAATCAGCACCGGCGTTGTCTTCGAGCTCCGCAATCGCGAGAGCAACGTCAGGCCGTCGAGACGAGGAATCATCAAATCGAGAACGATCGCGTCGTAATCGGAACCTTTCGCTTTGTACAGTCCCGTTTCACCATCGGTCGCCTCATCGACGGCATAGCCTTCCTCGCGCAGCGATTGTGCGACGGCTGACAGCAAATCCGGTTCATCTTCTACAATCAGAATTCGCATCGAGGCTCCGCGGATGACCAGCTTTTGAACAGCGTTACGGCCTTGCCTAGGCCTGTCAAATGGATTGCCTGCGAAGGTACGAGATCGAACCTGAAGAATTCATGAAGAAGATTGACAGAGGAAAATCGAAATTATTTTCGCATCTTCATGCGGCCTTAAGGTGTGCTGTCGTAATGTCGGCTCGTCAAAGCTGGCAAGCAGAAAGGAAAGCCATGCGAAAAGCAGCGATACTCGGAATGTTTGGTGCGATGACGTTGGCCCTGCCCGTGATGGCCCAGGAGCAGCCACAGCGCGGCCCCGGCCCAGGCGGCCCGCCTCCGATGCGGCGGATGCAGCCGCCCGGCATTGAGCGAATCAAAGAGGCGCTCAACGTCAGCGACGAGCAATGGAAGACGCTGGAGCCGAAAATCCAGAAGGTCCAGGAACTTCATCGCGATCTGAATGTTCGCGGCGGGCCGATGATGTTCGGCGGCCCCGGCGGCGGCTTCGGTGGTCCCGGCGGTCGTGGAATGCTTCAAGGCCGGCGCGGGTTCCGCGGCGGCCGAGGTGGCCCGGGCGGCTCGGGTGATGATGGCGCCGGCGCGCCGCCTCCTCCTCCAGGAGCAGACAATCAACCGCCGGGCGGCCCGGGTGGTGCCGGTGGTCCTCCGCCGGCTGATCAGAATGGAGCTGGCGGCCCTCCTCCCGGTGATCCCAATGGCGCGGGCGGACCTCCTCCGGGCGGACGGGAAGCCGGCAATCGTCCTGGTCGGCCACAGAATGGCGCTCGCCGGCCCGGTGCGCGACATCGCTCAGACGTTCAGGCGAAGTTTGAGGACCTCCAGGCTTTGCTCGATGAGAAGGAGCCCAAGCCCGAGGATCTAAAAGCCAAAATCCAGGCTTTTTACGAAGCCCAAACCAAAGGCAAGGCTCAGTTGAAAGAAGCCGAGGATGATCTTCGCTCGGCGGTCAATCCGCTTCAGGAAGCCATCCTGATTACGACCGGGGTCCTGGACTGAGGCCTTCCCCCGTTCGCCCGCAAGAATCCGCAGCCGCTGGTTTTGTCCGAACCAGCGGCTGCTGGCTATCGTGCAACTTTTCGGCGAGCTCTGGTTTATGTTTGAGGGTGCGGGAATTCCAAGCAAGGACATTGAAGTAAGGATGTTGTGCCGTGATGTCGGATTTGTTGTACACAAAATGGTTTTGGATGCTGATCTGCCTCGTTTTGGGTTGCACGCTCAGCTTTCAGATAGGCGCGCAATGCGCCTCGGCCAAAAACAACACCAGTGGTGCTGAACTTGAACGTGTCCTCGGGCAGCTCGATGCCTCGACTCGGCAGAAGCTGAGCGACACATCCAATCAGGACGCCTCCGCCGACAACTCAATCGCCTCAATCAACGAAAATAGCCGCTGATTTTTTCAGGTTTGTCGGAAATAGATGTGAATGCATGCTTGCATGTGGGGGATCGCGCGGTAAAGTGCGTGGCGGTAAATTTCTTTCAATTTTGGCCAGCAAGGGAATCTCACGGAGGAAGCCCATGCGACGCCCATGCATTGATGATTGCGTCCGTCTAACCCAGGACATTCCCGAACTTGACCTTAATCGAGGCGAGATCGGAGTCGTTCGCAGTACTTGGTTTGCCCCGTCGGTCGCTTACGAAGTCGAGTTCCATCTCATCGGCAACGACTATCAGACCCGGGCTTTGCTCCTGGAGAACCAGGTCGAAGTGACGGAGAACGGCGTCGTCGCTGGCGCATAGCGTCGTTCCGTTTTCTGATATCCCCTGGCGAAACTTTGCGGCACTTCTGGTCTGTTTACCCTGTGCTGAGTATAATGATTGTTCCGGCGGCAGGCGGGAAGCAAGTGCCATAGCGGCATCCAAATTGCTGCCCGAGGTTCACTTAGTACGGCTCGGCCAGGACCCTCGCAACTGGCTGGGCCTTTTTTTATTTTGCACCTGCCGATCCTCCCGCCCCTCAAAAGAACCTTGCCCAGCTGCCCGTTGTAGAAGAAATAGGCTTTCTGGGCTTGCGCTTTTGGCAGCCTCGAAATCGTGAAATATAATTGCGGCAGCTCCGCTTCAAGCTTTGCTGGATGCAAGATTTACAAATGATTATGGGTCGTAGTGCAAGGGGCTGGTTTCGAGGATCGTGGCTTTGATGATTTTGGGCTCGACTGCACAATTTGCCGCACTGGCGCAGATCCCGTCGAAAATCTTTTCGGCCGACGAGGTGCTGTCGAACTACGTCTACGTTTTTTGCGCAGCCTACATCGTGGCCTTCCTATTCACGCCGGTCATGCGGGCGATCGCCATCTACTATGGCATCATCGATCAGCCCGACCGCCTGCGAAAAATGCATACGATGCCTGTCGCTTATTTGGGCGGCGTCGCGGTGTTTCTGGGATGGCTCGCCGGGCTGGTGGTGAGCCAATATTTGACACTGCACCGTGCCGATGCGGGCTGGCCGACCAATCATCCGATCGTGCGATTCAGTATCGTGATGGGCGCGACGATCATCGTTCTGCTGGGATTGTGGGATGATGTGCTGGGGCTGCGGCCATGGATGAAGATCCTTGGACAGCTTTTTGCCGCGCTATTTATGCTTGCCGATGGAATTGGAATTCGCTCGGCTCAGGCTTTTATCACGCCATTCTGGTTCAAGATTCAGCAATTTATGCATGGGCCTATGGCGGTAGCGCCGGAGGTGCCGGATTGGCTCGTTTTCACGCTCAGCGGATTGCTGGTCGTGGCGATCGTCATTGGCTGCTGTAATGCTTCAAATTTGCTCGATGGTCTCGATGGATTGTGTGGGGGCGTCACTGCAATTATCGCCGCGGGCTTTCTGTTTGTTGCGGTTCACCTGGCCATGATTGGCGGCGGTATCAACACCAATTGGGATGCTCTGCGTGTGATCATCGGACTCGCATTGCTCGGAGCCGTGCTCGGCTTCATTCCCTATAACTTTAATCCCGCCTCGATCTTCATGGGCGATACCGGCAGCATGTTCCTCGGCTATGTCTGCGCGACCATGATGATTCTGATGGCACACGAGCATGCCAATTGGCTCCTCGCCTCGATGGTCATTTTCGCGCTGCCGATCCTCGACACTTTCCTGGCCTTCGCCCGGCGATGGGTCAACAAGCGGCCGCTCTTCAGTGCCGATAAACAGCATTTCCATCACCAGCTTGTCGCGCGCGGGTTTTCGGTCAAGCAGACCGTTTTGATCAGCTACGGGCTGGCCTGCTTCTTTGGGCTGCTGGGCATTTCGATGCTCTTCATGCGGACGCGGTATGCCGGGGCACTGTACTTGGTGACTTTCGGCTCCATCATGGTGACGGCCTATAAGATTGGAATGATCCATGAACGGCCCGCCACGACAGAGGCTGCGAAACTTGGGGATACGACCGTAGACGCCTTTGATTCTGGGCAAATTACGCCAGCCGGTGTTTTGGAAATCCACGGCGACATCGCCACGCCTTCGGGCGACCTGATTGCCTCTAATCCTCACTAATCAATGGATTTAGACGAACGTCGGGAATCCCCAATTTCGTCGAATGGCAACTTATGACGGCCTTGCCGGCCGGTCGATAAACAAGATGTGCGATGCGCGGCATCGACCTATGCTCCCAATTGCGCATAATAATTTCGCGCTGGCGCATGATGCGTTTTTGCCTTATATGGTGAATCAAAGCTGAGGCTGCCCATTTGTTCCCGCGGGCTCTCTCACGATACCTCTAGTTGATTTGGAGTAATGAATCATGGACGTGACGGTGATTGGCTGTGGCTATGTCGGACTGGTAACCGGGACCTGCCTGGCCAGCATTGGTCATACGGTGCGCGGCGTCGAGAAAGATGCCAAGAAACTCCGCACGCTGCAGGATGGCCATTGCCCGATCTTCGAACCCGGCCTGCAAGAGTTGATGCAGGAGCATTACGCCGCCGGCCAGCTTCAATTCACCGATAACGTCCGCTCGGCCGTGCGCGATGCCGAGGTGGTCTACCTCGCGGTCGGCACGCCGCCCAAACCGGACGGCACCGTCGATATGAGCTATCTCGAAGCCGCCGGCAAGGAAGTGTGCGATGCCCTGGCCGAGAACGGCGACGATTACATGGTCACCATTGTAATTAAGTCCACCGTTCCGGCCGGCACCAATCGCAAGCTCTACAAGTTCCTCAAAGAACAAACCAAAGCCCACGTCCAGGTCGTCAGCAATCCCGAATTCCTTCGCGAAGGTTCAGCCGTCCAGGATTTCCTCGAGCCCGATCGCATCGTCATCGGCGGTGAATCGCCCGAGGCCTTCCGCATCATGCGCCGGCTGTATGATCCGATCGTTAAGCGCGAAGAAGCCTTCATGACCATGAATTGGGAGTCGGCGGAGCTGACCAAGTATGCCGCCAATGCAATGCTTGCCGCTCGCATTTCGTTCATGAATGAAATGACAGTGCTCTGCGAACACTACGGCGCGGATATCGAAGAGATCCGCAAGGGTATCGGCTCCGACTTCCGAATCGGCCCCGCATTTCTCCGCGCCGGTTGCGGTTACGGCGGCTCATGCTTCCCCAAAGACGTCGCCGCCCTCGAGCACATCAGCAAGGCCGCCAACTACGAAAGCCTGTTTGTCAACGCGATTCAGACCGTCAACAAGAACCAGAAGCGTCGCTTCGCCGACAAGATCATCGAGAAGCTCGGCCGCCCGATTCAGGGCGCGACCATCGCCGTCTGGGGCCTGGCATTCAAAGCCGACACCGACGACATCCGCGAGTCGGCCGCCATCGATGTCATCCGTCACCTGATCGAAAAGGGCGCCCATGTGCGTGCTCACGATTTCAAGGCGATGGAAAACATGAAGGCGATCTTCAAGGACGAAGTCGAATGGTGCCATGATCCGGTCTCGGCTGCCGCCGGCGCGGATGCGGTGGCGCTGATCACCGATTGGCCGCAGTATACGACGCTTCCGTTCCGCAAGATCGCCGCGACCATGAACACGCCGCTGATCTTCGACGGCCGCAACTGCCTGCACCGCGATATCATGCGTGAAACCGGGTTCCAGTATTACCCCATGGGCCGGCCCTGCATTGAAAACTCGCTTCGGCTGAAGCACAAGGTGTAAGCCAAATATCTCCAATCCAGCTTTCTTAAAGGTTCGGCACAGGTTGCCGAACCTTTTTGTTTGGAGCTTGCGGATCATCGCAACTCAGCGACTCACAAGCGCATTTAAGAGATGCAGTTCGGCCGTTTGCGGGGAGCGTCCCATGGCTACGATTTTGCATTACGAATCACTTCACCCACAAGGAGCACGTCGCGGTTGGGAAAAGATCGCCGCCATTTTGGTTGTTGTCGCCCTCACATCCGTCGCGGCATGGGCCTATCGGCACTCGACAATCCACGGAGGGGGCCAAGATCGAGTTTCAATAAACAAACAGGGATTTATAGAACTTGATTTGGCCCTGGACTCATTTGAAGTCGATAATGGCCGTTACCCCACGGAAAGCGAAGGCTTATCTGTCCTGATCATTCCACCCGCCGACGAATCGGGAAAATGGCGCGGCCCCTACCTCAAGCAGTTGCCGACCGATCAGTGGGGACACGCCTACATCTATCACGCACAGGTTTCTCCCCAAACAGGCTACCGCCTGCTATCGCTCGGTCCGGATCGCATCGAAGGAACGCCGGACGACATCCTGCCGGGCAACTGAACGAGCAAAGCCCGGGGATTTACCGCTATCGGGGGAGGGGGAGATTCGGTTACCGTGGATGCAAGCCTCGCAACGTCCTCGGCGACAGCGCCGGAAATCAACTTGAGACGGCATGGCACATCCACACCCGCGTCGAAGAAGCACCAAGGCCTTGAGCCGCGGGCGATCCAAGACCGCCGGGGGGAATGGCCAGGGCATACTGGAGTCTGCTTCGGTGCCAGCGCGGCAAGGATTGGAACAAGACCAGCACCCGGCAACCGAATTCCGCATCATTGTGATCGGCGCATCGGCCGGCGGCGTCGAGGCGCTGATCCGACTGGTCAGCGCGCTGCCTCCTGATTTTCCCGCCGCCATTTTTGTCGTCCTGCATATTGCTCCAGCCGGGCCAAGCCTGCTCCCGGAGATTCTCACGCGCGTGGGGCGCAACTCGGCAGTCCATGCCCGCGACGGACAGCGCATCGCCCCTGGCCACATTTACATCGCCCCGCCCGATCATCACCTGCTGATCAAGCCGGGCCGGATGGCCGTCACGCGCGGCCCTCGCGAAAACAGCGCCCGCCCGGCGATCGATCCGCTGTTTCGCACCGCCGCTCGAAGCTACGGGCCGTGGGTGGTGGGCGTAATTCTTTCTGGCGGGCTGGATGACGGCACCATGGGCCTGATGGATGTCAAGCGATTTGGCGGAATTACGCTGGTCCAGGATCCACACGAAGCCATGTTTCCCAGCATGCCCAGCAGCGCCGTTGAGAATGTACTGGTCGATCGCGTGCTGACGCTGGATGAAATGGGGCCGCTGCTGACCCGGCTGGCCCGCGAACCCGTTCCCGCCGAAGAAGGAGCCGCGTTTATGGGCCGCAACAATGGGGCCAATCAGCCCGACATCGCCGAAGTTGGAAACGAAGAGCTCAAAACCAGAAACCTGACCGGGCCGCCTTCGAGATTCACCTGCCCCGAGTGCGGCGGCGCGCTGTGGGAGCTGGAAAATGGCAAGCTGCTGCGCTACCGCTGCCACGTCGGTCATGGCTACACCGCCGACAGCCTCATGGCAGCCCAGACCGAGCGTCTGGAAGATGCCCTCTGGAGCGCGCTGCGTACGCTGGAAGAGACAGCTGGCATGCGCCACCGGATGGCCGAACGCGCCCGCCAGGGAGGCTGGGACCTCATGGCGCGCAATTACGACGAGCAGGCAGAGCATGCGGAAGCGCAGGCGAGGCTGGTGCGATCGGTGCTGGTGGCAAAGCAATTGCAGCAGATTAGCGACGAATCGGCCGAGGCGCTTCAAAAAAAAGCCGCCCGGGCGCGTGATTACAATGCCGGCAAGGCGCGAGCGCATCGCCCGGAGATCAACCCTCCGCCCGGTGCGCCCAGGCCGCCTGATCCAAATTCAATTGTGGGCCGAAGAGCCAGCGAGTCTCCGGGGAGCGGCGCCGCTCGCTCCAGTCGAAAATCCAAAGTCCGCCGCAAGATTGCTCGCCGGGCTGAATTAGATTGAAGCCATTGCACCAGAGCCGTATAAATTTCATCCCGTCACCGGGGATTCACGTCGGCCGCTTTGCGGCCCGCCCGCAGACCTGATGGCCGCAAATCAAGGCCGCGCGATGATCCGGGCGGCATGCAAGAGATATTGATGCCAAAGCGAGAGAATGCCAAAAGAGCGATGAAGGGAGACCGGAAAAAGAAGACCGGCCCGAATCACCGCAAAGTCGCGCGCAAGAACGATTCCGCCGAAACTTCGCGGCGCGTGGACATCTCGACCGCGGCGGCCGACGGTAACGGATCAACCCGCGCCTCCGCGAACCAGACCGCCAGACGCGAAGTCTCCACGCAAGGCGATGCCCATTCTCAACGTCAATCCGGTTCGGAATTCATGGTCGTGGGGGTTGGCGCATCGGCCGGTGGCCTCGAGGCCTTCACTCAACTGCTTCGCGCGCTACCGGGTGATGCAAATCTTGCGGTGATCTACGTTCAGCATCTGGCGCCGCGCTTTGAAAGTACGTTGCCAGCGCTGCTGAAAGAAGCCACGTCCATGCCCGTGGCCCAGGTAACCGACCGCGCCCCGATCAAGCCCGGCCACGTTTACGTGATTCCGCCCAACGCTTTCCTGACCATTTCGCGCGGGGAATTGCGGCTCTCGCCGCGGCCCGAGGGGCGGGCGCGGCACGCGCCTGTGGATCACTTTTTCCGCTCGCTGGCCGAATATGCCCAGCAAAAAGCGGTGGGCGTCGTGCTTTCAGGCACCGATTCCGACGGCGCCGCCGGGCTGCGCGACATCAAGGCCGTCGGCGGCCTCACCTTCGCACAGGAGCCTGGGTCGGCCAGGTTCGACGGCATGCCACGCGCCGCCGTTTCCACCGGCGCGGTGGACGCGGTGCTCCCGCCAGCGGGTATCGCCACCGAATTAGCGCACATCGTCCAGCATCCGCTGCTGCGCCACGCACAGGAGCGCACGCCGGAAGCGGAAGTGGCCATTTCCGAAGATCACTGGCAGCGCATTTTTGCGATGCTGCGGTCGGCCAGCGGGGTCGATTTCACTCATTACAAGCAGCCCACGCTTCGCCGCCGACTTCAGCGCCGCATGGTGTTGCACAAGACGACGAGCATCGATCAATATCTGCGCTTTCTCCAGCGGGATCCACAAGAGATCAACGCCCTGTATCAGGACATTCTCATCCATGTGACGCGATTCTTCCGCGAGCCCGAGTCTTACGAGTTTCTCGCCTCTAACATCTTTTCGCGGATTGTGCGCGACCGGCATAGCGGCGACCAGCCAATCCGCATCTGGGTGCCCGGCTGCTCGACTGGGGAAGAGGCCTACTCGATTGCCATCTGCCTGCTGGAATTCCTGGGCGACGATGCCACCTCTACGCCGGTCCAGATCTTTGCGACGGATGTGAGCGAGTCGGCCGTCGAACAGGCGCGGTCGGGGGTCTATCCCGAGAGCATCGCTGCGGATGTGTCGGCCGAGCGGTTGCGGCGGTTCTTCAACAGAGTCGATGGGAGTTACCGCATCAGCAAATCGGTGCGGGACGTGGTGATCTTCGCCCGCCAGGATCTGACGCGCGACCCGCCCTTTTCGAAGCTCGATCTGATCGCCTGCCGAAATGTGCTGATCTATCTTGGTCCGGTGCTTCAGAAGAAGCTGATGAGCGTCTTCCATTACGCCCTTCGTCCCACCGGGTTCCTGCTGCTTGGATCGTCCGAGACGATCGGCCCCTATTCAGACCTGTTTGCGCTTGCCGATAAAAGCCATAGGGTCTACACCAAGAAGGTAACCGCGTTGCGGATGAACATCGAGTTTCCCGCCGGCGATTATGCGCCGCAGCGGACGGCAGAAACAAGCCTCAAACCTTTGCCCGATAGCCGGACTGGATCGACCATTCTCAACGAAGCCAACCGGATGGTTCTCAGCCGGTATGCTCCGCCGGGCGTGATCGTGGACGAAGATTTACAAATCGTCCAGTTTCGCGGACAGACCGGGCCGTTCCTGGAGCCTGCCCCTGGAGAAGCCAGCCTCAATATTTTGAAAATGGCCCGCGAGGGGCTGCTGTTTGACCTGCGCGCCGCACTGAACGACGCTCGAAAAAGCGCCACGACGGCACGGCGCGAAAAGGTGCGCGTCAAGTACAACGACAGCATGCTGGACGTGAATGTCGAAGTGATTCCACTCGTGACGGCCGCCCACCACCGCCATTTTCTAGTGCTTTTCGAAGATGTCTCCAAATTGCATCCGGCGGATCTGAAACCCGCCGAACGAGGCCGCAAAGGCGGCGCGGCGGGAAAGACATCGCGCCAGCGGCGCAAAGCAAGCGCGAGTTCCGAGCGCGAGCATATCGTGCGCCTACAACAGGAACTGGCGGCCAGTCGCGAATACCTTCAGTCGAACATTCAGGACCTCGAAGCAGCCAACGAAGAGCTCCAGTCAGCCAACGAGGAAATCCTCTCCAGCAATGAAGAGCTTCAAAGCACCAACGAAGAGCTGGACACAGCCAAGGAGGAATTGCAAAGCACCAACGAAGAGCTCAATACCGTCAATGAAGAGCTTCAGGGACGAAATGAAGAACTCAGCCGGGCCAACAGCGACTTGATTAATCTACTTTCGAGCGTGCAGGTCGCGGTGGTGATGGTCACTTCAGACCTGCGCATCCGAAAATTTACGCCCATGGCCGAAAAAGCGCTGAACCTGATCCCCACCGATGTAGGCCGGCCCATCGGGGACATCAAGCCGAACATCGATCTGCCCGATTTGGAAAAGCTGATTCTCGAGGCGGTGGATTCGATCAGCGTGATTGAGCGGCAGGCCAAGGACCGCGAGGGCATGACTTACCTGATTCGTATCCGGCCCTATAAGAACGCCGAGAACCGGATCGACGGCGCCGTCATCGGGCTATTTGACCTGGAAGCAGGTCGTCAGCAGAGCCGAGCCGACGGCCGCGCAGCCGTCGGCGGAAACCCGCATGAACGGCCGCCCTCGTCATAGCGTAGAACGGTCATGCGGCCATCAGATGGCTGCCCCGCCCTGAGTTCGAAGTCGAAGGGCCTGCCCTGAGCTTTGTCGAAGGGCTCACGTCCACGGGAAGGTGGATTTAGGTTCGATTGCTGTGCTGGAAGCCGTCAAAGCAGGAAGGCGCGATCATGGAACCTCAGCGGCCACGCAAAATAAAGGGCCGCCCAACTCGCGGAAACTCCGAGCCGCCCGGGAAGCAAAATGGCGCACGGAATAAAGTGAATTCGCCGATCCCTGCCGTGCCGCTGGGGCTCGCGCGTCTCAATGAGGATTTGCAGGTCCACCAGGAAGAGCTGGAAATTCAAAACCGCCAGCTCATCGAATCACAGCGGCTGCTGGAGGAATCCCGCGATCGCTATGCCACGCTCTATGATTTTGCCCCCATTCCGTACGTGACGCTTTGTACGCATGGCGTGATCCGCGAAATCAATATCACCGGCGCAACACTGCTCGGGGAACCGCGAGAGCGGCTAATCGACCGGCCCTTCGTGCTGATCGTGGCGCCAGGCTACCGCCGGGTCTTTTTGGATCATCTCAGTCGCTGCCGAAGAGGAAAGGGGCCGGTGACAAGCGAGTTGGTCCTGCTTGCGGGCGGCAAAATGTTGGTGCCCGTTGAGCTGCGCACCAGCGACGGCCAGTTCAATCGCGATTCCAGCCCGCTCTATCTTTCGGCGCTGATCGACCTGACCGAGCATCGCCGGCTGCAGCAGGAGCGGGATGAACTGCGCGCCACGACGCATAGTGAGCGACTGCTGCGCACCATCCTGGAAACGCTGCCGGTAGCGGTGCGCGTCGTCGGCCCGGAGGGCCGAACAGTGCTCTTTAACGAAGCCTGCCGGGCACTGTGGGGCATTTCTTCGCAAGCACCGCTCCCGCCCTGGGACCATCAGAAGGGCTGGGACGACCAGACCCGCAGCCGGCTGCTAAACGAGCAATGGCCCATCGCGCAGGCGCTGCATGGCCAGGGCGAAATGCTTCAGCAAAAGATCCACATCCAGGCGTTCGATTCGACGTTGCGCGTAGTCTTGCAGTCGGCTGTCCCGCTGCTGGACGAATCCGGGACCATCAGCGGCGCGGTCGAAGTGACCGAAGATCTCACACGGCTGCTGGCAGCGCAGGATGCGGCGCGGACGCGTCAGGAGCAGCTCGAATCGGCATTTGACGCGGCCCGCCTGGGTTTCTGGGACTGGAATCTCGACAGCGATGAAGTCACCTGGCTTGGGCCCTTCAGTCAGATCTTCACACCGCAAGCCCCTCGGCAGGTGAGCGGGCCGGAGGACTTCCTACGCCGCGTCCATCCTGAAGACATGACGACGGTGAGAAGTACCGTCGAGGCCGCGCGCGAACAGCACAAATCCCTCGAACACGAGTTTCGAATCATTGAGCCGGATGGCAGCATTCATTGGCTGGTGGCCAAAGGACGCTTCATCTATGAAGGCGACCGGCCATTGCGCATGACCGGAATCCTGATCGACATAACCGCGCGCAAGACCGCCGAAATCGAGCTGCGCAAAGCCAAGGATGCGGCCGAGCAGGCGAGCCGGCTGAAGGACGATTTCCTGGCGACTGTGAGCCACGAGCTGCGCACGCCGATCAGCTCGATTCTGCTCTGGGCACATCTGGCGCGTTCGACGATCAAGGATGAGCAGGAAAGGAACGATGCGCTCGACAGCATTCTGCAAAGCGCCAAGGCGCAATCGCAAATCGTCGATGATCTGCTGGACATTGCCCGCGGAATTACCGGAAAGCTGCGACTGGATCCGAAGCCGGCGTCGCTGGCGCTGCCGGTGCGGGCGGCGATTGAATCAGTGCGCCCGTCGGCCGATGCGCGGCAAGTCGAGCTGAAGGCGGATATCGTCCCCGATTTACCGCCGGTTAAAATCGACGTCGATCGCATTCAGCAGGTAGTCTGGAATCTGCTGACCAACGCCATCAAATTCACGCCGCCGGGCGGGAAGGTAACAGTTGCGGTTTCATTGCATCGGGATGCGGCTGGCGCGCAGGCGGTTCGCTTAAGTGTTGCCGATACCGGATCAGGGATTCCGCCGGAGTTTTTACCGCACATTTTCGACCGCTTCCGGCAGGCCGAATCCGGAACAACCCGCGCTTATGGCGGACTTGGGCTGGGACTGTCGATCGCCCGGGAACTGGTGCAGATGCACGGGGGAACGATCTGCGCCCAGAGCGAAGGTCCGGGTCGAGGAACGACCTTTACTGTTGATCTACCGCTGCGCATCGAATCGCTTTTGGACAAACCACTCGATGCGCCGGCTGCGCCCCGCGAATCTCTGGAAGGCGTCGAGGTGTTGATCGTCGAAGACGATAACGACACGCGCAAGGCGCTGGGGCAATTGCTGGAGTCGGCCGGTGCGAAGGTGCGCACCGCGCCGTCGGCAGCCGCCGCGGTCGAGGCATTCTGTGCCCGAGTTCCCGATGCACTGGTGAGCGACATCGCGATGCCCGAACAGGATGGATATGTGCTGATGCGCCGACTCCGGCAGATTGAATCCGACGCGATTCCATCGCGCCGCGGCTCGCGCGGAAGAAATGGCGCGAGCGCCGTGCGAAGGTATGTGCCCGCCGTCGCCCTGACCGCGCACGCCCGCCCCGAAGATCGCGCCAAAGCGATCGATGCCGGTTTTCAGGCGCACCTCGCCAAGCCGGTCGATCCGGCGCATCTCATCTCGGCGGTCGCCGCGCTCTGTCGTGCGAGACATCGACCCGAATCCACTTCAAAACGCGTATAGCGAAGCAACCCCCCTTAACTTTCACCGCCGCGCAGCGCCCTAATCCCTTTAGCCGCCCCTCTGTGGGGCGCGTCCAATGCGTGTGGAGCGCAAATCTGGCGATTGACGAAGCAAGGGTCGCTGCTCGTCGCTCTTGAAGTGCGAATGCTATTCGCGCCGTTCGACGCGCCCCACGAAGGGGCGGCTAAAGGAATCACGACTCCGCTGCGCGTCGGCGGTCCGAGTTAAACAGTCTTCGGTCGATAAACCAGCGCCACCAATTGTCGATCCAAATCCGGCATCAGCGCCTCCAACGGCGTGCGCCGTTTCAACCGCGCAATCAAAATCGTCCAGACCAGCAATCCCCCGGCGATGCTGATGTTCTGCCAGGAGTAAAACTCCCACGACAAATGCGAGTTATCGAAGGCCCACCGCGAGAATGGCCACCAATAATAAATCTCCCACCCCGGCCCCGATCCAAACACATCCAGCAGCAGATGCAGATGAAAGAACAGCAGATACAACATGAACGCCCATACACTTCGCCCCGCCAGCAGCGCGAGTATCGCGCAGGCCAGAATCCCAAACGGGAGATTGTGACACGCCACGTGGTGCCAATTCAAAAAGGCTTCGCGCCCGCCAAGGATACTCAAGCCATCCAGATCAGGAATCGTCGTAGCGATCATGCACATCAGCCGCTCGCGCGGGCCGAGTTTCGGAATCAAATTCGACAAACACCAGCCGGACATGATGTGCGTTGGGATATGCATGAGCGATGCTTCGCTGGGTTATATCGCCAAGGAGAAGGGAGAGTTACTTTCGAATTGATATTTGGCTCCCAATAAGATGAATGCTCAGGTATGATCTCCCGCGAAACGCATTGTATTCACAAGTCACAAAAGAACCTTTGGGGGTTCGCCGATGTTGCAGGCCGCTGTAGAGAAAAAACAGAGCGCAAAGCCGCGCCAGAAAAAGTTTGATCCGCAGGAGTTGTTCCAGTCACTCCATGCCCCGGTGCCGCGCGTGCGCGTGGGCGCAGGATATTTCGTTGGACTGTTGATCACGACTCTGGTGATGCTAGTGATGCCGCTGATTTATGCGGGCATGGTTGGCCTGGTCTGTTACGGGCTTTATTTTCACATCACACACGACTTTGTGGTCTTGAGCCAGCTTCACGAGGCCCGCGCATTTCTCGTGCTTTACATCCTGCCGATCATCGCGGGTGTCGTGCTGCTGCTGTTCATGATCAAGCCGATCGTGACTCGTAAAACACAGACGTCGATTCCGCTGGACCTGCGGCGAGAGGACGAGCCAGTTCTTTTTGAATTCATCCATCGGCTCTGTCGGGCATTGGGCGCGCCGACGCCATCGCGCATCGACGTCATGCTGGATGTGAATGCCTCTGCGGGCTATCGCAAGGGATTTGTCAGCATGCTGCGGCGCGATCTGGTGCTCTCAATTGGCCTGCCGCTGGCGGCGGGAATGGATGTTCGGCAATTTGCGGGCGTACTGGCGCATGAGCTGGGCCATTTCTCACAGGGCTCGGCGATGCGACTGCATTACATCATCCGAAGGATCAATTTCTGGTTTGCCCGCGCGGTGTATGGGCGCGACAGATGGGACTATCAACTCTGGGCAATCTCACGCCACGCAGACAATTACCTCACTCGAGCCGGCGCCACGCTCATTCGCACAATGGTTGCCTTCACCCGCGGCATTCTCTGGTGCCTCATGCGTGTGGGCATGGCAGTCAGCGCGATGATGGGCCGGCAGATGGAGTATGATGCGGACCGGTATGAATGCCGGATTGCTGGGAGCCGGGGATTTGCAGAGACAGTCGAGCGTTTGACCTGTCTTAGCTATTCCGCGCATCTGGCGACTTCCGACGTGGCCAAAGCGTGGCGCGAGCGGCGATTGTGCGATGATCTGCTGGCGCTTATCGTTTCGCGCGACGCACAGATGTCGACGGACGAGAGACAGGAGATTCTGAAAGCCTCTCAAAAGCGCAAAGCAAGTTGGTTTGATTCACATCCGACTAATGCAAAGAGAATCGCCTCGGCCGCAAAGGAAAATGCCAAAGGCCTGATTCAGGTTGAAGCTCCGGCTACCGTCCTGTTCAAAGATTTTGCCGAGTTGTCGCGCATCGCCACGATGCTCCATTACAAGAGCGTCATCGGTCCAGAATTCAAACCTCAGCGGCTGGTCAAGACTGAGAAACTCGTTCAGAGCAACACGCAGCAGCGCGAAACCTACGATGCCGCGCAGCGATATTTCCGTACGCTGGTCGATCCGACGCGGCCGGTTTTCCCGGGGCAGGCTGACGTTCCGCGCGATCTTTCGCACGCGGCCGAGCAACTGCTTGAGCTGCGGTCGAAGCTGCTGGATCGTGAAACCGATGCGCGCCGGCAAGCGGCCGCTTACATCAAAGCAAGGCAGCGCAGCATGACGATCGCTCTTGTGCGCTCGATGCGCACTGCCGGCTTCAAGCGCGGCCTGGCAACCGATCCGCGCATCGATGCGCTTAGCGATGCGGCGCTGGAGGCAGAAGAAAAAGTGGCCAAGCATCAAATGGAAGAGGCATTGGCGCATCTTGAGCCCGCGATGCAACTGGCGATCGAGCGGCTGGAGCTTGGTCTCGCGCTGGAGAAAAAGCTCAAGCCCGCAGCTCCCGAGCCGGCGCCGGCCGATTCATCCGAAGACGCTGACGAATATGAATTGGCTGATGCTCGCCCCACCGGCAGCGGCGACGGCGTCCGCGATGCGATGGCGGCCCTCGCGCGAACCAGCGTCCTGATCGAATCTCTCCGGCTTGATGCCGGCGCGCTGCACGTGCTGCTGATGAGAATGAAGCCTGCCGACAATCCCAAGCCGCTGCTGGAAGCATTGTGGTGGCATTCGAAAAAGGCGGTCGGCACGCTGCACGATCTGCATCGCGATCTTGGCGGCGTAGCGTATCCTTACGAGCACGGCGCCAAGTCGCTTTCGCTTCGGCAATACATCGCCCCCGCCCTTCCGAAAGCCGAAGCCGTCAGCGCCGTCGCATCAGCGGCCAATGCCGCCATCGAAGTCTGGAAATCGCTGTACATCCGGCTCATGTGCGATCTCTGCCAGCGCGCGGTTGATCTGGAGACATCGCTGGGATTGCCCCCGCTGGAAGAGCCGGTGGAGATGGAATTGGAGTAGGGCACGCATGCTGTTGCATTTATTGGTTCACATTAGAAGGCACGTGTCTGTCTCGAGGATCGGGCAGATTGAAAAAACTGTTCACTGTGAACGATGCAACTGCCAATACGGATATGTGGTTCATCGCCGAGCAATTGGACGCGCCGGTTACTCCATATGGCGCTCGAAAAAAGAGGCGGTCGATTCGGCTACCTACAAAGCCGCAATCAAAGTAGTAAATCTGCTTGCGCAGGCGATTGAGCCGGTGCCGTGCCCGGGCTGCGGATGGGTGCAAAGTACGATGGTTCGCGAAATGCGCCGGCGTTTTGGAAGATGGATCATTGGAGTTGGCGCGGTCGCGCTGGTTACTTTTCTTTGCACGGCAGGCGTCATTTACCTCAACGAGACTTATGACCCTCGGCACCCAATGCGGGCTACTTCACTAACCCACATTGAGGACGCGATTGTCATCGCCATCGCTCTCTGCTGCGGCGCGATCGCGGCGCGCTTGGGGCTATCGTTTCTGATCGATCCCAACGGCGTTTACCGGGCCGATCGCCCGAACATCCCCGGGTCGCCGATCGGGTACCGAATTGGAGACAGCGCTGCCACCGGCAAATCTGCTATTTCGCCGATAACCGATGAACGTTCAGGTCGCGCGACCGTGCAACTGGCGGTGGCGCGATTGCCAGCCAAATGCTGCCGGTGCCTGAAGGAAACTTCCACAACCAAGCGATTTCGCTGTGGTAAATTTGCGCAGCTAGCGGTGCCAGTTTGTCAGTCCTGTATTCGATGGGCCAAAGCCGCCAAGGTATTGCTGGGTATCGCCGGAGGCATGCTCGGATTCGTCGCGGGTTGCGCGGGAGCTTTCTACCTGCCTCAAGGCGAAAACGAAGTCATCCTGCCGCTGGCGTTTGGAGGCGCGGCCTTTGGCGCTGCCATGGGCCTGCTGATTGCCCGTTCATTTCGATTCGTGAAATTCTCGCGATTCAGTTCTGATCGCAATGTCGTTCGTATTGATTTTAAAAACCATCAATATGCCGTCTTGATGCGCGAAGAAGGACGGCTCGTCTGATTCATTTCCCGATGCAGAAGGTTGAGAAGACCCGCCCCAGCACATCATCGGGCGTCACTCGGCCGGCGATGCGACCGAGGGCATCGAGCGCTTCGCGAAGCTCCATCGCCAGAAGTTCGGGTGTGGCGGTTGCTTCATTTGACGCTTGGGCTAACGCGGTTCGCGCTTCTTCGATCGACTGAACATGGCGCGCGTTGAGCGCGAGCTTCGCGGAAGATGCGGTGGCCCCAAAGGCCAGATCATCCAGCGCGGCACGAAGCTCATTCATACCGGCGCCGGTTCGCGCACTGACCACGAGATACGATTGTCGCGGATCCAATTTTGAATTGGCTAAATCCCCTTTAGTCAGGACGACCAGATCCGGCGAACGCGGAACAAACGGATCGGTATCATCGTGCTGCGTAATGTCGCGCAGCAGAATTAGCCGATCGGCGGTCTGCGCCGCGCGACGAGCATGCTCCTGCATCTGGTGATTGATGTGCGTCTGCGGGTCGTCCGCCAATTGCTCAGATAATTCGTCGGCATGCTCGATGCCCGCCACATCGATCAGACGAATGACGCCTCGCGCAAGAGTAATCGGTGCGGAGAGCACATCGCGCGTCGTCCCGGCAATTGGCGAAACAATCGCCCGCTCATGGCCCGCCAGCGCATTGAGCAGCGTGCTCTTGCCGGCATTGGGCCGGCCCATTAGGACGAACGTCGGCTCATGCGAAAGCCGCTCGAATCGCGCGCTGTCGCGCAGCAGATCTTCCAGCGCGCGGTCCGCCTTTGAAATGCGCTCGCTGGCATGCTGGGGAGATAAGAACGACACATCTTCATCGGAAAAATCGATGCCCGCCTCGACCAGAGCCAGCGTCTGCGCCACGTCTTCGATGATCGGCTCGACTCGGCGCGAAAGCTCTCCCGCCATTAGTTGGCGCGCCGCCGACAGCTCCTGCTGATTGCTGGCGTGAATCGTGGCGGCAATGCCCTCCGCCTCAGTGAGATCGATCCGGCCATTGAAATAGGCTCGCGCGGTGAATTCCCCCGCATCGGCGAGCCGCGCCCCGAAGCGCAGCAAACATTGCAACGTCATCTGAGCCAGGAGCGGATTGCCTGGCAGATGAAATTCAACCAGATTTTCGCCCGTGTAACTGCGCGGCGCTCCGAAAAGATAGATCCAAGCCGGGAATTTCAGCTCGTTGACGCTCAGGCTCACGCGCGCCGCGGACGAAGGCCCGGGCAACGACTCGTCCGTCAACCGACCGGCCAACTCAATTGCCCCCGGCCCGCTGATGCGCAGGATGATCCGCGCCGCCGGCGCGACGGGACTGCTGAAAGCCGCGATGGTGTCTTCGGAATTCATTGGCCGCTGATCAGAAATGATAGGAAACCGCCGCGGCTTTGCGATGTGAATTCTTACGCGGCGGCCGATGGGCGCATCGTGATATAGCGCACGCTATCCCCGACTTTGGCATTCAGCGCCATCGCAGTCCGACTTGAAAGGCGGACGCCGCCCGTGGAAAGCGGCTCAATTTCCCCTTTGCAGGCTCGAAATTCCTTTTTCGAAGCCGAGACGATCATGGGCTCCGCGGGTGGAATTACATCGACAATATCTGCCACCTTCGCGGTTTTGCTTTCGCGCACGCTGCGGATCTGATCGCGCTTGCACTGCACGATCGGCCCCGCGTCGAAAATATCGACCATGCCGTTGCGGGCAAACCCTTCTTCAACCAGCAGCTTCATCGCCGGCGCGCTATGCTCGTGAACTTTCCCGATCACGTCCTGCGCATCCTTCGCCAGCAGCGGCAGGTAAATCGGATGCGTCGGCATCAGGTCGGCGATGAACTTCTTATTCACCACGCTCAGATAATCTGCATTCGGATAGTCGATATCGAAAAAGTGGCGACCCAGCGCTTCCCAGAAAGGCGAATGCCCCGTCTCATCGACGATCCCGCGCAGTTCCGCGATCACCAGCGGATCGAATCGCTTCGGATACTCCGCCATAAAGAGAAATCGCACCAGCGACAGCAGCCGGCCGTTGTTGTCCTTGCGATATTCGGGGGAAAGATAAAGGCACCCAATCTCGCAAGGCCCATTGTGCTCCGCCACCAGCTTCAGCGAACCGATCTCCTTGCGCACATTCAGCACATCCGACTCGGCCACCGCCGTCTCAAGCTTGTAAGCGTAGAACGGCTCAAACCCGCCGACTTTGGAAGTGATGCCGGTTGTCCCCACCGCTTTGCCCGTCTTCAGATCCTCCAGCACCATCAGATAGCTTTCGCCCCGCGGCTTCTGGCCGATGCGCGCGAAGCTCTCGATCGATTCCCCGATTTTCCCCGCCAGCAGCTCGCGGTCCTTCGGCAATGAAGTCAGCCCGTACCCCGCCCGGTTGGCCATCTCATAGAGCGGCTCCAGGTCGTCGTGAGATATCGGACGAATCACCACCATTGGAGAATCCTATTCCTCTCATGGAGTATCGGTTGGATTTGCGATCGACACCCCCGAATGCAACACCGCCTGCCTGCGCTTCCCCACGTTTAATGGGCGCTCGGACTTTTATTTGCATTGGCTGCTGCCGATCTGAGAAGACAGCGGCAATTAAGGCCTCGGTGTCTTCCGGAGGGGAGAAGCCTCCAATCGCC
>Ga0134128_10001157_pt1 | contig 34953 bp, 44 predicted proteins | sample KB31754_FD_96462 | JGI IMG/M metagenome (GOLD analysis project Ga0134128, IMG submission 96462) | Terrestrial soil microbial communities with excess Nitrogen fertilizer from Kellogg Biological Station, Michigan, USA - KB3-175-4 | ecosystem: Environmental > Terrestrial > Soil > Unclassified ...
GGTCCGTAGTAGCCACGCGGGTTCGCCCGGTGCGTAAAGCCTTTGCTTGACACCGGGCGCACAGTTTCAATCCCGCGGTACGGCTCGACCGGTATCGTGCCGGTGAGCAGCACCGCAAGGCCAGCCATCACACGCCATTTATCGAGTGCATTCATATGCTGAGCACCGCCGCCAGGAGGAGACCGATCACAACGAAGATCCAGAACGCGTGCTCTTGCTCGTCAGGGTCCAACATAGCGGCAAGCCTCCAGTACACCGTTGACGTTGATCGCCTCGCCCTTGCACTGCGGGCCGGGCTCAAGCAGCGTGCAGCCGACGACCATCATGCAGATGAACACGCATCCGAAGAGGGCGAGTGCCAACAGTACGAACTTGAGCGCGTAGGTAAGTACGAGCTTCATGTTTTCACCTTCCGCTTCGGCTTGGATGTGTTCGCCCGGATCTGCCGCAAGATGCGCGGTATGTCGAGCGCGTTGTGGCAGTTGAGGAGACGGTTCAGCGCTTGCAGCTCGTCGCGGATGTCCATCAGCACCGCGAGTTGCGCACCCTCAAACGATACGGTCTGACCGTTCGAGTGCAGCGTGATAGCCCAGTTGGCGTTACGATGCCGCATGTCCTTCATCGAACTCTCCTGTACGGCAGGTCGAACTTCTCGATCGCCTGGCTGATGGTGAACGCGCGGTTGAACGCGCCGATGATCCCGGGCTTGTCGCGCGGGTCGACCTTCTCGGCAGCTGCCGCATGCACGGCGTCGCCGTCGCGCCGGTGCGGCCACTGCTTCTGATCAGTCCAGTCCTCGTACTCGGCCAGCACGGCGTCGACATCGAGGACTACGCCGGAGTTAATACGCGCCTCGAAGCCGCCGCCGAGTGGCCGCGCTGGACAGAACATCATCTGAGCCGGAACGAACGATTCACGCGCAATAAGCTCAACTCCAACATCCGCAGCCACTCGTCGAGAAACGGCTTGGAACTCATCGAAACTGGCAGGTCGAGATAGCGGCATAACCACTCGAAATCTGGGTCGGTCGGGCCGGTGGGAGAACGTCGTATAGATAGCAAACGCCGTGTCAGACCATACGTTGCAGACGTCGCCCCATGTGTCGATCGTGACGTGGTCGAAGTCATAGGTTATTGCGTACCTTGCAATAAAGTTGTCGGAGTGGCGGCGCGGCTCGTCGAACTCGGCGGGGATGTACCAGCCGAAGGCAGCCTTGTCGGTCGTCTCGGGCGGCGTGTCCGTCAGGAAGCGAGCGAACTCGAGCCACTCAAGCGACCGCACGCGCGTGATGACTGCCGGGTCCTTTTCGCCGAATGAAACTACGTACTTCATTTGAAGAACACGTGCTGACCTATGCGGGCCACGAAGGCCCGATGCCAGTCCGGATGAACATACGTTGCGTGGTAGTACATGACGTCCCGGCCTATTGCAGCCGACAGCGCTCCGTCGACGACCATCTCAGCAACCCATCGGCATCGCGCGTATAGACGTCGATCAATCGGGCCTGGCGCGCGGAAGGCACGCCCCAACGTCCAGCTGAACGCAGCAACCTTAGTTCCATCCGGTCGGACAATGCGGTAGTAGACTGCTTGACAGGGATCGCGGCCGTAACCGGCTGCGACCCTGTTGAGCGTGACCTGTACGACCGCGACTTGGCCTGCGAGTGGCTCATGAGCTGCCTCGTAGTAAACGTTCTGAGCTAGACAGGTGAGGGCGTCGAACATGGGTGCAGGATCATCTAGCCGGCTTGACCTTGATGCCCGCTTCGACAAGCAGCTTCTCCGCGTTACGGATATGCCACTCCTGCTTCTTGCTCATCATCTCCGCGGGTTGCGCGTAGCAACGCAGCGTCACGGCGATCTTGAGAGCCATCACCGGTACCAAGTTCCGGTAGTCGATGATCAGTTCACACAGCTCCGCAACTGCGTCGTTGTGCCCGTTCGGGTCAGGTTGAGTGATGCGCTTGGCATGCTCGAACCCGACAAAAGGAACGAGAGCTTTAGAGGGTCGCACTTTCGCGCCCTTCACAAAGGGAATAGGTTCAGCCACGTGTCTTCTCCAATTTGGTTGCAAACTCTAGTACCTGTTTCAACTGTTCTTCAGATAACCGTGCTAACACATCATTTAGGCGAGCCCGCATAGCGAGTTGTGCCCCAGTGATAACTGGCTGGCGTTGCATCCGCAGCGCGTAAGTCCGCTCGTCCTCTTCTATGCGGTCGGGATCCTTCATCTGGGACCGAACTTCACGAGGCTCAGGCTCATAACCGCCAGTACTGGCGGATTTGCGGCCTAAGCTGCTGAAAGTTCTGCGGTTCGTGTTCTGCTGTGCGTGACTGTTAAGTTCCGCTTCGTATGCGTTTGGATCTTCATAGATGAGCAGGCAACGCTGCGCCGTGCGCTCTGCGATCTTGTATTGGCCAAGCCACCCCAGCCATTGACCGTGCTTCACTGAGCGCTTCGCCTGCGCGAGGTATGCGCCTGCAGCTTTGTACTGCTCCTCGGCCTTACCTTCGTGACGTTGCGCGGCGTCGATGTGCGCCTTGGCCTGCTGCCCGGCCTGGACCAGCTCTTTGCCGGTCAAAACAGTTAACGCTGTGCTCTTCATACCGGGGCTCACGACCGGGGGAACGCCTTGGCTCGGTACAACTCGGCAGCACCTGGCGGCACGCCCTTGAAGTCGCGCGCCTTAATGCCGTATCGCTTGTAGCGATTCGGCTTCCATGACCAGTCGCCGTTCAGATCCTCTTCGAGCATCGGCGCTGAACCGTAGCCCTCGAGTTCCATCCCCGGTTCGTCCTGACGTTCCGCCTGGACCGACAGCCCGAACGGCGTGTTGTCGAAGACTGGTCGATCACAATCGAAGTACGGATGTTTCATTTGAAGCCCCTCGGGGACCGGAATCCCCATAATCTATTTAAGATCCAAAATGGTAAGGTGTCAAGCGCGTGCTAGACACCAGTTGCACAGGCACGCCCACGCGTGACCCGTCGGGCGATGGCTCGAACCAGCCACCCAAGGCGTATGCGTCGGATCAGTGCTTTCTCCCCGTACCGGCGCCCCAAGCGGGTATAGATACGGATCTTGATCTGTCGTTCTATCTCGTCGTTCATCGTTGCCCCTAGCGGTCTAGCGACCGCTTGACTTATGTAACAAATAAAGGGAACTCGACTAGTTCCCCTCCCTCGGAAGTAGGGCGTGTGCCTCGCGCACAAGGCGAGCACCGCACGCCGTCTGAGACTCTCCAGGCCGCGCTACGGCGGCCAGATACACCTCGTCCTGAGTTACGACCGCAATCATGTTGCAGAGGGCTGTGGCGAGCGTCCTATTGCGTTCCGTGAGGCTGTCGACATCATCGACCAGCCCAGTAAAAGCCTTCCTGACTCGTGAGGTATCCATATTGTGTTCGCCAATTCTCCGACGCTAGTCCGGTGCTCAGGTCACCACCCGCACGCATCTTTACACACCTCATGGCGGGGCGCAAGTGGTCTATTGACGCCTGGTCATTAAGATTCGTTAATGACCGTGTAAGATAATCCCTACAGACAACCAAAATCGCGCCGCGGTATAAACGCACCCGATTAGTCGATTACTTGACAACTTGACCCGTGTCTGGCATAAAGCGCCGTAACGATAAGGGAGCATATTGTGATTGAATCTCAACAGCAGCTTTTGGAGCGGGCTGCCCAGAGAAGTCGGCTCAACTTCACCGAGCTGGCTAAACAGCTGGGCGTCAGCCGCCAAGCCATATCACAATTTCGTTATGGTGCACCGATGTCCACCGAGATCGCGTTGCGCCTCGCCAAGCTCGTCAAGGATGAGCCCGAGTATATCGTGGCCTGCATCGAACACAACAAGGCCGCGCGCCTCGGGCGCACGGATGAACTGTCGGTGTGGGAGAAGCTGGCGAGGCTCTCGAGGAAACCCAAAGAATAGGGGCCGATGAACGGCCCCGTGATTCGAACGACCGGGTAAAGCTCAGCGCGACAGCAGCCGACAGAGGCTGCCCGGGTTCCAGAGCTTACCCGTAGATGTCCTAAAACCCGCCGCATTCAACCGATCTGCCTTAGTCCGCCAGGAGCCGTCCCCGACGTGTGGCCTGATCGTCTGGGCATAGGCTGCCGCTTCGCTCCGGCGCCGCTCTGCTGCGATTCGAGCGCCTATCTGTGGGCTGCCTGAACCCAGCTTGACGCCCCGACGTTTCAACGCTTGCAGGGCGAATATCGTGCGCTTACTGATCATCTCGCGTTCCTGCTCTGCGAACGCTGCATAGATGTGAAGCATGAATGGATCCGCCTTGCGCCCAAGGTCACAACATATGAACGGGACCTTGTGCACCATCAAGCCGGAAATGTAATGAACATCCCGGCTCAGCCGATCGAGCTTCGCGACCACGATAGGCCCGCCGAGGGTCTTGGCTAGCTTCAACGCGGCCGTCAGTTGCGGGCGCCTGGCTTCCGTATCGGATACCCGCTTGCCCGTTTCTATTTCTGTGAACCATTCCACAACGGCGAGCTCGCCGTCTGACCGGGTAAAGTTCTCAATGGTCGCGCGCTGAGCCTCGAGTCCGAGTCCGGACTTACCCTGCTCGCGACTTGAGACACGCAAGTACGCTACTGCTTCCATATCTGCCACCACTTGAAGCCCTTAGCCTCCTGCGATTGCACCAACGCAACCCAGAATACGCCCAGGAGAAACCCTAAGAGCACTAAGCCTAAGTAAATCACCTGGCACCTCCTAAACGGCCGGGTACAGTTGAACGGCCGGGTAAAGTTAGCACAATTGACACTGACCAATGCCCGCACAGTTGCAGGCATTGGGCGCTGTCAGCCGCGACATTCGTCGGCGAATTCCAGCCAGTGCAGCAGTCGGCACTCCGTGCCATTCAACTGCAGCGCGCGCATCAGCTGCTCGGCGTGATGGCGTTCGATGAACCATCGGCGGGACTCGCCGAAGACAACGACCCAATTCGGCATGTTGTTATTCATGGCACAACCGCCGTGCCGATGGTGCTGTAGCAGCTGTCAATGGTGACGGTATCGCGCAGCGTATTCATGTTGGCCAACTTGGCGCGATCGTACAGCCACAGGCAGCAGCCACGCGGGTCGCCTTGATGGTATATCTCTAGCCCATGCTCATTGGCGATGCGCTTAGCACGTTTCAATGCGCCCGTTTCACGGTCCGACGTGCGCCCGATCTTGCGACCCGTGTTAGTGTTATACCAATACGGGACATTGGTTAACTCGTCGCGTTGAATCGCGCCGTTGCACTCATGTTCGGCCCACGTGTGCAGTGTGGCTGATGCCCGCACTAGCTGCGCTGCTTCGTCGTCGCTGAAGCCAAGCTTCGCGAGCCGCTCGAATGTTTCCCTACGCCATTTGTCCATGATCGTTCACTCCGTTAGTTGACACTGACCGATGCCCGCACCGTTGGCAGACATCGGGCGCTGTCTACTGTCGCGCGCTAAATGGAACGCTTGACACTGCAGACAAAGCTAGTCCTCTAGTGCTGCAGCGTCAGCCACCCTAGCCATGTGCAGCTCCTCCAATGCCAATTCCGCTTCGACGACACGGCGGTATGCGCGCCGCTCGCTGGCGTCATCGGACTCTGTGATACCGCCTAGGGATTGGCACGGAATCGGGTTATTACGCCATTGTGAATCGTCTAGCGGCGCATGCATGGCACACCCTACGGCTGGCAATTGCTCCCAAGTCCCGTCGTCCCGCTGGACTTCGGTGCAACCGTCGTCTTCCCACACATACGTATAACCATTCTCTCGCGCCCAGCGTTCCGCTTTGGCTAGTTCCATCGCGCCGTGCATGCGACCCTGCTCCGCTGTTTCGGTCTTAGGGTCGTAGCTGTATCCCGCGTTGGTGTAAAAGAAGTCTCTAGCGCCTTCGATACTCACGATTGCACCTCCTCTATCTGCTCGGCTGCTTCGTCAAAAGCATGCTGCGCAAGCGCTTTGCAGTTGCTGCGCCGGTACAGATAGGCGAGACCCCAATAGGCGTGTCCGTACGCGCCGCCGGTAAAGCTGTTGTCGCCGGTCTGATACGACCATGTACCGTCTGGCGACAGTCCGAACGTCACAAGCATGCCGGGGGTTGTGTCCTCCGGATCATCGCTGCAGCGGTAGTCGTCCGCTATCTGCGTCTTAAGCTCACGCAGCAGCGCGGCCCATTGGTTCACAATCATTTGCTCTTTACGCTGTGTGATTGCCATTGTCCATTCCTCCAGTGATCGGTTGACACTGACTACCCGCCGATTGCTCAGCGGGTAGGCGCTGTCAGCACTCCCAAATGACCTTGTGGCAGTTGCAGCAGTGCTCTTCTATCTCACTGTCGCCACTGTGCGTGATACCGTCTAATGCCCAGCCATCGCGCGCACGGTCGCGCGTTGCTTTGAACACTTGCCGATAGTTCGCCCGCACACACGGAACACACATCAACTCGCCATCAGACATCACAGCAGCCCAAACGTACCCGCCGTGCGTCTGATAGCGACACAATGCCCGCAGTGCTTCTAATACAACTGACACACTGCGGCTGATTACGCGCCGCGCAGCATTCACGACAACACCATGCCCAGCGTGCACCAAACAACCATGCCGGACAGAATGAACGTCACGGCACCCTCTACACCATCAACGATTGCGCTTTGCATTGTCTGTACTCCTGTTGCTAGATCGGTTGACACTGACTACCCGCCGATGTGCTCAGCGGGTAGGCGCTGTCAGCTGCAGCTGCTGTTTAGCTGTGCTACGAATGCGTGCGGATCAGCTTGCGCAGCCGGATCGATGAACCGCGCCACGGTGTCGCCGTCGATCCGTACCGCATACATATCCGCATACGCTTTCTTGAGCACAACCGCGCTAGTGCTCTCGACGATGAATCGACCGCCTAGCGTGCGGTTGATGATCGCCACCTTGTCGCCACGTTTGAATGTGTTCGCCATTAGCGCACCCGTTCCACAGCGGCAAACGAGTACCCACCGCGCCGCAGTGCTGCCCGCGCCATCGCGTCAGCATCAGCCAGCGAGTAGGCATAGATAAGGCGGGACGACTCGCGCCCGCCGTGGATGACTGTCAGTCGGTACGTATGGATCATTTGTCTAGGCTCCTATCGGTCAGTTGACTGCTTGACGACGCTAGTATGCCCTAACCCGTTTGATGGTGCAACAGGTAGCGCGTCACACTTCTATAAGGTCGGTCGATGCCTGCCGGAGGAGCGTTTGGGACGGTTTCAGCATGCCGTGGCGATGGTCCAACGCACACTCGCTTATGTAAGCTCGAGCGGTTTTAGGGGTCGGAGTTAACAGTATTCGGGCGCGTACGTGTGATGCTTTGATGCTCGTGAGGGTCATTGGGCGTGCATTACATTTGACGATATTAATAGGTTTGCGACGTGTTGGGGTATGCATGCTCCACGCTCCACGATGCTCCAGCATGCTCCAGCTGAAGCATCCCAAAGCATGCTCCATGCTCCAGCATGCTTCACCACCCTATAGGGGTGAAGCTGGAGCAGAGCAGAGCGGTTAGTTACGACCACAGAGAGCCGGCGCGCCGCGCAACGTCCAAGTGTAAAGTCGCTGTCACGTGCGCAATTGACACCGTTACACGTCCATACGTCCATTTGATGACGCAACAGTGCGGCAGCACGCTGCGACGGTGACCGGTCACCCTCCGAGTGCACGCATCGACCATCCAATAGGGAACGGCCCAAAGGCGCCCGCCAGAAAACGAGCTCCCCGAAATCGCCTGGTCGTGCGCGCTCTCAGTCAGAACGAGAGATAGGATAAAAAATTTTAATGAATTCATATGGTTAACTTCACACCGTATCACGTTCTAGCCGAAACACCGCCCCAAGTCTAAAACGCGATACCACCTAAATTTTTAAAAAATTCAAACGCTTGCAAGTGATCTACTTGTCAAGCGATCACTTTCCATGCCATTATGGACTATGGGGAATCTGTTTTCGCGATCCCCGTAGCCTCTGCCCCTCGTTGACTCGAGATCCTGGGCACGCCAGAACAACGTGCCGGCCGTCACGCTAATCCGGCCCATCGAACTCCCCCGGCCATGGCCTCTGCTTGCAAGCTTTCCGGGTGCGCACCCTCGGCGGGTGTTGCAAGGCTGACGACAAAACTGAGCAATCCGAGCGTCATGAACTCGAGAGGCTCAGACAAACGGTCGGCCACCTATTCGGATCGGGCACCCTGCCGTCTATCGCCGCGACCCCTTGGCGTTCTGCCCGCGGCGCGCTGCCTTCTCCCGGCGTGACCGCATGGTGCGGCCGGGGCGCGTTGAGAGGGCGGCGGGGTGCCCCTCGTCACCACGGAGAAGACGTTTGAAGCCTTGCATGGACTGCGGCGACTGGATCGTCGTGGCGTTCCTCGTTGCCTTCACCACGGTGGGAGCCGTGTATCTGTTCAAGCACGCAAGTGATCTGAACTACGCAGCGTTCCTGGGCCTGGCGACGATCGCCAACGGCACGTTCCACTGGCTGCGCGTGAAGGACCAGAAGGTCGCCGACGCATGACCGCGCTGCTCGAAGGGATCGGTGCGGGCATCGGCCTGTTCCTCGCGTGGCTGCTGTTCATGGCGCTGCTGATCTGGCTCGCCGTGCGGTGGTTGCAGAAGTGAGCATCCTCGCACTGTTGGGACTCGGCAAGGTGCCGACGTGGGCAGTTGAGCTCGTCGCAGTGCTTGCACTCGTCGGTAGCGGGATCCTGTACTTCGAGCACAAGGGCGCAACTCACGAGCTTGCGAAGCTGCAGGTCTCGAGCGCGAAGCTACTCGCGAGTGCCAACGCGACGATCAAGCAGGAGACGGACAAACATGCGCAGGACGTTGCAAACAACCAATCGATGCTGGCGACTGAGCTTGCTGCCAATGATGCTCTCCGCGGTCAGCTTGATCAGCGCCTGCGCGACTTCGACGCCTATCGCCGTGCGCACCCCAACGTACCACGTCCCGCCCCCGGACCTACAGCTCCGGTCGCAGGAGAATGCGGCGCTCGCTCATGCGGCGACGTCGTTGAAGAACTGGCAATGCGCGGTGACCAACTTGCCGCCGACGCCGCAGACGTCAGTGCGGCCCTGCGCTCCTGTCAGCGTGACCGCGACGCCCTGACCGGACTTCCGAAATGAGAACCTCATGAAAGCATTCGTTGCCGCGTTCCTGCTGACGTTTTCAACTCTCGCCCTGTCAGCAGATGCGCCGGCAGCGCCCGCTGTCCAGCCGACTTTCACCGGCGTGGTCATCGTGGCGCTCGATCACAAGCCCACCGTGTTGATGTTCATCTGGAGTAACGGTGCCGCGCCGCTGGCCCTCAGCGTCAAGGATTGCGCGGACAGCCCAGAGTGCAAAGCGACGTTCGATCACCTCGCGGAGCTCAAGCACGTGAAGCTGCTCGATCTGGCGACCAACACGAAAGTTTAGTTTTCCACAGGAGAAGACATGGCACTTGAAACCAACGCCCCGGCGCAGCCGCAGGGCGAGTTGATCGATATCGGCACGATGGCGGCCCGCAACCTCGTTGCGGCGCTCGAGCTGAAAGGCGAGAACGTCGAGAAGACCGTCCGCGACTCGATCCGGATGGAGATCGGTGCGATGAGCACCCACTTCGCCCTCGCGCACGCAGAGCTTGAGACCGCCTACGAGGCGAACGTCCTCAGGCTGCGCAACGAGTACAAGCTCGCCGTCGTGTGGCTCGAGCAGCGCAAGACATCGATAATCGCTGTCGTGTCGACCACGTTCCTGCTGGGCGTTCTGGCAGGGCACTTCGTCAAATTCTGATGTCGGGCGATTGGCTCGACATACCCTCGAAGGCTGCGGCGGAGGCTGACGCACTCGAGGACTGGCTGAAGATTGAGGACGCGAACGGCGGGCGACTGCGCCCTTCGTTCATGGCCCTCGTCGACTCGTGCATGCGCGGCACGGACCGCGTGATGGCTTGCGACGGGCAGCACTTGGCGTACCGTCCCTTCAACCGCGAGTTCGACAAAGAGACCAACCCGCGCACGAAGGAACGGATGAACATGTTCCTCGCCGCCGGGCACTACAAGCACGTCGGCACGTGGGACGAGGTGCAGGTCTACGAGCTGATGCCGGGCAATCCGTACCGGCACGAGAAGAAGCAGTACATCATCGGCCAGGACTACTGGAAGGACATTCGGCAGGCCGCGAAGGCTGCGATCGACCGGAACTGGTCGGACTACCACGACATCCTCGGCGCGATGGCGACCGCCCTCAAGAGCGGACGCGATCCGAACTTCGCTCGCACGATGTGGAGCGACACGATCAATCAGGTTGCCATCGCCATCCGGCAGATGGGCGGCAAGGAAGCGCCGACCGAGAAGGAGATCAACGAGGGCTTCGTCGATATCCGGCGAGCTCGCGGCATCAACGGTCGCAGCGACTTGGTCGTGCTGAACTCGGATGCGTTGCAGAAAGTTGGCTTCTCGAAAGGCAAATGAGCGACGATTGGCTGGACACTGCGCCGCGTCAGGACCTACTACCGACGTCGGCGCCTTCGGCGCCTCCTATTGAGCTTCCGACCACTTACCCGGAGCGCGTTGCGCTTGTCGAGGATTGCTGGTCCCGGTTGAGCCTGCCACAGAAGACGTTCCTCACGGCCTTACGTGAGCACCGCTTCAACGCTCGCGCGGCCAATCGAGCGGTCAATGGCGTCAACAGCACGAACGGCTCCCACACGAAGTGGATGCACGAGAAGGATTACTCGACGATCGTGAAGGTCTGGCGCGCGGGCTATGCCGAGGACGCGCTGAATCGCGATCGGTTGTTGGCCCGGCAGGACGACATCGTCGAAACGGCGCTGACGCCCAAGCCGGTGTTCTGGCAGGGTGTCCCGATCGGAGAGGATATCGATCTCAGCGTCGCGGCTCGCGCCAACGAAGTGCTGATGCGTAGTGCCGGCATGTTCCCGAAAGAGGGCGCTGACGTTGGTGTGAGCGTGCAGCTGCCGACGATCAATGTCGAGCTGACCACGCGCAAGAAAGAAACGATTGAGGCGACGGCAGTCGAGGTAGATCCGACGGTGCCGTCGTGAAACTGGCGCCGGTCGCAAGCGCCTTCTACCTGGACGATAGTCCCGTCTCCTGCATCATGGGGCCGATCGGCTCCGGCAAGACGACAGCGGCAGCGTTGAAGCTCCGGCGTCTTGCGCTGACACAGACTCCTGGACCGGACGGCGTACGTCGCTCCCGGTGGGTCATCGTACGGCGTACCGGGCCCCAGCTTCATCAGACAACGATGAAGACTTGGTTCTCGCTCTTCCCGCAGACGCTCAAGGGCGCGCACCAGTGGGTGTCGACCCGGCAGACGCAGATCTGGCGGTACAAGCTGTCTGACGGCACGTCCGTTGAAGCGGAGTTTCTGTTCCGAGCGCTGGACGATGAGAAGGACATCGCGAACCTGCTGTCACTGGAAGTGACTGGGTTCTGGTTCAACGAGCTCGCGCAGATCGACTCGAATATCGTGGCCCACGCATCAACTCGCGCGGGACGCTATCCGAGTGCTGCGATGGGCGGCTGTCGGTGGAACGGCTGGATCGCGGACACGAACCCGTGGACGGCGACCAGCGACTACCACGGGATGTTCGTGATGGATCCCCGCATGGGCTATGCGTTCTTCAAGCAGCCCGGCGGCATGGATCCGGACGCCGAGAACCTTGAGAACCTGCCAGGCGGCCGCGACTACTACGTGCGAGCGCTGCAGGGCTACAAGCCCTACGACGCTGACATGTACGTGCATTGTAAGTACGGCGTGTCGCGAGACGGGAAGCCTGTCTACGAGTCGTATGACGACAACTTCCACTGCGGGCCGTTTGAGTTGGTCCGAGATGGGAAAGGCGCCGTACCGATCCGGATCGGCTACGACAACACCGGTCGCAACCCTTGCGCGCTGATCGCGCAGCGGATGGTCGACGGGCAGTGGCGGATCCGACACGAGTTCTGCGGTCAGGGCATCGGGCTCAAGGCTCATGCGATCGCGCTACGCGCGTTCCTGGCCGAGAAGGTTCCCGGCTACCGGATCGAGAGTATTACGTGCGACCCGGCGGGCCGCGCGAAGGGTGCCGACGATCTGGACATGCGCATGGTCATCCAGCGCGAGTTCCCCGGCGTCTCAGTACTGAACGCCAGGACCAACGAGATCGCAACGCGCATCGAAGCGGTTGAAGGGCCGCTGCGTCGTGCGGTAAATGGGAAGGCGGGGATTCTGATCCACCCCGATTGCAAGGTACTGCGCGATGCGTGCATCTCGAAGTACCACTACCGGCGCGTGAAGATCGCCGGCGACGAGCGGTACACCGACCAGCCCGAGAAGATCACGCCGTTCGCGGACGCCGCAGATGCGCTCCAGTATCTGATGCTCGGCGGCGGGGAAGGGCGCGTGTTGGATCCTGACCAACAGGGCGCGAATTTCAAATGGCCGAAAGGCGGCCAATCGGCAATTACACCGAAGCAGACTGAGGAGCAGAAGCGGCGTCGTAACGACGGCCCAGTCTTCGATCCTCGCAACGGTTCTGTGTTCAATGAGCGATAGCCCAAGAGAGCGCAGCAAACGTTATTACGCCCAGAATCGCGAAAAGATACGGGCGCGCACTCGGGCTTGGTACGCGGCTAACCGACCGCGAGCGCTAGAAATTAGGCGAGAGTGGCGCCGGAAAAACGCCGAGCGTAAGCGGGTCACTGACCGTCGTGCGAAGGGTTTGCCGGACGCCCCTTACCCGCCAACGGAAGCGTGCGAGTGCTGTGGGCGTCCTGCGCGATTAGAGAAAACTGCGTTGTGCTTTGATCATGACCATGCGACCGGCTCATTTCGCGGTTGGATATGTGCGGCGTGTAATTTGGGTCTCGGCAAGTTAGGAGACACTGTAGCGGGACTGGAAAAAGCTCTCGCGTATTTACGGAGAGTTGTGTGACCGGTAAGTCGCTCGTCCCATACAAGGCGCCGTCGCTTCTCGATGATGAGGGCGCAGGCAGCATTCTCGACCGAGTCACGACCGGCGCGAGAATCTACCTTATGCGTCACGGGCGCACGGCGCTCGACATGGAGAAGCGTTCCGACGGTTGGCTCGATCTGCCGCTGTCGGACGAAGGCCAACGGCAGTTGATCGACTCGCAGCAGATGCTCAAGCAGGTTCCGCTGTCGACGATATACACGCCGGACTTGAAGCGCACGCGCGAGACGGCGGATCTTGTGAAGTCCGGCACGTTGTCGGATCCGAAGATCGTCGTCGACGACGACCTGAAGACATGGAACCTCGGTATCTACGCCGGCACACTGAAGAAGTACAGTCGGCCGGAAGTGAAGCAGTTGATGGACAACCCGAAGGCATCGCCTCCGGGCGGTGAGCCTTACGCGACGTTTCTCGCGCGCTTCCTGCCGAAGTTTCAGAAAATCGCGATCAAAGCGCAGCGCGCTGGCGATCCGGTTCTGATCATCTGCTCCGGCTCGCTTTTGCGATGCCTCGGCAACATGTACCTCGGCGGGGGTGACACGATCGATCTCGACGAGGGTGGTCTCGCGTGCATGCGCCAGACCAGCTATGGATTTACTGGTGAGGTAATTCTGGGTGGAGAGCCCAGCGACGACGCGTACGAGTCAGCTTAGTCTCCTCGATACCGATGGGCAGATGGTTTGCGAGTGGTACGTCGTGTTCCACCGCCGGTACTGGACCCGCTGGTTCTTTCGGGGGCTGAAGAAGGGATTTCAACACGTCGAGCTCGCGCGGCCGATACGCATCGGCCCGGAGATCGGCGATGTCGTTTGGCTCCACATGCTCCCGGCGTTCGAGATGCTCGACGCGGAGCTTGCATTCGACTCGCGCCCTCCGTGGGTGCGCTGCCCCGAGTCTACGGTGCAGAAGGTCACAGCGATGCGCCCGAAAGGGAAGGTGCGCAGCTGGTTTCACATTGGGCCGATCACGTGTGTCGAAGCCGTCAAGTGGGCGCTCGGCATCAGATCGTTTTGGCTGCGAACCCCTTGGCAGCTCTATCGGTACATCCAGAGGCGTGGCGGCGTTGTTATCTCCGAATGATTGGATACAAATCGCACTCGGTCTCCGCGCCCCAGTAGTTTACTTCGGTGGCGGCGGTGGCAGTGGCGGCCCGACGCTGCAGCAGCAGCAGTTGGAAAAGAACCAGGCGATGACCACTGCGGAGCAGAACCTTGAGGAGAACGAGCAGCGCAAAGGAATTCTGAGCGCGGCGTTCGGCACCCGCGTGTTTCGCGGCTCGGCTCTGTCGCGTGCACTCCGGGGCAACACCTCCGGCAATGAAGCCACGGGCGCCCCGAGCGCCACGCAGAGACGGAATTCGAACGCCCCGATTGTAGCGCCGCAGAGCAGCCTGCTGGATGCGCGTGAATCGCGTGCCAGTGGTGCAACGCCTGCAGGCGGCGCAGGCGCTTCGGCGTCGGTCTCGGCAGCGTCGTATGGCGGCCGCACCGGCGGCGGCATCGGTAATCGGTAATGCTGCTCTCGCGGTTGCCGTCAGGTCTTGAGGACGTCGATGCGCTGCTGAAGCGGCGTGCGAACGCGTCCGTCAAGCGTGAACTATGGCGCGCTCTGTACCGCGACGCGTATCTCTACGCTATGCCGGCCCGCGAGACCTTCACGTACCACACCGAAGGTCAGTACCGTAACAACCGGTTGTTCGACTCGACGCTGCAGGAAGCAACCTACACAGCGGCGAACACATTGTGCGCGCTCCTCTTCCCTTCGTGGGTGGAGTGGGTGCAGCTGTCTCCGGGCGGTGACCTGACGCAGGACCTGCTCGAGAAGCACCCTGAGATTCTCGACGGACTACAGAAGGCGACGAAGACGTTCTTCCGGTATCTGAACGCGTCGAACTTCAACAGCGTCATCAGCGAGGCGGCGCAGGACCTGCAGGTCGGCACGGCCGCGCTGTCGTTCGACGAAGGCGACATGGACAACCCGTTCGTCTTCGAGTCGATCCCGACGTCGATCCTCGAACTCGAGGAAGGCCCGAACGGCACGATTGAGACGAAGTTCATGGAGCGCGAGATTCTCGCGCGCAATCTGCTGCGAACGTACCCCGGGCTCGAAGTGTTCGACCTGCCGGATGCGACGCAGAAGATGTTGAAGGATTCACCTGACCAGAAGGTCAAGATCATCCAGTGCGAGATCTATGATGCGGATACGAAGCAGTACTTCGGCGTCGTAGTCGACGGCAATACAATCATCTGGCGTTACCGCTACGGCCAGAGCTGCCCGTTGATTGTGGCTCGTGCTTCGAAGACGGCGGGCGAAACGTACGGCCGTGGCCGTGTGCTCCTGGCGCTGGCCGATGCGCGCACGCTGGACCGTATGCAAGAGTTCACACTCGCGCAGGCGGCCCTGCAGCTCGCCCCTCCAATGACGGGCGTCAGCGACGGCGTGCTGAACCCGTACACGGCGAGCCTGACGCCGAACACGATTATCCCGGTCGCCAGCAACGCGGACAACAGCCCGTCGCTGCGGCCGATTGAGACCGGCGCGAACTTCAACATCACCGAGCAGATGATGAAGAACCTGCGCGAGCGCGTGCGCCGGACGATGCTCGGTCCGGAGCCCAGCGAAGGCCCGGTCAAGAGCGCGACTGAGATCAGCGTGGCCGACCGCAATCGCCTCTGGGCGATGAACGGCGAGTACATGCGCGTCCAGGCGGAGCTGCAGGCCAAGATCGTCGCCCGTGGCGTCTACATCCTTCAGAAGAAGGGGTTGATGCCGAAGTTCAAGATCGACGGGCGCTCGGTGGTTATCAAGTACACCTCGCCGTTCGCGACCACGCAGAACGCGGACGACTTGATCAACCTGCAAAAGACAATTCAGACGGTTTTGTCGATGGGTCCGCAAGCAGGCCCCACTGCGCTTGCGATGGGCCTGAAGACGAAGGACATGCCGGCGTACATCGCGCGCCTCAACGGCGTACCCGAGAAGCTGATCATGACCGAGGACGATCGGCAGCAGCTGGTGAAGGACGGCATGACAGCCAACACGGCGATGCAGGCTAACCAGCAGGATCACGCGCAGGGGATGGCTGCGGCAACCGCATCAGGAGAGCAGGCCGGAGCGGCACCACCCGAAGGCATGCCTCCGCAATAGGAGAAGTTTGAGTGGCCGAGGAGAAGGGCGGCGATTGGTTAGATGAACTCTTTCCGAACGCTGCGAAACAGCGGGCGGAAATGCACGAGAAAGGTCTCGTGTTTGCCCAGAAGTATTTGGTGTTCGCGGGACCGACAGCGGATCCGCGGGCACGCGAGTTGTTTGATCACTGGACCAGCACGGTGCGCATGGCGCGCCTCGGTCGATCGGCAACTGTGCAGGAGTTAGCGGCGCACAACGCGCTGCGAGAGTTCGTGGAGGGCATTCGCGCCCAAATCGAATTCGCAATGGCGAACGTGCAAACGATCGCGCCAAGGAAGAACGATGTCTGACCCCACACCCGCCGCGGCAGTTCCTGCCACACCGGCGGCGGCGCCAGCACCGGCAGCGGCCCCACCGGCCGCCGCTTCTGCTCCAGCTCCTGCCGCTACTCCGCCGGCTCCTGCGCCGGCACCCGCCCCAGCTCCTGCTCCGGCAGCCGCTGAAGGCGAATCACTGCTTCCCGCGGAACCGGCAGCGCCGGCGCCCGCCCCGCAAACCGAAGCGGAGAAGATCGAGGCAGCCCGCAAGCTCGTCAAGGAAGCCGACGCTGCTGCTGACCCGAACAGCGGCAAAGCATGGCTCCTGAATGACGGCGTGATGGGCCAAGGCGAGAAGCCCGGCTGGTTCAAGCAGGACAAGTACAAGACGGTCGCTGCGCAGGCGGAAGCCTACGTGGCGCTCGAGGGCCGCTTCGGTGCCTTCACCGGCGCGCCGAAGAATGCCGAAGGGAAGATCGAGTACACGTACACACCGCCCGAGGGTGTCACGTTCACATCCGATCATCCGATCGCGCAGGGATTCTTCGAGTGGGCGGGCAAGAACCAGCTGAGTCAGCAAGGGGCGACTGAGCTCCTGAATCAGCTGGTGGCGTACGAGGCGGCACAGGTCGTTCCGATGTCGGACGTCAAAGCGGCCATCGGTGCGGATGCTGATACGCGCATCGCCAACGTCGCCGCATGGGGTAAGGCGAATCTGGGTGCAGAGGGCTATGCCTCGCTGCGCGCCGCGCTGACGCCCAGCAAGCAGACGGCGGCTGTGTTTCAAGTCATCGAGCAGATGATCGGCAAGAGCGCGCAGGCCCGGATCCCGACTCCGTCGCGTGAAGGTTCTGTGCCCGCTGGCGGCGCTGCTGGCTTGGATGCGATCCGCGCAGCGCACGGCGAGAAGACCCCGGACGGGAAGCTGAAGGTCGACGTCGACCCGAAGTACCGCGCCGATATCGAGAAGCGATACAGAGACTACTACGCAGGTCAAGCAGCGTAGTTTGATTCGCACTGGGGAATCGTAGTGACCCTACGATTCTCCAGACAGAATCAAAAGATTCCGGACGATCGCGGGGACCTTCGCAAGAAGCCCGCAACCCAATCGTTCAAGGCGAGAGAGGGCCGGGAGACCGGGACCCCGATTGAGCTGATTCGCCGTGGAAGCCGGCGCGTTGACAAGACTCTCCCTCAACCAATCAGGAAACACCAATGAGCATTCATCTGGGTGGCACGTATACCGCCACCACGAACGCTGCGATTGCCGCGTTCGACACAGAGGTGAAGCTGGCCTACCAGGGCGAAGGCGTACTTCGTCCCACGGTGCGCGTCAAGTCAGGTGTGGTCGGCCAACAGTTCGCGTTCCGTAAGATCGGCGCGAGCGTGGCCTATCAGCAGACTGCGTCTGCCGAAGAGATCACCCCGAACGACACCAGCCACACCAAGATCTTCGCCACGCTGACCAGCTGGCGCGTAGGCGACTACACCGACCTGTTCGATCAGGCGGAGACCAACATCGACGAGCGTACGTACCTGGCAAAGGACAACGCGAAGGCGATCGGTCGTACCGAGGACCAGCTGATCATCAACGCCCTCGCGGCGGTGAGCAATGCTGCCGGCACAGTAGCTTCCGGCTACGGCGGCACGAACACCGGCTTGACTGCGGACAAGATCCGTCACTCCAAGCGCTACCTCGTGCAGCAGCAGGCTTCCGGCGGCGATCACTACATGGCGATCAATGCGATTGCTCTCGAGACGGCTCTGGCCGAGATCGAAGTGACGAGCGCCGACTACCAGACCATGCGGCTTCTGACCGATGCCGACATGAACAACAAGAAGGCTTTCGGCTTCACCTTCAAGGTGATCGAAAACCGCGTGGAAGGTGGTCTGCCTGCAGGTTCCAGCAACGTGACCGAGTGCTTCGCGTATGACCGCGCGGCCGTAGGTCTCGCAACGGCGATCGAGCCGCAGTCCCGGGTCGACTACATCCCGCAGAACAATGCGTGGCTGTCTCAGTCGATCTACATGGGCGGCAGCGCGATCATCGATTCGCTGGGTGTCGTGGTCGTCAACGTGTACGGCGTCTAAGCGCTGCGCACCTAACACAGGAACACGACAATGGCTTACAGCTCATTCAACACGCAGTTCACTCGGGTCGGTCCTCCGAATGATCTCTGCCCGACCATTTGGACCTATGTCACGACCGACACTCTGTCGGCGATCGACCAGCCGGGGTACTTCAATGCCCTGGCCCCGAAGCTCAAAGCAGGCGACCTGATCTATGTCAGCTCGGCCAGCTCGCCTTGGGTCAATGCGTTGATCCCGGTCAAGTCGAACTCGCGGAACATCTCGGCGAACCCCCCGGTTGCGGGCGTCGTTGTGATCTTCAGCGGCTTCACGCTGACCACCTCGGCCTGATCCATCTGGGGCGGGGACTTCCACCCGCCCCATCTTTTCTGGGAGTACGACGTGACACAGCACTTGGTGAAGTGGACACCGTTCGACTTTGCATGTCGACTGCGCTCACTTCAGCAAGGGTCGTTGAACGTCGGTAATACACAGCAGAACCGGCTCAACTTACTCGCCCTAGCGACCGCGGAAGCGAATGCAGGTGCCCGTTGGGCGAAGTGGAATGTGACTCGCGCGGCCAATACGGCTCCGCGTTCACTGTTGATGATCTTCGTGCAGAACGTTCCAGGGTATGTACCGCCCGTAGGCACGAACGACTGACGCCATGCGAACGATGCTGGTCGTGGGAAGCGCACCATGCTTGTTCGAGGACGTAGAGCGCGCACTGAAGCTCCGTCCGCTCGCGAGTCTGATGTTGGTCAACGGCGCGTGTACCGCGATCGAAAACGCGGAGCACGTCCTGGCGGGCCACGAAGAGAAGGCCGAGATGTTCGCCGCGGAGCGGCGGCGGCGCTTCCCGAACGCACCGCCTTGGCAGTTGCACGCTTGCTGCAACCTCAAGCGACTCGACCTGTACCGGTCAATGTTCCCCTCGGTCACCCGCTGGTGGCCGCACGAGAAGGGGACGGGCGCAACGTCCGCCAGCAAGGCCGTGAGGCTCTGCTTCGACATGGGCGCCGACGAAGTGATTTTGTGTGGTTGCCCGCTGGACCAGCCTGGCTACTTTCCCGGCGAGGCGAAGGTCCATCAGCAAGTTAGTTGTGAGCGCATCGGCGACCACGGCATGTCTCGCATCGGTATCCCGGTGCAGGAGACGCGAATCATCAAAGCGTATCGGACGCGCTTCAAACAATTGGCCGAAGGCGAGTTTAAGGGGAAGGTGTTTTCAATGAGCGGGTTTACCCGCGAATGTCTTGGCGAACCACAGTAGAGGAAATTTGACGTGGCAGTAAAGCCCCTTAACAAGGACAAAGACGGTTCAGTGCTGGACACGAACGTGACCACACTGACCACAACGGTTGCGAATCTCGGCAACAGCCCGGCGAAGTTTGCTGCACAGGCAGCGCTTGATCAGGCCCAGCGTGAGCTCGTCCTGCACTATCTGAACAACGGTCGCATCACCGCGGCTTCTGTTCTTTCGACACTCTCCTAAGAGGTATCTATGGCACTTTGGGTAAAAGTCAAAGAAGCCGCCACCTACCCCGAGGTGAGGAAGGTCTATAAGCGCGCCGGCGGCGGTCAGGGCACCGGCCAGGTCATCGGGCAGGGCCAGTCGCAGACGACCGGCAACCCGACGAGCGCCGCGAAGGGCTTCCTTAACACCGTGAAGAAGTACGTGCAGGACGCCGCCAACGGGCTGAGTCCGACGCTTCCGTCGTGGATCCGCCTCGCTCCTGGCAGTGCACCCGGGCAGTGGCAGAACGCGATTGTCGATGTCACGGCGATTCCGGGTGTCCGGAAGCTCCGCGACAACGGCAAGTGGACCGGCTTCCCGAACTAAGGTAGGTGACGCGTGGAGAAGCGCGTCGTTACCGTTCTTCGGAGCGGCGGCGAGTATGAGCCCAAGCACGTCCTGGCGATGCAACGCCAAGTCGCGCAATGGGCGCCTGATGCAATGTACGAATGTTTGTCAGATATCGACATACCGGGCGTCAAGTGTACACCGCTTCGACATAGTTGGCCCGGTTGGTGGGCGAAGCTCGAGTTGTTTCGGCCTGACATCGAGGGCGGTTACCTCTACACCGATCTCGACAATGTGATCGTCGGGCCAATTGACGACATGTTCCGTACTCGGTACACGACGCAGGCCACCGGTTGGAATGCGCTGATGTATGTGCCGCGCGACGACCACGAGTTCGCGCTCAACGCCAGGAGGGCGTACCGCGAATTCAAGCTTGACCAAGACCGCGGGGCGCTTGAGACCTTCCGGCAGAAATTCAAGTCCGCCGAGCCGTTCGTCCCGTTCGGCGATGCGGGCTTCATGAATCAGTACGTGAGTGGCGAAGCGTGGGAGGAAGTCCTCCCGGGCCAAGTGGTCAACATCGTTCAGTTGATCACCCGATGGCCGTTCACGCATCAGCAAGCGGATCCGCTGACGTATCCGTATAAGCGCCCGCCGCCGGGCACCCGCGTGGTGCTCTGTGCGAACAAGATCCGGCGCCCCTGGAAGTTGAAGCTGTTTCAGCATTTGTACGACGAGGGAGAAGTATGAAGATTGCAGTTACCGGCCACCTCGGCACGATCGGTCGTCCTCTGGTCAGCGCGCTGCGCGCGGCCGGTCACGAGGTGGTTGGGATCGATCTGCGGCATGACGCCGACGGCGTGCGCGCCGACATCGCGAATTTTCAACAGCTCGCACGCGCCGTGCCGCGCGGCATCGATCTGATGTATCACCTGGCTGCGGAGTTTGGCCGTCACAACGGCGAGGACTACAACCAGCAGCTGTGGCAGACCAATGCGATCGGCACGAAGAACGTGCTGCGTCTGCAAGAGGTGAGGGGATTTAAGCTCATATTCGCCTCAAGTTCTGAGGTGTATGGCGAGCGCAAGGACACGCTGCTGACCGAAGATCTGCCGCTGTCCCCGTTCTACCTTTCGAACGACTATGCGATCAGCAAGCTCGTCAACGAGGGGCAGATCCACAATGCGCGGCAGCAGTGGGGCAATCAGGTGATGACGCTGCGCTTCTTCAACGCCTACGGCCCCGGCGAGCATTACCACGCGTACCGCAGCGTCGTGTGCCTGTTCGCTTACCGGGCGCTCAAGGGGATCCCGTACGACGTGTACGAGGGATACCACCGGGTGTTCCAGTACGTCGATGACTTGGTCGCGACGCTGGTGCGTGCGGCCGACCGATTCCACGACGGTCTGACGATCAACGTCGGCGGCGAGGAATACTGCTCGGTCCGCCAGCTGCACGAAGAGATTTGCAAGTACGTGCCGCAGGCGGCGTCGCTCGCACGCTTCCTCCCCGAGGAAAAGCACAACGTCGTCAACAAGCGACCGTGCATCGCGCGGGCGTTGACGATCCTCGGGCACGACCCAACCACTCGCCTCAAGGTAGGCGTACCGAAGACGATCGACTGGTTGCGACAGACGTACGGTCTGTAATGCGCCCGCTGTCGGTTTGCATGCCGTACTTCATGCGGCCGCGCGAACTCGCGCGTTCGCTGGCGGCATACGACAAGGTCTACCCGGACTTCGATTTCGAGTTCTCGATCTGCGATGACGGCTCGGAGATTCCGCTGCCGGAGTACGACGACCAACGGATCAAGATCACGCGCTTGCCGATCAAGCGGCGTGCGATGAATCCGGTGGTGCCGATCAACCGCGCGGTGCGCGCATCGACCCGGGACGTCATCGTTCTGACCAACCCCGAGATAGAGCACCGCGATCGTGTGCTCGACAAGATGCTGGACGCGCTCACCGGGCCGAACGACTACGTGATGACCGGCTGCCGCGACACCACGCGCGGCGACTGGTTCGCCGGCCCCGAGGCGCCTCGTTGCCCCGTCGGCGGTCGTAAGCCGATACCGCCCGGTACTGAATTGCATTTCGCGGTCATGTTTCATCGATCGTTGTTTGAGCGAGCCGGGGGCTTTGATGAAGAGTTCAGAGAGCTTCCAGGCTGCGACGATAACGACTGGCTGTGGAAGCTCTGGTCACTCGGTGATGTGAATTTCAAATACGTACCTGGCGTTGTATGGCATCACAAGAGCCCGCGCGGCGCCTGGACCGGATCATTGGAAAAGTCGTTCGCACGATTGGATGCGAAGTGGGGCCATTTACCGGAGTACCAACGTGCCGCGCAGGGACGTTGAGAAAAAGCGGGCGTACGACAAAGCCCGCTATGCCGCTCAAGGCGAACAAGTGCGTGCGCGTAGACGGGCGGAGCACGCCGTGCGGAAGCAAGACCCGACGTACCGAATGAAGCAGCGCAACTGGACTCGCGCAGCGATGTGGCGTCGCAAGGGTATGCCCACACCCACACGGCCGGAGCCGAGTTGCTGTGAGATTTGCAAGCGGCCACCCGGTAAGCATCGACTCGCATTGGATCACGGGCATGAGTCTGGAAAATTTCGTGGGTGGCTGTGCCACAACTGCAATGTAAGTCTCGGGTTGTTCGCAGACAACCCAGCGTGGCTTGAGCGAGCCGCGCAATACGTACGGAGCGAAGGAGAAGCGTGCGCATCGTAACAGTGTTCAACTCGCGGCCGCTCCACGGCACTCAAGAGTATCACCCGTCGCACGTGGTCGCTTTACAAGAGCAAGTAGCGAAGTGGGCTCCCGGTGCGCAGTTCGAGTGCCTAACCGATGTCCCTATTTCAGGCGTGCCGACTCTTCCGCTCCGGCATCGGTTCCCCGGTTGGTGGGCGAAAATGGAATTGCTTTCGCCGGAAGTACCGGGCGATTTCCTATTTATGGATCTCGATACGGTTCTCACCGGACCGTTGGATGACATTCTCGCCCAGCGCGAGCTGACGTTGCTCCGTGATTTCTATCGAGACGGAAAGAAATACAAGGAAGGTCTCGGCGGCGGGTTGATGTATCTGCCGGAGGAGTCTCGCGCCCCCGTCTGGAAATATTGGATGACGAATCCTGCGTACAACATGAGGTTGTACAGCCGAGGCGATCAGTTCTTATTCGAACGTTTCTGGCTGCAAAGCGCTAAGCGTTGGCAGGACGTAGTCCCCGGTCAAGTTGTTAGTTGGAAGGTTCATTGCGTGGGGGACATCGTTCCTCCGAACGCGCGTCTCGTGGCGTTTCATGGAAAGCCCCGGCCCTGGGGAGTGGGCAAATTTCGCGAGCTGTATAAATGACCGCACCCGCCCCGATCGTAAACCAGACGAAGCTGAGCATGTGCTCGGCGGCGCTCGTCCTGTGCGGCGAGAAGCCGATGAACTCGCTCACCGACAACCGCTATGGCGCGGCAGTCTGCGCAGCGCTCTTCGATATGGTGTACGAGAACGAGTTGCAGAGCAATCGCTGGCGCTTCTCGTGCAAGAAGGGGCAGCTCTCACAACTGAACGTCACGCCGCCGAACGAGTGGCAGTACGTCTATCAGCTGCCCACAGACATGCTCATCGGCACGGGCTTTTGGGGCATCGGCCCCGATCGGGCGTATGAGATCTACGGCAACGTCATGTACACCAACATGACGTCCAACCCCGGGCCGATCAATCAATCAACACCTGTACTCACGCTGGACTACCAGTTCAAGCCCGACCCTTCGACGGTTCCGTCGTACTTCTCCCTGCTCGTTACCTACGCGCTCGCGCGCGATGCGATCAAGCCGATCACCGAGTCCGACACTGCAATGACGGCGATGACGGTCAAGTACAACCGCCAGCGCTCGATTGCGATGTTCGCCGATGCGCAGCAGCGCCCGAACCGCCAGCTGCAGCACAACCCCTTCGTTCAGGTTAGATAGTGGGTCAGGAGATCCAAACCCACAGCGTCCAGAACAACTTCCTCTCGGGGGTTCTGGACTCGAGGGCGCAGGGGCGTGTCGATACGAGCGCCTACATCTCGAGCATGCTCAACGGCACGAACGTCGAGATGGTGCATCTCGGCGGCGTGCAGCGTCGGCGTGGGCTCGTGCAGAAGTTCGTCGCCCCGAACCAGCTGACCGCGCTGTCCGGCACGTACACGATGCCGAACGGCGGCACGGCTTCTACGCTCAAGCAGACCTGGTGGGGCTCACTCGCAGCGGCCCCCAGCAGCACAACTACGACGACACCGCCGAATACCACAGACCCTTGGGTGGTTGTTCACGTTGATCTGGGCAGCGCGAAGAACGTGCTGTTCGCCGACGTCATCGGCTTGACGCTCGCCAGCGGCTCGAGCACTCAGTTCTGCATCCAGTACAGCACGGACGATACGAACTGGACGACGCTTGGCACAGCGCTGCCGCAGCTGGATAGCACAGCAAACTACACATACCGTCGCACGGCGGGCGTGACGTACCCGGCCAGCTACACGACCGCGCGCTACTGGCGCCTAGCGAAGATTGGCGGCACGAATCTGACCGCCGAGAGCACGCTGACAGCCTTCACGCTGTGGGGTGATTCGGGCACGGTGTCAAGCGGACGCCTGATCCCTTTCGAAGTATCGACCGGCGAGCAGTACATGGCGGTGCTTTCCGACCGCTCAGCGATCATCACGAACAATAGCGGCGCCATCGTCGACTATGTGGCGATGCCGTATCTGAGCTCGGATCTGGCAGCAGTAGACGCCCAGTCGAGCGCCGAGTCGATGATGGTCGTGCACCAGAACTACTACCCGCAGTTCCTGATTCGGCTGTCCTCACCGCTCGCCACGGGCGTAGCGAACGCGAACTTTTACAACTTCCAGACGTTCCTGGCGACCTTCTCGGCGATTCCGCAGATCGACTACGCGGATAGCCTGAGCCCGACGCCGACGTCGGACCTGCAGACTCTGACGTTCACCAGCGGCTGGAACGTGGGCGACACCTTCACAGTGACGATCCAGACGGACACCACCGGTCCGATCACGTATCTGGGTGACAACCAGAACACCGCAAACGCCATCGCCACGGCCGTGCAGGCGCTCTGGGTGGTGAACGGATTCACCGGCGTGAGCTGCACGAGCACCGGCAGCTTCGGCTACACGCTGACGTTCGCTAACGATGCGGCCGCTCCGATAGGTGCGATCGCGATCACCTCGCTCAGCTCCAGCGCGACCGCAACGACGAGCGAGTCGCAGGTCGGTGTTTCCCGCCAGGAGAATGCCTGGAGTTACACGCGCGGCTTCCCGTCGACCGTGACGTTCTACCAAGGGCGCATGTGGTTCGGCGGGCTGCGGTCACAGCAGGAGTCGCTGCTCGGCAGCTGGGTCAACAACATCCTGAACTTCTCGACGCAGCAGGGCCTGGACGACCAGGCAGTGTTCGTGACGATGAGCGGCGTCAATTTGAACGCCGTCGTTGGTCTCTTCCCCGCGCGCTCGTTGTGCGTGTTCACGACCGGCGGTGAGTTCCGCTTCGTCAACGACAACGGCGCTGCGATCACGCCGAGCAGCTTCCCGACGAACCAGACGCAGTACGGCACCGCGAAGCTCAAGCCCGTCATGATCGACGGGAACATCATTTTCGTTCAGCGGAACCTGAACTCGATCCGCGACTTCCAGTTCGATTACACGCAGGACCAGTTCAACTCCCTCGGCCTGTCGTCATTCGCGAGTAACCTCGTCTACAACGTACAGGACCTGGCGTCGTGGAACGGCTCGAATGACGAAGAGATCAACCTCACCTTCGTTGTGAACGGGGTCAACTCCCGGCGTAACGCGCGGGTGAATCCGAACCCGCTGCCCGACGGCACGTGCGGTGTGTTCAACACCCGCAAGGAAGCGAGCGTTCAGGGTTGGACGTTGTGGTACAGCCCGGGTGCGAGCGGTACGGACGAGTTCGCGAACGTCGGCACTGTGGTGCAGAGCGTGTTCTTCCTGATGAACCGGACCCTGAACGGCACCGCCGCGCTCGTCTTCGAGCAGGCGACCGAGGGCACGTTCATGGACTGCAGTACGGGCTCTGTAACGCAAGCCCCGTCCAGCACGGTGAACAACCTCAACTGGCTGAACGGCATGTCGTGCCGGGTGATCGCGGATGGCTTCGTGCTCGACAACGTGACTCCAGTGAACGGCTCGGTCACGCTGACGCGGGACGGGCGTCCGTACGTTGCGACGACCTACGAGATCGGGATGAACTTCAACCCGCTCGTGACCCCGATGCCGCTGCAGACGACGCACTGGGCCGGGGCGTACGTATCGAACCTCGCGCATAAGAAGCGCATCGTGCGCGTGTACGTGAAAGTCGCGAATACGTTGGGCCTGCAGTATTACGCGAACCCGCCGACTCCGGGCGGTGCGATTACGCCGTACACGTTCCCGACCACGCAGTTCGACACGATCAACTTCGACAGCTCTCCCGTGCCGTACAGCGGCATCCTCGAGGTGGAAGACTCCTCGGTGTGGGATCGCGAGCAGGACAAGATCGTGAACTTCACACAGTCCGATCCGCTGCCGTTCTACCTCATGTACCTCGACGTGCAAATCGCAGGCGACCAGTAATGGCATCAATTTCACTACCGACAGCGGCGATCATCGCAGCAAGCGTCAGTGCCGCCGCGGCCGGTGTTTCGGCTTACGAGTCGCGCGAGCAGGGCATCGCCACGCAGCGCATGGACCGCCAGAAGGCGACCGTCGCCAAAGAACAGGCGACGCAGCAGCAGATCAACATGCGCCAGAAGATGCTGGCGGCATTGGCTACGCAGAACGCACAGGCGGGCGTCGGAGGCATCGGCACCGGTCGCGGCACCAGCTTCGGTGCGAACGCGCTACGGCAGATCAAGCAGGCGCAGAACGATCTCCTCGTGAACAACGCCAATGAGGCGGCTCAGACTTCGCTGCTCGATGCTGCCGGAGCCAACGCGGCGGCTGCGGGCACTGCGGGCGCGGTGGGCGATGTGCTCCAGGGAACCAGCAGCCTGTTCAAGTCAGGCGTGTTCTCGGGCAGCGGTGCTCCGTCCGCGGGCTATACGGCGGCCCAGAACACTATCGCGGCAGCAGGCGGTACGGCCTAATGGCTAATGAGCTGATCCCGGCACAAATCGCGAATGGCGGCACCGGCTCCGTCGGAGTGTCCGGCGTTCGCGCGCCCGACTACCGAGACGTGCAGGCCCCGGAGGGCGTGCGTACGGACTTACCAGACAACGGGGCTGCCATGCGTGCGGCTGCGCTGTCTGGGCTGTTCAAAGAATTCGAGGGAGTGAGCTCTGATGTCCTCAGTAAGACTGAACTCCAGGCGGGTACGCTCGCTGGTGCAGCCTCGGGTGCGACTGGAAGCCCGCAGTACAAAGCGGGACTCGCACGACTCACAACCTACGGGCAAGCCTTCAACAACGCCGCCACCGGCGCCTATGCGGTCGAAGCAGAGGCGCACATTGATGATACTGCGGCACGGCTTCGGGTTGAGGCAAACAATAACCCCCAGACCTTCTACGCCACCCTCACTGCCGCCCGAGACGCCGACATAAAGAACGCGCCGGCTATGGCCGTGCCGATGCTCACTGAGAAGTGGAACACGGTGCTGGCGAACGGCATGGCGGCGATCTCCGGCGATCAGGCGACCGAGCAGCGGAACCTCCAGCGCCAGACCTACAGCGTCGGCATCGATAGGCAGACGAGTCGCGTGGCGATCCTGCAAGGCTCGGCCAACCCCGAGGATCAGCTGAAGGCGCAGGACGAGCAGGTCAAGCTCTCGCTTCTGATCGATGGCGGTAAGAACGCGGGCCTGTACAGCGAAGCCGAAGCGACGGCGATGCATAGCATTGCCGCGCGTACGATCACGGCTCAGGTCTTCTCGACGCAGGTCGATCGTGAGCTTGCCAACCCGGATGGCGATCCGATGGCACTGGTCGATCGCTTCCGTAAGATGCATATCGATAACCTCGCGGACCCGAATGCGCATCCGATCCTGGGTGAGGATGAGTTCAAAAAGCTCATGCAGGATGCGACGACCAAGATCCGTGAGTACCGCCTGACCGAGGAGATGGAGAGTGCGCGCGGCAAGGCGGCCGAGGCGGCGCGTCTCCAAGCGGGCGATGACAAGTACACGGAGCTTGCGCTTCGCGGTCAGCTGACCAACAGCATGCTCGCCGATGCCGTGGCTTCACACAACCTCAAGAGTGAACGGGCGACTGCCTTGTCAGCTTGGCAGGTCAATCAGGTCAACAAGGAGCCGAAGAGTAATCCCGGCAACTATCTCAAAGCGCTGCACGATCCGGACATGCTTGATGTTGATGCGCTCGAACTGTCGTCGCGCTACAACCTCAACCAAGAAGATACGCTGAAGCTTTACAAAGAGCAGCAGAAGCAGATCACCGGCCTGGAGGGGACGCCCGAGTACAAGGATGCGTTCACTCAGATGAACGCGGCGCTCAAGATCGCGCCAGGCACTCCGTCGGCGATGCTGACGGACGAGCAGAAGCTCGCGATCGTCAAAGCCAAGGCTGATTTCACCACGCGCATCAACACGGTCGATCCGGCGCACCGGCGGCAGCAGGCAGGCCCTGTCATGCAGCAGGTCATCGACGGCATCCACAAGACCGAGATGCAGAATCAGATCACTCAGCTCCAGAGCGATAAGGACACCACGATGCGCCTCCACGGCCCCGGCGGTTCGGATAAGCAGTGGGATGCTAAGAAACTGAAGGCGTACATGGACGATAACGCTGCGCAGATCAAGGCGCTGCAGTCGCAGCTCTCGGGGAAGTAAATGGCCGTTCCTTCTGATTACGCAGCGCGAACGGCTGCCTGGAACCAGCAGTACGACCAGCAGCAGGCTGATGAAACGGCGAAAGCCCAGCAGGAACAACAGAAGGGCCAGGAGCCTTCGCTGTTGCAGCGGTTTGCATCTATCGGGCGGGTGTCCTTTCCTATGCTCGATACGGCGATTTCCGCCGCTGAGCACTTCGGCGACACGGCGTTCGGTAAATCGAAACTGGGGCGTGCCGACCGCGACGTTGCTAGTGGGTTGACCTCCGGAGCGGTAAACACGGCGGACTTTGTTCACTCTGTAGCCGACCATGTCGTGAACGTAGCGAAGGGGAGCACTACACCTAACGATGAGCTGGTGGAGGAGCAGATCTCGGGCGATAGCCGTGCCGCGGAAGATCGGATGCGTTCGCTCGAGGACCAGCCTGCCAGCAGCCCCATATGGGACCACGCCAAAGCTGCGGTTCTGGATTTCCGTGACGCGGTGGCGGTGAAGGACCCGACGCTCTCAGACAACCTGCTGCAAAGCGTTGCCCAGCTGGCGGGCCCGTTTGCTGCCTACAGTCGGGCCTTTGCAGGGTACCAAGGCATAGCCAACACGGTTGCCGCAGGCGCGGTCACCGATGCTACTGCGTTGGCGCCGAACGCGCCGCGCACGGCCGACCTGATCGCCCTCGGGCAGCATACCGAAGGTCTGTTCGGCAAAGCGCTGCGCGCTATGGGTCCGTACGGGTTGAACGCATACATCAACTTCCTTGCGGCTGATCCGAACGACAGCGAAGCCGAAGCGCGCTTCAAGAACGTCCTAGACGGGATGAGCGCGAATCTGATCGCCGTGCCGCTAATGCACGCTGTCGGGACGACACTGAAGTACACGGCCCTCGGCACGCGCTACATGGTTGAGAACGGCGTCGGCAGCGCGGGCGATCTCGGGCCGAAGCCGCTCAGCATGCAGGAAGGGAAGGTCGGTTTTCACGGCACTCCGAACGCGCCTTTCAGTGAGTTCAATAACTCTCGAATCGGAAGCGGGCAGGGCGCGCAGTCGTTCGGGTACGGACATTACATCGCGGAAGCCGAGGGCACCGGGGAGACGTACCAAAAGTCGCTCTCTGGTCGTATGAACAACTCAGCCGCGCTTTCGGACGCGCAGTCAGCAGTAAAGCAGTTTGGCGGCGACAAGGTGCGAGCCTACCAAGAATTGACGGAGATGGCGGCCAAGGAAAAGGACGCCGGATTGCGCATGCGGATGCAGAACTCCGCTCGGATCATCAAGAGCGGGAACGTCGACAACGGCAAGGGCAGTTTGCTGCGGGTTGAGATCGACGACAAGCACATCGCCAATATGGTCGATCTGGATAAGCCGCTCGCGAAACAGCCCGAGGTCCTCAGCAAGATCCCGATGAAGGATCAGAAGATCCTGCAGCAAGTGTTGGACGATCACGGCCAGGATCTTCAGCTCGGCGAGTTAACGGGCAACGAATTCCGGCAGCTGATCGAGCGCGCCCACAACGAGAACTACCTACCAACGCCCGAAGGCAAGTTGTACGGCTCGGCTACGGGGAATGCAGCGGCGGATGCTTCCGAGTACCTGAGCAGCCGCGGCATTCCCGGGCACAAGTATCTCGATCGCGTTTCGCGTGTCACCGGCGAGGGCACACGCAACTACGTCGTGTTCGACGGCAAGCACATCAAGGTTCTGGGGAAGAAGTAAGCCATGCCAGATTTCGGTTTAACAGAAGCGTTGGCGGCGGCCCTCAAAGCGACCGGCCGCGGGGCCGACGAAGCCGGCTCTGTGATGCGTCCTGGTGAACGTGCGCTCGCCGCGCAGGCTGCCAAGACGGGTCCGGCTGCTCCGGCCGTGCCCATCGCCTCGGCGCCCCTGGAGGCTGTAAAGCCGCCCGGTAGCATCCAGGCGCCGCAGATCAACCCGTCGGTGCCCGCGGGCGACGTGCCCGCTGCGCAGTCTCCACAGGTCGCTGCGGCAGCCGATAACAGCGTCCCGGCGCCTGAGCCGGTTGCCCAGCAGACGGCTGATGGGATGCCGCCCTCGGGCGCTCCCGCGGCCCCAGAGACGCCTGTAGCCCCGCAGACGCCGGCTCCGACGCTGGACACGGCTGACCCGCGCAAGGCTGCCATGCCGCCGACGGAGGCCCCGGCACCGGTGGACGACGTCAAGGCTGCGGCCACTCGCTTCGTGCAAGCGAATTTGACAGAAGTCAAGGGGTCAATCGACATGACCCACATGCCGAACGTCGACGTGATGCAGTCGCCGGACGGTATGAAGGCTGCGATTTTGCAGGTCGCGAACGACAACCGGGAGGCGATTGAAGCCTCGCGCGGTACAGCGGCGACGCACGATCAGTTGATCGGTCTGGCACAAGACCTGTCGATGGATCCGAAGCTGCTCCAGCAACGCTTCGATCAGGAGTTCGGTCCGGTCGCGGATGTCGCTTCCGGCGATCAACGACGCGCCACGATCCTTTCCGCTCGAATCATCGAGCAGAACATCACGGGCAATCTTTTAGCGCTGTCCGACAAGGTCATCAACGGCACGGCAACGCCCGACGAGATCATCCAGTGGACGCAGCATGAGCAAGCGCTCACCGGTTGGATCACTCGCCTGGCAGGCGGCGGTGCTGAGTCCGGTCGCGATCTGAACACTTTCGGCATTCATGTGGACGGCACGCTGGATCCCGCGGTCCGCAAGCACATCGCTGACATCATCGCGAATCAGGATCTGACGATGCAGCAGCGCGCGGCGGCGATCCGGATGGCCGGCAGCCCGAGCGGCATTGCGCAGATTACTCAAGGCTCGGCGTGGCTGCGTGGAAGTAAGTACGCCTACAACCTGCTGTCGCGAGTATTCATCAACGGAATCCTCTCGGGCACCACCGCCTTCAAGGTGCTCTGGAACAATACGATCAACCTCGGCATCAACGCGGGCGACATCGGCGTGGGCGCGACCTACGGGCACCTCGCCGCGTACCTCGGTCGCTATCCGACGGCAGAAGAGGGTGCAGCGTACGAGGATGCCATCGCGAATCTGCACGGCATGATATCGGGCGTAGCCGATGGCTTCCGGGTCGCGGGTCGGGTGCTCAAGACCGGCATCTCGCTGGACAAGGTGACGCGCGCGGCTGAGACCGGCGCGGGCGGCCTTGAAGCGAATGCGGGCAAACCGACCACATTCGCACAGTTCTTCCCGGGGCAAGCTGATACGTTCTTCGGGCGCATCGCCAAGCGGCTCGACACGGTGGTCGATTTCCCCGGTCGCGTCGTGGCAGCCGTGGACGATCTGGATAAGACGATCGGCTACCGCGGCTATCTCACCATGATGACTATGAAGGAGATCCGCGCGCAGATGGCCGCAGGCACGCTGCTGCCAGGCGATGCCGAACAGGCTGTGCGCGAGATGATGCAGCACCCGACTCCCGAGATGGAGCAGGCGGCTGAGGACTGGGCGCACCGACAGACCTTTCAGACGCCCTGGACTCCGGGCGGCGCCGGCGAAGCCTTCCAGACGTTCCTGAACAAGGCACCGCCGCTTCGCTTCATCTTCCCGTTCATGCGCACGGCGACGAACATTTTCAAGCAGAGCTTCGTTGAGCGCACGCCGCTGGCAGTCCTCTCGGCACGACTGCGCCAGCAGATCGCCGCGGGCGGCATGGAAGCCGACATCGCCAAGGGACGCATCGCGACCGGCACTGCCTTCACTTCCATGATGGCCTGGATGGCGATCAACGATCGCATCACCGGCGGGGCACCGAAGGACGCCAAAGAGCGAATGATGTGGGAAGCGGATGGCCGCCAGCCCTACTCGATCCGCGTGACCAATCCGATCACCGGCAAGGACGAGTGGATGTCCTACCAGTGGTTCGAGCCGATCGCATCGCTTGCCGGGGCGACGGCCGACGCGGTGAAGGTGCTTTCGTACATTCACGGCGATAGCGAGTACGACTCGCTGCAACCGCACGATGCATGGGCGAACCTTGCGATTGCACACATCGTTGGGGCCGTGATCGAGAACGTCGGCAACAAGACCTTCATGCAGGGTGCGGCCGCGTTCTCGGAGATGTACAACGATCCCAAGCGGGCGTTTGGCATGTGGGCCGATCAGATGGGCGCGAACATGATGCCCTATAGCGGACTCACCAAAGAGATCCGCAACTTCCAAGATCCGTATCTGCGTCAGGCGTACACGCTGATGGATAAGATCACGGACGACCTGCCGACCATCTACGGCAAGCTCGGCAGCAAGACGCTGAATGCCCGACTCGACTTCTTCGGTCAGCCGCGCGTTCGTCAGGGCAACAACTCGCTCCTCGGCCCGCTCACCCCGATACCGGCCTCGGATGCGAAGAACGATGCGGTGATCAAAGAGCTCGGCGATCTGATGGACAAGACGCAGAGCGTATCGATCACGATGCCGACGAAGCAGCTCGCCCTCGGTGGCAGCGGCACAGGGATCGAAGGTGGGCAGGGCATGCGCCTGAACCCCGATGAGTACAACGACTATGTGCACCTCTCGAGGAGCGAGCCGGTGTTCAAGAACGGCACGCAGACGCTGCACGATCGTCTAGCCGAGACCTTCAAGTCGCCCACCTATCAGAGTTTGAGCCCTGCCGAGCGGCACGATGTCGTCAAGCAGATTATCAGCAGCGCCGACAAGATCGGTGCGCAGCGTTTGTGGCAGATGAACGATGGTTTCCGCGAGCGCATGCAGGCATGGACCGCGGAAAAGAACCGCATCAAATACGGACAGTGAGTATCTAATCAATGGGCATCCCCGCAATCCTCAGTGACGTTCCGGCGCAGACCCCGTACGTTCAGTACATAGCGACCAGCAACCAGACGGTCTTCTCGTATCCGTTTGCGATCACGCAGGACTCAGACCTGATTGTCGTTGTCAACGGTGTTACGTTGTCAACTGACAACGGTTACACGCTGAGCGGGGTCGGCAACGATACCGGCGGGAACGTTACTTTCACTACCGGTCAGACGGCCGGCGCGATCGTCACGGTTTACCGCGACATCCCGATAGAACGTCTGACTCAGATCGCGCAGAACTCGGGCTTCTCGAGCACGGTGTTCAACGCCGAGTTCAACAACATCTACCTGCTTCTGCAGCAGCTGGAGAATCAATTTGACTTCGTGCTGACGATCCCGAACACGAACAATCCGGCGCCGACCGTAGTACTCACCCCCGGGTCATACGCCAACAAATACCTGGCATTCGACGGTAATGGCAACCCGACGCCTGCACAGCTCACCTCCAGCGGTTCGATAACCGCAGCGATTTTGGGCGGACTTCTCTATCCCCAGACGGCCGCAGAAATCTCCGCGGGCGTCACCCCCTCCAACTACGCGTACCCATCAGGTGACCCGCGCCGCTACGGTGCCGCGCTCGACGGTGTTTCCGATGACACGGGTGCGCTGACTAACTGGGCGAAGGTGGGAGGGAACCTGACATTCCCGATCGTGGCGACTGCCTTGATCTCCGCGGCAATCCCGCTCGTCAGCAACACGACTATTACGGCTGTTAAGGGTGCGGTGATTCAGACCGCTACGCACGACATTTCGATGTTCCAGGCGACATCGCAGAACGACATCACAATTAAAGGTCTGCACTTTAAGCAGACATCCGCAGGAACAGGAGCAAACATCGGCGGCATTGACTTGATCACATGCACCGATTGCGTGATTGAGAATTGCGAGTTCGAGGGCATGCAGTGGGCCGGCATACGGGCGAGCGGCACGGTGCGCTGCACATTCCGCGGCAACAACATCCACGACGTGCTCGGATCGGGGCAGGACTCGGGGGA
>Ga0134128_10001158_pt1 | contig 34939 bp, 29 predicted proteins | sample KB31754_FD_96462 | JGI IMG/M metagenome (GOLD analysis project Ga0134128, IMG submission 96462) | Terrestrial soil microbial communities with excess Nitrogen fertilizer from Kellogg Biological Station, Michigan, USA - KB3-175-4 | ecosystem: Environmental > Terrestrial > Soil > Unclassified ...
TATACTGTATAAGTTTGTGTGGAAGGCACAGTTGTATCACCCCAGGTGAAACCACTATAGGGTAATATAAGAATAGCAGAATCTATTACGGCGCCTGCACTTGAATTAAGTGATGGGCCATATCCAACATTGCCGGGTGCTATCTGAAAATACATGCTGGCATTTGTTGTGCCGAATAACGGGTCGTAAATACTATTGATAGTGCCAATGCCATGATAAACAGGCACTGTGCTGATATTAAGACTGGTAATTGTAGTATCGTCTATTACAGTTTTTGAATAAAGTGTAAGGGTATCAGGAATTGTGTCGAGGTTTACATCATTGATTGGGGCAAGTTTATCACTCAATACGGTGTTTTCCCTGCAGCCGGTTTGTGTAAAACACATGATGCCTGCAGTGAATAACGTAATTATCAGGCTGATATATCTTTTCAACTTTTGAAATTTAAGGCGAATATGATAAAAGAATTACTAAGACTCTGTTAAGCTTTTATATAGATCGAGTAGTGGAGTAATATCCTCTTTCCAGCTATCCTCATACTTTACAACTTTTTTGTAGCGGCTTGGTTTTATTTCCTCTACCACTTTTTTATCCATCTTTTCCGAACCATAGATCACTACATCTGCAGATTTACTGCCCCCAAGTGTTAAAGCTGTATTAGTACCATCTTTGTAATTTTCGAAATCTTTTTCTTTGATCTCGTTATTGATGATAGCTTTCTTAATGAAGTTATGATTGAGTGTTTCTTTGAACTGATCTGGTTGAGCTGTATAAATAACCTTTGAATAATTAAATACAGGCTCTTTTTTATAAGCAGTCTTTAGATATAACGGTAACAAAGAGGTCATCCAGCCATGACAATGTATTACATGTGGTGGCCATCCGAATTTTTTTACAGTTTCCAATGCACTTTTGCAAAAGAAGATCATGCGTTCGCCATTATCATCATAGAAGTGGTCCTGGTCGTCGCGAAACACAGCTTTGCGTTTAAAATAATCTTCATTGTCCATGAAATAAACCTGAAGACGGGCACTGGGTAGTGAGGCTACTTTGATGATCAACGGATAATCATCTTTATCGATGATAACATTAATACCTGATAAGCGTACTACTTCATGCAGGCGATGACGGCGTTCGTTTATCAGACCAAAGCGGGGCATGATAACACGCACTTCCAAACCTGCATCAAAAGTTTTAATAGCCAGCTTGTTTAGTATCTGTGCAAAATCAGTAAATTCAATATAGGGTGAAAGCTCGTTAGCTACTATTAAAACACGTTTTTTTGTGTCTACAGACATGCGGTAGTGTTAAATTAATGGAAACAATAATGTATTGCTAAATATAAATTGTCTGCAAAATTACGAAAATATTAAATTCCAACCTTTACTTTGCACCCAAATGCCCAAAACCATTGTATGGTCATATTTAAAAAGATTGCAGATCTCCAAAAATATCTATCCACACAAACAGAGCAAAAGAATACAATAGGCTTTGTCCCAACCATGGGTGCATTGCATAATGGGCACAGATCTTTGGTGGAAAAAGCAAGAGCTGACGGTAATGTAGTGGTATGCAGCATTTTTGTAAATCCTACTCAATTTAATGACAAAAGTGATTTTGAAAAATATCCTGTTTCTATAGAAAAGGATATAGAAATACTAATAGAAGCGGGCTGTGATGTATTGTTTTTGCCATCTGTGAATGAAATATATCCAGATGGCACTGAAAAGGTACAAACATTTGACTTTGGTTATCTTGATACAATATTGGAAGGAGAAAAACGACCAGGTCATTTCAGAGGGGTGGGGCAGGTGGTAGGCCGGTTATTGGATATAGTTGACCCCCAATATCTATATCTTGGTCAAAAAGATTACCAGCAATGTATGGTAATAAGAAGGCTAATAGAAATAAAAGGAAAACAACCCCAAATACAATTAGTAATTTGTCCTATTATCAGGGAAGCAGACGGATTGGCGATGAGTTCACGCAATCGCAGACTTACAGAGCCCCAACGAGCTATTGCATGTACATTATACCAATGTCTTGTGTCTATACAAAGCAAGCAAAATTCTGGAAGCTTCGATGTCGCAAGGAAGGAATGTATTGATTTGCTTAATGAAAAAGGTTTTGTGCCCGATTATGTGGCGCTTGCCGATGCAAGGGATCTTACCGTGCTAAATAATTATGATCAAAACAGACCGATGATCGCATTGGTTGCTGCGAGGATTGGGGAAATAAGACTTATAGATAACCTGCTGCTCAATTAAAATCTGTAATTAAATCCGACGCTTTTATAGCCTACGCTCATGCCCTGTGCAAGACGATACCATTTTTTATTATTCTTTGTATGCTCTGCATACATCACATTGTCGAAAATAAATAGGAATGCTCCCTGCATAAAAATGGATTTCCCATAGCCACGCCATCTTGCAGGATTATCGCTGGAGCTAACAGCATCTGAATGACGTATCAGAATGCCTCCTATACCCATATACACAATGTCCAGACCTGCATTTATCAGGTACAGTCTTTTGGTGCTTTTATATCTTCGGTATATATCATTGCCACTCAGATTTTGGTTCATTTCTCTTATCGTTCCTGCAAACCCTAATCCGGCAATTGCAGTATTTATTACTCCCCAGGCCACATTCATTTCGCCAAAATATTTGTATTGTTTTTCCTTTGCAGAAAAATAACCGGCAGTGCCTGCCACAATATTGCCTATCCCCCATGTTCCCAATACGATCATGCCTGTCCTGTTAGTTTTGATGCGAATTTTGTTTAGCATGTGCAACGAATCGTTGCGGGTAGAGTCTGCTATTGATAAGCGTTGTGCAGATGCTGCATACGTTGTAAACCATAGACAAATTATTGCAAGTATTGTTTTATGGCTCATGAAACAAATGATTTCGATAACGAATCTAATATAAAAAAGCTGCTATTGTAAGCAGCCTTCCCATTTAATTTCTATAATAATTCTTTATCTATTGTACCCGGGTTATTTTCAGCATATTGGTAGGTAGGTGTTCCTTCACAGGAGTGCTGCCTGTATTTATCACCACATCCCCTATTTGCAATAACCCCTTCTCCTTAAGGAATGCTATCTGATCAGAAATAATTGTATCAAGACTTTCTTCTTTCTCATAAAAGAAAGCCTGTACACCCCAACTAAGGCTTAGTTGATTAACCAATGTTTGTGTTTTTGTAAAAACATATAAAGGTGAGCGTGGTCTGAAGCTTGAAAGCATAAAGCCTGTATATCCCGATTGAGTCATGCCTATTAATGCATTTGCTTTTACATCTTCAGCCATTTCGCAGGCTTTGTAGCATAGGGCATCGCTTAAAAAAGAAGGGGAGTGGGATTGCGGTATCAGGTTCTTATTATAAACCATTTCTTCTTTTTCTACCTCTTCTATTATGCTGACCATAGTTTTAATTACAAGCTCAGGATATTTACCCATAGCTGTTTCACCACTTAGCATTACTGCGTCTGCACCTTCCATAACGGCATTGGCTACATCTGTGATTTCACTACGATTGGGTCGTGTACGTTCCATCATGCTTTCCATCATTTGGGTAGCAATAATTACCGGCTTGGCGCGATGGATACATTTACGGACAATATTCTTTTGTATCATCGGTATTTGTTCCAATGGCAGCTCTACTCCTAAATCGCCACGGGCAACCATCACAGCATCTGATGCAAGGATAATATCACGCAGATGTTCTAACGCTTCAGGCTTTTCGATCTTGGCTATGATCTTTGCCTGGCTGTTTTTCTCTTTCAGGATGGCTCTCAATTCAGTTACATCTTCAGGGCGGCGGACGAAAGACAGCGCTACCCAATCTATATTCATGCTTATAATAAAGTCAAGATCATCAAGGTCTTTTTCGGAAAGAGATGGTAATGATATTTTAGTATCAGGTAGATTGACCCCTTTCCGTGAAGACAAAACACCCGGGCTTGTCACTTTCACTTTTACCTTATTATCACTTGTTATTTCGACAACTAGTACCTCTATTTTCCCATCATCTATCAAGATTTTTTCGCCTATACGAACGTCTTTATAGAAACCCGGATATGAGATATAAATATTTTCAAGAGTGCCTATCGTTTTTTCATTGGAGAGGAAGAACTCGTCGCCTATTTTTAAATTAAGCTCATTATTTAAAATTTCACCAACTCTTAGTTTCGGACCTTGAAGATCGGCGAGTATTGCAATGTTGAAGGGAAACGTCTCATTTATTCGGTGTATATTTTCAATTACTGATTTATGCTGGTCGTGAGTACCATGAGAAAAGTTGAGTCTGAAAACATTTACCCCCTCATGCACAAGTGCTAATAATTTTTCATATGTGTTAGATGCCGGTCCTACTGTAGCTATTATCTTGGTTTTATGTAACATACTATTCAAAATGGTTCAATTTATAAAGTTCCGCACTTTTAGGTGAATGAATGTAGCTTTGTTGTTAAGTGTTCGCTATAATTGTATTAACAAAATTAAAGCTACTAAAGTATTGATTATTACGATCAGTTTTTGCAATATTCAGTTCTAACGCGTAATTTTGCGGCCAGTTTTATCGTTGATATTATAATAATATGTCGGGACAGCTCAAAGAAGTACGTAATCGTATTAAGTTTTTTAGCTCTACACAGCAAATGACCAAGGCCATGAAAATGGTTAGTGCTGCAAAACTACGCCGTGCTCAGGATGCTATAATCCAGATGCGTCCTTATGCTCAGAAGCTGCAGGAAATGCTTGGCAATATAGTTAGCAGTGTATCGTCTGATGTGAATATGCCGCTTGCAGAAGAAAGATTGGTAGAAAAGGTGCTTTTGATCCCAATAACCAGCGACCGTGGTTTGTGTGGTGCTTATAATAGTAATGTAACAAAACTGACACGCCTGGTTATAGCTGAAAAATATTCTGCTCAACATGCTAAAGGCAATGTAGTAATACTGCCTATCGGCAAAAAAGGCTATGAATACTTTTTAAGGCACAACTATAAAGTGGTAGATAATTACTGGCATTTATTTGCTGACTTGAGTTTCGAAAATGTTCGTAATGCTGCAGTATATGCCCAGGAAGCATTTTTGAAAAAGGAATTTGATAGGGTGGAAATTATATATAGCCAGTTTAAGAATGCTGCTACTCAGGCTTTTATAAGTGAGCCATATTTGCCCATTCCTAAAATGGAGAAAAGCAAAGGACAGAAGAATATAGATTTCATTTTTGAACCCTCTCGTGAGATCCTGCTGCAGGAGCTGATGCCCAAAATACTAAATACACAGGTTTATAAAGCCGTGCTGGATGCAAATGCATCGGAACATGGTGCCCGTATGACAGCAATGGATAAGGCAACAGAAAATGCAAATGATCTGATTCGTACATTAAAAATTAGTTACAACCGCGCCCGTCAGGCTGCTATCACTACCGAACTGACTGAAATAGTGAGTGGTGCAGCGGCGCTTGAAGGATAAATAATTCTTTTAATAAGAAACCCTCCGCACTATATGTGCAGAGGGTTTCTTATTTTTATTATTAATTAAAAGCCTTTTACGTGCGTACACTTTTACTTACTGCATTTATTTTAACTCTTTCTGCCAATCTTGCTTTCTCTCAAAATGCAAGAGTAAAACAATATACTACTCCACTGGCAGGGCAAGTGATACTTAAGGATGTAGATGATAAATACAATGCCCAGGTTTATAATCTGGAGATGCCCGATCCGGATGCCGGTGACGACATTGCCAGGTTACATGCATTAAAAGAAGAAAGTAAAACGCTATATCCGTACAGAAGAGATATTACTTCATTTAGAAAAACATCTGTAGCAAAACCTATTGTTGCCACAAGCTTTGTTGCAGATTCTTTTCCGGGTATCCCTCCTGATAATTACATGGCAATTAATAATAAGGACAGTGCTATCTCTGTTATTAACTCTACCATTGCCATATCGAATGCATCAACAGGTAAAATATATACACGAAAATCATTGATCAGTTTTTCCTCAACTGTTGGTTTGGTTAACCCTCTTAAAAATGATTATCGTTATGATCCCAAAGTTATTTACGATCCTGAAGCAGACCGTTTCATTTGCATAATGCTCAATAGTCTCAATGAAGAAAACTATATCGTAATTGGCTTTTCAAAATCTAACAAACCAGATAGCACATGGAGTTTTTATAAGTTTTATGGCAATTATGCCGGTGATACTACATGGTTTGACTATCCGGCATTAGCTATTACACAAGATGAGCTTTTCTTTACAGGAAATAAGATAAAGTTCGACTCTACGTGGCAAGCCGGGTTCCAGCAAACATTAATTTATCAGGTTAGGAAGCAAGATGGATATAATGGAGCTGCGACATTACATTATCAGATATGGGATAGCGTAATGTACGGTGGAAAAGCAATAAGAAATATGTACCCTGTAAAAGGCGGCGGTAGTTTGAAGGGACCAAGTCAGTATTTTTTATCCAATAAAGATTTTGATATTAGTAACGACTCTATTTTCCTGATAAAGATACCTGACACAATTGGTAGCAGCAGTAATGTATTGACGGTAAAGGCTATTAAAGCAAGTACTCCCTATGGCTTACCACCTGATGGAAGACAACCTGATACACTATACCCTTTAGCCACAAATGATGGTCGTATATTAGGGGGTTATCTTGAAGGCAATGAAATACAATTTGTAAGTACTTCAGTCAATCCTGCAAACGGGTCATCCGCCGTGTATCATGGCAAGATCACAAATTTTGATTCTCCAAGCCCAACATTGCAAGCGCAAATATTTGGTATAGATACGCTTGATTTTGGTTATCCTAATATTTCTTTTACAGGTACTCAAAGTGGCAATAATCAGTCCATTATATCTTTCGATTATTCAGGGCCGCATACGCATCCTGGTTACGGAGCTATATTTTATGACGGCTCCAATTATTCCGATATGTTATCGATAATGACGGGAGACAGCAGTATAGAGAAATTAGGTGTCGGTGAGCAAAGATGGGGAGATTATAGTGGCTCGCAGCCACAGTGGAATGCGATTGGAAATGTTTGGGTTGAAGGAATTTATGGAAGACATGATCATAACTATGGTAATTATATGGCTAAGCTTACTTCGCCATTTTATACAAATGTTCCTGTTCAGCAAGTAGTTTCTCAACCATCAGTATTATATCCAAATCCTGCATGGCAGTATATGCAGTTACAGTTTGGAATTGATAAGGACGAGGTTGTCAATTTTACTATCTATAACATGCAGGGGCAGACTGTAGATAAAATACTAAGCACCTACTGTAAAGAAGGGCAGAACATAATACAATTTAATGTTGCTCCATTGGCCCCCGGCACCTATTTCTTAAAAGGTATGAATGTGTCAGGCAGCGTAGTATTTACAAATAGGTTCGTAAGGCAATAAACAAACAGGCATGTTTAGTACAAGCTTATTACCTTTGGCAAAGCTATGATGCAGTTCCTGTTTAATCTGTCTTTGGCTTTCCGTGCAATACGCAACAATAGGTTGCGTTCTGTGCTCACCATATCTATCATAGCCGTCGGTATAATGGCGTTGGTTGGCATATTGACAGCTATTGAGGTGATAAGGGCAAGTGTTTACACGAATTTCAGCAGCCTCGGCGTAAATTCTTTTCAAATTACCAGCGATATATTAAAAAAGGAAAACAAAAAAGGTGGCTTACGTATTAGCATCACTGAAGGAAAAGATATAAAATATGACGAGGCAAGAGCTTTTAAGGAAAGATTTAATTTTCCAACTGCTACCGTTAGTATCTCGATGACAGGGAGCGGAACTTCTACCGTACTTTATCAATCTGAAAAAACAAATCCTAACATTAATGTTGTAGGTGTAGATGATAACTATTTGTCAATTTCACATACCAAGCTTGATCTGGGACGCAATTTCTCAAGTTACGAAGTACAACTAGGTAACTACGTATGTATATTAGGTAATGGTATTGCAAATAAATTATTTAAGTCGAAAGTTAAAAATGCGATCGGGCAAATTATTTCGGTAGGTTCTAAAAAATACAAAGTAATTGGTGTCGCCTCAAGTAAAGGGGGAAGCATGTTCTCGAACCCAGATAATACAGTAATGATACCGCTTGAAAATGCACGCGATGTATATGGCGGAGACAATTCTTATATCCTTAATGTAATGGTTGGCGATGTAAAGCTCAAAGAAATGGCATCGGAAGAGGCTGAAGGATTGTTCAGAGTTATACGAAAAATCCCGCTTGGCACAGAAGATAATTTTAGCCTTAACGTAGATGATACTCTTGCCTCTGTATTGTTTGACCTCATAAAATACATACGATGGGCAGCGGTCATTATAGGTATCATTACTCTTTTAGGTTCAGTAATAGGATTAATGAATATCATGCTTGTCTCAGTTGCCGAGCGAACTCGTGAAATAGGCGTAAGCAAAGCATTAGGTGCCAGATCGGCTACTATCCAGCAACAATTTTTAATAGAGTCAATAATGATTAGTGTGATGGGTGGGATTATTGGCGTGATACTAGGAATGATCATTGGCAATCTGTTGGGGATTTTCTTCAAGACAGGCTTTATTATTCCCTGGCTATGGATAACAATAGGCGTAAGCCTTTGCGCATTGGTTGGTATTATCTCAGGAATATATCCGGCTATTAAAGCTGCCAGGCTTGATCCTATAGAGGCTTTGCGTTATGAATAATATAAAATAAAAGTTAGATAAATGGCTGTTTCAGGCAAGGAGCAAGAGCAGATAGGATTAGTATACAAATCGACGGGAAGTTGGTATATATTACAAGACCGGCAGGGGAAATACTGGAATGCCAGAATAAAAGGGAAATTAAAAATAGACGAAGACATATCATCTACCAATCCGATAGCTGTGGGAGATAGGGTAGTGTTTGATGTTGAGGACGAAAATGCGAATATTGGTATCATACGACAAATTCTTGACAGGCATAATTATATAGTTAGAGTATCTCCCCATAATAAAAATCAGAAGCATATAGTCTCTGCAAATCTTGATGTTGCTTTACTTATTGTAACTATTGCAGAACCTCGCACATCACAGGGATTTATAGATCGTTTCCTTATTACTGCTGAAGCTTATCATATACCTTCTATTATTGCAATTAATAAGATTGACCTTTTGAAGGCAAAACATACGGAGCAATTAGAGCACTGGGAAGATATTTATAGTAAAGCTGGTTATGAAGTATATCCTATTATTGCTTTACAGCATGATACAGTAACTGCATTAGAAGAAAGATTAAAAGATAAGACAGCATTATTTAGCGGACATTCAGGTGTAGGGAAAAGCACATTGATTAATCAGTTAATACCTGATCTAAAGTTAAAGACGCAGGAAGTATCAGATTGGAGCGGCAAGGGACAGCATACTACTACGTTTGCGGAAATGTTTGATTTGCCGAAAGGAGGAAGAATTATTGATACACCCGGAGTGAAAGAATTTGGATTGATCGATATGGAAAAGGAAGAATTATCTCATTATTTCCCCGAGATGAGGGTGGTGCTGAATAATTGTAAATTCAATAATTGCCTGCATACAAATGAGCCGGGTTGCGCTGTGAAAGAAGCGGTACTAAATAAAAAAATTTCAGAAGACAGATATGTAAGCTATGTAACAATACTTGAAAGTATAGAGAAGAAATGGTAAACTCTTTTATAAGATAGTTAATGACTTTTTGTAGTAAAAAATATTTCCGATGATTATTTACAATGTAACGTTAAAAGTTGATAATGATATTGCAAAGGAGTGGCTACTGTGGATGAAGAATGAGCATATGCCTGAAGTGATGCGCACAGGATTATTTATGGATTGCCGCTTATGCCGTCTGTTGGAGCAGGATGAAACAGAGGGTATTACTTATGCAGCACAATATTATTGTGATAGCCTGGAGCATTACAATACGTATATATCGGAGCATGCAAATAGGCTGAGGGAGAAAGGATTTAAGAAATTTGGCAACAAATTCGCTGCTTTTAGGACTGTAATGGCTGTAGAATCTTAGGTTTTCAGATTAATTTTTTCCATTAACAAAGCGGTTTTCACCGTTTTTCAGGATATAGGCAAAATCTCTGCAAATACCCTGAAATTAGCCATAGTAAAGGGTTCTAACCTGTTTTGTGTCAATTGTTAATAAACAGAAATGTTAATAAACTGTGGAAAGCTGCTCCTGACAAGGCTTTTAGCGATAAAAATAATTTTCTAAATATTTGGAAGTGCAATAATCATAAGTATATTTGCCTATCCTCTTTAAAATTATTTTTCACAACAAAACACACACGAGCTATGAACAAAGCCGAACTAATCGACAAGATTGCCAAAGACTCTGGCATTACTAAGACACAAGCTAACGAAGCATTAGATTCATTCACTAATTCAGTTGTTGCTTCTCTTAAAAAAGGCGACCGCGTAACGCTGGTAGGCTTCGGAACTTTCTCAGTTTCTGAACGCTCTGCACGTAATGGCCGTAATCCACAAACTGGAGAAGTAATCAAAATCAAAGCACGTAAAGTTCCGAAGTTCAAGGCTGGTAAAGAGTTTTCTACTAAGATCGGCTCAGGTGGAAAAAAATAAATTTTAACCTGAAAGAAAAGAGCAAGAAACTCCAAATAGTTTCTTGCTTTTTTTTATTTTTGCATCTTAAAATAAAACTATGGGCAGAGGTGATAAACGCACAAAACGTGGAAAGATTTCAATAGGCAGCTTTGGGAAATTACGTCCTGCACGTACAAAGAAAACCCAAAATACAAAAGCAGAAAAGAAAGCTTAAGCTATTTTAAAGACCGCTATACGCGGTCTTTTTGTTATAAACACATTAATAATAATGAAACTGTTTTTTATTAATTATTAATGATACATTTTTGCTCCCGAATTATCAATTAACTCATAAAGTATAATATTTCTGATGCCCGCTTTTCATAATAAAGACATTTCAAAGAGTAGCTTTCTTGTAACCGGTGGCGCTGGTTTTATCGGTTCTCATATTGTTGAGTATTTATTGAAAAATGGTGCAGGTAAGGTCACCGTGTTGGATAACCTGGCTACAGGCTTTAAAAAAAATGTTACGCTTTTTTCTGATTATCCACAATTGGAATTTATAGAAGGTGATATAAGGGATTTTGAGACTTGTAAAAAAACATGTGAGGGTATAGATTATGTATCGCATCAGGCTGCATTAGGTTCTGTGCCACGCTCTATAAAAGATCCTGTTACAAGTAATGAAGTAAATGTTAGTGGCTTTATAAACATGATCACTGCCGCAAAAGACAGTGGAGTAAAGAGTTTTGTCTACGCTTCATCTTCGTCTGTTTATGGCGATGAGCCGAATCTTCCTAAGCGGGAGGGAAAAGTAGGAAATCCTCTATCTCCTTATGCTGTTACCAAAAAAACAAATGAACTGTATGCGGAAGTATTTGCATCACTTTATAAAATGAAGGTAGTTGGATTAAGGTATTTTAATGTTTTTGGTCCAAGACAAGACCCTGATGGCCCTTACGCGGCCGTAATCCCTTTATTTGTAAGTGGTATTTTAAAACAGACCCCTGTATATATAAACGGTGATGGTGAACAAACGAGAGATTTTACGTTTGTAGAAAATGCAGTGCAAGCCAATATTCGTGGTATGCTTACTGATAATGAAAAGGCTTTTGGACAAGCATATAATGTGGCCGTTGGAGAAAATTTCTCCGTGAATTATTTATATGAATCTATCAGAGAAATGTTAGGAATAGAACATCAACCTACTTATCGTGAACCTCGTGCCGGTGATATACGCGATTCTCTAGCAGATATTTCTAAAGCAAAGGAATTGTTGGGATATCAACCTACGCAACGCTTTGCTGACGGGCTTAAGCCAACTGTTGATTTCTTTAAGTCGCTATATAGCTAATAGGCGCTGTAATTCTTATAACGACACAATTTCTGTTTGTTTATTTTTATAAGTGTCGCTTTTAGATTCAAGCAGGCTATAATAATAGGAAGACATATCACTTATGAGTCGTTGGTAAGAGAATTTTTTACGCACAAATTCCCTTCCTTCCAGGCCAAAAGCTTTCTGTAATTCCGGTTGCTGTATCAATTTTAATAAGGCATCCGCAAAAGCATCTACATCACCCGGTTCTGTAATGAAACCACATTTATTATCAAACACCACATCACGTACCCCGCCTACATTTGTAGACACTACAGGTTTAGCTGCGGCCTGTGCTTCTATCAATGATAATGGTGTTCCTTCATTATGAGAAGTAAGCGCAACAATATCCATACCTGCTAATACATTGCTCATATCAGTTTGCCAGGAGGTGCAAACCGCAGTTGCTTCACGATCATTATCGGGAAAATAAGTATAATCAATACCACCAGCTTTAAAATCGTCTTCCATCTGCTGGCGCATATCTCCATCACCTACAACAATTAGTTTTATCTTTTTATCTGTTTTGGCCAGCACTTTTGTAGCAGCGTCTACAAACAGGCTATGATTTTTTACGGGTACGATCCTGCCTATAATACCAATAGCAATTTCATCAGGTTGTATATGATACTTATCTCTGAAAATTGCTCTTTTTTCTTCCTGGTTTACTTGAAATTTATCGAGATCAAGTCCGAGAGGAATTATTTTAATTTTTTCTTCAGGACATATTTTATAAACATTTGCCAATTCATCTTTTTGGCTCTCACTTATAGCAATGATACCTGTCGACTGTTTTGCAAGGTATCTTTCAATGTTTACGAAAGCATTTGTGGTCCATTTATTAAAATAGCTGTGAAACACATGCCCATGAAAAGTATGTACTATCACAGGTACATTGCAGGCATCCGCAGCCATACGGCCGATAACACCCGATTTAGCAGCATGGGTATGTACGATGTCCGGTTTGAATTTATTGATCAATACCTTCACCTTTTGATATGCCTGGGCGTCATTAATAGGGCTGAGCGATCTTTTCATTTCTGAGATAACTACAGGTTCTATGTCCAGCATACCGGTAAGATGGTCTGCATCCTGTTCGTGATCATCTTTTCCTCCTATCACAAGCATCGTTTCAAATTCAGGGGCCATATACTTGGTGAGATAAGTAGCATTTATTGTTGGCCCTCCAATTATCAAACGGTTTAATATTCGCAGTACTCGAGGCATTGGCAGGTATGTAAATAATAGATGTAAAAGTAATTCGTTTTTATGTATATATATACTGTTTGCCCATTATGCGTTGTTAACGTGTAATTGCATTTTTGATAGGGAACTATGAAAAATATTTTTTCCACCAATACTGAAATACAATAAGTGCCCAAATAGTAGCGTGACTGTCACCGGGATTATTGCTGAGTAATTTTCTTTTAAGATCTTCAATTGCACTCACATTGAAAATTTCTTGTTGTTTTACAAAGCTCTTGTCTAAAAGGTCTTCATCTATCATCCCCCATAGTTCATTTCTAAACCATGCCAGCAAGGGTATTTCAAAACCATGCTTCGGGCGGTTGTATATCTCGTCAGGAAGCATAGTACGAAAAGCATCCTGCACTATTTTCTTTTTTAGTTTGCTATCTATCTTGTATGCTTCCGGCAATGAAAAAGCAAAATCAACTACTTTATAATCCAGGAAGGGGCTACGGACCTCAAGACTATTTGCCATACTCATCATATCCACTTTTACAAGCATGTCACTTACTAATATAAGGTTCATGTCAGTAAGCAATACTTCATTAAAATCACCGTCTTTCAAAAAAGAAAGAAGCGTATCCTTTTCCTGCAGCATCAATGGTATGTCTACTTTATTTCTGTGCTCGGGAAGTAGCAATTTATTTACTTGCGATTGAGTATTGAAAGATGCCCATTTCCAATAGCGGTCCTGAACAGATAGACTTGCGCCCTCAGCAAATCGGTGTAATTGCCTGAATAAATTTGTGTATTTACTGTTTCTGCTACGCGGTAATGCTTTCCATAAGGGTAACGCGGTTTTGACTAATGTATTTGTCAATGAACGTTGGCGCACCTGCCATTCTGCTTTATGTTTATTATAACCGGCAAACACTTCATCCCCTCCGTCTCCGCTTAGGGCCACAGTAACGTGTTTACGTGTTTGTTTGCACAAAATATATTCAGGGATTGCAGAAGAATCAGCAAACGGCTCATCTATATAATCCAGCACATCGTATATGTGTTCCAGAAAATCACTGTTAGTAAGGGAAAATACAGTATGATTGGTTTTATATTGATTAGCTACAAGATTAGCATAATGAGTTTCGTCAAAGAATGGATTGTCCTTATAGCCGATAGAGAAAGTATTTAATTGTGAAGTATGCCTGCTGGCTAATGCCACTATAACAGACGAGTCTATACCGCCGCTTAAAAAAGCACCAAGTGGCACGTCTGATATCAATCGTTCCTTCACAGAAGCATCCATTCGCTTCACGAGTTCATCCTTTGCCTCATTATATGTGTAGCGTTTATAAGATGCACTGTCTATTTTTATTTTGTAATAAGGCTGGTATTCCTGCAAGCCGTTATTATCAAATATCATGTAATGCGCAGGTTTTACCTTCGCCACACCTTTGAATATGCTTTGTGGCTGTGGGATATAATTAAGTTGCAGGTACTGATGCAATACTGTAAAATCGAGCTCTTTGGGAATATTCCACTCTAATAGCGCTTTCATCTCCGAAGAAAAAGCTACGTAATCTTCATTAGCAAAATAGAGTAAAGGCTTTTTGCCAAACCTGTCCCTGGCAAGTATTAATTTACCTGTTAGTGTATCATAAAAGGCGAAGGCGAAAAAACCACTTAGCCATTCCAGGCATGAAACGCCGTACTCAACCAATAGATACAGAAGCACTTCAGTGTCAGAAGTAGTCTTTGCGCCACCTATACGTTGCCATGTGGGCTGCAGATACTGTTGTGATAATTCCTGGAAGTTGAGGATCTCACCATTAAATATGATTATGTACCTGTTGGTAACATCCATCATTGGCTGAGATGCACCAGTGGATATATCGATAATAGATAATCTGCGATGACCAAGTACGACTTTTTCACTGGTATAAATATTTCCGCTATCAGGACCACGCAAAAAAAGTTTTTGAGTTGATTGTGTTATTTTTGTTAGATTGGGTAGTGCGCTACTTTTAAAGGCGTAATAACCAGTTATACCACACATGAAGAAAGATTAAACGGAGTATTTAAGTGTCTAAATTACACAAATGGGTCAATTTATAACATTAATAGATTATTTATTACTTCCTTTTTATTTAGTCCTCGTTTATGTAATTGCATATAATTTCCGCAATAGAAAATATCCTGTAGGGCATCCATGGCGGCCTTATTTTATGCCGGGATTTACGGCAAAGATAGTAGGATCAATATTTATAGGCCTTATTTACCAGTATTATTATGGAGGAGGAGATACCTCAAACTATTTTTATCATGCAGAAGTAATAAATTATGCGTTTGGGGATTCTATAGTAAAATGGTTTAATCTTTTATTTCATATACCACACTGGTATAGTGGGGAATACTCGGATTATATCTCACTTATGTATTGGTATGATGCCCCGTCTGAATATACAGTTTGTTGTATTACGGCTTTTTTAAGCATATTCACGTTTACTACCTTCCTTCCTACATCAATAATATTTGGTTCCCTAGCATTTACAGGGACATGGGCATTATTCAGAACTTTTGCAACTAAATACCCTCTTTATACCAAATATATCGCCTGGTGCACTTTATTTATTCCTAGCACCATTATGTGGGGGTCGGGGATTTTTAAGGACACTATTTGTATGTGTTGCCTTGGCTGGCTTACTTACGGTGCATTCAGGCTATTGATCAATCGGGATTTCAGGATATCCAATATTGTGGCCGTTTTTATAAGCTTTAATCTAATAGCAATTATTAAAATATACATTCTTCTCGCTTTTCTTCCTGCGCTTTCCTTGTGGATATTATTTACGTATTCTCACAAAATTCAGAATTCTGTGGGAAGGCTTTTTGTAAAAGTATTTGTAATTGGTATTGCAATAGCTGGGTTTGCATTTTTCTCCCAGAAGTTTGCCGCTTCATTGGGTAAATATTCATTGCAGAATGTAGCGACAACATCATCTATTACACGTACCTATATCAACTCAGTAAGCGGGGACTCAGGCTCGGGATATGATTTAGGTGATTTTGACCCGTCAATTGGTGGTATGCTGAAAAAATTCCCGTTGGCTGTTAATGTGACATTATTCAGCCCATTTATATGGGAGGCAAAAAAGCCTATAGTATTAATTAATGCGTTGGAAGCATTGTTATTTTTATGGGTAACAATAAAGGTGCTTTTCCAGGTGGGGCTGGGGAAAGTATGGCGCACTATTAGCAAAGATCCTACCATTCAGTTTTGTCTGATCTTTACAATAGTATTTGCATTTGCAGTAGGTATTTCTTCTTACAATTTTGGAGCTTTATCCAGGTACAGAATACCCTGCCTACCTTTTTATGGAATAGCATTGGTCTTGATTTATTATAAAAATCAACCATTGCAGAAGAATATCATATCGTTGAAATAGTGATGCTACGAGAATAAATTAGCAAAGTTTTCCTTTTGTGATTGTATGCTATATTCTTTTAGCATTTTTTGCCTTCCGGCTTCACCCAACCGTTGTCGTAAATGAGCATCTGTAATAAGCAATTTTAATTTATTTCCCCATTCATTTTCTGTGGTACATAGATACCCGTTAATGCCGTCTTCTATAATTATCTTATTCACACCAACAGGATCAGCTATCGCAGGTATGCCCAGGGATAAATATTGAATAAGCTTAAATCCGCATTTCCCTTCGCTCCATTCGTCTGCTTGCAAGGGCATTATACCGATGTCTATATTCATTAGGTCATCTATTTCCGTCTCCTCGGTCCACTGAATAAATCGGTAGTTATTTAATGGCAAATCAGGTTTTTTATTAGCAATAATGAGAAAAGTAAAGTCAAAGCTATCCTGTAGTTTTTTAATGGTAGGGATAATTTTATTTAAATAACTAAGAGTGGAATGACTGCCTGTCCACCCAACAACAACATTACCTTCTTTGTGAGTTTTTATTTTGTTGTGTTTTAGTTCCATATCTACGCATGTAGGAATACGCACTACATGCTCATTATATTGGGCAGCATATTTGCACAGATAATCATTACCCCCTACTACTTTATAAGACCATCTGCATATATATTTAACTTTCCAGAACGCCTTGAACCATGCAACTATTTTATTTTCATTGCTTGTGTTAGGTATCCAGATCGCATCGTCAAAATCATAGATCATTTTTTTTCTCCAGAGTTTTGATACAATCCATTCAAATATGGGTGGGCCCAGGGGTGCCGCTTCACGATGTACAAATACATAATCGTATTGATACACGTCCCAGAATACATGTTTCAACCGTCTGAGATACCCTTTTAATACACCAATAGCTTTTTGTAGTGAGGAGCCTTTTTTATATAATATATCCCATGTACGGTTATCCATGAATGATGCGATCTTATATCTGATGTGCATCTGAGGCATATAGGGCTCATATAGCTCTACCCGGAAGCGCTGAGAGGGAGCATGTTTTTCAGGGTATGGCACAAGAAACAGGACATTGGTTGATGGGTGATACGCTTCCTTTAATACATCATTAATTTGTTCCTTAAAATTTTCTGTCGAAAATTTTTCACGCACATATTTTTTTCCAGCATAAGCATACTTCGTTCTAAGTGCAGAGTCGGTAGCAAGAGCTAAAATTGCGTCACTCATAGCATTAGTATCTGCTATCGGGACTAAAAGTCCTGTTTGTTTATCTGCTATTATTTCTTCAGGTCCTCCGCAGCGTGTTGCAATTAAAGCCGTACCATAAAATGCTGCTTCAGCACATGTCATTGAGAAAGATTCTGCGTCGGAGAAATTTAACAGGATGTCTGCCTGCTTTATGGTTTCTTCTACGTCATTACTAAACGTATTAAACGTTATTACATCGTTTAGATTTAATGAAATAACACGTTGCTCCAATTCTTTTTTAAAGGCTCTGTTTTTTTCAAGACCCATATCCCCTCCTACAAATCTTAATCTCAAGCTTGCATTTTGTTTATATGCTTGTATAAAAGCTTCAACAGCGTAGTCTTGCCCTTTACCTTTTATATAATTGCCAAGGTATAGGATGTCAATAGTTCCTTTTAATTGATATGTTTTTTCGGATAATCTTTCCTGAAAATTGATCGGATCATAAATTCTTTGTATTTGTGCACTTGATGGAAGCTGTCTTAAAACGGCATCAGAAACTGCTATTATTTTATTAGATTTTCTTAGGCCTGATCTTATCCATATTTTCCTGAGAGGGCCTGGCATCACAGCTGGTAAGAAACGGACATATGTAATAAGCTTTATTTTACGATTTATTGTTTTTAATGCAACGCCAAGCAGGTTATAAAAATCATTTACCTGCAGTACATCTACGTTTTCTCTTTTTACAATTCTGTTAAGCCGGAGGGTATTTAAAAACAGCATTGGTAGGTACAGCAGCAATGCTGATAATGATTTCCTTATCTCCGTTATCGGCAAGGTGTAAACGGTAAATCCATTTTCAGATAGATGATCTACCAAAGTACTTTTGGAAGGAAGTATAAAGATGAACTTATGGTCTTTTGATAAAATCTCAGCTTCGTTCAGTGCGCATTTAAATGCACCGGTAAAAGCCACAGAATTATCAATGATAAGAATCGTCAATTTACAGCAGTTTATTAATTCAGTTTTCTATTACGTCTTTCCATTGTTGCAACATAGCTTCTAAAGTAAATCTTTGGGTCAATACTTCAAACGCTTCTTTAGGTGGGGGAGGGGTTTGCAACCAGTATAATATCTCCTGTATCCACTCGTGCATCCTGCTTTCGTCTATTACATCAAGCAGAGGTAGCAATGAGCCAACAGGTGTTCGCACAGCTTTTTGTACAGGTGTTTCTTCTAACTTGGGTACATTTAATATTTCTCGTGGACCCGTATAGCAATCAGTTGTCACAGAAGGAATATTACAGATCAATGCTTCTGCAAGCACATTAGGAAATCCCTCCCAGGATGACGCTAAAGCAAATAATGTGCTATGCCTGTAAAATTTAAAAGCATTTGACTGAAATCCCATAAAGTACACATCGGCATCCTCGTATCTCTGTTCTTTTTGCCAATCACAAACTTTAAGTCCCAATTTGTCTGAAAGTTTTATTAATGCTTCTTTTAGCTCGCCGTCTCCAAGGATCATTAATCTTGCTTCTGTTGTTTGTTTTATACGTTGCAATATTCTAATAAGTTTGTCTTGCTCTTTTGCAACATGCAATCTGCCGGATGTAATAATGACAGGTTTTGAAAATATTTTTGCTTCTTCTTCGTTTAATGCTTCATTGCTTAAGTTTATAATTCTATCTGTTTCGTAAAAATTATATATTGTTTTCAGGCGTTTAGGAGATATCCCGAAATGTTGTTGTAATTCATTCGATAGTGTTTGCGTAACACATACTATTTCATCTGCTCTTTTATATAGCATTGGTATTAACACTTTCTTCCTGACTTTTCCCATTTTCCCCTTTATCTCTTTATCGTGTACTTTTGAACCGCGTATGCTAAGCACTATTTTTTCTTTTCCTTTCGTCATTGCATTTACATAATCAGGCCCCTCCAAAAAACTAATGGACACATCAACACCTTCTTTCAACGACTTTATTTTATTGATTCGATAACGCCATGCTTTTATTTTGCCCCATGTACCCGAATATTCAGGCGGGTCTACAAAAACAACTTTTTCACATGTTCTGTAAAATTTTTCTCTGTCCTTACCGGAAAGTATACATAATGTTATATCATATTGCATTTGCTCCAGGTAATAACTTAGTAAGGAGATAGAGCGTTCCGCGCCTCCTTTGCCAAGTTCTGAGCCTATTAATAAAATTTTTTTCATGCAGTTGCGTTTTGCAGCATGTCTGCAATATCTGTGATAAATGTTGCTTTGTAATTGTCAAGTTTTTGTTTGGCATCAATTCCCATTTGTCTTGCCTCTTCACGGTGTCTGTATGCCCATAAGATATTTCCTTTGATGCTTTCGGCATCTTGTATTGGTATTACCCATCCACTGCCATTTTCAAAGAATTCCCTCGCTCCGCAATTTCTTGTAATGATTACAGGTATTCCGTAGTGTGCAGCTTCCAATGCTGTAACAGGACCGCCATCGATAAGGCTGGGCACCACAAACAGATCTTTGTCTTTTAAGAACTCGGGCACATTTGAAATATGCCCTGAATAATGAACATTCTTTAGATTGGAGAAAGTAGTTTTTATATACTCATCTATCGAACTGTCTATATCTCCACCTATATACAGATGCATATTCTCGGTGCCTCCTTTCTGTATTATTTCTTTCCAGGCTTCCATAAGATATTGTAAGCCTTTCAACAATACTGAATAAGCGAGGTAGGCAACATTATAAGTATCGGTATTTAATTTTACTAATGGTTTAGCAGGTTTAAAATCGCTTTTAAGATGCCCGGGTATATTTATCAGCTTGTCTTGTGTGCCTGATTTTGAATATTGTTCATATGTGCTCGGGAAGGTGGCTATGATTTTATCTACATACTTTAATGATTTGTTGTAGTATTCGAGTCGTTTTTTATAGGTGTAAGCATCAGTGAAAGAAAGGTTCAACTTTTTTTGCTCTTCTTTTACAAGGTTATAGATAAAATTATCTTCAGGGTTTGCAGGAATAAAATATACTTGTATGCCTTTCTTTTTGGCCTTCTTATTTGTTCGATATAAATAGGCATTAGTACTCACAATAGTGCTTATACTATTGTCAATTCTTAATGATAGAAACCAGTCAAAAAGCAATTCTTGTATGAAGCGAAATTTATAATTTTTGAAATGTATTAATTTGTTTAGTTTATTTAAAACAAACAAATAGTAACGTGAAAAAAATGATACGGGGTGGCTGGGAAATGTGGTGGTAAATTTCCCTTTAGAAGATACAATAAAGTATTTTAGCAAATCTCTTTTATGCAGCTCCAATGATAGATGATAGCCAATCCTGGCCATACCGGCACCACTATGTGCGTTTAATGATTGAAGAGATGCTACCAGTATCTTCTTTTTGTCAGGCATATTATTTTTTGAGAAGCTCGGATAAGCTCACTTTTTTTACATCGTATTTCGATATATAATGCAGAAATTCCTCAAGAACATTCTTCATTGTTAGTTTCTCGTTATATACCATTTGATAATTAAATTCTATGTAGTGTGTTGATAAAACAAAGTCGCCATCATAGCGTCTCACCATTTCAAACGCATCTGTTAGTAAGCGCAGGGGTGTACTGGGCTGCAACGGATAATGGTATGGTATTTCAGTATGGTCGCCATAATTCAGTACATATGGATAATCTGCGTCACCATGCAGCATTTTGAAATAGAGTTGCTTCCCTATATTAATAAGTCCCTTAAGGTTTTTACTTTTTTTGTAAAAGGTAATGCCACCTCCGCAAATATTCAATCCTGCTTTTATCACAGAGTTGTAACCTTGTTTTGATAAAAGGTTTTGTGGGGGAGTAAATATAGTAATAGGGTAGTGAAATAAATTGCTTAGGCTATCTACTTCAGTTTTGATATAATTGGTTAGGTCTCTATTTGTAAAAAACTCTGCCCCTCTTACATAATTATTGGTCATGTTTTCAGGCAAAACATCATCGCCGTTTCTGTGATATTTTGCATGGAAAGCAATATCAATTTTGCCCTCTTTTATTTTCTGATTTATATAGCCAATTAATTCCTTGTTGTCTTCAATTGGGTGGGGAGTATCATCATTCATCCATGCGCTCCAGTCTGTCTGGTGCTTTTGATTATAGATTTCGTGCACCCACTTTTTCCAATTACCCTTTACCTGCGAGATAACGCATAGCGTAACGGGGATATCATTCCATATATCATTATAGCATTGCTCCAGCTCTTCCGGAGAGGTATAATAATTAGTATCGTCATCTCTTATAGCAAACCTCATGTGCGCAGATGAGCAATTACCGGTGCTCAATTCCTCAATATAATATTCTTATAGTTTTTTGCGAAGTTTATTCGCTTCTTTTTAATCATCTGGCTTATCACTGGCAGATTCATGTTTACAGCTTTCTCTACAAGCTTTTTGCCTATTGCCTCCATTTTATTTCTTGTATAGCCTATTTCAGAGCCAAATTGAGGATTTTCTGTTAAGAGCATAGGATACACACAATCTACTCCGGAGATCAGCTTGTGATTATAATACACTATCCATGAATCTGCCTGGCATATTAATAATGGGGTATGAAAAGCCAGTATTTTGGCGGCTGTGCCTTTGCTGAGAATGTATGCACCTGCACGTCCTATGCCATGTATATCCTCTGGTTTGCATAAAAAATAATCTGAAGAAGCGCCTTTTATTTTTTGTTCTGGATTGATTTTATTTAACAATAAAGAATTTTCCCTGCACCAATAGTAAGTCAGCAATGTGATGTGATTATTATTCAGGTAAGGAACAATGTTATCTAATATCCTTTTAAATTCTTTATCAGTAATTAAGACATCATCTTCAAGTATCAGTGCATATTCATCGTCTTGTGTTTGCATTTTAGCATATACTTTGCAGTGCGATAACATACAGCCTGCCTGTGATTTACTAAAATCCTGAACCGATACCATTTTATTTAGCTCATCATCACTCATACTGCGCCCATCCACTGCGGCTATAAATTCATGATCCAGCTTATGATTCTTTAATTGTGTCTCCATCGCTTTTCTGCGTTGTACACTTCGTTCCATATTGATCACAAACACCTTCATACAAAACTTATTTTCCAGTGGCGTCTGAATATACTTTCATATAATAATCTATACACTTTAACATATCAAACTGTTCGAAACATGCCGGTATGTTTCCCTTATGTTGTGAATAATGATCTTTATCGCTCATATACCTGTTCATTGCATCAGCCAACTCAGATACAGAGATCTTATTGTCTTTAATTGAGATGATAGTTCCTGCTTTTTTTCCATCACATTGTATCATATTCACAATTTCTCCCGCATCAGATGCGATTACAGGCTTATTACAGCACAGATATTCTATCACTACTGTCGGCAGACTTTCAGATGCGTACGTGCTTGGCAAAAGCCCTATGTCAAATATATTTATCCATTCCAATGGTTTTTTGCTCTCGCCAACAAAATGAATGTTTTTACATTGAGCATATTTATTCTTGAGTGTTTGCAAATAATTGCTATTTCCTACTAAGATTAAATGTGCTTGCTCATTATTCAATTGCAATAGTGCCTGTATGGCTTCTTCCCATCCCTTTTCTGGTATTCCACGCGATACCATCCCGAATACAAAATCAGAAGAGCCAATGTTTAATTGATTTTTTAATACACTTTTTTCTATTTCCGGCTCAGATGCCCTGTAGCCATTATATATTTTCACCAGCTTGCCATACGTTTCATTGGGGAAAATCTCTCTAAAGAAATCCATCTGCTTATCAGAAATACAAACTATTTCTCTTAACTCTTTAAGGTTTTTTCTGGCTTTCTCTTCATAGTTGAGTAGGGGTATGGGAATGTTTTGCTGAGCTTTATTGTAGAACTGTAGATAATCTCCATGAATTGTTGTTACGACTGGTACATTTGTTTCATTTCCTGCTTCCAGGCATACCTTATCTACTTTAAGCAGATGACTATGCACTACATCTGCATTTAATACCTGGATAATTTTCTCTAGCCCTTTCTTTATATATCCTTCACTAAAGCTATAATCAATTTTTAACTTAAACAGAACCCTGTCCATTTGCTTAAATAGCCAGGGGATTTGTGGCCATATTATTTGCACGGTTGGTGCTAAAGCATGATGGAGCTCTTTGTTGTAATGTTTTTTATAAAAGCAGTAGATTAATGCTGTATGACCTTGCTCTCGCAACGCGCTTGCCAATCTAAGGACAAATGTTTCAGCACCTCCTGGATGTATTACTTCTGTTACTAACGCTATATTCAATTTCCGATATTATATAGGTAACGATAAACTTTATTCTAAGACGCCCGTTTCCGTAAAAAGTAAAAGAGCGTACGATAATAATTTAAACTTGTTTTTTTTAACCTGAATGACATATTTAATAAACTCTTCGCCTGCTCCCACTTTTTCATATCTATTGCCTTGGCAGCCCATACCCTATATTTTTCCGCCATCAGGTCTTTATTATTCAGTAAATTCTCTTCAAATTTTCTTGCTTTATCCAGTTCTCCTTTTTCTATCCAATCCGTCCCGGTTTCTTTTTGTTGCCTGAATAATTCTCCGGTTATATCTTCTGCAATAAGCTTTCTTAAATTCTTATTAAAGGTATTGGTTAATGAAATACTGTTAATGCGATAATTATATAAAACATCTTTTATAAAGTATATCGGGTATTTTTGGTTCACCCGGATGGTCCAGTGATAATCATCTCCATATATTCCATTAAAATACTCGGAAAACAATCCAAATTCATCTATAAGTTCTTTCCTGAACATCAACCCGGGAAACCAGAATGGGTAGTCTTTGGTAATATCCTTAATCACAAAATCATTTGGATATGCTTTTGGAGGCGTTCTCACATTATCCTTCTCATCAGTTATCTGGTAATTTGTCCCGCATATTTTTATTTCAGGGAAGTTTATAAAGCAATTTACTTGTTTCTCTATGCGTTGTGGTGGGCAGGTATCGTCAGCATCCAGTTGTGTTATTAAGTCACCAGTAGCCTGCGTAAATGCCCGGTTCTTATTCTTTACATAGCCCAAATTGGCAGCATTGCTATGATATTTTATCCTCGGGTCGGTAAGATATCTTTTTATTATTTCAGGAGTGCTGTCCGTAGATGAATCATCGGATATTATAAGTTCCCAATTACTATATGTTTGTCCAAGAATGCTTTTTATCGCCCTTTCTATAAATACCTCCACATTGTAAGAGCACATTACAACGCTCACTTTTATACTGTCCATATTTATAATTAGAGGAACACTATTTACTTAATAAAGATATACTTTAATAGAAAAGTTTTACAATTGTTATGTGTTGGCGTTCGTCGCAAGCTCATTATAGGTGAAGCTGTCACCTATATGTCCGTTTTCAAGCGAGTATATTTTATTACAATATTTCAGTGAGGTATATCTATGTGCAATGATGATTATTGTTAGATCTTCATGCCCAAGCTGCTGGATGGAGTTAGTTATTTCCTGCTCAGTCTTCGAATCCAGCGCAGAGGTTGCCTCATCAAATATCAGTACTTCTGCTCCTTTATAGATTGCACGGGCAATTGCTATTCTTTGTTTCTGCCCCCCAGAAAGATTGTTGCCTCGTTCATTCAGCATAGTATATAGCCCGTCAGGCATATCGGCTACCAGTTCGGTTAAACTGGCTAGTTTAATAGCATGCTGTACTCTTTCTACCTTTATATTTTCCAATTGTTCACCGAGAGCTATATTTTCTATAAAGGTGGTATTCATGATAAATACTTCCTGCCTTACATAGCCTACAATTTTCCACCAGTCAATAATGGTTTCATCATTTAGTAAAGTATTATCTATCCGTATTTCTCCTTTACTTGGAGATAGGAACCCCAATATATTGCCTATTAGTGTTGATTTGCCTGCACCCGATTTTCCGATGATTCCTATCTTCTCGCCCTTTTTTATTGTAAGGTTACAATCCTTTATTACATACTTCGAATCTTCTGAATACCGATAGGAAACGTTATTGAAAACTATTTTATCATTAAAAGAAAGGGAATGTTCCTTGTGTTTCTCTTCTGCCATTTCTTCTTGTTGGAAATCCGGATCGTTTAAAATAAATTCTGTAGAGGTAAGATTGCTCATAGCCATAACAAACCTGTTCACAGACGGTATGCTCCTATATGCAAACACGGAAAATAAAGATATAGTGGCTACTATTGTTTTCATATCCTTAATAACGTATACACCATATAGAAGAATAAGAATAACACACAGAAAGATGGCTATCTCAATGATCCTGGTAGGAATAAATTGCATGAAATCTATTTTACCCTGGTGCCTGTTAAACTGACGGATATATTTTTCGAACTTGTTTTTAAAGTTTTTTTCTGTTCCTGCTATTTTAATATCGGTATAGCCAAATATCATTTCCTGTGCGCCGGCAAATAATTTTACCATATTGTTGCTGCGTTCAATACCTGCAGTTTTAATCATACCCTTTACCCGCCCATAAAACCCTCCCATTATAGGTATCATGACGCCTATCATTAATAAGAACAATTGCCAGTTCCATAAACAAAGGGTTATGGCAGTAATGGCAAAAACAATACCTTCATTAATGACAATTATTGTCGGGATAGCTGCATTGCTGCAAAGACTTATTTGCAGATAAGTTAATTTGTTTACAAGCTCATTCGACGTTTCTTTTTGAATGTCTAAAAGTGACCGGTCATATACTTTGTTCAAAACATTCATAGACGAGGTAACAAATAAATTTTGCGTAAAGCGTACCTGCAACCTGTTTATATATAAGCCAAAAGCATTCTTCCCTACAATGAGTAAAAAGAATATTCCTACTAACAATAGCAGGGTATGTTGTTTATTCATGTGAGCTAAGAAGGGAACATAATGTGTTAATGTTACATAGTATTCAGGTGTTAACACCAATGCCACAATAGGTATAATACTAGCTAAGCCCACGATATCTGTGAAGGAACTAATAAAGGTTAATACTAACAACCAATGAAAGGCCCGCTTTTGCCTTTGATTAAAAATTCTGTAAAGCTTGCCAATACTTGAAAATACAGCACTCCCTCTTAATGCCATTACCAATTTTTTAAAGTTGTAAATCTATCTATTCTCTATTGATAAAAATAACGATTTCCTGTTATTAGAATGTAAAAAGGTACCAAAAGAAAGATACTTTATTTGGTAAAAAATCTTACAAATGAGCTTTTACCCTTTGAGGCTTTATTTGTTTCGTTAATTGTACTCTCATAGCCCTGACCATATGAGTACCCGTAGCTATACCCTCCGGCACTGTATCCGTACCCATATTTTTTCAGGTATTCTACCCCATTAAATATAACTGCCGGATGCTGGATCTTCCCGTCGTGATATAATGCGTTGAACATTCTCACCTGGTCTTTCACTGTAAATGACTGCCGCACAATGAAAAGGTTGATGCTGGAATATTGGGAGAGTATAAGTGCATCTGATACTATTCCTATGGGGGCTGTGTCAAGGATCACTACGTCGAACATTTCCTGTAGCTCTTCTATCAGTTTTTGGGTGCTTGGCAGTACAAGAAGCTCACCGGGATTGGGAGGTACCGGGCCGCAATTAGCTATGTACAAATTTTCATGTACACCAGAAGCTTTTATTACCTTATCCAGTTCATTAATCCCTGCCAGATATCCGCTTATGCCGCCTTCATTGCTTAGGCCGAGATATTCAGTGATTTTTGGTTTGCGCAGATCAAATTCCATAATGATGACACGTTTTTTGGCAAGTGTCATCGTGATACCGAGATTGATGGAAATAAATGATTTACCTTCCCCGCTTGTGCTCGATGTGATCAAGTATACCTTTTTATCATTCGAAGCAGACATAAATTCCAGGTTAGCCCGTACCAATCTGAATTGTTCTGCAACGCCTGTTCTCACATGAGGGCCAACTACAATGGTAGCTTCTCTTTGTGTATTTGCTTCTACATTACTTATGCTTCCAACTATAGGGATGTCTGTAAGCGCCTGTATGTCGTTCTCATTGATTACTTTATTGTTCAGCATTTCTTTCACAATAAAGAAGGTGGCAGGCACCATTAATCCTAATATGAATACCATCCCGTAAACATTCTTTTTTACAGGACTGATAGGCTCTCCTGATGGATATGGAACAACAACCAGTTTCGATTTGTTGCTGGCTGCATAGACAGATATTTCGTTTTCCACCCCTTTCTGGTATAGGTATAGGTAAATTTGGGTTAAGGCATCATATTCTCTTTTCGCATCTTTTATGTTTGCCTCTACTTCAGGTACACTTTTAATTCTGCTCGTATTTAATGCTGCATTTTTTGCTGAGCTTTCCTCTGTAATGGTTAAAGAAGAAAGAACTTTATCTGCAGCATCCACAATTCTTTTTCTTACCGATGCGATTTCGCTTTGGGTTTCAAGTAGAAAAGGGTTTTCTGGGCCATAATTTTGTTGATAGGTTTCCAGTTTTTGTATGAGCTCGTTGTATTGGGTAATCAATCCGGTAAGAAAAGGATCTGATAAGCCAAGTCCTGCTATTACCTGGTCTTTATTACTTAAAACATTTTTCTTTAGGTTGTTTAGTGCTTCTTTTTGAACCAGGATATCATTTATCTTTTCTTCAGATGCTGTTTTTTCTGTGAAAAAAGTGCTTGATTGCGCCGTGGGGTTGATCATCTCACTGCTGGTCTGGATATTTTCAGCCATTGTATCCATCGACCTTATTTCATGTATCATGGATTGTTTGCGCTGGTTAATGAATTCACGGGTTCTTTCAGCAGTATGATTAATATCTTCAAGTTCCTTTTTCTGATAGAAGTGAATCAATATGTTCAGAAAATCAACACCTCTTTGCGGTATATTATCAGTATAGGTAAGGTCTAAAAGGCTTGTTCTTCCATCACTTATATTTACTCTTAGTTCATTTAGTATAGCATCGCTGGTGGTAGTTGGGTTTTGTATCCTCACAATAATGGATGTGCTGGTCAGGTACCCTCTGTTGACTGATGGGCCATTAGTGTAAAGAATTTTAAACCGTCCGAACGATCTTGTTATCCAGGAGTCATAAAGCTCTCTTTGGCTTATTTTGTTTTCTTTTACCTCAAACTGTCCGTCTACTACTTGTTTTATCTCTAGTTGGTCAAAATTGCCTTTATAGCCTGCGGAATCAAATACAATCTTGATCGGGCAATCCTGGTATAGCTCAGTTTTCCTTACCCTGCCCACAGCCCAGTATCGTATATTCAGGTTTAGCGAGTCTGTCACTTCTCCTATCAGATCCTGTGAACGGAGAATGAACATTTCATTGTAAAGATTTACAGATGATTCGGAAGATTTATTATTGTCAAGATTGCTTAATACATTCTGTGCAGGGTTATTGCCTTCATCTATTAGTAACGAGCTGTTGATTTCATATTTAGGTGTGGTATAGCGCAGGTATAAATAGCCCAAGGTAAGTGTAATGGATATAGACAACACGAACCAGTACCAGTTGCTGAGAATAGCACCCATCAATCGTTTGAAATCGAAAGACGAGTTGAACTGTTTTAATAGTTTATTATCAGAATACTGCTGGTTATTTTCCATCAAGTCTTTGGCTCGGCTTTAATTATTTTGTTATCTGCACTATTCCATACACTGCTAAGACTGTTGATATCAGCGCTGTTATAGTTGGCAGGTAGAATTGTAAAAATTCGTTGTTCTGCTGGCGACGTAGTTTTGCCGGTTCAACATACACAATATCGTTTTGTCTTAAATAGTAATATGGACTGTTAAAAACATTTCTGCTATTCAGGTCTAGCCTTGCAAACTCCCTGTTGCCTTCAGTTTCCCTGATAATTAACACATTATCTTTTCTTCCAGAAATGGGAATATCACCTGCAGCTGCGATAGCATCAAGGATATTTATCTTTTGGTTTGGCGCTACAATGGTTCCGGGATGATTTACTTCACCCAATACGGTTACTTTATAATTGATAATGCGCGCTTCTACCACTGGGTCTTTTATATATGCCGTGAGCTTCTGTGCTAATAGATCTTTCACTTGCCGCATTGTAAGTCCGGATACTTTTATTTTTCCTATCGCTGGAAAATCGATCAACCCATCTTCATCTACCCGATAAGCGTTACTATGCCCTGAAGAGCTGCTTCCTCCTCCGGCGCCACCTATGGTTGCCGTAATGCTGAAGGCTGTGCCCCCCTCATTAAAAATAGTTACCGGTTTAGGGTCTGCTATACTGCTTATTGTAGTTACATTAATTGCCAGGATATCGTCAGGTTGAACAACCGCTTCTTTCAATCGCTCAATTTTTTGCACCTGCACAGATTGGTCTAACGGGGTATTGTCGTTAAAATAAATTGTTTTCTGTGGGGCAGCACATGCAGCAAAAAATAATATACATGCAATAGTAGCTATCTGTACGATTGGGCGCATAATGATTTTCTAGTTATTGATATATACATGCTTTTATTATTTTTTTGCTATCGCTTAACTTAACATGCTCATTTTATTGTGAAAATAGCCTCTCTGCACACCTGTCATGCGTTTAGAATAGCATTGCATTTATCAGAAAGAGCTTTGTTTTAAAAGGCTTTTTTCTTGCTGATCGGATAATATTAAAAATATATCTGCAAAATACTGTGAAGTGGCGACATTCTAAAGGCTTCGGTAAAATTTATCCCCATGTTACTAACACTCCCATGCATTCGGAAATACCTAAAAAACAAGTATGAGGAAAATGGCGCTAAGGAGCAAGACGGTGTTTTTTCCAGGCCCCGTCATTTATAGTAAACTGGATGCGGTCATGCATTCGATTGCTACGTCCTTGCCAAAATTCGATCATGTTAGGGATGATACGATAACCGCCCCAAAAAAGTGGACGAGGAATGTCGTTCTTGTATTGTTCCTGGAATTTAATGTAGTTCCTGTCCAGTATATCCCGGTTAGGAATTATCTGGCTCTGTGGAGAAGCCCATGCGCCTAAACGGCTTCCTTGCGGGCGAGAAAAAAAATAAATATCGCTCTCTTTTTCTGAAACTTTTTCGGCAATTCCTTCTATACGTACTTGCCGCTCCAATTCTTTCCAGAAAAAAACAAGTGCGGCCTTTGAGTTTACTCCTAATTCGTGGCCTTTTGCACTATCGTAATTGGTATAAAAAACAAAACCGTCATCCAGGCCTTTTAGCAAAACAATGCGGGCATGCGGTGCATTATTTTTATCAATAGTTGCCAGAGTCATTGCATTCACCTCACTTATTTCAGCAACGTTTGCCTCAGCAAACCATTTATTGAAAAAAGCTATCGGGTCGTCTCCTGCTATTGTTTCATCAAGTGCAGCAAGACGATAATCTTTCCGGATACCAGCTATATCAATTCCATGAGAGGACAAATGATTATTTCTTTTTGTCAGAAGACCCTAAATACTTTGCCATAACATATATTAGTTCAATAGTCATCAGCAAAATAAAAACCCACATTAAAGTAGGACCTACATTTTTATTTACGGTGTCGTAAAATGCAGTGAGCATCAAGTAATTCATGACATTTATAAATTTGCGCCTGCAAGATACAAAACATGGCTGTATATTCAATCCTTTGTGTGAATTCCCATTTTTTGTGATTACTTTTCATGAATAAAAGATAAGAACGGAATGCTTTTAAGACACGTCCCATTCCTGAAGGCTGTATTTTTTTACGCCTTTACCGCTTTTGGCGGACCGCAAGGGCATATCGGGATGATGGTAAAAACCTTTGTTCAGAAACGAAAGGATGTGACAGAAGAGGAATTATTAGAATACAATGCTTTCTGCCAGATGTTGCCTGGCCCGTCCTCAACTCAAACCGTTATGCTCATTGCTTTGAAGCGTGGTGGCATACCATTGGCAATTCTTACTTTAATGTTATGGGTGTTTCCGGCCGCATTGATAATGGGCGCATTTTCTTTTCTTTTATATTATTTCGACGCGAAGTCAATACAAACAAATTTATTTGTATATATCCAGCCGATGTCTGTAGGCTTTGTTTGCTATGCTGCAGCCAGGATGATGAAAAATAGCATTCGGCACATGGCTACATGGGCCATCATGGCAGGCAGCCTGGTAGCAACTGCGGCTATTCGGTCGCCGTGGGTGTTTCCTATTTTATTGGTATTAGCTGGCACGATAAGTAATTTCAGTAACAAGCGCATCCCTGACTCTCACGAAAAACCTAAAAAGATAAACTGGATTAACCTGTGGCTTTTTGCGGCAATTTTTGTTATTGCGGGTGTATTCAGTGAAACGGCCAGGGTACATAGTTGGCCGCATCGTCGTGTATATAATCTGTTCGAAAACTTTTACAGGTTTGGTAGCACTGTATTTGGAGGCAGCCAGGCATTGTTGCCAATGATGGATTATCAGTTCGATACAAGGCCGCTGAGTCAGCATCATGTTCCTATTGTTACAACTCAGGATTTATTAACAGGATACGGAATGGTACAGGCTGTTCCGGGTCCGGTATTCTCTGTTTGCTCATTCGTAGGTGGGATGGCGATGACTCCCTATGGCTCTTTGTGGCAGATATTGGGATGCATTGTTTGTACTACCGCTGTTTTTCTGCCAAGCACCTTACTACTATTTTTCTTCTTTCCTATATATCAGAATCTAAGGCATCATGTAGTCATATTCAGGGCACTGGAAGGAATTAATGCTGCGGTGGTAGGAATTATTTGGGCGTCTGGTTTTGTATTGTTTCAGTCCATGCCTTTTGAATGGAGTAATCTTGTCGTAATAATTATTACGTTTTCACTACTATATTTTACAAGAATACCGGCTCAATTAATTGTGGTCGGTTGGTTATTGCTTGGCTGGACGTTACATTATTAGCTCTTTTCGGCAAGCAGGCTGTTAATGTCTTTTATTAGTTTATTGACTTCATCCATTTTCAAGCCATCATAGAAGCCTCTTACTCTACCATCTCTATCTACAAGCACGTAATGATTGTCATGAATAAAATCCTGGTCAATGCTTACGCCTGTTGTATCATCCTGCGCGCTTATCAGATAGCTGTATCGCGCCATATCATACAGTTTTTTCTTGTCTCCCGTCAGGAACATCCATTGACTGGGGTCCGCGTCAAATCGCAGGCTATATTCTTTCATTGCCTTCACGGTATCCTTTAATGGATCTACTGTATGCGAGAGAATTAAAACATTTTTATTGCCGCGGAAAGCCTGGTAAACATGTGTAAGATTTTCATTCAGGCGTGGGCAGATGCCTTTACAGGTAGTAAAGAAATATTCTACCACATATATCTTACCTTTTACATCTTCATTTGTGATTGTCTTACCATCCTGGTTAATAAAAGAGAAGGCTGCTACATGATGGCCGGGATTGCCTAACACCGGCAAATTGCTCTTTTTTTCTTCATGGCTCACTTTGTAAAAGTATCCCATGAATACAGCACTCAACAGGATGAAGAATGAAACAAGAAAAACGGTTGTTTTATTATTTTTCATGAATTGTAAATTGTGGAAAACTTGGCGGTGCAAAGTTAACCCCAAACAATTCAAGACGCTTCAACTTTTTTTCAAAATTTAACGTTTAAGCGAAGCGTGCAAAAAGCCTTGCAAATACAGGTCTCTTGATAGTTTGAGTTTCGGTCTTATTGTAATCAAACAGCTTTTTGTAATTCATTATTCTTTTTTCTATCAGTTCAAACGACAGATAAGAAATGCCATATACCAGTGCAAATTTTATAAGAATCGACAAATATGGATTAGTTAATATGTCTGATGCGAAAGAATGCTGTTGAAATGTGTGGCCTACGAAATTATCATACATAATACCGAGGGCAAAGTGGTACAAATAAATACCATAGCTGATCTTGCCTATCTGGTTGAGAAATTTGTTTTCAAACAATTTATTATTGATCCATTTAGATTTTGTAATAATAACAAAGTTGATTATTCCTAAAGCGATTACGCTGTCTATAGTTCTTGAGCAGAAATTAAAATGTTCTATATATCCGCCATAAGGCGCAAACTTCCAGAAGAAATAAATCAATACTGACGTTGGGAAAGCAAACTTTAAAATGGATTGGAATTTTTTCAGCCGCACTTCATTCAAATGAGCGTAAGCGTATAAACCACCCAATCCAAATGCATCAAAGCAATTAGGACTGAGAATACCGCCAAAACCATGAAATACTTTTATTGTAAGGAAGGTGCTGACAATACCGATACCTATAAAAGCAAAAAGTGCATATTTCAAATATTTCTGATTAATGAAAATGATTACCCAAGGCCATATTAAATAAAATTGTTCTTCTACTGAAAGTGACCATGTATGAGAAAATGAATTCCAGGAATTGTTTTTATATACTAATATGTTTGAGGTATAGGTAAGGAAGTACCAAATGTTTTCTCTTATAAAGGGGTAATTGATGATGAAAAGAAAAGCTAATGCAAGGTAATAGATCGGAAAAATGCGCAGAGACCTTCTCATTACAAAATTCTTTACCACTAATAGTTTATTGCTGTTTTCATTATTTGCTTTCAGGAGTATGGCAGTAATAAGAAAACCACTCAATACAAAAAACAGATTTACACCAAATGGTCCTGTAGGAATAAAAAATCTTTCGAAAAAGCCTCCGAATGAATGGGTAGCAAATGTTGGCCCCCAATGCTCTACGAGTACAAAAAATACGGCAAATGCTCTTAATGTGTCTAACCCTCTAATGTGTTTCATTGAAAAAGTTGTTTTCTAAAACATACCTCTGACACAAAGATTAACACATTACAGTATTAGGGAAACTTTTGTGGTTTGGTTAACATCCGCTTTATTACCACTTAACAAGTTATTAGGAAATAGGCTCATGCCGGGCATTATACTACCACATTTATCATTCTGCCCTTCACATATATTACTTTTTTAGGTTCTTTTCCTTCCAGCCATTTTTTTATTGTTTCATCAGAAAGAACCTTTTTTTCTACCATAGCAGGGTCAGCATCCAAAGGAAATTCCATTTCGATACGTGTCTTTCCATTCACAGCCACGGGGTATTTCTTTGTGTTTTCCTGTATATACTGTTCTTCAAATTTTGGGAATACAGCATTCATTACA